>Ga0105238_10000713_pt1 | contig 34757 bp, 32 predicted proteins | sample KBSC34metaG_FD_81526 | JGI IMG/M metagenome (GOLD analysis project Ga0105238, IMG submission 81526) | Corn rhizosphere microbial communities from Kellogg Biological Station, Michigan, USA - KBS C3-4 metaG | ecosystem: Host-associated > Plants > Roots > Rhizosphere > Soil | place: Michigan, USA...
ACGCGGTTGTTCGTCAGGAAGGCGAGCGAGGCATAGGCCTTGGCCGTCAGCACCGGATGGCGGCTCGGCAGCTTCAGCACGCCGCAATAGAACTTCAAGGTCGTGGTCTGCGCCGCCAGCGAGGCGATGGCCGCGGTCGGGTCCAGGAAGTCGATATTCTCCAGGAACGAGCGGTCGCCATCGTAATAGGGGTAAACCGAGTCCGTGTGCTTGGGGTAGAACAGGCTGTCGCCGAAGGTAAAGCTGTCGAAGCCCGAAGCCTCCGCCGCCTTGGCGACCTCGGCCATATGGCGGATGTCGTTCAGCCCATATCCCAGTACAAAGCGCATGGTTTCCCCCATTTGAATTCGTGGCGCATGGTTCGCATGAAGCACAGGGCAAGTCCAGCGGCTGGGCTGGCGCGGACATCCTTCTTTTTGGCCGTTTGCGCCAAGTCTGGCCCGCTTGATGCGGCGGGTTATATTCGCTTCGCCCATCATCTGAACTAGAGATGGCGCATAACAGGCGGGAGGCGGATATGGCAGGGATGTTCACGGACAAAGTTGTGCTGGTGACCGGCGCGGGCCAAGGCATGGGCAAGTCGGCGGCGCAGCGTTTCGCCGAGGAAGGCGCCCAGGTCGCCGTCGTCGACATCAACCTCGAGGCCGCGCAATCGGTGGCCGATTGGATCGGGTCGAAGGGGGGCGAGGCCATCGCGATCCGCGCCGATATCTCCGAGGAAGCCGACAATCACCGCATGGTGGCCGAGACCGTGGCGCGGTTCGGGTCGCTTCATGCCGCCTTCCTCAATGCCGCGATGCTGGGCGGGGTGCTGGATTTCTTCGAGACCGACGCCGCCACCTTCGACAGGATCGTCAGTGTCAATCTGCGCGGCTGCTTCTTCGGCATGCAGGCGACGGCGCGGGCGATGGGGCCGGGCGGGGCGGTGGTGGTCAATGCCTCGACGGCGTCGCTGGCGGCCAACCAGTACAACGCGGTCTATACCGCGACCAAGCACGGCGTGCTGGGGCTGGTGAAGGCCGCGGCCGAGCCGTTCGGCGCGCGCAAGCTGCGTATCAACGCGATCTGCCCCGGTTATATCGCCACGCCGATGAACGGTATCGCCGACATGCTCGAGCCTTTGCCGGCCGATGCGCTGCCTCCCACCGATTTCTGCGGCATCGGCCTGCCCCAGCATATCGCCGAGCTGGCCGTGTTCCTGTGCAGCAGCCGCGCCGCCTTCCTGACCGGCGCCGCCTATCTGTCGGACGGCGGGCTGATGGCGAACATCCCCTCGATCCGCGTCTAGCCCATGGCCCGTTTCGACGCGCCCTGCCGGGTCATCCAGTGCGGCACCGGCATGGCCGGCGGCGAGGCGTTGCGCGCGATCATCGACCGGCCGGGCCTTGAGCTGGCCGGCCTGCTGGTGGCACGGGCGGAAAGCGCCGGAAAGGATGCCGGTGAACTGGCGGGCCGCCCGCCGACTGGGATCAAAGCGACAAACCGGATCGACGACATCGTCGCCATCGATGCCGACATCGTCTGCTACATGCTGGTGGTGCCGAACCTCGACGATATCTGCCGGCTGCTCGCCTCGGGCAAGAACGTCGTCACTACCGCGGGTCTGATGTTCCCGACCTGGCGCGCACCGGAGGCGGAACGCAAGCTGTCGGCGGCCTGCGCGGCCGGAAACAGCTCGTTCTACGTCACTGGCATCAATCCCGGCTGGGTCGACGAGGTATTGCCGCTGGTGATGTCCGGCCTCTGCCGCGATATCGAGCGGATCGATATCCGCGAATATGCCGATTGCGCCAAATACCCGTCGCCGGCGCTGACCTTCGACGTCATGGGGTTCGGCAAGACGCCGGAGGAGATCGCGGCCGGCGCCGTGCCGGACATGACGGTGATGACCGATTTCTTCGCCCAGGCCGTCGCCGCGCTCGGCCACGGGCTGGGCATCGATCTGGACGATATCGCCGTCACCCGCGAATTCGCGCTGGCGCCGCACGATTTCACCATCCCCGCCGGCCCGGTGAAGGCTGGCACTATCGCCGGCCAGCGCTGGCGCTGGAGCGGCAGCGCCGCCGGCATTCCTCGGATCGTCCAGGAGACGTTCTGGATCGTCGCCTTCGATCTGGGCGAGGGCTGGCCGAGAGCCGCCGATGTCCAGAACGACACGCAATGGCAGGTGACGATCGAAGGCTCGCCGTCGCTGCGCGTCGTGTTCGAGCCGCGGGTCAGCTTCAAGGATGCGAACGCAACTGGCCCCAATCCTTCCGGCCTCGCTACGGCGATGGCGGCGGTGAACAGCCTGACCGCCGTCTGTGACGCGCCGGCTGGATTGCTGACCAGCATCGACCTCAAGCTGCCGCGTTGGCGGGGGGCCGCCTAACCGCTATACATCCGCCAATAACGAAACGGAGGCGGCATGTTTCGGCTGGATGGGAAGATCGCGCTGGTGACCGGGAGCGGCGCCGGGCTGGGCATCGGCATTCTGCGGGCCATGGCCCGGCAGGGCGCGCGGGTGATCGTCAACGACATGAATCCGGCGCTGGCCGAGGAAACCGCCGCAACGCTCATCGCCGAGGGGCTGCCGGCCGTTTCCGTCCCCTTCGACGTCACCGACGGCGAAGCGGTGAACGAAGCCGTCGCGCGGATCGAGCGTGAGGTCGGGCCGATCGACATACTGGTCAATAATGCCGGCAATATGGGCGGCCGCTCCTATGTGCCGAAGCCATTCGCCCAGACGGTGCCGGAATTCTGGAAGCCCTTCATCGACGTCAATCTGATGGGGGTGCTCTATTGCACTCATGCCGTGATCACCGGCATGTCGGAACGGCGTTGGGGCCGGGTGATCACCGTGTCGTCGACGGCGGGGCGGGTCGGCAAGTCGATCAACGTCTCGGTCTATGGCGCGGCCAAGGCCGGCGCCGCCCATTTCATGCGCCATCTGTCCCAGGAAGTCGCCAAGTCCGGCGTCACCGCCAACGTCATCTCGCTCGGCTTCATGAACACGATGAGCGGACCGTTCGCCGAGAAGATATTGCCGACAGTCCCTGTCGGCCGTTTCGGTACGCCGGAGGATTTGGGATCGGCGACCGTTTTCCTGGCCTCCGAGGAGGCAAGCTGGATCACCGGGCAGACGCTGGTTGTCGACGGAGGCTACACGCCCTTTTAGACGCAGGTACGGCCACGCACCGCCTACGCATTCACCCGCTCAGGAATTCCTTCACCTTGGCGAAGAAGCCTTCCGATTCCGGATGGGTGCCGGGGCTGCTGCCCCCTTCGCGTTCGAATTCCTGCAGCAGCTCTTTCTGCCGCTTGCTGAGCTTCACCGGAGTTTCGACATTGACCTCGATATAGAGGTCGCCGCGGCCGGCGCTGCGCAGGATCGACATGCCCTTGCCGCGCAGGCGGAACTGCTGGCCCGACTGGGTGCCGGCGGGGATGGTGACCTGGCTGCGGGTGCCGTCGATGGTCGGCACCTCGATCTGGCCGCCCAGCGCCGCGGTCGGCATGGTGATCGGCACGCGGCATTGCAGGTCGGCGCCGTCGCGCTGGAAAAAGCGGTGCGGCTTGACCGACAGGAAGACATAGAGATCGCCGGCCGGCGAGCCGCGCATCCCCAACTCGCCCTCGCCCGACAGGCGGATGCGGGTGCCGTCGTCGACGCCCGGCGGAATAGCGACTTCCAGGGTCTTTTCCTTGCGCGTGCGGCCGGTGCCGGAGCAGGACCGGCAGGGGTCCTTGATCACCTGGCCGGCGCCGCCGCAGGTCGCACAGGTCCGCTCGATCGTGAAGAAGCCCTGTTGCGCCCGCACGCGGCCCTGGCCGCGGCAGGTCGGGCAGGTGGACGGGGCGGCGCCGTTGGCCGCGCCGGAGCCGTGACAGGGTTCGCACGCGCTCCAGCCCGGCACGCGGATGGTGACCTGATCGCCCTTGAAGGCGGCTTCCAGCGTGATCTCGAGATTGTAGCGCAGATCCGATCCGCGCTGGGCCTGGCTTTCCCGCCGGCCCGACAGGTCGCCGAACATCTGGTCGAAGATATCGGAGAAGTTGGCGCCGAAGCCTTCGGCGCCGCGATGGCCGCCGCCCATGCCACCATTCTCGAACGCGGCGTGGCCGAACCGGTCATAGGCCGCGCGCTTCTGCTCGTCCTTCAGGATGTCGTAGGCGTGGGAGATGTCCTTGAACTTCTGCTCCGCGACGGCGTCGCCCGGATTGCGGTCCGGATGGAACTGCATGGCGAGCTTGCGGTAGGCGCGCTTGATGTCTTCGCCGCTGGCCCCCTTCGCCACTCCCAGAGTTTCGTAGCAATCCGCCTTCATAGCCTATGTTTATCCCAGCAAGGCCCTGAAGGCCCGAAATGAACCGCCCTGGTCCGGAATACGGGCCAGGGCGGTGTCCTCGTCATCTTTATTGTTGTTTTCTCGTTGCCCGTCTAGCCGGCTTTGCGGTCGTCGTCCTTCACTTCGGTGAAGTCGGCATCGACCACCTTGTCGTCGGCCTCGCCGCCCGCCTGGGCGCCGCCAGGGGCTTCACCGCCGGGGGCGGCCTGCTCCTGCTGCGCCTTGTACATGGCCTCGCCCAGCTTCATCGACACTTCGGTCAGCGCCTGGGTCTTGGCCTTGATGTCCTCGGCGTTTTCGCTGGCAAGGGCGGACTTCAGCTCGGCGACCGCATGCTCGATCTCTTCCTTGTCGGCAGGGGCGGCCTTGTCGCCCAGCTCGGTCAGCGTCTTCTCGGTCTGGTAGACCAGGGCATCGGCGTGGTTGCGGGCCTCGACCAGGTCGCGCTTGGCCTTGTCGGCCGCGGCGTTGGCTTCGGCGTCCTTCACCATCTTGTCGATGTCGGTATCGCTGAGGCCACCCGACGCCTGGATGCGGATCTGCTGCTCCTTGTTGGTCGCCTTGTCCTTCGCCGTCACCTGGACGATGCCGTTGGCGTCGATGTCGAACGTGACCTCGATCTGCGGCACGCCGCGCGGCGCCGGCGGGATGCCGACCAGGTCGAACTGACCCAGGATCTTGTTGTCCGCCGCCATCTCGCGCTCGCCCTGGAAGACGCGGATGGTCACCGCGTTCTGGCTGTCCTCGGCGGTCGAGAAGGTCTGGCTCTTGCGGGTCGGGATCGTCGTGTTGCGGTCGATCAGGCGGGTGAACACGCCGCCCAGCGTCTCGATGCCCAGCGACAGCGGGGTCACGTCGAGCAGCAGGACGTCCTTGACCTCGCCCTTCAGCACGCCGCCCTGGATGGCGGCGCCGATGGCGACGACCTCGTCCGGGTTGACGCCGCGATGCGGCTCACGGCCGAAGAAGCTCTTCACCGTCTCGATGATCTTGGGCATGCGGGTCATGCCGCCGACCAGGATCACCTCGTCGATCTCGCTCGCCTTCACGCCGGCATCGGACAGCGCCTTGCGGCACGGCTCGATCGTGCGCTGCACCAGGTCGTCCACCAGCTGCTCCAGCTTGGCGCGGGTCAGCGTGATGTTGAGGTGCTTCGGACCGGTCTGGTCGGCCGTGATGAACGGCAGGTTGACGTCGGTCTGCGACGCGGACGACAGTTCGATCTTGGCCTTCTCGGCGGCTTCCTTCAGGCGCTGCAGCGCCAGCCGGTCGCCGCGCAGGTCAATGCCCTGGTCCTTCTTGAACTCGTCGGCCAGGAAATCGATGATCCGGTGGTCGAAGTCTTCGCCGCCCAGGAACGTGTCGCCGTTGGTCGACTTCACCTCGAACACGCCGTCGCCGATCTCAAGGATCGAGACGTCGAACGTGCCGCCGCCCAGGTCATAGACGGCGATCGTGCCGGTGCCCTTGCGCTCAAGCCCATAGGCAAGCGCCGCGGCGGTCGGCTCGTTGATGATGCGCAGAACCTCAAGGCCCGCGATCTTGCCGGCATCCTTGGTCGCCTGGCGCTGGCTGTCGTTGAAGTAGGCCGGAACGGTGATGACCGCCTGGGTCACGGTTTCGCCGAGATAGGCTTCGGCGGTTTCCTTCATCTTCTGCAGGATGAAGGCGCTGATCTGCGACGGCGCATATTTCTTGCTCTGGGATTCGACCCAGGCGTCGCCGTTGTCGCCCTTGACCAGCTTGAAGGGGACGTTCTTGGCATTCTGCTGAACGACGTTGTCGTCGAACCGGCGGCCGAGCAGGCGCTTGATCGCGAACAGCGTGTTCTCGGGATTGGTGACGGCCTGGCGCTTGGCCGCCTGGCCTACGAGGCGTTCACCCGATGGCGTGAATGCGACCATCGACGGGGTGGTGCGCTGACCCTCGGCGTTTTCGATCACCTTGGCCTGGCTGCCTTCCATGACGGCGACGCAGGAGTTGGTGGTGCCGAGATCGATACCGATAACTTTACTCATATCTCTTCCTCATTTGCGGCGGATCATCCGGCCGGCCCACACATGGCGGCGCCAGGCCCTGATCCCCTGGGGTTTTGGCTACCGGACGATATAGGGGCCATATCCCGCCCCTGCAACCTGTCCGGACGCAGTTTCCTGCGGGTTTGGAGTCAGGCGGCGGGGCCGCCTTTTGCCGCGGCGACGCGCGCCGGGCGCAGCAGCCGGTCGCCGATCGTATAGCCGGCCTCCAGCACCTGCACGACGGTGCCGGCCGGCTGGTCGGGAGCGTCCATCTCGAACAGCACTTCGTGGAAATTCGGGTCGAACTTCTGGCCCGTGGGATCCAGCTTCTTGACGCCGTGCTTCTCCAGGGCGGACAGCAGGGTCTTCTCGGTGGCGCCGACGCCGTTCACCAGCTTGGCCAGGAACTCGTCCTTTTCGATCGCCGTGGCCGGCACCGCGTCCAGCGCGCGGCGCAGATTGTCGGCCACTGTCAGCATGTCGCCGGCAAAGCGGGAGATGGCATAGCGGGCCGTGTCCTCACGCTCGCGCTCCAGCCGGCGGCGGACATTCTCGGTCTCGGCCATCGCACGCAACATGCGGTCGCGCGCCTCGGCGACATCGGCCTCGAGCTTGGCGATCCTGTCGGCATCGGTCGGTTCGGCGTTCGCCGCCTCGGCGGCCACGGGTTCGGTATCGTTCGCCGGGGCTTCCGGCTCGTGCTTTTTCTTGTCGTCGTCAGTCATCGTTGCTTCTCATAGAAATCGCTCACCCCAGCAGTCGGCTGATCACCTTGGCGGTGTAGTCGACCATCGGAATGATGCGGGCATAGTTCAACCGGGTCGGACCGATCACGCCGATCGCGCCCACCACTTGCTCGCGGCTGTTCATATAGGGAGTGATGATCATCGAACAGCCCGCATGGGCGAACATTTCGTTTTCCGAACCGATAAAAATCTGTACCCCCTCGGCCCGGTTGGCGGCTTCGAGCAGCTTCAGCATCGTGTCCTTGGTTTCCAGCGCCTCGAACAGGGCGCGGATCCGGACCACATCGGCGCGATTGCCGATGTCTTCCAGCAGGTTGCCCTGGCCGCGCACGATCAGCTGGTCGGTGCCGATCGACCGTATGGCCAACCCAGCTTCGACCAGGCTGGCGGTCAGCGTGTCGAGCTGCGACTTGGCGCTTTCGATTTCCGCAAGGATGGCGGCCCGGCCTTCATCGATCGTGCGGCCGATCAGCCGGGCAGAGAGATAGTTGGAAGCCATCACCAGGGATGCGCCCGGGATGCCCAGCGGGGTCTCGATCACCCGGTTCTCGACCGCCCCGTCCTCCGTCACCATGACGATCAGCGTGCGGCCGGGGCCCAGCGCGACGAATTCCAGATGCTTCAGCGGCTTGTCGGTCTTGGGTGCGACCACCAGCCCGGTGCAGCCCGACAGGCCGGACAGGACCGACGTCGCCTCGCCCAGAACCTCCTGCAGCGACCGGCCGGCGGCGGCGGCGCGGGCGTTGATGGTGCCGCGCTCATCGTCCGACAGATTGCCGACCTGCAGCAGGCCGTGGACGAACAGCCGCAGGCCCGCCTCGGTCGGCAGGCGACCGGCGGACGTATGCGGTGCGTGGAGCAGCCCGACCTCTTCCAGGTCCGCCATCACGTTGCGGATGGTGGCCGGCGACAGGTTCATGCCCAGCCTGCGCGAGATCGCGCGGGAGCCGACCGGCTCTCCGGTCTCCACATAGGCGTCGACGATCAGACGCAAGACTTCGCGTGCGCGCTTGTTCAGGTCCGGTGACATGGCAGACATCATAACAGCTTGGGCTGAAAAGCTAGTGGCCCTCGGCGAGCTTTTCAACGGATAGGCTGGACCCAAACGCCTGCGGCGACTAGGGTCCGGGCGATTCCAACGATACAGAGTTCAAACATGACCGAGCGCCCCTCCGGCCGCGCCTTCGACCAGCTTCGCGACATCCGTCTCGAAACCGGCGTTTCCCGATATGCCGAGGGCTCGTGCCTGGCGAAATTCGGCAATACGCATGTGCTGTGCACCGCCTCGGTCGATCCCGGCACGCCGCGCTGGCTGAAGGGCCAGGGGCTGGGCTGGGTCACCGCCGAATACGGCATGCTGCCACGCTCCACCCACACCCGCACCGACCGCGAGGCCGCGCGCGGCAAGCAGAGCGGGCGCACTCAGGAAATCCAGCGCCTGATCGGGCGCGCCCTGCGCGCCGTCACCGACCGGGCGGCAATGGGCGAGCGGCAGATCAAGATCGACTGCGATGTCATCCAGGCCGACGGCGGCACCCGCACCGCCGCCATCACCGGCAGCTATGTCGCGCTCTATCTCGCCTTCGACAGCATGGTGAAGCTAGGGGCGCTGACAGCGGTCCCGCTGAAAAGCTCGATCGCCGCCATTTCCTGCGGCATCTGGGAAGGCATGCCGGTGCTGGACCTCGACTATGACGAGGATTCCGCCTGCTCGACCGATTCAAACTTCGTGCTGACCGGGACCGGCGGCATCGTCGAGATCCAGGCGACGGCGGAGCAGGACCCGTTCCAGGAAGGCGAGTTCGACGAGCTGCTGCGCCTGGCGCGCAAGGGCATCGCCGAGCTGACCCAGCACCAGAACAAGGCGCTCGGCCTCTGATGGGACGGCGCTTTACCGGCGATACGCTGGTCATCGCCAGCCACAACAAGGGCAAGGTGCGCGAGATCGCCGAGCTGCTCGGCGCCTACGTCGCACACTTCCCCAGCGCCGGCGACCTGAACCTGGCCGAGCCGGAGGAGACCGAGGCCAGCTTCATCGGCAATGCCGAGCTGAAGGCACGCGCCGCCGCGGCCGCGAGCAACCTGCCCGCGCTAGCCGACGATTCCGGTCTGGTCGTGCCGGCGCTGGGCGGTGCGCCCGGCATCTATTCCGCCCGCTGGGCCGGGCCGGGCAAGGATTTCGATGTCGCGATGAAGCGGGTCGAGGCCGAGTTGGGCGACGGCGACCCCGCCGCCTATTTCGTCTGCGCGCTCAGTCTTGCCTGGCCGGACGGGCACATGGAGTCGGTCGAGGGCCGCATCCATGGCCGGCTGGTTTTCCCGGGGCGCGGCGATAAGGGCTTCGGCTACGACCCCATCTTTATCGCCGCGGGCCGCGACATCACATTCGCCGAAATGGACCCGCAAGAGAAACACAGCATCAGCCACCGCGCCGATGCCTTTGCGCAATTGGTGGCACGGTGCTTCGCCAGGACGTGATCCCCGGCTTCGGCATCTACGTCCATTGGCCGTTCTGCCTGTCGAAATGTCCCTATTGCGACTTCAACTCGCATGTCCGCGACAGTGTCGACCATGATCGTTGGCGCACGGCTCTATTGACCGAGATCGACCACTACGCCGAGCGCGCACCGGGCCGCACGGTAACCTCAATCTTCTTCGGCGGCGGCACGCCTTCGCTTATGGCGCCATCGACCGCCGCTGCCGTGATCGACCGGGTCGCCGAACGCTGGTCCATGGCGCCGAGTGTCGAGATCACGCTGGAAGCCAATCCCAGCTCGGTCGAGGCCGGCCGGTTCGCTGACCTTGCCGCCGCTGGGGTCAATCGCGTGTCACTGGGGGTCCAGGCGCTGGACGATGCTTCGCTCGCGTTCCTCGGCCGCCGCCACAATGCCGGCGAGGCGATGGATGCGCTTCAGGTCGCCAAGCGCCGTTTCGCGAGGACGTCGTTCGACCTGATCTACGCTCGGCCCGGCCAGACACTCGCTGCCTGGCAGGCGGAGCTCACCCGTGCTCTGGAAGAGGGCACCGAGCATCTGTCGGTCTATCAGCTGACGATAGAGGAGGGCACCAAGTTCGCCACCCTGGCGGCGCGCGGCGACATTGTGATGCCTGATGAGGACACCCAGGCCGCGCTCTATGAGGCGACGCAGGACATGCTGGCCGCCGCCGGCCTGCCGGCCTACGAAATCTCCAATCACGCCCGCCCCGGCGCGGAATCCCGCCACAACCTTACCTATTGGCGCTACGGCGATTATGTCGGTGTCGGCCCCGGCGCCCATGGCCGCCTGACCGTCGAAGGGCTAAAGCTCGCCACCCGCGCCCACCGCGCCCCGGAAATCTGGCTGGAGCGTGTCGCCGCGAACGGCCACGGCGCCCATGCCGACGAGCCGGTCGGCACGGCTGCACGTCGGGACGAGCTGATCATGATGGGGCTGCGCCTGACCGAGGGCATTTCCCGCGCCCGCCTGCGCGACGAGTTGGACGCGGATGTCGATGGCCTGCTGGATGGCCGCAAGCTTAGCCGCCTGATCGGCGCGGGCTTTCTCTCGCTGGACGCGGACAGGCTGAACGCAACGCCGGCCGGGCTGCAGAGGCTGAACGCCGTGCTGAGCGCGCTGCTCGGTTAAGCACTAGACATTGTCCGTCTCGCCTATGGCTCCACGAGATGCCAAGCCGTCACAAGATTGCTGACATTCACCGACCCCAGCCCGGTCGCGGAATCCCAGCCCGGAGTTGCCGGGAAGGCAGGCTTGTAACTGGTTTTGGAGGTCGACAGCACACCGTCGGCTCCGGACGGGGCGAAGCAGTCCGGGCTGCCCTTGACGCAGGGCGTGTCAATATCGCCCTCGGTCACATCGTGGAAGATGCAGGTCTTCGCGATAGTGTTGCCGTTGGTCGAATTGCACATCGCCCGCCGGGTGGCCGAACCGTACTCGGCTGCCGCAAGCTGATAATAGGCGACATTGGGGTTGCCTTCGCCATGTGTGGCGTTCATCTGCTGGTTCACCAGCGCCTGAACGCCAGCCATGATCGGCGTGGCGAAGGACGTGCCACTGAAACCGTAAGTGCAGCCGCCGCTGTCTGCCTCGCAGACGACATAGGAATGGCCCCAGGGCCCGCCCGCCGAGAACAAGGACACGTCGGGCAGATTGCGGACGCCGTTGTCGGGGAGGCCAGGGACGTTCTTCTGCCACGATGGCGTCGGATATCCCGCGCAGGTACCACTAACGACGCCGAACGAGGCCGTGCTGCCGGAGGCGCATGCGCTCGCGCCACCGCCGCCGCCTAAGACACGTTGAAGGTACGTGGCTTCCGAGGTTGTGCTGTTGCAGAGGCCCCTCGCGCCATAGCTGGTCTTGAAGTTATTGAAATAGACAGCTAGCCGGCTGGCGCAGGACTGATTCCAGGGAATTTCAGGAATATAGGATTTCGCCGACCCGAAGATCGGCGAATTTGTCGGGCGCCAATATTCGCCGACCGTCTCATGGTAGGTGTCGCCGAAGTCGGTTCCGCCGACGGCTACATTATAGGGCGTCGATGCGAATCCGTTCACTCCGACGCCGTATTTTGCCGCCGTTTCAGCCGGCTCGGCCCTGTCGCAATCGGCCGAAAGCGCGTCGCCGCCCGATACGAAGACGGAGATGCCGAGCGCGACCGCGGTTTGATAGGCGGATTCGTAGCTGGCGTTATAGGCTGTGCCGCCGAACGCTTCGCATTGCCCGTAACTGAGGGAGATAATCTGCGGCCGCGTCGCGGCCGGTTCTTCTGTGAGATTCAGGATCGCCGTCACCAAGCCGGATTGCCCGGGCGTACTTTTGCATGTCGCGAGAATGATATGCGCGTTCGGCGCGGCAGCGCTCGACCACTCGGTGTCCAAGGCGGCTTCGTGCTTAGCATCGCTGTCGATCCCGGGATTCCCGCAATTGGTGGTTCCGGTCCGCGGTTGCGGGTGAATTTCGTTGAGGCTTCCCTCGGTATAGGACGAAAGCCCATAGGTTTTCCGGAATAGCGTCCAGTCGGAAAGATTGGCCATGTTCGATATGTTGACGACCGCGATCCTCTGCCCCTTGCCGGTGATCCCTGCCTCGAATTGGGGTGTGAAATTGTAAATCGTCGCTAGATCGGGCGGCGCAACGGCATCGCAGATGCCGTAATTGTTGGAGCAGTGATGTTCGAAGTCTGGAACGAATTCATGTTCGGCGCGCGGAGGAAAATCGTTCATCTTCACGATGCCGACGATCGCGGCCCCCAGCGCAGCGGGGATGTGCGGGTCGGTGATATTTGCCATGCGTGGCGTGCCGTTAACATCCAAACGGTGCAGCTCGGTATGGAAGGCGGTCCGGAATTGTCCAGCGGTTCCGGAAAAATCGATGATTAGGCCGTTCGAATAGGTGAAGTTGACGCGAAAGCCGCGCCCCGCCAGCCACGACCTGATCTTGGCCATATCGGATGCGGCAAGGCCGTAGTCCCTTCCGACCTGCACCGGCTCCAGCCAATGGTGATAGTGCGGCGACGCCGGATCGTGCAGCGCGTCGATCAGCCGTTCGAATGCTGCTTCCCGCTCGGCCGGCCGCTTAAGCAGCAGCATCATGTGATCGAGCGGCATCGTGTCCGCTACCGCCCCGCGATCGTTCGCGGGGATGGCTTCAGGGCGCGTATTGCCCTCAAGCGTCACTAGGGCGCTTTCATCGATCCTATTTGTGATCAGGGATCGGACAGGCTCAGCTGCATCGGCGCGCCCGGCAAGAACCAAGATCAAGCTGACGACAGTGCACAGCCAGACGCGTACGAAAATTCCCATCATTTATCCCGATAAGACAGGCCCTGTTTTCTATGGCTTTGTTTCGATCACTTCATGCCGGTTGGAAGAAACCGGCGTTCCGATCCGGAAGCCTTATCGGAATAACTTTCGTGTCCCTGGTTTCCCTGCGCGGCCTTACTCCGCAGCCTCGTCCAGCGCCTCTGTCGGCCGCCACCGCAGCACCGGTTTGCGGGCAGCCGCCGTTTCGTCCAGCCGTCGGCGGGGCGCCAGCCGCGGTGCGCCGGTGAAGTGGGCGGCGTCGCCGGCCTTGGCGCGCTCGGACAGGTTGCGCAGCGTGGCGATGAACAGGTCCAGCGATTCCTTGGGCTCGCTCTCGGTCGGCTCGATCAGCATCGCGCCGTGGACGACGAGCGGGAAATAAACCGTCATCGGGTGATAGCCCTCGTCCAGCATCGCCTTGGCGAAGTCGAGCGTGGTGACGCCTGTCCCCTTCAGGAATTCATCGTCGAACAGTGCCTCATGCATGCAGGGGCCGTCGAAGGCCGGGCTCATTACGTCCTTGAGCGAGGCCAGGATGTAGTTGGCGTTCAGCACCGCGTCGCTGGAGGCCTGCAGCAGCCCATCGGCGCCGTGGCTCAGGATATAGGTCAGCGCCCGGGTGAACATGCCCATCTGGCCGGCGAAGGCCTTCATGCGGCCGAAGCTGGTGCCCTCGGGATGTTCGATCAACCGGAAGCCGTCGCCGTCGCGCACGACCGCGCTGGCCGGGGCATATGGCGCGAGGGCGTCGGACAGCACGACCGGGCCGGCGCCCGGGCCGCCGCCGCCATGCGGGGTGGAGAAGGTCTTGTGCAGGTTGATATGCATCGCATCGATGCCGAGATCGGCCGGCCGCACGCGTCCGACGATGGCGTTGAAGTTCGCCCCGTCGCAATAGAACAGCGCCCCCGCCTCATGCACCAGCCGGGCGATCTCGACAATGTCGCGCTCGAACAGGCCGCATGTGTTGGGGTTGGTCAGCATGATCGCGGCGACGTCGGGGCCGAGCTTGGCCTTCAGCGCGTCGAGGTCAACGCGGCCATCGGCGGTCGCGGGAATGGCATCGACTGTGTAGCCCAGCGCGGCGGCGGTCGCCGGGTTGGTGCCGTGCGCGGATTCCGGCACCAGCACGCGGCTGCGCTTGTCGCCCCGCGCTTCCAGTGCCGCGGCGATGGCGATCATGCCGCACTGCTCGCCATGGGCGCCGGCGCCGGGAGACATCGCCACCGCGGCCATGCCGGTCAGGGTCAGCAGCCAATGCGCCAGGCTGTCGATCGCCTCCAGCGCACCTTGCACGGTTGAGATCGGCTGCAGCGGGTGGATGTCGGCAAAGCCGGGCAGGCGGGCCATCGCTTCGTTCAGCCGCGGATTATGCTTCATCGTGCAGGAGCCCAGCGGGTAGAAGCCGGCATCGATGGCGAAATTCTTCTGGCTGAGCCGCGTATAATGGCGGATCACCTGCGGCTCCGACAGGCCGGGCAGCCCGATCTCGCCGCGTGCCTTGACCTTGCCGATGCGCAGCGCCGTCGCCGGCGGCTCGGGCAGGTCGACGGCGGTGCGGCCGTGCTGGCCCTGCTCGAAAATCAGCGCCTCCTCGATCTGCAGGCCGCGGTTGCCGGTAAAGGTCGCAGTCTCGTTGCCGGCGGTGTCGGCATTGGGGCGGGTGTCGCCGCGGCCGGTGCTGTTCATCGCCATCAGAGGATCTCCCCGAGCGCCGTTGCCAGGGCGTCGATATGGTCTTGGGTGGTGGTCTCGGTCGCGGCCACCAGCAGCAGATTGTCGAGCTCCGGCTTACCGGCGATCAGGCGGGAAACGGGCACGCCGCCCAGGATCTTCCGCTTCGCCAGTTCCTCGACCACACCGGCGGCGGGCTTGCGCAGGCGGACGGTGAATTCGTTGAAGAAGCCGTCATTGACCACTTCGACGCCCGGCACCTTCGCCAGCCGGTCGGCCAGCGTGGCGGCGGTGGCGTGGTTCAGCCGCGCCAGCCTTGTCAGCCCGGCCTCGCCCAGCAGCGACAGGTGGATGGTGAAGGCCAGCGCGCACAGCCCGCTATTGGTGCAGATATTGCTGGTCGCCTTCTCGCGCCGGATATGCTGCTCGCGGGTGGACAGGGTCAACACCCAGCCGCGCCGCCCGTCGGCATCGACGGTCTCGCCGCAGAGCCGCCCCGGCATCTGGCGCATATATTTCTCGCGCGTGGCGAACAGCCCGACATAGGGGCCGCCGTAATTCAGCGCGTTGCCGATCGATTGGCCCTCGGCCACGACGATGTCGGCGCCCATCTCGCCCGGCGGGGTCAGCAGGCCCAGCGATATGACCTCAGTCACGACCACGATCAGCAGCGCGCCCTTGGCGTGGCAGGCCTCGGCCAGCGCCGACAGGTCCCGCACATGGCCGAAGACGCTCGGGTTCTGGACCACGACGCAGGATGTCGTGTCGTCGATCAGCCCGGTCAGGTCCTCGGTGCCGTCGACATCGGCCGGCAGTTCGTCGGCGGTGAAATTGGTCCAGCGCGCCTGGGTGCGGGTGACCTCGGCATAGTGCGGATGCAGCCCGCCCGAGAGGATCGCCTTGGTGCGGCGGGTGACGCGGTTGGCCATCATCACCGCCTCGCCGCAGCCGGTCGAGCCGTCATACATCGAGGCGTTGGCGACCTCCATGCCGGTCAGCAGCGCGACCTGTGTCTGGAATTCGAACAGATATTGCAGCGTGCCCTGGCTGACCTCGGGCTGGTACGGCGTATAGCTGGTCAGGAACTCGCCGCGCTGGATCAGGTGGTCCACGGCGGCGGGCACGTGATGGCGATAGGCCCCGGCGCCGACGAAGAACGGCACCGAACCGGCCGGGATGTTCTTGCCGGCCAGCGCCTTCATCCGGCGCTCGACGCCCAGCTCGCCCTCATGCGGGGCCAGGCCCTCGATCGGCCCTGTCCGCCGCGCTGAGGCGGGCACATCCTTGAACAGCGCATCGACGGAGGTGACGCCGATCCGTGCAAGCATTCCCTTGCGGTCGTCCTCGGTCAGCGGCAGGTAACGCATCAGCCCAGTTCCTGGATCATGTTGTTGTACTCGGCCTCGGTCATCAGCGCGTCGAGCTGCGCGATGTCTGCCAGCTTGATCCTGAAGAACCAGCCCTCGCCCTGCGGGTCGCTGTTGACCGTGTCGGGCTGGTCCTGCAGCAGCTTGTTGATCTCGGTCACCTGGCCATCGACCGGGGCGAAGACCTCGCTTGCCGCCTTCACCGATTCGACCACGGCGGCGTCCTTGCCGCGCTCCAAGCCCTTGCCGACATCCGGCAGCTCGACGAACACCACGTCGCCCAGCTGCTGCTGGGCATAGTCGGTGATGCCGACGGTGGCGGTCTCACCCTCGATGCGGATCCATTCGTGGTCTTTGGTGAATTTGATGTTGGCCATGATGACTCCTGGTATGAGGGATTAGGCTTTGAAATAGCTGTGCGGAACGAACGGCATGGTGACGATGCGGGCGGGCAGCGCCTTGCCGCGCACGATCAGCTCGACCGCGGTGCCGATGGCGGCATGGGCGGCATCGACATAGCCCATCGCCACCGGGCGGTCCGCCGACGGGCCGAAACCGCCCGAGGTGATACGGCCGACGGTCTTGCCGCCGATCTGGATGTCGGTGCCCTCGCGCGCCGGGGCGCGGCCTTCGGGCTGAATGCCGACGCGGCGTTTGGCCGGGCCTTCGGTGATCTGCTTGCGGATCACGGTATCGCCGATGAACCCGCCTTCGGCGCGGCGACGCTTGGAGATGGTCCAGATGAGGTCGGCCTCGATCGGAGTGATCGTGTCGTCGATATCGTGGCCATGCAGGCACAGCCCGGCTTCGAGCCGCAGCGAATCGCGGGCGCCGAGCCCGATCGGCTTCACCTCGGCCTCCGCCAGCAGCAGGCGGGCGATGTCGGCTGCACGCTCGGCCGGGATCGACAGCTCGAATCCGTCCTCGCCGGTATAGCCGGAGCGGGTCAGCGTGATCGGGACGCCGGCCAGGGTTCCGCCGGTCTCGGTCATGAACGGCGTCTTGCCGATGCCCGGCATATGCCGCTCCAGCACCGTCGCGGCGGCGGGTCCCTGCAGGGCGAGCAGGGCGCGTTCGGTCTCATGGACCAGTTTCACGTCCTTGGGCAGATGTGCGTTCAGATGCTCGATGTCGCCGAACTTGGTGCCGGCATTCACCACCAGCCCCAGCTCGCCTTCGCGCCGCGCGATCATCAGGTCGTCGATGATGCCGCCCGTGCCGTTGGTCAGCATCGTGTAGCGGATGCGGCCCGGCCCCAGCGCCTGGATATCGCCCGGCACCAGCCGCTCGATCGCGGCGATGGCGCCGTCGCCCACCAGCCGGACCTGGCCCATATGGGAAACGTCGAACAGGCCTGCCGCTTTGCGGGTGTGCAGATGCTCGGTCAGGATGCCGGCCGGATATTGCACCGGCATGGCATAGCCGCCGAACGGCACCATCTTGGCGCCCAGTTCCCGATGCAGCGCATCGAGCGGTGTCGTCTTCAACTGTTCGGAATCGGTCACATTGCCCCCGACAGAGTACCCTGCCGCGCCAGCCAGCGCGGTGATGGGCCCCTCTGTCGAAAACCTGAGAGATTCACGCGGTGCGTGAGGGCACCTGCGCTTACTCCGTCGGTGAGATGGGCCCAAGACGGGGCCCGTCTGCTTTCCAGAGCGCCCACCCCGAAGCGGTCCTCGGTGCCTGAGAGTTTCCGGGGCGGTTGCTCCTTCGGCGTCGCCAGTGAAGGCGATCTCTCCCGCGGCGGGGTATTGGGCTGCATCCAACTGCTAGGCTGCGAATCGCCTGGAGTCAAATGCCGTTGCGCTCAGACGATTTTCCGAAATTCGTCCGGTGCCCTTGACACTGGGCAGGTGCGGTCGGATGTCTTTCTCATGACCCTACCGCCGCTCACCATCGTGCTTGCCGGGCCGCGCGGCTTCTGCGCTGGCGTCGACCGCGCCATCCAGATCGTCGAGCGTGCGCTGGAGGTCTCCGGCGCCCCGGTCTATGTCCGGCATGAGATCGTCCATAATCGCTTCGTGGTCGAGCAGCTGGAGGCCAAGGGCGCCCTGTTCGTCGATGAGCTGGACGAGGTGCCGGAAGGGGCGACGGTTGTCTTCTCCGCCCATGGCGTGCCCAAGGCGATACCGGTCGAGGCGAACCGGCGTGGGCTGCATTCGCTCGATGCCACCTGCCCCCTGGTCAGCAAAGTCCATCGCGAGGCCGAGCGGCATCATGCCGAGGGCCGGCAGATCGTCCTGATCGGGCATGGCGGCCATCCCGAGGTCGACGGCACGATGGGCCAGCTGCCGCCCGGCGCGGTGGTGCTGCTGGAAGATGCCGAAGGCGTCGCCTCGCTGAAGGTCGAGAACGAGCACAACCTTGCCTATTGTACCCAGACCACTCTGTCGGTCGACGAGACCGAAGGAATCGTTGCCGCGCTGCGCGCGCGCTTCCCCGAGATCGCCGGGCCGCGCAAGGAAGATATCTGCTACGCCACCACCAATCGCCAGGCCGCGGTCAAGGCGATCGCCGGCGAGGTCGATGCCCTGATGGTGATCGGTTCGCCCAATTCATCCAATTCGAGCCGCCTGGTCGAGGTTGCGAAGGCCTATGGCTGCGAGCGCTCGATCATGGTCTCGCGGGCGTCGGAGGTCGACTGGCACTGGTTCGACGGCATCCGCCGCCTGGGCCTCACCGCCGGCGCCTCCGCCCCGGAATCGCTGGTCGAGGAGGTGGTAGCCGAGGCGCGCCGCCGCTTCGAGGTGACGCTTGAGGAACGTGTGGTCGCCCGCGAGAACGTGACGTTCAAGCTGCCGACCGCGCTCAACCGCGCGCGCCAGGAGGCGGCGCTTACCTAGCCTTGTCCTGGGGCGATTCGGTGTTCGTCCCGGCAGGCGCTTTCTTATGCTCCGTTTGATCCACGGGCTCGCCGTTCGGCGGTGAGGACAGGGCGCCGTTTGCGCTGCTCTCCGCCTGGCCGCCCGGCGCGGCGGTGCTGGTATCCGTCCCGCCGAAGGGTGGGACGGCCCGTTTGTCGGCGGCGACGCCGTTCGTCTTGCCGGCCGTATTCCCGCCCAGGACAGGCTTGGGCGGTTCCGGCTGGCCGAGATCGGACGCAGCGGCGGGCGGGGCGGGATTGGCCGTGCCGACGGCCGGCGCCTTGACCGATTGGGCATGGGCGGCCAGGGCTCCGGCTGCGAGCGCGATCCCCAACACGACGATCAATACGCTGTTGCGCATGGCAACCTCCAAAACTTTGTACCTGAAGGTAACCCGGCGCGCCCTGCCGCCGTTCCGGCCTCTGAACCCGTCATTGCGAGCGCAGCGAAGCAATCCAGGGGAGTTTGCCGCTTAGCTGGGCAAATGGCTCTGGATTGCTTCGTCGCTGCGCTTCTCGCAATGACGATAAGGAGTGATTCAGCCCGCTTTATTCATCCGGTTGTTGACCAGCTCGGTCACCACGGCGGGATCGGCCAGGGTCGAGGTGTCGCCCAGCTGGTCGTGCTCGTTGGCGGCGATCTTGCGCAATATGCGGCGCATGATCTTGCCGGAGCGGGTCTTGGGCAGCGCCGGGGCCCATTGCAGCAGGTCGGGCGCGGCCAGCGCGCCGATCTCCTTGCGGACCCACAGAACCAGCTCCTTGCGCAGCGCATCGGTCGGCTCGCCGCCGGCAACCAGGGTCACATAGGCATAGATGCCAGTGCCCTTGATCTCATGCGGATAGCCGACGACCGCGGCCTCGGCGACCGTCGGGTGGGCCACCAGCGCGCTCTCGATCTCTGCGGTGCCCAGACGGTGGCCGGAGACGTTGATCACGTCGTCGACCCGGCCGGTGATCCAGTAATAGCCGTCCTCGTCGCGGCGCGCGCCGTCACCGGTGAAATACTTGCCCTTGAAGGTGGAGAAATAGACCTGGCCGAACCGGTCATGGTCGCCATAGAGGCTGCGGGCCTGGCCCGGCCAGCTGTCGCCGATGCACAGATTGCCCTCGGCAGCGCCCTCCAGAACACGCCCCTCGCCGTCGACGATCTCGGGCTTCACACTGAAGAAGGGCAGGGTGGCCGATCCCGGCTTGGTGGCGATGGCGCCGGGCAGCGGGGTGATCATGATGCCGCCGGTCTCGGTCTGCCACCAGGTGTCGACGATCGGCGCGCGGCCTTCGCCGACGACATTGTGGTACCACAGCCAGGCCTCCGGATTGATCGGCTCGCCGACCGAGCCCAGCACGCGCAGGGTCTTGCGGCTGGTCTTCTTCACCGGCCCTTCGCCCTCGCGCATCAAGGCACGCAGCGCCGTCGGCGCGGTGTAGAAGATATTGACCTTGTGCTTGTCGCAGACTTCCCAGAACCGGCTGCTGTCAGGGTAGTTGGGCACGCCTTCGAACATCAGCGTGGTCGCGCCATTGGCCAGTGGGCCGTAGACGACATAGGAATGGCCGGTGACCCAGCCGATATCGGCGGTGCACCAATAGATGTCGTCCTCATGGCAGTCGAAGACATACTCATGGGTCATCGACGCCCAGACCAGATAGCCGCCGGTCGTGTGCAGCACGCCCTTGGGCTTACCCGTGGAGCCGGAGGTGTAGAGGATGAACAGCGGGTCCTCGGCGCCCATCGCCTCCGCCGCGCAGTCGGCCGAGGCCCCGTCCATCAGCTCGTGGTACCAGTGGTCGCGCTGCGCATTCCATTCGATCTTGTCGCCGGTGCGGCGCACGACGATGGTGTTGTCGACGAACGGGCACTGGGTCAGCGCGGCGTCGACATTGGCCTTCAGCGGGATCTTGCGGCCGCCGCGCAGCCCCTCGTCGGCGGTGATGACGATGCGGGACTTGCTGTCCTGGATACGGTCGCGCAACGCCTCGGGCGAGAAACCGCCGAACACCACCGAATGGACCGCGCCGATCCGGGCGCAGGCGAGCAGCGCCACCGCCGCCTCAACCACCATCGGCATATAGATCGTGACCCGGTCGCCCTTCTTGACGCCCTTGGATTTCAGCACATTGGAGAGCTTGCAAACCTGCTCATGCAGCTCGCGATAGGTGACGCTGTGGGAGTCTTTGGGATCGTCGCCCTCCCAGATGATGGCGATCTTGTCACCGCGGGTTTCCAGATGCCGGTCCAGGCAGTTGGCGGCGACGTTCAGCACCCCGTCCTCGAACCATTTGATCGAGACAGGCAGGTTGAAATCGGTGTTCTTGACGGTGCTGAACGGCTTGATCCAGTCGACCCGCTTGGCCTGCTCCCGCCAGAAGCCTTCGGTGTCCCCGACCGACTCCGCATACATCCGGCGATACCCCGCCTCATCGATCAGGGCGCGCGCCTTCACGTCTTCGGGCACGGGGAACAGCTTTTGAGAGTCGGTCATGAATGCGGCCTTCCCGGTCCGGGCGGATGATTTTCCGGCAGTTTATATGAGCCGCCGTTCGGCGCTACAAGCTATCGCAGGGCGGTTTGGTCATTCGAAATCGGTCCGGACCAGACAAAGCCCTCCGGTGCTACCGCGCCGCCCGAAATGATGAAGGTCAGCGCCTCGTTCACCGTCCAGGGGAGCGGCACAAGGTTCGCGGACGGAAGCAGTTCGACATAACCGGAGCTGGGGTTCGGCGTCGTCGGCACATAGACGGCGGCGATCTCGATACCGGTGGCGGGATCGATGAAGGTGCGGGTCACGAGCCCCACCGCCTTCATGCCGGGCGTCGGAAATTCGATCAGCACGACGCGCTGCCCGCTGTCGGGCTTGGTCTGCACGGTCTGAACCAGCTTGCGCGCCGAGCCGTAGATCGACTGCACCAGCGGAATGCGCGCCATCACATTGTCGAAGGCATCCAGAAGGCGCCGCCCGATCACCGCGCGGCCGATCATGCCCAGCAGCAGCAGGCCCGCCAGAACGATCGCGACCGCCGCCAGATCCTGGAACCACACCGCCTGTCCCAGCGCGGCCAGGAACGGCGAATGCGGCGCCACCACCTGGCCGACCTTCAGCGCCAGCGGCGTCCCGAACTCGATCAGCAGGTTGGTCAGGAACGTGATGACCCAGATCGTCACCCAAAGCGGGATGACGATGAAGATGCCGGCGATGATATTCCGCTGAAGGCTCGCCAGCATTTCCGGATCAGCCCTTGATGCCGCCCAGCTTGGCGATGTGCTTCCATTCCGCCGGCGTCACCGGCTGGACCGACAGGCGGGAATTCTTGACCAGCACCATGTTGGACAGGGCGGGGTCGGCCTTGATCTGGACCAGCGTCACCGGCGTCGGCAGCTTCTCCACCGCGGTCACGTCGACCATGCCGAACTTGCCGGTTTCGTCCTTGGGGTCGGGATAGAATTCCTTGGTGATCTCGACGACGCCGACGATCTCCTTGCCTTCGTTGGAGTGGTAGAAGAAGGCCTTGTCGCCGTTCTTCATCGCCCGCATGAAATTGGCGGCCATGTAGTTGCGCACGCCGTTCCAGAAGGTGGTCTTGGACTTGACCTGATCGTCCCACGACCAGCTATCGGGTTCGGATTTCACCAGCCAGTAATTCATCATGGGCCTCGCTGCGATTCGGATCAGTTGTAGTTTTTGAACTGCGGCCAATCCGCGATCAATGAGGATTTCCGGCCGCGGCAGACGACGACATAGAGATGCGCCTCGTCCGGCATTGCGTGCGGATCGTTCAGCTGGCCGACGATATCGACCTGGCCATAGGATTCCTTCGCCGCCTCAGGCTTGCTGGTCACGCGGATGACGACGCTGCCGTCATGGCCGCGCGGCCCCCAGATGAAATAATTGTTGTGGCCGCTGATCGACGGCGGCAGACGTTGACCGTTATCATTGGCGCCGAAGACGTCGACCGCCGCGGCCTCGCCGTAATTGTTGGCGGCGAACACAGCCTTGGCGCGCTCTTCCTCGGGCAGGGCCCAATAGGCCTGGCTCACCTGCCGCGCCATCTCGCGCCAGCCGAACATGTCGGCATATTGCTGCGGCAGGTCGCTGAGCGCCCGCGTTTCCATCGGGGCGGGCGTGTAGCCCAGCGCCCGCTCATAGGCGACGAACCGGTCGACCGGCAGGATCGGGATTGCCATCGGCATGGCGATTAAGCCGAGCGCGACGACCGCTGCCGCCAGCGCTCCCCGCAAGGCAGCGCGCGAAACCGTGGTTTCGATAACGGTGGCGCCGAAGGCGAAGAGGGGCGGGTAGAGGGCGGCCGCGTAATAGTCCTTCCCATGCAGCGCGACCTCCATCACGACAAAGACGGCATATTGCAGGGCAAAGATCCGGTAGAGCCGCCAGCGCCTGAAGAAGCCCAGACCCAGCAGCGCGGCGATCCAGACGATCGCATTGGCCGGGCCGAACAGGACAACCTCGCTCAGCAGATAGTCCGGCAGGGAGAGCGCGATATTCTTGCCGCTTGCCCCATTGGCGCCCAGCTCGAGGAAGGGCCAGCCGTGGCTCCATTGCCATATGACATTGGGTGCGATGATCACCGCGGCGATCAGTCCGGCGAGATAGGGCCACGGCGTGAGGAATGATCGACGCAGCGGCGTAAAGGGCATGACCAGCGCCAGCGCCACGAGGTCGAACAGGATCATGTATTTGCTCCACAGGGCGAACCCCGTGATCGCGCCGATCAGCAGCCAGCGCCGCTGGTCGCCTTTTTCCAATATATCGATCAGCACCCAGGCGCAGCCGATCCAGGCCAGCGGCTGGAAAATGTCGGTGTCCAGCAGCGCGCCGATGGCGAGGTCGAACGGCGCCAGCAGGACGCAGAGGCCGGCCAGCCACTGGGCGAAGACACCTCCGCCCAGCCGTCGCGTCAGCAGGACCGCGCCGGCGATGTTGAGCGCGGACATGAGGGCCGGCATGGCCCGCAGGGCAAGCAGCGAGCCAGGAGCGGCCCAGTCGGCGAGGCCGGCGATCAGAGGCACCAGTGGCGGCTGGTCGACATAGCCCCAGGCCGGGTGCCGGCCGCAGACGATGAAATAGAGTTCGTCGCGGAAGAAATCGTAGTGCTGGTTGGCGAAGGCGTGGATCGCCAGGGCAAGCAGGCCCAGGATGGCCGCCGGATGGGTCAGCCGGCTGGCGCGCGTCATGCCGTCTCGGTCTTGAACGGGCGGGCCAGCAGGCCGGCCATGGTCTGGCCGATATCCGCGCCCTGCTCGACGATCGCGGCGACGGCGGCGGAGATCGGGGTTTCCACGTGATATTGGGTGGCCAGCGCGACCACAGCCTGGGCCGTGGCCACGCCCTCGACCACGCCGGTGATATGGGCCGCGGCCCCGGCAACGCTTTCGCCCTGGCCCAGCGCCAGGCCCAGCCGGAAATTGCGCGACGAGGTGCTGGTGGCGGTGAGGCTGAGATCCCCCAGCCCTGCCAGCCCGGCGAAGGTCTCGGGGTTGGCGCCCATGGCGCGGCCCAGGCGGGCGGTCTCGGCCAGGCCACGGGTCATCAGCGCGGCGCGGGCATTCTCGCCCAGCTTGCGCCCGGCGACGATGCCGCAGGCGATGGCGATGACGTTCTTGATCGCGCCGCCGAGCTGCACCCCCACCGGATCGGTCGAGACATAGGGGCGGAAGCTGGCGCTGCCCATCGCCGCCGCGATGCGCTCGGCCAGTGCCGCATCCCTGGCCGCGATGGTGACGGCGGTCGGCAGGCCCTTGACCACTTCGTCGGCAAAGCTTGGCCCCGACAGGATGGCGACCGGGCGGCCGGGCAGCACCTCCTCAAGCACGTCGTCCAGCAGGCGATGCTCCGGCCGCGCGATGCCTTTGGCGCAGACGATCAGCGGCAGGGAGGGCGCGACAGCCGGCTCCAGCCGCCCGGCGACCGAAGCGATCTCCTGGGCCGAAACCGTCAGCAGCAGCATGTCGGCGGTCTTGAGGATTTCCGCGTCGCCGCTGACCGGAATGCTATCGACCGTGGCGCCGGCCACGGCGCCGCGCCGGCTCCAGACCACCGGCTCCGATCCCGCGCGCCTGGCGGCATGGGCCAGGGCCATGCCCCAGGCGCCGGCGCCCGCGATCCCGATCCGTGTCATGCCTTGGCTCCCGCGGCGGCGGACGCCTGATCCAGCGGCCAGCGCGGGCGCGGCGCGAAGTCGAGCGTATCGGCCGGCCCGATGGACAGCCGCTCGATCCCGGCCCAGGCGACCATGGCGGCGTTATCGGTGCACAGCCCGATGGGCGGCACCGCCAATTCCATCCCCCGTTTCGCAGCCAGTTCGGCCAGCGCCGCGCGGATCGCGGTGTTGGCGGCGACGCCGCCCGCCACCACCAGCGGCCGGCCAAGGCCGTGCCGTTCCTCGAACATGTCGATGGCCCGGCGCGTGCGGTCGACCAGCGAAGCGGTGATCGCCGCCTGGAATGACGCCGCGAGATCGGCCTTCGTCTGCTCGTCCAGCTTATGCTCGGCCGTCATCTGGCGCAGCGCGGTCTTGAGGCCGGAGAAGGAGAAATCGGCGTTGGGCCGCCCCAGCATGGGCCGGGGCAGGCTAAAGCGCGCCGGATCGCCCTTCGCCGCCGCGCGCTCCAGCGCCGGGCCGCCGGGAAAGCCCAGCCCCAGCAGGGCGGCCGCCTTATCGAAGGCCTCGCCGGCGGCATCGTCGATCGTCGTGCCCAGCCGGCGATAGCGGCCGACGCCTTCGACGTCCAGCAACTGGCAGTGCCCGCCCGAGACCAGCAGCAGCAGATAGGGGAATTCCAGTGGCGCGTCTGCCGGCGCGGTCAGCCGCGCGGTCAGCGCATGGGCCTCCAGATGGTTCACCGCGACGAACGGCTTGCCCGCGCTGGCGGCGATGGCCTTGGCGGTCATCACGCCGACGATCACCCCGCCGATCAGTCCCGGACCGCCGGTGGCGGCGATGCCGCCGACCTGCTGGAGGCCTACGCCGGCATCGGCCAGGGCGCGGCTCACAACCGCATCCAGATATTCCAGATGCGCCCGCGCCGCGATCTCGGGCACCACGCCGCCATACGGCGTATGCGCCGCGATCTGGCTGTGCACGACGTTCGACAATATGTGCCGGTCACTGTCGACCACGGCCGCGGCGGTCTCGTCGCAGCTCGTCTCGATACCCAGCATGAGTAACTTTCCGCTCATATCCCTTGTTTAAGCCCTTTCGCCGACAGGGGTCGAGGTCCTAAAGGATAGGCATGACCAGACAGCTCAAGATCGGCACGCGCGGCAGCCCGCTGGCGCTTGTCCAGGCGACGATGACCCGCGACTTCCTGATCCGCTCCGGCCTCGTGGCCGAAGATGCGATCGAAACCGTGATCATCAAGACCAGCGGCGATCGCATCCAGGACCGCAGCCTCGCCGATATCGGCGGCAAGGCCCTCTTCACCAAGGAGATCGAGGAGGCGCTCGACGACGGCCGTATCGACATGGCGGTGCATTCGCTGAAGGACCTGCCGGCCTGGATGCCCGAGGGGCTGGAGCTGGCCGCCGTGCTGCCGCGGGCCGATCCGCGCGATGCGCTGCTGTCGCCGGTCGCGACCAGCATCGATACGCTGCCCCGTGGCGCCTGCGTCGGCACGTCCGGCCCGCGGCGCAAGGCGCAGCTGCTCAATCGCCGGCCCGATCTCACCATCGTCGATTTCCGCGGCAATGTCGGCACGCGGCTGGCCAAGCTGGCCGAGGGGGTGGTCGATGCCACCATGCTGGCGGTGGCCGGCATGGCCCGGCTGGGGGTCGAGGCGGAATATCACCCGATCGATCCCGCCGAGATGCTGCCCGCCGCGTGCCAGGGGGCTATCGGCCTGGAAATCCGGGGGAACGACGATTGGGCGCGATCCCTCTGCGACGCCATCAACCACCCGGAGTCATTCATCGCCGTTACCGCCGAACGCGCCTTCCAGGCCGAGCTCGACGGGTCGTGCCGCACGCCGATCGCCGCTCTGGCGACGGTCTCCGGCGGCGAGGTTCGACTGCAAGGGCTGGTCGCCCGCCCCGACGGCACCGCCATCATCCGCGTTCAGGAGCAGGCGCCGCCTGCCGACGCCGCCTGGCTGGGTACTGAGGCCGGGCGCAGGATCAAGGTCGACATGCCGCGGGATTTCTTCATCGCCGCAGAGCTGTCCGCGCACGGATGACCGGCTGCATTGTCCTCACCCGCCCCCGCGACGAGGCCGAGGGGATGGCGGCCGAGCTGACGGCGCGCGGCTACGACACGCTGGTCGAGCCGATGCTCGAGATCGTGGATCTGGCGACCCCGATCCCGGATCTGGGTGGTTATCGCGCCCTGGTTTTCAGCAGCGCCAACGGGGTGCGCAGCTTTGCGGCGCGGTCCACCGCGCGGTCGCTGCCGGCCTATGCCGTGGGCATGCGCACGGCCGAGGCGTTGCGCAAGGCCGGTTTCACCGACGTGCGCGGGGCCGGCGGCGATGCCGCGGTCCTGGCTGAGTTCGTCGGCGAGACGCTGGGGAATGCCGGACCCGTGCTGCATCTGGCGGCGAAGGATGTGGCGCGCGACCTGGAACCGCTGCTGGCGCCGGCCGGCATCGCGGTCGACGCCGTCGCGCTCTACGAGGCCGTGCCCGCCCGTGACTTTTCGAAGGCCTTGGTCGATGCCCTGTACGCGTGTACGATAGAGAGCGTACTGTTCTTTTCGGTACGTACGGCGGCGACTTTCGGAACCTTGGCGAAAAAACGCGGTTTGGCGGAGATGACCAGCGCGATATCGGCCCTCTGTCTCAGCAATCAGGTCGCGGCCGAAGCCGGCAAGCTGCCCTGGCGCGCCGTGATGGTCGCAGCCGAACATTCGGCCCAGTCCCTGATCGCATTGCTTCCGCGGGCGGACGGTGCCGGGCGTGGAAGGTGAGGCCGAGGCGGCCGGCCCGACCGGCGGCATCATCGACCGCTTCGGCGGCATCCGCCCGATGGCGACGAAGCTTGCCGTTCCGGTCACCACGGTCCAGGGCTGGAAGAAACGCGGCATTATTCCTCAGGTGCGCCATGCCGATATCCTCGCCGCCGCGATCCGCGAGAACATCGCGATCGACCCGGCCGAACTTGCCGCAGCCGATCCCACCCCGGCCGCGCCGAAGCCCGAGATTCGCCCTGCTCCAGCCCCGATCCCCGAGCCGATGCCTCAGTCCGTTCCGCCTCCGCCCATCATACCCCCTCAGCCTGTCATGACCGAGACGGTCGTGGTGCGGAGGAACGGCGCCGTGGCTTATATCGCCTTCGCCTTGGCGCTTGCGGTCGGTGTGGCCGGCGCCGGCGCGGGCTACTTCGGCTGGCAATATTATCTGCGGCCGCTGCAGGCCAGGGTCGCGGCGCTCGAGGCAAGGCCGGGAGGCGCCGGCACGGACGATCTCGCCCGCCGGATCGCCAGGCTGGAAAGCCAATCCGGCCAGCCGGCGCCGGCCGTGTCCGCCGCGAGCGAGCCGCCGGCGGCGAATGCCAATGACGGCGACCGCCTTGCCGCGCTCGAAAAGCAGCTGGCAGAGCTCAAGGCCGGCGCGGCGCAAAGCGAGCAGCTGGCGAAAAGCCTGTCCGAGCTTCAGCTGGCCGCCGGCGGGCGCGAGCTGCTGGCCCAGTCGATCCGCGACATCCAGTCCAGCATGGCGGCTGCGCAGGGCGCGGTCGAGCGGCTGAACGGGCAGGTCGGCAGCCTCAGCGGCCGGCTCGACAAGGTCGACGCGGCGCTGGCCGACCGGCACCAGCAGGCGCTGCGCGCCGAAGCGACGATCCTGTCGGTGGGCCAGCTTCGCGCGGCGCTCGCGACGTCCAAGCCCTTCACCAGGCAGCTGGCCGCCGTCCGCGCCATGGTGCCGGGCGATGCCGACATCAACGCCGTGCTCGACCAGATGCAGCCCTATGCCGACGGCGGAGTCGAGACGCAGGACGATCTGACCCGCGATTTCAGCCGGCTGGCCCCGAGCCTGGTGCGCACCTCCGTCGTCGGCGACGGCAAGAGCTGGTGGCGGCAGGCGCTCTATCACGTCGAATCGGTGATCTCGATCAGGCGCACCGGGGCAGATGTGCAGGGCGATTCGACCGACGCGATCGTCGCCCGGGCCGAAGCCAAGTTGGATGAGGACGATCTGTCCGGGGCCATCGCCATGCTGCAGGGGTTGAGCGGCGCAGCAGCCGATCTTGCCTCGCCCTGGATCCACGATGCCCAGCATCGGGTCGCGCTGGACGCGGCTGAGTCCGACCTCAGCCGGATCGCAATCGGCCGCGTCTCCACCGGTACGCCGACCGGCTCTGCAGTCGCACCGTTGCCGACACCGTCATCAGCGCCGGCGGACGCAAAATGATCCGCGGCCTTTGGTTCTTCTTCCAGCTGGCCCTCGTCGTGGCGGTCGGCGTTGTGCTGGCCTATCAGCAGGGCGCGGTTTCGATCGAGTTCCATGGCTGGCTGATCGAGACCACGACCGGAATGCTGATCTTCTCGGTGCTGGTCGCGGCGCTGCTGGTCATCCTGGCCTGGCGCATTCTGCGCAGCATCCTGGGCACGCCGCATGCCATCGGCCGTTTTCGCCATCATCAGCGCCGCAACCGTTCCTATGTCGCGCTGGTCAGGTCGCTGGCCGCGCTGGCCGCGGGGGAGGGTGCGACGGCGCTGCGCCATGCCAGCGAGGCGGAGGCGATCGGCGAGCCTGCCGTCAGCCACCTGGCAGCGGCGGAGGCGGCTGAGATGGCAGGCGACGATGCCCGCGCCGAGGCGGAATATACGCGGCTGGCCGACCGGCCGGACACGGCCATCATCGGCCTCAAGGGGCTGACCGGGTTGGCGGAGCGTCAGGGCAAGCTGGCCGAGGCGCTGGAGCATGCGCGCCGCGCCCGCAAGCTGGCGCCGCGCAGCCCATGGGCCGCCGTGAAATCGTTCGAGCTGGAGGAGCGGACCGGCGCGCTGGACCAGGCCGAGCGGACCCTGGCCGATGCAGCGAAGCTGGGCGCGGTTGCGTCCGCCGAAGCCAACCGCCTGCTTGCGGCCCTGCTGCTGCGCAAGGCCGAAGAGGCAGCGGCGGGCGGGAACGAAGCCGGGGGGCTCAAGGATGCCGAGCGCGCCAGCGAGCTGGAGCCCGGTTTGACCAAGGCCGCCCTGCTGGCGGCGCGCCTGCAGGCGCGGGCGGGCCGCACGCCGGCGGCGGAACGCATACTCTCCCGTGCCTGGACGGCGGCGCCGGATGCGGCGCTGGCCCGCGCCTGGCTGGCGCTGGCGCCCAAGGCGGATGTCACGGCGCGGCTTCGGCAGGCAGAGCGGCTGCTGGCCCTCGACCGCGCCAGCGACGAAGGCCGCCTGGCGATGGCCGAGGCCGAACTCGCCGCCGCCCGCTGGGCCGAGGCGCGTACCCATCTCTCCGCCGTCAGCGTCGCCACCCAGGCAAACCCGCGCTATTGCCACCTGATGGCCTTCCTGGAGGGCGCCTCGGGCAATGAGGCCGCCGCGCGCGGCTGGTTCGAGAAGACCCTGGGATCGGACGAACCGGCGCCGGCGCTGCTGTCGCCCGCGGCCTAGGGGTGGCGTAACGGCGGCCTGACGACGAAGCCCATCGCCATGCCGGCGATGAAGCCGCCGATATGGGCCAGCCAGCCGATCGGCACGCCCTCCGGAGCGCCCAGGCCCAGTATGCCGGTGATCGCCATCATCGCGATCAGCAGCCCGGCCATGCGCAACAGCCCCAGCGGCTTGTCTCCCATCCGGTACAGCCGCCAGATCACGATCAGCGCGCCGAACACGCCGCTGATGCTGGCCGAGGCGCCGACCAGTATGTCGTCCTGAGCCGGGTTGGCCATCGCCGCCTGGACGAAGGCGCCGGCAACGCCCGCGCTCAGATAGATGATGAGATAGGGGATCTTGCCGACAGGCCGTTCGACGCCGGGCCCCATCGCCAGAAGGAACACCATGTTGGCGGCAAGATGGTCCCAGCCGCCATGCATGAACTGGTAGGTGAACAGCGAGGCGAAATCGATCGCGCCGAAATGCTGGAACAGGGCGGAGGTATGGACTGCCAGATAATTCTCGACGATCTCGTCCTGCGACTGCGGCAGCAGGCTGCGCACGACCTGCACCAGCACATTGAGCGCGATCAGCCAGCCGGTCGCCGGCGGTATGCGGAACATCGGCTCGCGGACGGGCGGCGGGCTTTCGGTGGGGGGCTGATCGGTCAAGATCAGGCTTTATGCCCTGTCATGCATCTAAGGGGCAACGTGGCCTTGCGCCGCCGACCCCGTTTTGCGTATGGTGCGCCCCGCTTCAGCCCCGGCGGCTTCCGACCGGTTGGCAACAGGCCGAAGTAGCTCAGCGGTAGAGCAACCGATTCGTAATCGGTAGGTCCCGAGTTCAAATCTCGGCTTCGGCACCATTTCTTCTCGAATCCCTTCAGCCGCTTTCGCTGCGCCACGTCAGGCGCGGCGGCCGATCGCCTTGGCCGCCTGCGACCGCCATCGTTCCAGCGCGTCCCGCTCGCTGGGGCCGGTTATCGCGATCAATCGCCCACCCACCTCACCGACGATGACCCATTCGCCGGGCTCGTCGTTATAGACCCCGATCCAGTAAGGCGCGCCGGATAGCCATATTCGTTTTTGCATCTTGCAAGGCTCTACCAAAATTTAGGTATTTTGCAAAATGCGATTCTTGGTCCGATCAGCGCATCGGCGTCTTTTGTCACCGCTTGTTCACCGGGCCGGCAGGGCTATCCGCGCAACCATAAGCGACGACGTGTTGTTATGGCTCCGGACATGAACCCCTCGCCCTTTCCTTCCGTCCGCCCCGTCGCGGCGGCTTTTCTCATCGCCTTCGTGGCCGGCTGCCAGGGCGCCGGCCCCGCCGACCGGACTCATGAATGGGTCGGTACCTTGCCGCGGCGCGATACGGGCTTCGACCGGCGCACCTGGCAGGACACATCCGCCGGTACTGTCCGCCAGCTGATCGAGCGCTTGCCTGACCGGATCGATTCGGCGGCGGAGCACCGGCTGGCGCGCAACCTGCTGATCAGCATCACCGACGCGCCCCAAGGCGATGATGGCGGTGGTGCGGTCCTGGCGCTGCGGGTCGAGGCATTGATGAGGATCGGCAATGCCGGTGACGCCGCGGCGCTGGCGCGGGCCGGGCGGAGCCCGCCGCGTGACGAGGCTGGCGCCCGGCGCGAGGCCGAGGCCGAGCTGTTGGCCGGGAACGTCGAAATGGGCTGTATCGATCTGCGCGCCCTGGCTGCGCGGTCTTCGAGCCGTTGGGTCGAGGCCGGGGTGGCTCTGTGCAGGGTGCGCGCTGGTGAGCCCGGCGCGGCGGTGCCGTCCGGCATCGACAGGCTGGGCGCGCTCGCCCGCATCGCCGGCGCGCCGCTGCCGGCCGAGCCGGCCCCGGACGATCCGCCGGGAACCCTGATCGCCTACCGCGCCGCTGTCGGCGGCGACCCCAAGGTGCCGGCACCCCGCCGTCTGGAGGCCGCTTTCGCGGCGGCCCGGGCCAGCGCGCTCAGCGGCGAGGCCTATGCCAGGATCCTGCACTCGGCCCGCAGCCAGGGGACGCTCGCCGAAGGTCCGCCCGCCACGGGCGAACAGGCGGCGGCGCTGTTCCGGGCGATCGAGGGAACAGGCGACCCGGCGCGGAAGCTGGCCTTGGCCGAGCGGGGATTGCTGTCGCCCGACGGTACGGTCGACGGGGTGGGCGCGGCGATGGCCGAGGCGCTGCATGGGGTAAGGCCTGTGGCAGGCCCGCTCGCTGCGCGGTTCGCCGCCTATTTCTATGCTGTTGGCGACGTCAAGGCTGCGGCGCCCTGGTCGGACCTGGCGAAGCGATCAGGCGCGGATACCGGCGCCTGGCCCTATCGCGCCCTGGTCAAGCCGCCGGGCGCGGCCGAGCTGGCGCAATGGGGAAAGCGGGCACATCTCGATCCGGCGCGCCGTGAACGGATCGCCGCCATCCTCACTGCCTTCGGCGTCTGGGAGGCGGGTTCGCCCGACCCCGCGCAGGAGCAGCTTCAGGCGATCGACAGGGCCGCCGCGCAGCAGCATGTCGGGGAAACGACCCTGCTGGCGCTGACGATCCTGGGGTCCGGGGGCCCCGCCGGCGCCAGCCCGCAGGCGCTCCGCCACGTGCTGGCAGCGCTCGACCGGGTCAATCTGCATGACGAGGCCCGGGCGATCGCCTGGGAGGCGATGGCCGCCACGCTGGTGCCCCACACCGCCTCCCGCAAGGGAGAGGTCGCCGCTTCCGATTCCTAGCCGGCCGAGGGTCACCGATTGTCGGGCGCATTCCAGGATCGCCCCATGAAGCGCGCTATGCCGCCGGCCAGCACATGAACGGCCTGTTCGACGTTACGCTCCCGCGCTTCAGGCGACTTCAGCCGCGCCAGGTACCGCACGATTTCCTTCCGCCGGCTTGGGGGAAGCCTGTTCCACCCATCCTGTGCCGCCGGGTTCCGCGTCAGCGCCTCGGCGAAGATGGGCGGCATCGGGTCTGCGGGGCCGCCCCGGTAATCCGCGTCGAACGCCACGCTGACATCCACGACATCGCCCACGCCCGTAGCCGACGCCTTGCGCACCTCGCCGTGCAGATACAGGAAGAAGCTGCCATCGCCGGCCGGCATCATGTTGATGCGCCACGGCTCATCGGGCTTGCCGTCGATCTGGACACGGACCGGCATCGGCTTGCGCCAATCCGGCTTCAGCTGCGCGGCCTGCTCGGCGCTGACCAGGACATAGGGGTTGATCCCCCTGATCCCGATCCGCCCGCGAAACTCCAGCCTTGCCTTTCCTGTCCGGGCCAAAGATGCTCCTGTTCACGCAAGCAACAAAAAAGGGCAGGGGACCATGACCCACGGTTATACGGCGATCGTAACGCTGCTCGCCGTCGCTCTGTATTTCTTTTTCGCGACACAGGTCGCGGCGGCGCGGGGAAAGTTCGGCGTGAAGCTGCCGGCGACGACCGGAAATCCCGATTTCGAGCGTGTCTACCGGGCGCATATCAACACGCTGGAATGGATGCCGACCTTCCTGGTGCCGCTCTGGCTGACGGCGATCTATCTCGACGACCGCGTTGCGGCGGGGCTCGGCCTGGTCTGGATCGTCGGGCGGATCGTCTATTTCACCGGCTATCGCCAGGCGGTCGAGAAACGGATTCCAGGCTTCGGCATCCAGGCCCTCACCTGCGTGGCGCTGTTTATCGCCGCCGCCTGGGGGATCGTCAGCCACCTCACCGGCGGCTGACCTCCGGTCACCAATTCGCGAACGGCGCCTTCACGGCGATGTCGACATCGAGCCCGGCCGCCTTGTCGCGGGTCAGGTTCTCGATGATCTGCTCGTCCCAGACGCTGTTGGCGTGGTCCAGATTGGCGGTGAACTCGAACCGCTTGGTCATTGACGGCTCGATGTCGGCAATGTCGCAGTAGAATTGGTCGTGCCAGTGGCGCAGCGGCATCATCGGCCCGTCGGCATGGCACAGCAGCGGATTGTCGACCCGCGTCTTCGTCTTCCAGATATGGACGTCCTGATAGAAGGCGCTCTGCTGCATCTTTGAGATCGCCTCGGCGCGCACGGCGTTCTGCGCGTCCGTCAGGTTGGGGTCGAACTTCACCATGATCCCGACCTGCAGCATGAATGTGTCCGGCGTGATCGGATAGTGGCAGTTGAACAGCACGATATCGGTCGGCGCGCTGCCCATGTTCGACCATTGCGGATTGATCATGTAGGCGGGGCCGTAATAGACGCCCTCCGATCGGAAAATGCCGGGCGCCAGATCCTCTGAGGCGCCGAGGAACGGGGCGCCGGAATCATGGGTCGGGGTCGATCCGGCCTCATGATATTCCATGTACTGATAGCCGATATGGCCCTCGAAGATGTTCTTGAAATAGGACGGACCCTGGGCCCGGCCGCTGCCGTGGACATAGAAGAAGTGGGCGAGGTCGGAC
>Ga0105238_10000718_pt1 | contig 34661 bp, 44 predicted proteins | sample KBSC34metaG_FD_81526 | JGI IMG/M metagenome (GOLD analysis project Ga0105238, IMG submission 81526) | Corn rhizosphere microbial communities from Kellogg Biological Station, Michigan, USA - KBS C3-4 metaG | ecosystem: Host-associated > Plants > Roots > Rhizosphere > Soil | place: Michigan, USA...
CAAGATCAATTCTTTACGTGTTAAGACCTCTACTAGATCAGCTCGCTTAAACTTTCCAGGCGAAACTTCCTGCCATCCTTGAATTTTGAATATCGTTTCGATCGTTTGTTGATATTCCAATGCACTCTTAGTTGCATTCTCTTTCGTCAATCGAATGATAGCCTTGGCAATAGATGTCGCTAACTGCGCTTGTCCGGTAGTTGGGGCTGTCAACAGCTTTAGATGCAGCAATACCTCGTTGGCACAGCTCGCAGCTGTATTGTAGACCTCTGAGCCTGTGAATCGCACCACGCGCCAGCCACTCAATAGCAATACACGATCGCGCCGTCGGTCATGCTGTGCTTGTTCCTTCGTTTTGTCGTGGTTCTCATAACCATCGACCTCTACGCATAGCTTGCGCCCGTCTGAGGCTACAAACGCGAAGTCCAGTCGATACGGCGGCACTGTGTATTGCAGCTCAAGACGGAACCCGAGCGCGCTGGCAGAATCCACGATTTTCAGCAGCGCAGTATGTAGTGTTTGCTCAAGCGGCGAATCGTAGGTCATTCTTCCCCCTGCGGATACCAATCCTCAAGTGACACCTCGCCGTTCGTGGCGCGCTCTATCTTGCGCGCATTCCGCGGCAGCGGCGTTGTCCCGTTCTCGTACTTCGAAAGCAACGCTTGGTCGATACCCGTTGCCTCAGAGAGCCACTTCTGCGTCTTGCCCTTGGCAACGCGCCAGGCTTTGAGCTGCATGGGGATAGTTACGGAAGAATAGTCAACCCTGTCAACATCGTTTTCTGCGCAGCTCGCCCACACGCGCCGCCCGTTGGATCACGCTACGTCAGCGCTGACGATATGACGATGCTGACGATGATTTATACCTTAAGAGGGTAGACTCTATTTTTAATATATAGGTTCTATAGTGTGGTAAGCGTCAGATCGTCAGGATCGTCAGTTCATCAAGGTGCTTAATTTCATTGAAGATTACGTCCTGACGAAAATTGACGATGAAATTCGTAACGAATTTCGTGACGAAATTTGCGTTGTTTTTGATGATGGAAGGCAAAAAACGAAAAACGAGACGAATTTCGTGACGATTTTTAGATGGAAACGAGACTCGGGCCGGAACTCGGAGTTTTTTGCTCGTTTTTCTCGGGGGATTTTCCGCCCACAAAAACGCGCTTCCAAGGAATCCCATTCACGGTGTGCTTCTCAGACTCGATTTTGTACCCCTCAATGATGGCCCCCTTGATGTTGCGGAGGGCATAGCCGAGGTCTCGAGGTGTCGGAAGTGCTGCACCTGGCTTGGCGGGTAGCCACTCAAGGAGGGCATTGCGCCACTGCTCATTGGCGGACGCGTTTGGAGCCCCGAACGACACCTCCGCCTGTTTCACGAGCGCAGCTGTGGTCACAATTACGCCGTCGCCCGCCGGCCAGCACTTGACCATGCGGCGCAGAGCAATTTCGTCGAGGTCTGCGTCTTGGACGTCTTGAATGGTCTGACAGGGGTCGAGCGCGCCAGCCCAGACGATGGCAGCTCGGATGGTTTCGCTCCATTTATTGTAGGAGCCCATCTCGAGCGGGCCGGTGTTCGTACCGAGCATAACCGCGGGTCTTCCCGCACGGATGTAGGCGCTCAGTATTGTAAGTCCGCAGCTCAAGAGCTTGGCTCGATGCCGAAGGCAGTAGTCCGGCAGTTTGTACTTCCATTTCACTCCTGGGCGCGGCCCGTCGCGATACTCAGGGTGGTCACAGGAGGGTTCGATGCGGGCGAGAAGCGAACGACGAGCGGTGTCGGCGCCGATGATCATGCCGTTTCCGGTCGCAAACCACACCATCTTCATTGGCAAGGACGGAGTCTCGTTCTTACTGAGAATTCGGCCTCGGTAAGAGTCGCTTGTCAGGGCCATATCGAGCGACGGTGAAGCGAGTTTGCAGGTGATGTTATCAAGCAGCACGAATTGATCGCCAGCCAACCCAAGCGACGTGATGCGCTTGTCCATCTCGATGTCATTCGGAATGAACGCCATACGAGGGGCTGAGTGGCCGGTGACAATCAAGCTGATCATATCAGCAAGAAGACTTTTTCCTGATCCGCGCTTCGATGCATCGAAAATGAACAGCGGTGCAGGACCATCGAATGTGTGACGACAAGCGACAGACAGAAGTCCCGCGAGCCACACGCTTTTGGCAGCTGGATTCGTGAATTCGAAGTCGCACAGTAGATCTAGAAGTAGAGTCGCTGCATCTCGTGCGTCGTCCTGTGTGGGGTTGTCGGGGAGAGATACTTGGAGATCGCTGTGTAGAAAGATGCCGGTTGATGTATCGTAGCCTGGTTCTTGAATGAGTGCACCATCGACGCGAAGAGTAGGCGCCTGCGCCAGAGCCGAGATAACAGGAACGTACGGAAAGTTAGATCGAGAGACAATGGCGCGGCCTAACCATTCAGGGGTGGCCTGAGGCTCGTCGGTGTCACCGCCGCCTTTGACTTTCTTTCTCGATGTGAAACGGCACTGTTCGCCAGCAATGGACCATGCGCGAGTTGCGTTGATGGCTGCCATGCGAGGCATAGCGACTTCGCGAGCGAGAAATTTGATGTGCTTGCCGGGGTCGATCTGGAGCTCAAGTAGTCTACCGGCGCTTTGAAATACACAAAAGCGTGCTCCTAAGATCTCGAGCACTTTCAACATAATCCGCTCGGTATCGTACTCTTCGCCGCGGTTGTCTCCTGTTAGATCAATTGCAACACGCCCGGGTTTGAGCGGGACCGCAGCGCGAGGGGGTACGGGAGCTGGTGGTAAAGGTACGGTACTTGGATTAACATCGGCGGGTGGATAAGTCGTCGGCCAATCAGGATGTACTGATTGAAATGCAAGAATCTCTTCGAGCCACTCAGGGTTGGGTGGTGAAGATTCGGCCACTACCTGAAGAAGCGCGAAGTAGCGTGCTTGGTTGTTCAGGTCGATCATTGAGCGTTCCTGATTCTCGCAGCCTCTTCGAAAAACGACTGCGCCTCAGCGCGTTCCTGTTGTGTTTTTGCGTCTTGCTTCGCATTCCACTTCCGCCGCTTCCGTTGCCCCTTCAAAAACGCCAGCTCGGCCGCCTTCACACGAGCCACCGACTGAGTGAAGTTCATCGTGAGTAGCGTGTGCTTTGCGAGATCAAGTATCTCGGCCCAAGTCGTCTCCGGCAGGTTGAACCCGAGCGTACCCACGGCCGTGTTCACCAGTTGATCGACCTGCTCAGGCGTCGATTGCGCCGACTCGAATGACTCTCCAGCGAGAATGCGCGTCACGAGCACAGCGCCTAGCCGTCGCAACGGGTTGATTGACTTCTCCATCTGCGGGATGAGCGACTTGATCTCCTTCCCGAGTGGCGTCAACTTCGGTTTCTTCTTCCGAATTGGTGCCACGGGTGCATCCGGCATCGAAGGCGTGGCCACCGTCGTCGAGTCCCATTGCGTCGTCGCAATCATCTGCGCTGTGAACGGGTCTGGTATCAGTCGGTCGAGTACCTGTGCAATCGCCGGCCAACGCTCATTCAGGGTCCCGATGCGGGTGACTGGGGCGCCTGCTTCCCACTTCGAGACGGTCGTACGTGCGTTGTGCACGTTGTCGCGATGCTTATCGGGATGCTTACGTGGGTAGCTCGCCGATACGCCTTCGATTATGGCGATGACTTCATCGGGCGGGACGCCTCGATCTAACAGCACGCCCGGAATCGCCAGGTAGAGGTCGTGGCGGCCACTTGGAACGGCGTTGGTGACGCGGGATAGCTCGCTGATCAGCTCATCCAACTTCTCATCACTCAGCCCCGTCGACTTGATTTCTCCTCGATGGGTGTGCACCGTCGGCTGCACGTCTTCAATCGTCGGCAGCGCCATCACCATGGCCATGAGGTCGAGCGCGTGCCCGTCGGTACAGCTTATGATCTGTCGCGGCGTGTCCCCCACTTCTCGTTTTTCCGTCAAGAACCAGGGGATGGCGGGGGTGTCGGTGCGGGGATCGAAGCCTTCGCCGAGAAGTTCACCGAGGGCGCCGAAGACGACGCGTGCATGGTGATAAACATTCTTCCAGACGGCGCGCAGCTCTTCACTGCTTGTATCGAAGGGTGTGCTCAGAGGCAGAACGATGCGCCATTTTGGTATCGAGGGCTGGTAGCCGCCGGATTGATAGGCGACGAAGGCGAGATCGAGCGCGTGAAGCGTACTGACTGTCTTATCCCACTCGCCTGACGAGTCGCAGTCGAGAAAGAGGGCATGCATCGCCACCGTCGAGGCGTTGGTGCGGTGGCCGTTGAGGGTCGTGGTGGGCTCGATGACCCAACCCTGACCTTTGGGAGCTACTTCTCGAGCGCGTTCGTGCAGAAGCTGGATGAAATCGTTGAGACTGCGGTCGAAGCGATAGCCGTTTTTGATGTGGGTGGCGCCGTAGATCCAGAGCGTCGCCAGAAACTTCGTGTCTCCGTTGATCTTTATCCCACGCGACTTCTCAGCGACGCTGTATGCGTAGTCGCGCAGTGGGGGAATGAGCAACAAAGGCAGCTGACGGAAGCGAGCGACGGCAGCACGTTTTTGGACTTCGTCGTCTTCGTCAACACCTTCGGCTTTTTTGTAGCGCTCGAGAGCTGTTCTATCGACGGCAGTACGTGCCGCGAGAAAAAGCTCCTCGTTCGTCACTGGATGGCTCCAGTACCGACGGAAAATGAAGGCAGCAAAGCCCTAGACGCCGTCGGGGGACGGCGGTTGTGTGTGCGCGGCATGGCAGCCGGGCTACGTTTGAATGTCGAGAGTGAAAGGCGGGTGGATCAATGACGACAACAAGAGCAACAACACGTGACTCATGTATATCCCCTCTCCAGGGCACCGAAAGGGAGCGCTGGGCCGCGCGCCAGGTTGGCCGGGTGCGAGGCTCCCGACTTTCCCAGCGCTTCCCTTCGCTACCCTGGAGGCGCCACCCTGTTTACGAAAGCCACCGTACTGTTGCGGTCAGCACGGTAACCGTTCGACACAGTATGTGAACGTGGTGTACACGTCAAAATATTTTAGATAGATAGCTATAAAGACTGATTATTTCGTACAGAATTAACAGGTTCGTCACAACTGTGGGCAGTTGTACAGGTAGAGGGCGTACGTGATACTCTTCCTCTATGAAGCGCGTCGAGGTTGAGCGGCAGGCTATTACGCGTGCGCTCGCTGAGCAGCCGAACATCACCGAGGCTGCGCGTTCGCTTCATGTTGCGCGCCGGACGTTGCAGACGAGGATGCGCGATTATGAGATCCCTCGTGGGCAGGCTGGACGGCCGCGCGAGCTAGTGAGGTATCGAGGGTCGATGCTGGGCGGGGGCATTGGTACGATCGTCGTCCTCGCAGGCGTCGTCGGGCTGGGCTACTGGGTTGGACGTCGTGGACAAGCAGTGATCGGAGCAGGTGGCCGTACCGACGATCTCCGCGGACTCGACCTCATCACCAATCGTTGATCATGGGCGCAGCCTGGAATGCATTTGAGCGCTGGGCGCGCTACGGTCGAGAGTGGACGCTTGCCGAGGATAAAGAGCTTCGGCGACTGCATCGTGAAGCTCGACGGCTTCTGTATGATGGCAAGATAAGATCGTTGTATGTGTGGGTCGGAGATCAGATGGGTCGGTCGCCGATGAGTGTGTCTGCACGAATGGCTGTACTCAAGGCCGCTGATCGACTCAATAACACCAGGAGGAAGTGATGGAACGACAGGCGCCAGTCAAAAAGATGCCGACGGGGGAGAAGCAAGCTCGTTATTGGGATTTCCCGATGGGGCCGATCAAGGTTCCGCCGGGTCAGAAAGTCAAGATTGACATTCAGCCGAAGTGCGAATTTCGAGTGGAGCGGCTCGTCCCTCCGTCGCAGAACGAAGGGATTCATCTCACGGGCTTGTACATTGGCCAGAAGGAGATCTTGAACCTCAACGGCGATTCAATCGAAATGAATCGTGTGGTGGAGATTAAGACTAAGGAGCGCAGTGAGCCGGCACGTACTGTCGAAGTGCATATCGAGAACCGCGACAAGGTCGAACGCGTGGTGCATTTTCAGCTCATGGGTCATGCATTTCTATGACGCACGAACGTCTCCGTAGTATCGTCGAGGGTATTTCGTTCGGCGGCTTCAAGCCCACCATCTCAATCGAAGTCACTGAGCGCGAGACGTCTACCGACAAGCGCGTTGCTATTCTCATCGGCATCGACACCGTTGACTCAGCCGCCACCGACGGCAAAACTATTCGTCTGTACGAATGCTTCGCCGCACCAGACTACGACGACGTGAAGCTCGCCATCTGGATCAAAGAGCGTTGTCAGGACGTCCTCTTGCACGAGATGGACGAGTTCTATCGCTTCCGAGGTGAGATGGTGACTGTGCCGGTGCATCCGGTGGCTGAGGGTGTCTTCGATGAAGTTCGCAAACGACAAGGACGTTGACTCATGGCCGTTTTCCGCTGCGGTGGGTACCGCCGTACCGACCCCGAAACTGACAAGCCTCTCTGTGACTTCAAATCTACCCGTCGTTGGCACGGTCGCTGCCCCAAATGCAAAGGCCCGTGGGATTGCCTCAAGCAAGGCACCGACGGTAGCAAGCGCAAGCTCGCCTCCGCCGCGGAAGCCAACGATCCCGACCTCCAAGTCAAACACATCCCCACCGGCGAAGAAGGTATCGATTACCTCACCGCCGGCGGCGTCGTCGAATCTCAACTGATTTTGCTCGCAGGAGGCAGCGGTACTCGTAAGACCTCTACCATGCTCCGCGTGCTCAATGGACTCACGAAGCAAACCACGCGACCGCTACTGTTTGCATCAGCTGAGATGAATACCGTCGATCTCAAACTCTTCTGCCAAACCATGAAGGTCACCGACGAGCAAGTCAAGCTCATGGGCGACGTTGTCAATATCTACGACGTGCTCAACGTTTGTGATGAGATCAGACCATTGGTTTTGGTGGTTGACTCACTCCAAGCTGTAAGCAAGAACTCGAGTCAGCCTGATGAGACCATCGCGCACGTGTTGATGCAATATTGTAAGCGGACGAAGATGTGCGCGGTGATTATCAATCACGTGACGAGTACGTTGGCGATCAAGGGCGGAACGGGTGCACCTCACTATGTTGACACGATTCTCTTCTACGAGCCCTTCATTCCCAAGATGGATGGTCACCCGCGCGATATGTTCGGTCGCCAGGCGCTTGATGCTGCCGGTATTGTTGTTGGTAGTGATCGCGAACAACCAGTCGACAATTTACGCGTCTTGGTCGTATTTATGAAGAATCGATATGGGGGAGGTGTCGGCAAGAAAGTCTATTACGCGACGACGCCTGACGGTGACATTGTGCAGTTGAAGCTTTTGCCGGAAGAGCCGATGCCGCCTATCAGGGAGATCAGGAGAGGGAGGAGAGCCGGATCGTTGTACTAGTAGCCAGCTTTGGGGTGACGATATGCGCGCCGGGCTCGTGCTTGATACTTCAAGTCGGGCTCGGCTAGTCTTCGTGCTTTTCCAAGCTCACGGCCTGCTTGTTTTGCAAAGCCGGCGGTCGTGGCTGTCTGAAGCTAAGTTGATGAGGTGATCGAAGAGTCTTGCAGGACGCGTGAGGCACCGGGGATGTTGTCGAAGGCAGCGCGTCGGAGATCATGTGTCGATATAGCGCGCGAGCGCGTATAGCTTGGCGCCGGAATGCGGCAAGATCAGCGCCTCGGAGTCCACGTGGACGTCCACGATTCATGTGAAGCCCGGTCATGACGGCATCGAACAAATTGTCGGTGTAGTATGCTGTTTCTTCGCTGTGGGCTCCACCGCCTCCAGGGTCAGGACCGAAGTTGACGCGATATTCACCGTCGCGTTTGGACAAGGTCATGCCGTGGCCGCGTAAGATTGTCTTTGCTTCGGCGAGTGTGATCTTTTTCATGCATCACCTGGAGATGAAAAGAGACGGGCGCCCTCTACCAGCAGCGCCCGCTCGTTAGCCCGCCGCTCGGTGGCCGATGTTGGCCCACATACGCCCGAAATCGCCTGACCACGGTGACTTGGACGCTTCCTTCACGGCTTCATGCTTCACAGCCGCTGCCTGCTTCTTGGCCCGCTCACGCAGCTGTTCCCAGTATTTCGCCTGGTGCTTCGCCGCCTGAGCCGCACGCTGGTCGCGCTCACCTTTCGCGTGCGCGGCGCGTGCCTCGGCTTCCTTCTTCTTCTTGGCCGCATGCTTGGCGGTCTCTTCCGCTGTTGCGATCTCCTTCGCATGCTCCTTCTGCCACCGCACCGCCAGCCGATGCGCCTTCTTCTCGGGCAGACCACGCTCCATCAGCTTCTTTTTCTGGATCTGCGCCTGCGCCTTCAGCTTCGTCCGCGCCTTCCGCTGTGCGGACTTGGTCGCCCGCTGCACCTTGCGGCCTTTGAGATGACCTTTGCCCTTCTTGTGGCCCCCTTTCTTGCCCTTCTTGTGGCCGCTCTTCTTCTTGGAGCCGCCCTTTTTCTTCTTGGGCTTGCCCTTGCGGTGGCCACTCTTCTTCTTGGACTTCTTCGCCTTCGAAGAGGACTTGGTCTTCTTCCCCTTCTTCGACTTCTTCTTGGGCTTGCCCTTCTTGCTGCCATACTTCTTCGCCATTTGATCTCCTCCAGCACCTCGAGAGTGATTACTTCTTGCCCTTCCGGTGCCCTTTCTTGCCTTTCTTCTTGCCCTTCCGCTTGCCGCCCTTCTTCTTGCCGCCCTTCCGGTGACCCTTGCGGTTGCCGCCGGACTTGCCGTACTTGGCCTTGCGCTTCCGCCACGCCTTCTTGCCTGCCGCCGAACGCCGAGCCTTGCTGTAATGCTTCGCCATGGTCGATCCTCCTAGCGCTGAGCGCTATTTGTAGGGATGCTTCTTGCCCTTCTTGCACTTCCACAGAGCGTTGCCGCCCTTGCGCCAGTTGCGCTTTCCGCAACCGCGCTTCACGTGCTTGCCCTTGCGATGGGCGCCCTTCTTTTTCTTGTGGGTGCTCTTCTTGCCCTTCCGGTGACCTTTCGAGCCCTTCTTGCTTTTGGATTTCTTCGCCATGTCAGCTCCAGATGTAGAATTTACCGTTGGCTTTGATCACACCGGCCTTCTTGAGCATCTTACGGAGCCGGTTCACTTCTCGTTTCTCTTCTCGATCTTGTTGCTTGTGTTTGCCCTTCGACCAAAGACTCTTCTTGGAAAGCATACCGTAGCGGAGTCGCCAGCCTTTGGCGCGCATTGATCGATACCACTTATTCTCGATCTTGCGACGAACTTGGCTGGCCTTCGCAGGGGTCATTCCATTGATCAGACGCCCCTTGCGATGGCCTCTTCGTTTCCAAGCCGCAGACGCCGCTTTCGCGCGTTTGTTCTTGTTCTGCTTCTTGTACCCAGGATGGCGGTAACGATAGTTCGACTTCTTATTCTTGACCTTCTTCTTCGCCATCAGGAGATCTCCAGCGCATGCACAAGCGCGTTATGCATCGTCTATCATGCATGAACGTAAATAGATGTGCAACTTTGTGCATGAACATGAATCGATGCATGACGAATTACCGTCGCTGATGCATGATTTTTAAGGAGAGCTAAGAACTAGATGGAGTCAGCGCGGCGCCACTTCGGGATGAGCTTGAAGGTCACGAGCATGCTGAGCTGCTTCGGGTCGAGCTTGGATGGACCGTATTGCAAATTCACGTTCCATCCGGCGATCGTAAACCGTCGTGCGACCTCAAAGACCACGACTTGATCTTTGCATTCAACATCACAGACGATGACCATTCCACTCCAGCCTTTGCGAATGGTCTCGTCAATCTGCTTCTCGATCTGTCCCGCTAGATGTTGCTGCGGCAACGTCAACGGCCGGAACTCGAGCGCTTGATCTGGTGTCAATGCCATAAAGTTTACGAGTCCTGCATGCCGGCACGCATCCGCGCCAATTCGGCTTCCTCTTCGGGAGCCGGCGGCACGAACTCTTCGGCTTCAGTTGGGACGGCAACTGGCTTCCAGCCGTCCGTTCCAGGTGGACCGTCCGGCAGAATCGTCTCGAAGCCCTCGGGCGTGTTCTTCTGTTGCCATGCACCGACGTTCGACACGAGCATCTTCCATGTGTCGGGACAACGCTCGAGTACCTTCGTCGTCCACACCGTGCCGATGTTGTTCACGACCGGACCGAGACCGATGGCCCTTTCGACGGCTTTGTGCATCGGCCCCGAGTAGAACGACACCAACATCTTGACCGTATCAGCGTCGAGCTGTTCGCGGATGATTTTCTTGATCAGATCTTCGTACTCACCACGAGCCGCGAGCAATGCATCGCGATACTCGTCGAAGAGCCGAGCACGTTCATTGTTCAGCTCGCCGGCCTTGTCGCATTCTTCTTTGAGAGCAGCGCAGTGAGCGAGAAAATTTTCGAACGGCGGCATTGAAAGCGTCATGAGCGCTTCGATGTCGGTGTCAGAAGCTTGTTGCGTAGACTCGACGACGGGGTCGGGGAAGAGATCGGGGCTCTTCTCAACGGTCGTGTCTTCGGGTGCAGTAGCAGTATCACTCATTGTTGTCTCCCTCGTCGTCAGTGTCGGCTTCGTTGTTGGTGATTACGACAGTGCGCTTGCGCACGCGTTTCGTGTTGATCTGTGTAATGACTGGCTCTTCTGCTTCGGGCGGTGGGCTGAGTTGACGCATCTTTTCAAGGAACGATGCTGCCATGTTCGTCATCATGGCGGATGACGGGGGCTCTTCCTGGGATGGCACGGATAGCGACTGAGCCTCGAGCCCGGCTTTGATGATGATGGCTTCGATGCGTTCGACTATTTTACGGTCGCCGCGCTCGCCGGCATACGTGATCGGCGCAAGACTTTTGATCACGCGGCTCGCTTCGATGCGACGTTGTTCGACGGCGAGGGGATCGGTGGCGACTTCGGCGATCCGAGCGGCGTGCTCCTCGAAGACGTGTGCGAGTCGATCATGCGTTTCGTTGATGGGAACTTCAGGCGCACGACGTTGATCGAACGGTACGATAGATCGCGTCGCCGCTGGCTGACGGAGATGCTCTGATTTGGTTTCGCCTTGATCTTTTTCGTCTAATTCGTCGAGCTTTCGTTCTAGTGATTCACGAACGAGATAAGTCATCGAGATACGATGCCGTTTTGAGGTTCGTTTCGCTCGTCTGTGCAGCGCTCTTGGCACATACGCAGTCAATAAAACTGTTTCGGCATCAGCCATTACAAGTCAACTTATAAGAAAAGTGCACAAAATTCTATATTCTCGTCGAGGATTTTATTTAAGAGATCAGTATCTAATGCAATGCATCACCGTATTCCTCAAAAATTCCAACGCTTTAGCCTTGACAGACTACCTCTTTGCCGCGTAGATTGAAGCACAATCATGCCGGCGACGGTGCGAGTTCCGCGCTTCGGCTCAACGAGGTGATGGAACATGGCTAAGATGCTTGCTGCGCTCAAGGCGGTGCCGCGGAATTTGCCACACGGTCTCGCGCCGCGTCCCGGGTGGAAGGGTTTCTTGTTCGACAAGGGCGAGCGCGCCGCGATGGGTGCGGCCCTTGGTGCGGTGAAGGGCTACTACTACGATCGCGCGGTCTTTCACGGTCTCGGCATCGAGCTGTGGGTTGCCGCCGCCGGCTATCTCGGCGCTGCGCTTCTCGGCAATTCAGGCTCGACAGCTCGTCATCTCGAGCGCGCTGGCGACGCCGGTCTCACCACCTATATGTATGCGCTCGGCGCGGCTTGGGGTGGTGACAAGGCGGGCCGTGGTGTGGCCTCGACGCCGAAGCAGCTGCCGAAGGGCCAGGGCGCGCAGCGCTCGATGCCGGTGCAGCAGCAGGTGGTCGGTGTGATTCCGCCGCGTACGGGTGGCGCGTTTCTGAGCGCTGACGACATCGCCAACAACTCGGCGCCGCGCTCGTAAGCGCGTCCGAGTCATGAACACGGACCGTTGAGGTTGAATGCCTTGACGGTCCCCTGATCCCGACGGCCGGGCGAGTCCGAGTCGAGTGGGTGCACGAGCCGGTGAAGGCGTGATGCGGAGCGAGTTCCAGCGCCGCGCATGAGCTGGCAGACCCGCGTCATCCCGATGGTCGGGATGGCCGACGAAACGGCTGCGCATGCAACATAATGCGCGGGGAGAAAAGAACATGGGCAATGGCATGATCGGATACGGTTCCGATTGGGAAGATCTGGTCGGCGAGATGACCCGCGGCGGGAATCCCCGCCAGGACTCGCTGTCGGTGCTGGGCGCGGAGGGCGCGTACCAGCTTCTCGGCGAGATGATGGCGCGCTCGCCGCAGATGGCGGCGTTCGTGCAGCAGAAGATCGCGGCGACGCAGCCGATGATCCGTCGCACGCCGATCGACCGCGCGCGCGACTGGGATTTCCCGCTCGGCCCGGTGTCGGGCTCGGCGGGCACGACCACCACGATCACGATTCAGCCGCAGACGCTGTTCCGCGTCGAGAAGATCATGGCCACCGACGTGGGTCCGCAGACCGCGGGCTACAACACGGCGGTGACCCAGGTCATCATCGGGAACAAGCTCCAGCGCCCGGCCACCACCGGCGGCACGCTGACGCTGTTCTTCTCGAACAACGCGCTCGGCAACGGCGTGAAGTGGGACACCTGCCAGCCGGCGCTCTCGATTGCCTTCACGGTGTCGTTCATCACGACGTCGACGTTCTACGGCACCCTGTGGGGGAAGGCTGCGTACTAAATCTAAGAATTTGGTGAGGTTACGCCAAATTCTTCAGATGAAAAGACGCCACGAGAAAATGACGTAGTGTCTGAAAACCGGGTGGCTTTCGTTATGAGAGCCACCCGGTTTGTTTTGAAAAAGACGCCAAAGTCAGGCTGGTTTTCTGAATACGAGGATCGGTTCTGTTGGCGAGACGCGATTGATGGCAGCGAGTGGCATGGAGAGGGTTTCGACGTGAATGAATCCGGTATGAAGGAGAGCGTTCGTGACCATCGAGACGATGGGCAGAACAGTATCGCCTTCTCTGAGATCAGCCACGTTGAGAATCAGATGTCTGTTTCTACGAAGGGCACCAAGGGCTCTCTCTGCAACGGGCGTGATGAAGTTTTCAATCCATTGCTCAAGCGATTCGCCGTGACGCTTCCAAGATTGATTTTCTGCATTGGAGTAGCGTTCCCGATCGAAGTATGGGGGCGAGGTGAAAACGAGATCTACTTCGGGCGGGCTGAAATCTTCGGCACGCGCGCAGTGGACCTCGACGTCGAAGGCGAGCGCCTGGGCGAGTGCACGATTCCCGTCAACGGTGCGTGGCTCAACGTCAGTACCGATGTAGTGAACGCCAGCAATGCATGCTCCGAGAAGACGTCCACCAAAGCCAGCGCACGGGTCCCAGACGCGACCGCCGGGAAAACAATATCGTTCGTAGATAAAGCGAGCGATCGACGGCCTGAAAATGGTTGGCGTTCGGCAGTGGAGTGTAATGGCGCGCAGAACTCGATGGGGTTTGACGGGATCACCGTGTCGAAGCTGGAAGCGTACAGCGCGTCGCAACATGCGCTCGTCGTTCCAGGCGCTACGGGCACTGGTCGAGCTTTTCCAGGTTGCCTCAAAACGATTTGGAAAGAAGCCACTGCATATCCCGACTCCAGTCCAATCGCGGGGCTGAATGACTCTCGCTTTGTCGACGTTCATGCGAAGTGTGCGCAGCTTCTTGACGTCGCGCTGAATCTGCTCGCCCGAAGCGATGGCCGGGTATGGGAATGGCGTATCGATCAGTTGCTTCACAATTTCGTCAACGATGACAGGGTCCGGTTCGATTCGTTCTACGCGGGTTCGATCGGGCAGAACAATTTTTCGCGGTCGACCGCGTTTGATTACGACGGCCACACCTTGAGCACGATGCTTCGAGATGATTCGATCTACAGTGCGTGGCGAGATGTCAAATCGCTGGGCCAGCTCATCGATCTTTACACCCTTTGCGCAGTCACGCACCAGTTGACGCTCTTGGGGTTTGGTCAGTTTCATTTGCTACCCTTTGTATGGGGCGAATCGTTTTACGTTATTGGTGATGATCGCTTGCGCTCGTCGATTTTTACGGGTCAACGCGATCACGTTGTCGGCATACAAGATGCGGATAATGCGTTCAGCTCGTTCACCGCTCGTACGAGCAACCCAGCATTTCTTGGGTCGGGGATCTTTGTCTATAGCCAGCTGTTCAACATTCTCCGTCGCGAGGAAAACGTTGAAGCATTCAAGCAAGGGCTTGTATCCGTAGAGCTTGAAGTCGGCGTAGCAGAGTCCTCGAGTTTGGGTGCTTCCAATGCAGCCATCTCCGTCTACAACGCCGCGCCAGAAATCACGAGACTGTATGAGTCGTTCGGTGGGTATGGATTCGGGACCGAGAGACATTCCGTATTTGCGCAGGCGATCGTAGATGATACGCGAGCGTATACTCCAAAAATAGGAGGGGCCTCCGTAAGTCGTCTTGCTCGCTTCTTCATATACGAGCTTGTGCTCCGATCTAAAGAAGCTGCGCAGCTTCCTAAGATGAGCAATGTCCAACTCAGCGAGATGGACGACAAGTTTCGGGGAGCGCTTTGGGTGATCGTCGACGATGTACCCGTCAGCGAATATGAAGCCGATCCAATAAGCGCTGATGGGCGTGACTTGATCGAGCACAGTTTCGTCGAGAGACAAGCTTCGTGGATGCCTTGTCAGCTTCACACCAGCTTGTTTAAGAAGCGCGAAGACGAATTTGTGGCTGACGTCAAATTTGATCGCTGCTGCTGTGCCGGTGTGGCCGGCGCGACAGTATTCGATAATTTGATTTCTGGTCGTATCCGAAATGCGTTTTGCAGCCATGGGATAACTAGTATCCCATATGGGAACATTAGGAACAACAGCTACACAAAAACAGGAGCAATTTCCTAATGCTTCGCAACGTTTGGTACGAGCTGACCTGCTTCGACCGCAAGGATAAGCGGAAAGAGACAGAGAAAGATCTGGTCTGGCTCATGGAGGCGTTGGTCCAGCGCAACCAAGATTACTTGGCCCGTCGTCCCAACACTCCGCGCCTCTACAAGTCTGGCGTCGTCTGGTCCGCTCCCAAACAGCTCGACGGTGATTGCGAAGAGGTGAAAATCCTCCGTGATGCACTCGGTCCCAAGGTCACCGATCGCGATGTTCAGCGCGCTCTTGATAAGGTGCAGGATGTCCTCGGCGGTGAGCATTTTTGTGATATCGGCGTGATCCTTGAGCTGGGCGACATCGACTGCGACGGCCTTGCGTGCTGGCGCGTTGCTGAGCTTCGGCAGATGGGAATTCCCGCCAAACCGTTCATGACCTCGCGCGAGCGTCTGGGCGGCACCACGTATCATGCACTCGTGATCTGGCCACCGATGATCGGTGCGCCGTACGAGACTAGTGAAGATCCAAGCCTGTTGCTGGGCATGCATCAACCCGAGCGTGCCAGCGATCGTACTATTGAAATTCAAAAGAACATCGAGCGCGGCGACATTCTTCGTCGACACGGCAAGAACGCTGTGCTGCGTTCGGGTGCGACCGACAATACGTTGTCGTCGCCGGGTTACGACGGCGCGTCGCTCGACGCGGCCATGGTGGAGCTGACTGGGGGCGGTGGTCCACCTCGTATTCCGCGTATGCGCCGGAGGGCTGCGTGAATCGTTGTCTACAAGGATTGCACCTGATCGGTGCCCGTATGCCGGATGACGTGACGTCAACGGCTGCGACAGCAGTACAGAAGCCACAGCAAGGTGATTCGTGGGGGACGCTTTTCTGGGTCGGTGGATTGTGCGGTTTCATCGGCTTCTTCCTCGGTGTCGCGGTCTGCACGAGGAGTCAGATATGAGCATGCTCAAGGGTCTTGGGGTGGTAGATGCGATCAAGCAGCCTGAAGTGCGAGTCAAGTCGCGTGAGATCATCGGCTATGCACCGTCTACCGAATCCTCGGCCCTTCGTCCATTTCGGCCTGATGGACGCGTGCTCAAGAGCGAGCTGCCGCAGGTGTCGAACGAGCAATGGACCGATTTCGTTTTCACGATGAAGTCGCAACAGCGAAACGATGTATCGCCATCGAACGGGCTTGGTATGTTCGATATGAGGTACAAGCGACTGGCTGATCTCGGGCTCGTAACCAACGTTCGTTACAAGTTCGATCCGATAATCAAACGTTCGGTGCAGATCGCAGACTGGACGGGGTCACTTACACGTGTTGACCCCGTGACCCATCAACAGACGCAGACAGCACGCACGAAGGATGAGTTTTTGTTGAGTGCTGCCGATCAATACGACGTGTTTGTGAGATCGATGCGTGCGTATGCGCGAGAGATCGCAGTTGGCAAGATTCGAATTCCGGTTGGTGTGTCGGTTTCCGGCGCTCTCGCCATCCTTCATCGTGGCGGTCGTGCCGCGCTCGACAAGTGGCAAGAACAGCAGTTTCCCGAGACGCGTGATCTCTTCTTGCGCACGAATGGGGTGTTCTGAACATGTACGGACACGACCCATACGACTATCGTATCGCATTCGATGACGTACTCGGTGCACCAGCATCAGTGCGTGGCATCGGCGGACCGGATGTTGTGCGCGGCATCGGCGGACCAGATGTTGTGCGTGGCATGCCACCCGCCGAGATCATCGATATGGCGGGCGGTGCGTTGGGCGTGATGAAGAAGCGGCGTTTTGGGTCGTCCATCACGCAGGTGATCGAACGCACACCTCATGACGCGACCGAATATACGTTTGTACCTCCGGGTTATAGCGTTCTTGGCGCGGAAACGGGCGATGTCCCGGTCGGGAAGTATCCCCTCTACGACCAGTTGCGCGCCCGTTTTCGCGCCGCCATTGGACCAGCAAAGCTCGTGCGTATCGATGGTGATGATGCCTCGTATGCTGATTTTCGTACGGCGCGTCGACAATCATATCTCGACGATCTCGAAGCACGTGTAAGCAAGCTCGAGCAAGGCGTTGCTGAACATACGGCCGATCATCATGGCGGTGGCCGTGTGGCGCGTCTCGAGGATGAGCTGCGTCAGCATCTTGCGTGGAGTGGCGATAACAGCACGCAGGTGCTGGGTGATGCTCTTCGTGGTGGGCGGCTTGTCTCCTTGGCGTTGTCTCCTCAACAACGTCGGGCAATCGAATGCTGGCTTGACGTCGATGAGGTGCTTGTGTCGGTACGTCTGTCGCCACATTGCACGATTACGACGGGACAGCCGGTGCAGCCGGTGATTGAGGAGTTGGTTGGTTGCGCTGAGGTGGTTGGTTGCTGTGGACTTGATGCACTTGTGATCGGATGCGAATTCGCACCGTCGGTCGTGGGACATCAGCTCTTGAGTGATCTGTCACGTTTCGTCAGTACGTTTGGTACACGAAAGGGCAAGACGATCTTGGGCGCCGGGACGTACGTAATGCGTCCACAGGCAGATCCCGAAACCGCAGCCGCGATGGCGCTTTTGCAGCGAGCACAGCAGCGTGATCGCCAAGCACTGCGCGAAGGCACAGCTATGGCGTTCGATGGACACTTTGAGCTGCTCAAAGATGCCGCCGATCGACTGGTGAGTGCTCAGACGCAGAAGGCGAGGGGCGTATGAGTTGGGATGACGGCGATAATTTCGACGATGCAGTCATAGAGTTGTTGGGAGATGTGGCGCCAGTTGTATCGTCGCCCAATCCCTCCACACAACCCGCAGTATCGTCACCGCAGCCGGGTGTTGATCCGTCGCAGTGGTATGGATCAAATCCATACGACAATCAATTCAGCGGACCTCTTGACGAGCCAGTTGTTACCCTGAAAGATCTACATCAGGGCGAAGCTGTGCTCGATGATACGCGGGTGATGCCACAGATCGAGAGCGCGTTGAGTCAACATACGCCCTATCGCGATCCTCTGATTGCCCAACTCGAACGTTTTGCCAAAGCAGGTCAGACAGCTGGTGGTAAGTCGGACGAGTTCTATCAGTACGTTGAAGCCCGTCGTGCTGAGGCGCAGGCCAATAACAACCTGGCGGAGCAGGTCGGAAATCCGGCTTCGATTGTTGGTAAGCGACTCGGCGGTAGCGTCACGGTGTTTCCGAGTGCTACCAAAGGACAGTCGTCGGTGTTGTCGTGGCAGGCAGAAGACGATTCGGAGACAGGCCCAGTTACGGTCACGATTGGTTTGGCGACACCACTCGCTGTGCAGGGCACGCCCACCAGCGCTTTGCGGCCGTACGCATACGTAGTCTGGGGTAGCTACGGTTTCTCGGCGAATGCTGAGCTGGATGTTGGTCGTGGATTGCAGTTTGTGGTGAACGCGTCCTCCATGTCGATCTCCCTTGGGCTCGACGCCGATGCCGCTGATAGCACCGATTCAGCGAACTTGTTCGCGTACATCTCGTTTCGTCCGTGCGTGCGCACGGCGCAACTGATGCGCTCGAAGTACATCGACAGCTTGGTGACGGGTGCTGGCGGCGCGCAGACCATCGCGGTGCCGAACTTCGCCAACTACCTATTGCCCGTGCAGATGAGTGACACAGCTGGGCAGGTGCAGCTCGACTTCATCGACACCAAGAATGTGATTCGTTATTCGCTTCAGATTTCAAACGGGTCGCAGGGATCGGAGATTCCGATCACGAGCGACATCGTGAGCGTCAAAGTGACTGGACTCTCGGCAGCGACGCAGCACGTTCGTTTGCCGTTTGAACTTTCAATGTGAGGAGAACACATGGCACTCGATCATGCTGAATATGATGCGTATCAGGCTGCGATTGCACAGCAGCGTGCGGATGCCGCTGCGGAGTGGGATGATGCGCATCCAACGAAGCCTGCCGACGTCGCCGCTGACGTGCGTGGACCATTGGTCGAGCCGTCGTACGAGATCTTGGGCTACATCACGCCCATGGATGGCGCTCGTGTGGGTCCCCTCGAGTTCAAAGGCAAGGAAGACTTCATTCGGGGCGGCTATCAAGAGCCGCCGACCGCGTGTCTTCGTGGCTGCGACATCGTCGGTACGGTGCCACAAGCCGGCTCGAAGATGGGTGCGGCGCTCTTGCGTCAGACACAGTCGACGGGTTTCGTACGCGCGAAAACGCCGGCTGGAAAGCCGATCATCGCCCAGGCGGTGAAGAAGACGAAGCCACTTGATCACAAGCAGTCGATCGCGAATGCGCAACTGACTGCGAAGCGACTGACGCAGATTGCATCGAAGCTCAAGGATGCGGTCAAGAAGGGCGGCGCAAAAAAGATTCTGGGCGACGACGATTGGCTCGATCTCGTCGGCGCGGCATTCCGTCGCAATCTGCCGCACATGTCCCCGGCGCAGCTGACGACGATGGCGTCGAAGTTGGAGGATACGGCGAAGAAGCTTTCCACGAGCGCGGACAAGCACAAGACGTTCGTGTCGAAGACGACCGATGCGCAGAAGAAGGGCGCTGACAAGGCCAAGAAAGCATATGGTCCGTCGGGAAAGAAAGGCACGCCGGTGATCGTTGGTGCCGGAAATCGGTTTGGCGATGAATGGTTCGAGCTTGTGGGCAAAGACTGGGTCGACCTCGTGGGCAAAGACTGGGTTGACCTTATGGGGCTGGATTGGGTTGATCTGGTTGGACAGATGATGCCACCCACTCCTGATCCGAACAATCCCGGCTACTATACCGACGGCACGCCCGATACGGTTGATGCGCAGGTGCCAGATCAGACGGGCAACATGGTCGCCAACCCGAATTACCAGGCCGGTGGCTCAACGATGCCCGGGTCTTCGGGTGCCGGCAGCATCGCAGCGTCGGTGCCCGGCCCGCCGGACTACGGTGTTGGTTCGCCGCCTGCTCTTTCGGGCAGCACCATCACCGAGAGCGATGGTTCGACGTGGCCGCAACAGGGCGTTGACTACATTGCCGATCCGTACAGCGACCCATCACAGGATCAACAGACGTATTCGGCGGATGAGAACAACATCCCCATGGGCGCGGTTTACTATGATCCCAACGTCATGGGTCCTCTGCCGTGGCAGGGCGTTGGTAGCTTCCATCGCTTCTATCCCCAAGCCGACAACGGCGACGGCAAGGGCAATTCCGGCTTCCAGTGGGGTGGTGGCGATCCCGGTATCATGGACGGTTGGTACTGGTGGTTCCACGGCGCGACCTCGGGCACGGAATACAAGCACGAGAACGCCGGCAACAACGTCAACTTGCCATCGGGCGCACCATACGGCGGCGCGCAAGATCTGATGACGCGTCAGAAGGCGAGCATTGCGCTCGGCTGGGGACCGCTCATCGGCAATCCCGGCTTGCCACAGACGAAAGGTCTGCGTCTCGATGCCAGCACCGGCAACTTCTTCTGGTACTGGAACGATGCGCCATTGCAAGCACAGATGGCTGGAACGAACGGACTTCAGGCCAAGCTGAACAAAGACCTGCTCGATTACAACACCGCGCTCGCGGCTGGCAAGGGCAACTACGCCCAGGCGGTTGCACAGGATCAACTCAACGCCAAGACGTCGGCGCAGATGCAAGCGCAGCAAGCGCAAGAGGATGCGCAGGCTCAGCATCAGATTGAGTTGGCCCAGGCCCAGGCCCAGGCGCAACAGCCGGGACTTCAGAATCAAGAGCAGCAACAACAGTTGCAACTGCAACAGCAGCTTATGCAGCAGCAACAACAGCAGCAAGCGCTTCAATATCAGCAGCAACAGGCCGAGACGCAGGCATATACGCAGTGGCTTCAGCAACCAGCTGGTGGTGCGGCTGGTGCAGGCATGCCGATGATGCCGGGAATGCCGGCGGATGGTGGCGGCATGGATCAGGGCTACGGTGGCGGAATGGATCAAGGTGGTGATCAGGGCGGACCGTTCGATGATGTACAGAATCAAATGCCGCAGTATGCGGATACTGCTGCGTTCGATCAGGCCGTCGACGCCGAGGAAGATCAATAACTCGTGCGCGCGCAATGCTGCAAAGGGCTTGACGTTCTCCTCGGTCGGAATAGTGACCGGGGAGGCGTCGTAGCGCGCGATGTAATTGGGGTAGCTTCGAAAAACGTTCCCGGGATGACGGCGCGGACGGGTTCACCATCGGATGCTGGAGCAGCGTTTGCACAAGGGGCAGCATCTGGGGTGGATAGTACGCTACCCAAAACAACGTACTTGGTTCTTCACATAGATGATCCGCAAGGACTTGTGGCACAGGCTAAAGGCTCAGGCGTTGCGTGGGCTACGATGCAGCTAATGCCGGAGTTCATTACGGGTCAGATCTATTCACAAGTTGCAGACGAGCTAAAGAAGCAATTCAAAGAAAAGGGATCAACAGTTAGCGTTGATATAGTGGAGTCGCCACCGAAGGGTACGAAGCCAACCACTGATCTTCCAGGCGGTATTTTCCTTGGTGTGCTGCTTTCGGCGATGGGTTTTGGATTGGTGAAGCTGGCCGGCTCTATTACGAGGACTCACTAATGGCGCGCAAGAGTATCAAGCAGCATCGCAAGGCGTTTGTGCGTAAGCTGCGTCGTGAATTCACGAAGAAGCAGCAGAAGTGGATCTCCGAAAAGATCCATTTTCTCGTGTGGAGCGAGGGGAAGTCACCGAAAGCGGCGGCGGGTCAGGCGTACGGCATGGCTCGTCAGAAGTACAAGAAGACCGCGCATCGAAAGGGCCGTCGATGAAACATCGTCTTGCGCTGTTGGGAGCTGTGTCGCCAGGGATGGCTTCGCTCGCCGATCCCTCGGGCAGCGACTTGCCCTATACCAAGACACTACTCCCCGGCGGCATCGCGGGTGCGGCCGGTGCGCTCTATGGTCTCAAACGCGGACACCCGTTCTTGGGATTCATCGCCGCCGAGACGGTGGGTCAGAACGCGTATCGTCTGTATCGCGGACAGGGCAACGATCGCACCATTGGGCTCTGCAACGTCGCTCAGTCTGCTGCGATTGTCACGGGTGCGCTTTTGTGGAAGAAGCATCCGTTCTACGGTGGGTTGGTGGGTCTGGCCGTGGGCCTTGTCGCGACCTCGTTCGTGAAGGGCTCGAACGCAAATCGTATGGTTCAAGGATTTCGTGAATGAATCGGCCTACCGTCATATTGATTCGCGCGGGCGCAACCGATTTCGATACGGGTGCGGTCGATCGCGTGCGCGGCTGGACAGATGTTCCGCTCAATCATGTTGGCGAGATGCAGGCTGATCGCGCGGGACAGACACTTCTCGTATACGGTGTCAAGCCGAGTCGAGTGGTTAGTTCTGATTTGTCGCGAGCGAAATCGACAGCCGAGCGTGTGTTGCCGCAAATTGGCGATCCGCCATTTACTGTATCCAAAAATTTGCGTTCGTGGAATCTAGGTGATCTGGATGGACAGACGTTCAAAGCTGCGATGCCTGAGATTCGTCGGTTACTGGATCATGAAAAAGAGGCTGCACCAAACGGTGAGTCGTTTTTGATGTTTCAGTCGCGCGCGCTCGACACGCTTCTTCCGATTATAGAAGAGGCAAGGTCATCGAATGTGCCGATCATAGTGGTGACACATTCACGTGTCTTGCGCTTGCTCAAGGCATGGGTGTTGGCCGGTTGCGATCCGGCTGGCACGGTTGATATGCAAGCCATGACTGATGTCGCTGAACCTGCAACACATGGCGGTATCGTGGTCATGCAGTGGAATGACAATACTTGGACGCTCGCCGACGAAAGCGTCTTGAACGAAAAACAGGAGATGAGCGACATGAGCGACCCATTCGAGAATGCCGTGCGCGAAGTCATGGGCTTCGACTACGGCGGACTGTTCACAGGCGTCGCCAACGTCGCGGCAACAGGTCTTCAACAGCAACAGGCGGACGCCGCTGCTGGCAAGAAGCGTGCGGACAGCTCTGCTGCTGTGCAGAAGGCGATCGAATCTGATGCACAATGGGCGAGCGCCGAAGCTACGCTCGAGATGGCAGGCTCCAATCCGAGCGCGAACGCTGCTGCCACGACCATGCGCGATCTGGCCAAAGGTGACGCTGACAAAGCTGGAGCTGCTCTTCAAGGCGATGGCGTCGACAAGCGTTGCCAGGCTGCACAGACATCTTTGCGAAATGCTGCGGAAGCGGCGGCAAAGTCACCGAAAGATGCATCCACTCAAGCACGTTTTCATGCGTGGCAGAAGGTGGCCAACGCGTGTGGCGGCGGGACGGTATCAGATGCGGCCAGCTCCGCGGGCGGAAGCAGCAAGCACGATGGCGAGAGCTGGTTGACGGCGAAGCATTCGGGGTTACCAGGCTGGGGTTGGCTGGCAGTTGGCGCCGGTACGCTGGTTGTTGGCGTGCTGGTGTTTCGGTCGATGGGGAAGCATTAAAGAGGACACGTGAGCAACCTCCAGCGATATATCGATCAAGCGGCGGTCGTCACTGGTACGAAACGCACGCTTACGCGTGTTGATCATCTGGTCGGTGACGAGGACACGCTTCTCGGCTCCGAATCGCTCGCGGATTATGCACGTAGCGAGGAAGAGCGAATCAGGTTCGGAATTGGTACTGCGGCTGGCGCTGTTGCGGGCGGCATCATCGGTATCAAGTATGGACATCCGATCGTCGGTGCACTATCCGGCGCTTCCGTTTTCACGAACGTACCAGCCGTATTGAACGGTAATACGCGCAAGGAAGCATTGTGGAACATGGCGCAGACCCACGGCGGTGTAGCTGTGTCTCTGGCGATGCCGAATAACCGGGCGTTGGGTTTTGTGCTTGGGTATCTCGCAGTTGGTGCGGTGCGGTATTACTACGGAGACGATCAATGAAGAGAACGCGAGATCTTCGCGGACTTGATATGATTGGTATGACGCGTGGTCCAACATCACAGCCGGCACCGGCTCCTGCACCTCTGCCTAAGGGGGGTGGGTTTGGTCCGCCGGTGAAAACGGCGCCATTACCGCCATCACCGTCACCGAAGACACCGCCCAAAGCACCACCGCCGTCGACTCCGTCGAAGGGACCGAGCCCGAATGCAATAGCAGCAGCGTTGAAGGTGAAAGCGTCGGCTCAAAAAATTCAGGTGACAGCACAGAAATTGGCGAAGCATGCACCCAAGGCATCAGCGAAATTGATGCAGGTTGCGAATTCGCTCAATAAGCGTGGCGACAAGCTGAATATGAAGAACGCGGCTGCTAGTATGGCTGCACATGCCGCAACGGGAGGCACAGGCAGTAGTGGAGGTCCGAGTTTAGTCAGTACAGCAGCGCCGGGGATCAGTTCATCCGCACATGCGACAAGTGTGGCTGCTCATCGAATGCTCGGAGTAGCAGGTCCGCCACCCGGTACGCCCGATGAAGAACGTGATGCTCAGTTTACGTTCGATATCGCTCAGCTCGGTGATATGCTGAATACGGTCGGGAATTACATCGCATCTACGACGCAAGCAGTTGCGGATGCAAAGGCCGCCGGGGCTCCACAAAGCGCAATCGATGCGGGTAATGCGGTGGTTACTTCGATGACCAATCTGCTCAACAACGCTGCGCCTGCAACTGGACTTGAATACAGTCCTACTGACAATTCTCCATTCGAGACTGTTACGACCACCTTGAATGCGGTGAATAGCCAGCTTGGTACTCAGTTTCAAGCCGCGCAACGATGGCAAGCACAATTGGCGTCGTCTGATATTAAAGTCGCGGTCACGGATAAGGATTGGGCCGATAAAGGGAACAATATCATTCAGACGCTGCAACCGCTCGTGCAGCAGCTACAGGCTGCGGGTAAAATCGATCTGGCCAATAGCGGCCAAAACATCATCAACAATATTCAAAGCGCGCTGGATTCCTGGCATGCGTCGATCGTCGCGCAGCGAGGCAAGCTATGAGACCTGTCACCATGCAGGGAATCATGATGGAATTGCTTGGTCAGTCGAGTCTAGCATCGACGGCGGCACCAGGATCTTTTGGATCATCAACCTCGTCTCCGTCAGGTTCTGATCTAATGACAGCTATTGCACAGGCGCAGTCTGATGCAGCTGCGTGGCAACAGCAAGTATCGACGGCAGTACCGCCGACTATGCCGCCAACACCGTCTACTACGGCACCTGGAACGACGGGAACGACGACTACAACCGCGCCGGGTGCGGGCGCGAATGTCCCAAATCCGAATAACCCAGGCTATTACATGGATGGGACCCCGGATCTGGTGGACCCTACTGTTCCGAATGCTCAAGGACAGATGGTTCCAAATCCGAATTATCAAGGTGGAGCTGGTGCTGCGGGGGCACCGAGCGGAGGCGGTGGAGGCGGCGGTGGAGGCGGCGGCGATGATGGCGGTGGAGGCGGAGATGATGGTGGCGGTGACGATTTCAGCGACGTCTCTGATGCGGGCGATCAAGGTGGCGGGGATTTTGGCCAGACAGCTGATATGAGCGATCAGGGCGATGCTAGTTTGCCTCCAGAGATGCAGTCGGCTCAGTTGCCGGATCAAGGCGACCTCATGTCGACGATGCCCGATATGCCGGATGGTTCGTCGTTCAATGATGATGATGGCGGCGATACTGGAAACGTTGATCCTAACGATCCCTACGCCACCATCATGGGCGAGCTGACGGGCCATCGAAATAAACGAAAGCGCGCTCTTGTAGGTCAAACAACGGCGCCGGCCACGACGGCACCATCGGCGCCGTTCCTGTCGATGCCGTTGTGGACGGGAAGTCCGGTGCGTGTATGGCAGGCCATGATTGGTGCCGGTGTCGCCGTCGCGTTGTCGACGGTATTACTGGTCGCCACGAGGAAGCGCAAATGAGTTTTCTCGGGGATGATACGTCGATCGGGCCGTCGAGCGTCATTATCGTTCCGAAGGCAGGCGCCAACTACACCGACACCAAGACGGTTGGAGCGGTGCAGGCTGCACTCAGGGACAAGGGATACAGCCCGGGAACCATCGACGGTATTCTTGGACCGAACACCAAGAAAGCGATCAAGGCTCTTCAGTCGGATATGGGCTATGATCAGACGGGGATCATAGACGAGAATATCATTCGTGTTTTGCAGGTCACGCCAGGTGTATTGCCGCCAGGTGTGACACTGCGCGAAAAGTCTCTTTTGAATGCGCAAGTCGCACTTGATAAGGCAACGGCAGCTGAGCATTCAGCGACTCCGTCCGATGTCCAAGACGCAGCACAAGCCGCGACGGACGCTGCCAACGCGACTGATGTGCCACCCGAAGTCAAAGCTGCGGTAGCGGCAGCTTCGTCCGCGGCGCGAGCTGCTCGGACATCAGCTCAGATACAGGCAGCTGCGACTCAGGTGAAGGATGCAGCACAACGCGTGCACAGCGCTATCGCATATACGTGGTGGACGACGCCGTTGTGGTCGAACGCACCGATCACACGAGGTGAAGTGATCGTAGGCGGCGGTGTGATTGCATTACTGACGACGGTTATGATTGTCGCGCTGAGGAGAAAATAATGGATTTTACGAGATCATCCGGTCGTTCCTCAGGTGCGATGATCCTGGGAGATGACATTGTTCCGATCGACGATACCGATACGGTTCGGTCACCAACGTACAACAATCCGTTCGATGACATGCCGTCATATCGACCGATCATGGGTTTTGATATGACGTCGGTCTCGCCGTATTTGTCGGCGTTTGCCAGCGGTTTCGGTGGCGGCGGAGGCAGCGGTGGAGGCAATCAGCAGCAAGCGGCAGCGGCAGCAGCGGCGCAAGCTGAGAAAGAACGCTTGCAGCGCGAAAAGGACGCTGCTGACGCCAGAGCGCGCACAACGCTGTGGGCAGTGGTGGGTATCATGGGTGCCGGCATTCTCGGCACGGTGATCTACTTTGTTGCGAAGGGGCGCAAATGAAGGACGGCAAATACTACGTCTCGTTGATTGGTCAGGCTGCACAAAAGGCGGTACCGATCAGCGCGCACGATGAAGCGCAACTGTCCATGGTCGGGGTGCTAGTGCCCGCCGTTGCACTTGGCGTGGTCGGTGCGCTTGTGTGGAAGCAGCATCGCGTGCTGGGCGCGCTCGGCGGATTCGCGGTCGGAGGTTCGGTTTACCCGATAGCGAAAGGTCAATATGTACGCGGTGTGGAGGGTCTGGTTCCGACCGCGGTTGGTATTGGTCTCTCACTCAAGTGGAAGAAGCATCCGGCTTGGGGCTTCGTTCTCGGTAGCTTGGGTGCCGGCTTCGCGTTGGCGGCGGTCGATATCGGCGTCGGACTTGGTAAGGCGACCAAGGCTGCACCCAAAGCGTTGCCACCGCCCACGGCCACGGTCGTAGGTGAGCCCGACCCGTTTGCCTCCATCGTAGGAGAGATGCAATGAGCCGCTGTCTCGAAGGGCTGCATCATGTGATTGTGGGCGCGTTCGGTGTCGACGCGAGTGCAATTACGGCGTCTGCAATGCAAGGTGCTCAACAGACCATAGATAAAGAATCATCGAGCAAGACGACCACGAACGCGACGTCGACACCTATCATCAGCGACCCGACGGCCGCAGCCGCCGCCGCTGCCGCGCAATCAGCAGCGCAGACTGCATCCGCGGCTTCGCCATCCAAGGGTCCGACGGCCGAGGACTACAGTCGAGGTCTGTCTGCTTTGGCGAGCGCGTTCGGTCCACCGAAGGCACCTGTCGTGACGCCAACAGCTCCGCCACTGAAGCCAGCTTCGCATACCGGGCTTTGGCTGGCGCTCGGTATTCTGGGAGTCGGTCTGGTCGGTACGGGGATCTACTTCGCGGTGAAAAAATGAGTCGTTGTCTACAAGGACTCCAGGTATGCATCGGCGCTGATCCAGCAACTACAGCGGCTGCTGTCGAGATGCAGAAACAGCAAAAACCAGCGTCATCGTCAGATGGCAGTACAAGCTGGACGACGATCGCAGGTATGGCCGTCGCTGTGGTGGCGATGGTGGTACTGGCGCCGAAAATCATCAAGTGGGTTGGCTAATGTCGCGTTGTTTGCGTGGACTCGATGTCTGTGTCGGCGCAAACGAGGGCGTTACACCGTTTCATGTAGTGCTGGCGGTGATACTGATCAGTTTTGTGGACGACATCATTTTGATCTATCTGGTGAGCTAATGAGTGATGGATTGTACGGTCTCGATGTCGTGATTGGTGCTCGCACCAAGCAAACGTCTGTCATTGGTGACAGCGGCATCACTGATTGGGATTCGCACAGCGCATATTCGGCTGGTGATCGTGTGCGTTATTGGGGTAATTGGTACAAAGCAACTCGTGATATCAGCTCATCGATATGGGGCAACGACACGCCCGATAAGAGCGACGCCTGGACGGTGATTCCGCCGAATCAGGTGGTTGGCATGTTCGATATCGCCACTCAACAGCGACAGATGAACGGCGTCAAGCCTGTTACGTTGGGTATCGCGAGAGCGATGCTCAAGTACGGCCAGGCTGTGATTGCACACGCCATCGTAGCTGCTGATCTAACTGGATTACCTGGTGGGACCGCCCGTAAGAATTGTCAAGCGCACCTTCAGTGGCACGAAGATACGTTGTCGAAGCAGACCGGCGACCTCAATTCGACGATCTATGCTTCCGGCGACGACCTCAAAAAGTGGGTAATGCAGGCATTCATCGAGGAGAACGCGGTCGAAGAAGGTGCCGCGTATCTCGATGATGCGTGGAACAAAATGTGGTCTGAGATCGCCGATGGATTGGCGAAAATTCCAGCTCAGATCGCCAAAGCCGCAGCGCCGATTGTGAATGCAGCGAAGTACACTTATTGGATCGCAATCGGGACGGCTGTTGTGGTGCTTGGAATTGTGGCAACAGGTGTTGGGTTGGGCGTGAAGCACAGGATTGCAGGACGGTAGAAATGAGACCGTGGGGCAAACGCAAGCGTTGTATATCGATCGACCGTTCGCTTTTGGCGGATGGATGGACTGAATTGGATGTCGGTCCTTGCACGCGTTGTGGAGATTTACGAACGCTCTACACCTCGGTCAAGATTTTGTTCGAATCGTATTTACTGCGACGTGTCTTTCGTGCAATTTTCAGGGATTATCGCGACGATGATCAACCGCCGTTGCGAGTCTGTGCTGAGTGTTCGCAAGTGTACGCGTGCTCGTCGCATGACGATACGATTCGAGAGTTCGATGTTGAAGCAGAGTCAAATCTCGAGGCAGTTGTAGGTCACGCCGCCTTCTGCGGCTGTCTCGAGTGCATCATGAGTCGAAATCAGGCGGCATAGTAACAAACAGGAGAACGACCAATGGCGAAGCAGTACATGTTGGGGGCTGGTGGCAAGGAAGAGTATTACGTGATGGGCATCGACATCAAGGAGAAGTATGGCCCGTTGCCGGTGTGGGGCTGGGGCTTGGGTCTGGGCGCCCTTGCCTACTACTTTTTCAAGAAGAAGCGGTAATACACGGCTGCTGTTGTGTCTACAGCGCGTGAGCGCGAGGAGGACGTGTGCCTATTTTAATCATTCTTGGAAGTCTCGGCGTCGGCACACTGGTCGCGTTTGCGTTGGCAAGTGCCGAGAAGCCTGTACCTGATCACGAACCCGATCTGCCGCCGGACGCTCCTCCGCCGGCAGGATTCCCCAAATCGACCGGCTTCAAGCTCGTTGATAAGATTCTTCCGTTGCTCAAGCAAGCAGCGGATTCGAGCGGTATTCCGTTGGGGCTGCTTATCGGGTGGATCGCGAAGGAAAGTGGAGGAAAGATCGGCGAGACAACGAAGTACGACGAGCTGGGATTGTTTCAGCTCATGCCGGATGAGCGCGCCAAGGTCGGTTATACCGACCGAGACCGCATGATGAATGACTATACGTATTCGATCAATGCAGGGTTGGCGCTCATCGGGTCGTACATGAAGGCGGTGGATGCTTTGGGTGTTGCGACCAAGGGTTCGTCGTATTATTGGCGGCTCGTCAAGCTCGGACATTCAATGGGTAGTGGGGCATTGAGGACGATCGTAAATATGGCCCAACCAAGTGGAGATGCACGTACGTGGTCGCGACTGGAGAACTTCGCACTCGCTCATGTTGACGAGATTCTTCACGCAACGAAGCATTCACCTGAAAAATGGTTCCCCTTCGTGGACAAAGTCTATGACGTCGGTGCGCCATTCGGATTTGGTTCGTCCGACGCGGCGATTGTCGGTGGTCAGGTGTTCGTCGACATCATCGATCCTCTTGATGCGTTGACGGCGTAATGGGTGCTGAAGATCAAATCCTTCGCGAGCTGATGGGCGGGGCTCAAACGCAACGTCCTCGGCGGTTGGTGACGCCAGCACGTCCGCCGTTAGTATCCGTACCGACAGCACCCCCTAGTGAGGAGACGCTGCGAGAATTGATGGGCGCGGGCCTGGTCTCCGGCGCGACGTTAGCTTCAGGACGTGGCGATCCCGGCACGCTCGAATCACGACGCATGTACGTGCTCGACGAGGGTAATACGGGTCTGAATCAGATTGAGAATCTGATCGCGCCTGGTATTTATACAGACGAAGTGCAAGCGTATCTTGAGAAGAAGGCCGATGCAGCTCGTGAAGCTGGTGGTGACGAGTTCTATCAGCGCGTTGTCATGCAGCAGATGGATCGCGATGATCTCGCGAAGATTGCACCTTATTCTCGGCAGAATCCACCGTCAGTCGTTGGTGTCGCGCTCAGTGGGCAACAGACGGTGCAGTCAGGAGGACAGCCCGCAACTGTTGCGGTGTGGGCCGGCTACGACGAGGAAGCGATTGCAGTCACGTGCGCGGTCTATCCGATTCTTCCGGTACAGGCCACGGTTGCGACGCTCGGTAAAGGAGCATGGCGGCCGTACGCCAGCATCACGATCGGTTTGCGTGGCGCGAAGCAGACGATCGCCGTCGATATTGGAATGGGTTGTCAATTCACGGTCGCGGCGAGCCTTGTGCAGATCGACGTCGCTATGGACCCCGTCGCAAGTGGTGCCGCGTTGTCGACGGGCGCAACGATTGGTGGGCACATCGCGTTTCGTGGAGTGACGCGCCAGAAGCCGATCACACGCACAGCGTATATCGATAACATCGGCAGCGGCTTGACCAAGCGTGTGTTCTTGCCGCTGTTCGCAAAGGATGTGACCCCGTACTCGACGAATGCAGCGCCGACGCTCAACTTCTTGGATATCGCCGGCAACACCATCTACAGCCAAACCGGCACGAAGGGTATCACTCTCGGCTCGCTGGCGAATGATGTTGTCGCAATTGACTATGTCGACGCCGGAGGCGGTGGAGGTGATGGACGATTGGTGTTCGGGCTCGAGTTGTGAGAGCTATGCAGCGCTATTTTTGAGAAGTCCGGCATCAGTGAGCACTTTCTTGGCTCGATCACCGGCAAGACCAGCGACGGTATCTCCGCGAAGGACTTTTTCGATGGTTCGTGGATCAACTGATGCTTGAACCGCTAGGAGTCTTGCGCGTCCGGTAGAAATCAGTCGGTCCTTCTTCTCCTTCTTCATCCCCTGTCCTCCATCTCAACTATACCGGATATACATACCTGAAGACAACATGGCGTAGCATGAAGCGCGCATCATGCGTCAAATACGCGTAGGGGTAGTGTTTTTTCTTGTTGCGTGAGGCGCGCACAGGCACCGTTTTTTGTTGTGGGACGAACGGATCGACCCGAAATCGATAAGGCGACGCTGTTTCGTTTGGCGGCTGAGGCGAGCTGTGACCCTCGGACTATCCAACGGGTTTATCAAGGGAAGAAAGTGCGTGGGTTGGCGGGCGATAGAGCGCTCAAAGTACTTACTGATGCGGGCTTGTTGAAAGAGACTGAGGCTGCCGCTAATGAGTGACGACGATATCCCGCCGGACGATCAGAAGGATAAGAAGGAATCCGACTTCGAGCGTGAGCAAAAACGGGGGCCGGTCCAGCCCGACAATGAGGAGCTGTTCAAGTTTCTCGATGAACTGTTCGCTGACGAAGGCGAGTTCCCACAGCGCATCGATGTGTTTCTCGCCAAGGGACGGAACAAAGATCAAGTAGGTGCGATGATCAAACAGTTTCCCTTCAAGGCAGGAGCCACCAAGCCTGGACGGGAACGCATTGTTTCGATCTGCAACGAAATCGTACGACGAATCAAGATCTACACCGACGCCTTGAAGAGAGAAGCGACGTACATGGTCGGAGCCGTCGATCTTCAACGGAGTTCGGATCATTACGATCTCCTTCCGATCGACGCAAAGCCAAGCGGCAAGTATAAGCGTGGCGAAAACGGCGAATACGGAGATTCAGACGACGATCTCCCCTTTCATGACCGTTACAACCTCGCCCAGCTCGAGAACCATCGTCAGATGTCAGGGTTGACCTTCGGTATGATCGAAGGACTTCTGGACCGTTCCGATCGTCAAGCACAGGCCGCCATGCGTGACGCCGACAGTATGCGCGTGCGCTACATCGAACTCCTTGAGTCGTTTATCACGATTCGACGCACGGATCGAGAGCTGGAAGCGAAGCTCAAGAAGGATGAGATGTGGCGCGAGTACGCGGGTCGCGGCATGGACATGGTGATGAAGGTATTGCCTCCGATGCTGACAGCGTTCAAGGGAGGTAATACAGCATCGTCATGGGCGCCGGGAATGGATACAGAAGAAGCGCGTACGCTTCGTAATTATTTCATGTCATCCGACGAAGGCGGACCACTGACCGCTGAGCAGTTTCAGGTTCTATTCGGTCGACTCGAAAATGGTCGTGTCGTAACGCCTGGTATTTTATCAATCGAGCAGGGCCGGTTGCTGGCGGATATTGCATCGGCAGAAGTAAGCCCGGATGCGCTCGATCTGTTTTTGGAAGGGGGAGCGCTCGCGTTTCGACCAGATCAATTTCAAGCGTTGGTGGCGTCAGGTATTTCAATTGAGATCTTGATGCCGCTCAAGATTTTGTTCGACGTACGTATGTCGCGTCGTCAGAAGATGCAGCAACAAGCACAGCAACAGAAAGCACACAACGGTTCGAACACGCCTTAGAGGCGCGGAGGAAAATATGCCGGCACCAGAGCGAAAGACCCTTGCGCAGCAGACCGCCGAGTTTCTCGAGGAGGCGTGGAAGACCAATCCCAACGATCCCTGGCACTACGTTCGCGCCCTTGGCACCAAGTTCGTCGAGTTCATCGACTTCGTCGAGCAAGTTCTCATCGGCAAAGTGCTGCGCAATCATTCGGAGCGCATTCGTGTCCTCGAGCAGGCCGTTGGCATTGCTCAGGGCGCTCCACCACCACAGGGTCAACAGCCGCAGGTTCCGGGTCAACAAGCTCAGCCGCGTATGCCGCCGGCTGGTGGTGGTCCGGCTGGTGGTCCCCCGGGGCCAGGCTGGGTGCGCCTCGACGCCAATCGGGAGCCGATGTCGCCGCAAGAGCAGGCTGCTGAAGAGCAGGCTGATATGCAGTTTCACGGTGCGATCGACCCGACCAACTACGTGCCAGCCAATTCACCTCTCGCGCAACGTGCGCAGACAGGCGTGGTCAACCCGAGCGGAGGCAATGGTGCTCCGCCGTCATCTCCGCCGCCCGCTGCAAATGGGTCGTCGCAGCCGATGCCTCCGCCTGTTCCACCGCCAGCTCAGGGCTGATAGCAGCTGTTCAACGATGTGATCTTCGGCAAGTTCAAACTCGAGGTGCGATGTGAAGCTTCTGGGCGCGGTTTTGATCGTCAAAGATGAGGCACACACCATCGCCAAGACGTTGACGTCGGTGGCTGAGCATTGTGACGCAATTACCGTGCTCGACACAGGCTCGACGGATGGGACGCAAGACATCATCCGCGCTGGGTGGGCAGACAAAGGGCTCTTGCTCGTTGAGGAGTCCTTTGTCGACTACGCCGCTACCCGTAATCGCGCGCTCGAGATCGCAATGGAGCAGAATCCGACAGTTTTTATGCTGTCGATGTCGGCGGACGAAACTCTGCATGGCGGGGAGCTACTGCGTCCGTTTCTCGAGAAGCACGTCGACGGAAAGTGTACCGACGAGACGTGCGGTTGTCACAAGTACGAGACCAAAATCGATGGCGCCTACTGCATCATGATGCGCGTCGGCTCGCGGCAGTTCCCCTTTCCACGTGTTCTGCGTTCAGGCAGTGGCTGGAAGTACGTCAACAGCACTGCCGATCTCAACGAAACCCCCATCGGATTGATGGGCGAAACTGAAGGCCCTCGCATCCCCGACGTTTCCGTCGTGCACGAGGAATCCGACCCGGCGCGTAAGATGAAGCGACTCCGCGAGCGCGATTTGCCGAAGCTCACAGCAATCGTGGAAGATGAGTCGCAGGCAATCACGGACCGGATGGAGAGCATGTTCCAGCTCGCCGAGACGCATTTTGTGCTTGGCCACAACGATCGCGATGAAGAGAAGCGTCGTGAGGTCGGTGGGCGTTGGCTGTCGCACCTCTTCGCCGCCATGGCATTGTACACACGATACGCAGAGGTCGCCGAGTACCTGTCACACCAGATGAAGGAAAAGGGCGACGCCAACGCCACCCACTTCATGCAGCGCGCCATGTACGCACGCTGGGCGTACTGCTACGTCGCCGAGACGTTCGGTCTCTTCGAGCCCTCGGAGCTGCTCAAGCGACTGACGCTAATCGCGGCGTCGGCGCCACAGCTCCCCGAGGCACACTGGTCATTGGCCAAGGCTGCGGCGCGTGTCGACGCGCGCAAGGCAATCCCGCTCGCCATGAAGGCTGCCAAGGTTGCGCATGCTGTGCTTGAACAGCCGGTGCACGGCCCGGTCGATACCACGCTCGAGTGGAAGTCCTATCTGCTCGCGGCCGATTGCGCGCGCATCATCAAGGA
>Ga0105238_10000719_pt1 | contig 34525 bp, 26 predicted proteins | sample KBSC34metaG_FD_81526 | JGI IMG/M metagenome (GOLD analysis project Ga0105238, IMG submission 81526) | Corn rhizosphere microbial communities from Kellogg Biological Station, Michigan, USA - KBS C3-4 metaG | ecosystem: Host-associated > Plants > Roots > Rhizosphere > Soil | place: Michigan, USA...
GACGAATCAGCCCCCAGTCCCTCATGGGCCGACATGTCGCCCGCCAGATAATCACCGCACGTTGCTTCCGCGGTCGAGGCACCCCAAGAAAACGCAACGACAGCAACTCCGCAGGCCACTACAAAGGTGTAGAAGCGTCGTGAGAGATTCGAGCTGACGTGCTGAACACAGACGGGGTGCAAAGAATTGCTCCTGATGGGCGCGTTCAGATTATGAAAGTTTCTTTAACAAATGCAAATGAAATTTCGGGACGGGGCCTGCGTTTTATCGGGTTTACGCCGATCAATCGTTCAATCCAAGTTGAACATCGACAGAATTCGACTACTGGCGACGATTGTAAATCGAACAACTGCAAGTGTTTCGCGAGTCTCCCACTGCTTATTTCGTGTTGGACCTGGACTCGACGTCACCGACCGATTCGATCAGTCAAGCCTCGAACGCCATTCGTCTCTGGGACGCGCGGAGGTCTGACCAGCTTCGTCCATCGAATCTGAGACGGCCCCCCGGCTTGCCAGTATTGATCTTGCTTTGAGTCGACGGCACAAGTAATCTTTGCATTGCAAAGCTGCGGCGTCATCCGAGTCGCTTCGATTCATGGGCTGGTACAAAACTGTCGTCAGCCGTTGGGATTGAATTTCCCAATAAGTTTGGCTCACTGCGAAAGAGACAGACAACCGACAATCAAGTCAAACTTTGAGTTGGCAGATACACTTTGTGATGCAAATTTAATGGCAGCCGAAAACTGCTCGAACCAGAGAGGTTTGCGATGAGAATCATTACGGCCTCGGCCGCTGGAATGTGCTTTGGCGTCCGCGATGCGCTGGTGGCATTGGAGACCATCGAACAACCGCGGCAAGTCGCAATCTACGGTGAATTGGTTCACAACGATGTCGTCCTGCATCAACTGGATGTGCGAGGATTTCAGCAACTGGCTGAGACCGACCGATCGGATCTGCCTCAAGCGTCAACGATCGTCATTACGGCTCATGGGATCAGCGATCGACGACGTCATGAACTGATTGGGGCTGGGAAGACGTTAATCGACACGACCTGCCCGCTGGTCACGCGCGCTCATCGTGCCGCTCAGGACCTGGCGCGTTCCGGTGCTGTGGTGATCGTCATCGGTCGAGCCAATCATGTTGAAGTCCAGGGAATTACCGGTGATCTCGACGCATTTGAAGTCGTTTCGTCGGTCGATCAGGTCCGTTCGTATTCTGCTGAACGCTTGGGGATCATGTGTCAGACGACGTTTCCGTGCGACGAGGCGCATGTCATTCGGCAGCGGATAGCAGATTGTAACCCCATGTCAGAAATCCAATGGATCGACACGATTTGTCAGCCGACCAAAGATCGCCAACAGGCACTGAATGAGTTACTGGAACAAGTCGAAGCTGTGGTCGTCGTGGGTGGTCATCATTCTCACAATACGCGACGGTTGGTCGAAACGTGTCAGCAACGCGGTTTGGCGGCGTTTCACATTCAGGATGCGGACGAATTGTGTGCGGAATGGTTTGATGCTTATGACACGGTGGGACTAACCGCCGGAACCTCGACACTTCCCGAAACGATTGATCGAGTCCTCAAGCAATTGAGCGAGATTGCACGACGGCGCGAGGTCGGCGTTTCTGTCTGATTCACGTGGACCGTCGGCCGATCTGGACCGTAACGATATCGGAGTTTTCGGAGCGTCTGGACCGCAAACGAATTAAGTGACTGGACGCGACACGGCTATTCGGTCTTCAGGTTCTGGAAGACCCATTCGATGTGCTCTTCCGGCGCGAGGCCTCGATCGAGCAGATCTCGTTCGAGCTTTTTCAGCAAGCCGCGCATGGCGAACAACGTGTCTTTGTTGACCAACTGCAACAGCGATATTCGCAGCGACGTCAGATGTTCTGCCATCGAGTCATCGAGATCGGCGTCGGGCCGCGCGTTCAGACGAGCACTTTCCTCACGCAAACGTGTTAATCGACGACGGATCGATTCGAGTGTCTTCGCACGCATGTAGTGGTGCGGCGGAACCTCGAAGTGTGCCGATTGGCCTTCAGCATTGTCGGAAAGTCTGTCCATCCCAGGCACCGCGGCAGAAGATTACGCTCATGCCAGACAGATCGACAGACGACAGTCACTCGATTGAACAATGGTCACAAATGCCGTCGAAAATGGCGTTCAACGCGATGATGGCGCTGATTGTGACGGTGCCACATCGCCTCCAGCGGATGTCTTGCGAACATGGTTGCGAAAACACTCACGCGCGGATCGGGACCGGGAACATCCTCCTCGTGACGTCGCGGCGTTGTTGGGATGCATAGCGGTACCGCAGGCAAAATCAGATCCTGGGCCGACAACTACCGCGGTACGGGTTATTGCTTTTCAATACGCAAGACGTTGTTGCGATAGTCGCCAATGACGTCAGGGTTTCCCGGATCGTTACGCCAGGTCTTGCCGTTCAAGACGAACTTGTATTCGTGCAGCCCTGCCTTCAACGACACGGATTTCGTAAAGACGCCGTCCTTGTCGGGACCTTCCATCTTCAGGTCTTCGGGTTTCCATTCGTTGAATCCACCGGCGAGGTAAACGGCATCGACCTTGTCTTGTGGACGGTACGCGAATTCGACTTCGTATTGATCTGGTCCGACTTCGCGCACTTTCGGGCGTCCGCGGCGCAGGTCTTGGTCGGCCCAGACGGTCTCAAACTGGGCGACCATCATTTCTTCCCAAGTTTGATCGCCCCATCCGACAGTCGCGTTGGGGTCGGGATTGGAGGGATTCTTGTCGGAATTGTCGTACGACGCCGAACAGATCAACTGACTGCCCTCGCGCATGAGGATCGGTTCTGCAAAGACGTAACTGTTTTGCCAGTTGAAATCGTAACGGGGGACGTCCAACAGCAGCTTTCGCTCACCAAAGGGATCGATCGATTCGATCCGAAACGATTTGCCGCGCAGGTGCATGTGCGGGAGCAGAGAGACTAACCGCACATCGCGTCCAAAGCCGTGTTCGGCCTTGAAACGAGCATCGTCTGTTCGAGGAGGAATCCTTAATCGGAAATTGACCACCGCATCCGTGTGTAACTGCTTTTCGATTTGCTTCGTGTCCGCCAACACCAGTCCCGCGCGGCTGACGTCTTTCGCTTCGACACCATTCGGAGTGTAGTGCGCCTGGAAGTACAGCTTTGATCCAGCAGGAATCCGTCGAGCCATCCCGGTGGGTGCCTGCCAGGCAGGAATTCCGGGCGCGAACGTGGCGATCGAGTTGACGAGCGTCGCTTCTTGAATTGGCCGTTTCTGCCCCGGTGGGACGTAAAACAAGATCAGGTGATGTACAACCGATCGATTACCCGGACGTGCCTCGGAAGCAGAGATCCAGGTATCCTTTTCGAATGTCGCTTTAAGTGGAAAGTATTGGTACTCGACAGTTCCCTTGGCGGGAACGGTATAGGGTTCGGCCATTTCCAGCACGAGATCTGGCTTGGGTATCTGCCAGCCATCCTCGAAGGTTTGCGGGTGGGGCGCCTTCTCCAACGGACCTTCGGGCATGCCGTGATCGATCCAGTCGAACAACAGTTTTTTCTCCTGTTCCGACATACGGCGATCGTTCACGAAGTGTCCTGCTTCGGTGGTCGCGTGCCAGGGAGGCATGCGCTGTTCACTGACCACTTCGCGTATCGTGCTACTCCAGTTCTTCACGTCCTCGTACGACGTTAAGGTGAAGGGCCCGATCTCGCCCGTTCGATGACAGACGATGCAATTCTTCTGGATGACAGTCGCGATGTGAGTTGCATAGGTCACGTCACCCTGCGGCTTGGTTCGATTCACGCGACCGATGTGGCAGCCTGTCGCCGGCGTTTCGGCAACGGTGACTTCTTTCCCCGCCAGCAACTCGTCGAGTGCCGCGGCCAGATCCTGCCGCGATGGTTCTTTGCGATTGAAGCCGATTCCGAACTGATCATCGATTCGCCCGTGATACCGGACTGTTCGGTCTCGATCGAGCACAAAGACTTCGGGCGTTCGCGTGGCACCGAACAGATCGGCCACTTCGTTCGATGGATCTTTGAGGCATGAAAACTCGATTTTTGAAACTCGAGCAAAGTGAGCGATCTCGACCAAAGTATCTTGCTGGTTCGAATTGATGGCGATGAATTCAACGTCTTGACCGTCGAAACGTTTGGCCAGTTCGGCCAAGCGGGGGCCATACAGTCGAGCCAGGGGACACTCGGTCCCGAGAAAGGCCACGACGTGGAATGCGTGTTTGTCTTGGGTCGAATCGTATTCCTGTCCACCGACATCATGCAGTTTGAACGCACCCACTGCGCGCCCTACGGCTGATTCCGCCGCGTTCACTCCGGCTTGTGCCACCCACAACGTGATGATCGTGCAGGCAAGACTTTTGCGGAACATTTGTGCTCTCCGACGAACCAGTTCGATCAGCCGTTCTGCTGCGAATTTGATTGCCACTTGCAGCCGCGAAACATAGACATCCCGTCATGGAATATACCGTATAGGACAGAAAACTGGCCAGCGTTTCGGTTCCGCGCGGGTTAGCAATTGCACTCACGTTCGATGAAGACACCGCTGCGGGGGAACTGATTCGTACCCGACAACAGGAAAACAGGTTTCCTGGTTTTTCGAAACCATGTCATCAACTTGCTGCGGACGAGACAGAGGGGTACAACGTTATAGGTGATCTGATTTCAGATACTCAGTTCTGCGCCGTAACCGAATTGACAGTCTCACCAGCGAGAATCGAGTGCGAGTCTGGCTCCCAAAGGACAGCATCATGAAGAAGCAATTGGCAACTTGTTTGACGTTGATCGGATTGGTCTCGCTGTTTGCAACGTCAAATTCGGCGCAGGGTCAGTGGTATGCCGGTCCGAGGGTGTATGGGGGCGGTTACGGTGTCGGCTATGGAGGCTATGGCTACGGCGGATATGGTGCGTCTGATCCAGTCTCGTCGTACACAGCTGCGTACACAAATGGCATGGCAAACGTCATTCGATCGCAGGGCCAGTATAATCAGCAAACTGCGGCGGCCATGATCGATTATGAAAAGGCCCGGACGCAATACCTCGACAATCAACAGAAATACCTGGCGACCCGACAAACGATCAAACGGATGGCTAAAGCCGACGAGCAGAAACAACGCGTCGAGGCCAATGCCACGATGGCACGTGCGGAAGAATTTCAGTCGAGTCACAAACCGCTGCCATTAGCAAAGTCACAACTCGACAACAGCGGTAACATTGACTGGCCTATGGCGTTGAAAGCCAAGGACTTCGACGGCCAGCGAGGTGCCTTGGAACAACTGTTCCAGAAACGTTCGAAATATGGCGCGACGGCCGAGGTCAATTCACAAATTCAAAAAGCATCAGGCGACTTGAAGGACGCGCTGCGAGACCACATCCTGACAATTCCGCTGTCTGACTACTCCGCCGCACGCAGATTTCTCGACAGCATGTCTGCCTCGATCTGATGGTGCGATCCTTCGATCGAGTGTGAGTTGCCGATATACATGACGGATTTGGCATTCTCGTCTGTCAAAACGGGTGGAATGTGACGTGGCATCGGCAAATCATGCTGACAGATCGCGTCACATCAGCGTTCACCGGGACATGCACTGGCGATTTCGTCAGGCATTGATACGGCATCCCGAAGTCGCTTGTCACCTGCTTGTCGCAATTGTGTCTGACAACTAGAATCTGGGGCTCCCTTGATTCAGGGTGAGGTTACTCTTTTGCGCACATTGATCGTCGTTTATGCGAACGACGGTGTTGCGAATCATTTTTGTTCAGGAGAAGTATTGTGGCGGTGAAGGTCGCGATTAACGGGTTTGGACGTATCGGTCGGTTGGTCTTTCGCGCGATGGTGGAACAGGGCTTGGTGGGTAAGGAAGTTCAGGTTGTTGCCGTCGGTGACATCGTTCCAGCAGACAATCTCGCCTACCTGCTGAAGTACGACACGACCCAGGGACGATTCACCGGCGAAGTCGGATCGAAGAAGTCGAGCCCCGACAAGGCGGAAGACGACGTCCTGATCGTCAATGGACAGGACATTCACGTCGTCAGTGCGAAGTCTCCAGCCGAATTGCCGTGGAAGCAATTTGGCGTCGATATCGTGATCGAATCGACCGGTTTGTTCACCGAAGCCGAAAAGGCCAAGGGTCACATTGCTGCCGGTGCGAAGAAGGTGATCATCTCGGCCCCAGCCAAGGGAGAAGACCTGACGGTTGTGATGGGAGTCAACTGCGACAAGTACGATCCCAAGGCTCACAACATCATCTCGAATGCCTCCTGTACGACAAACTGTCTGGCACCTGTCGTTCACGTCTTGCTGAAGGAAGGTTTTGGGATCGACGAAGGTTTGATGACCACCGTCCACGCCTACACTGCAACGCAGAAGACCGTTGACGGTCCCAGCAAAAAGGACTGGAAGGGTGGCCGTGCCGCCGCGCAGAACATCATTCCCAGCACCACCGGTGCCGCGAAGGCAGTGGCTCTGGTTTGCCCCGAAGTCAAAGGCAAGATCACTGGCATGGCGTTCCGCGTTCCGACCCCGACCGTTTCGGTCGTCGACCTGACCGTCAAAACGGTCAAGGAAACCAGCTACGCCGAAATCGCCGCCGCGATGAAGAAGGCCAGCGAAACCTATCTGAAGGGAATCCTGGAATACACCGAAGACGAAGTGGTCAGCAGCGACTTCATCCACAGCAAGTCGTCCTCGATCTTCGACAAAGGCAGCGGTATCGAACTGAACAACAAGTTCTTCAAGCTGGTGAGCTGGTACGACAACGAATGGGGTTACAGCAACCGCGTTGGCGACCTGGTCAAGTTGGTGATCTCGAAGGGGATCTGACGTTAACTTGATCGTGATAGTCTGATTTGTGCAGAATTCAACCCGGCGGCATGCGTGTCGCCGGGTTGTTTTGCTTCCTACAGTCTGAATCACCTGCGGAACCTGGAGAAACCATGCTCGCTGGCGGACGATATCTTGCAGTGGCGCTATTGATTGTCTGGACCTGTACCACGTCGGCGATGGCTCAGGGGCTGCGACTTGCGACGTTTCAAATCGAAGCGACTCCCCCGCTGGGTTCGGCACTCTGTGATGGACTGGTGCCACCGGTCGCGTCGGTCGATGATCCACTGTATGTGCGTGGGGTGGTCATCCTTGGGTCAGGCGAACCGATCGTGTTGTGTGCGGTCGACTTCGTGGGGATCGGCAACGGCGGTCACGATGCGTGGCGAGAATCGCTGGCTCGCGCCGCGGGGACACACACGTCTCGAGTCGCGGTGCATACGCTGCATCAGCACGATGCGCCGGGATGTGATTTCGACGCCGAAGAGTTGCTGGCACCACTCGGACAGGGCGGCAAGTGCTGCGATATTCCCTTCCTTAGGGATGTTTTGAAGCGGTTGGAAGTCGCAGTAAAGGCGGCGTTGCAATCGACTCGCGAAATCACGCACGTGGGAACTGGCCGAGCGAAGGTGGAACGAATCGCCTCGAATCGGCGAATACTGGGCGACGACGGCAAGGTGAAGATCATCCGTTACAGTTCCAGCAAAGATGCCGACGCCATTGCTGCTCCGGAAGGCTTGATCGACCCTGAACTGAAACTGCTCAGCTTTTGGAATACTGATGCACTGTTGGTTTCCATCAGCTATTACGCGACGCATCCACAGAGCCATTACGGCAAGGGTGCGGTCAGTTCCGACTTTGTCGGCCTGGCACGCGCGGCACGCGATCGGGCCGAGCCCAACGTCTTTCACGTTCACTTTAACGGGGCAGGCGGAAACCTTGCTGCCGGGAAATACAATGACGGATCACCAGAAGCCCGAATTCAATTGACTGAACGGCTGGCGCGCGCAATGCAAATCGCACGGGAATCGACGACTCGTTCACCGGTGACGAGCAGCGATCTGGAATGGCGCTTCGAACCGGTCAGCCTGCCGCTGCGTGATCGTCTGTTGGATCTGACCGACAGCGAAAAAATGTTGAACAACGATCAGGTGGTCCCTCGCGAACGCGCCCGCGCGGCTCGCGATATCGCATACGCTCGACGGGTTGCAGGTGGGAAGAAGATTGAACTCAGCAGCCTGCGCGTTGGACCTGCAGTCGTCGTGAATCTACCGGGCGAGATCTTCGTTGAATACCAGTTGGCCGCACAGCAAGTGCGACCTGATCGCTTCGTCTGCACTGCGGGCTATGGCGATTACGGCCCTGGTTACATCGGGACGACGGCCGCGTATCCGCAAGGTGGGTATGAGACCAGCCAGGTCTCGCGCACGGCACCAGAAGTCGAGCCCGTACTGATGGAGGCGATTCGTAAGCTGCTTCAATAGATCGACGGACGTCGTTCGCATTCACGGATTTCCGACGGATGGCCAGTCCTTCGATTAACGACGACGCAGTTGTCGAGCAACAGATTGCGACAGTCACTTCGCGATCAGTTGTTTGTCGAACCAATCGGCGAGTAATTGAACTTCTTCATGCAGCGTGAGCCACGCGTGTCCTCCACCTTTTTTGATGATCAGTTCTACAGGAATACTTTGTGCCTTCAGTGCGGCAACCATCACTTCGGATTGTTGCAGCGGAACGACAGGGTCAGCGTCGCCATGAATCAGCAAGAACGGCGGTGCTTTTGACGTGACCAGATGGGCCGGCGAGATCTTGGTCAACTGTTGTTTGATCTGTTCCTCTGACTTGTTAGTCACCCCATCAGGAAAGGCCAGTCGCCGAACCAATTGCCCGAGCGGCCCATCGGCATTCGGATCGGCCTGCCTCGTCCCATAATTCAGAAAATCGGTCGGCGGAAAGAAGACCGCAACAGCCTGGACGTTCGTGTTCTCGTCGGCAGTCACAGCGGCCAATGACGCCAGATGCCCTCCGGCAGACGCGCCCATCATTCCCAGTTTTGTGGGATCGATCCCATGGTCGGTCGCGTGTTGTTTGACCCACAGAATTCCTTGATTCAGATTCGATTGCATTTCAGCGACGCTGAATTTGCTGACGGATCCAGGACGAATCGCGAAGACGGTGTATCCCTTGCGGCACAGAATCTGAAATGTCTGTCCCCGCGCATGATCTCGAATCTTGCCTCGATCTGAATGCCAGGCACCGCTGATAACATCAATGACGGCACGGCCGTTTTTGTCACCTTTCGGCACGAACACATCCATCACCAATCCGATCCCATGCACTTCGCCATAAACCAAATTCTCGTGTTGAGTGTAGGGCGTGTCTTGAGCAACCGCTGGCGTGCCCAACATCAGTAGTGACCCGGTGATCGCCAAAGCGCTCAGACAGTTCGCTAAGCGAGCGGTGCATCGTGAGACGATGCCAAGAGAATCATTGACAAGGGATCGGCGCATCGTGAGACCACTTTCCGAAAGGGAGTTATCGGGAACTGTTCAACGTTTTTGCGAACCAGTCTGCCACAAGTTGCACTTCTTCGTGAATCGTCGGCCACAGGTGCCCCTCGCCCGGTTTGACGATCAATTCAGACGGGACACCCGCCGCTTGCAGTGCGTGCAGCATGACTTCTGACTGTTGCAGTGGAACCACTTGATCGGCGTCCCCGTGGATCAACAGGAAGGGTGGGGCCTGAGATGTCACATGCCGGGCAGGAGAGAGCTGGAACAGCAGTTGATCGAACTCGTCGGGAGACAGGCTTGGACCATGCGGTGCCGTCACCTGCAACATCAACTGTCGCGCCTGTTCCTTCGCCAGCGGATCCGTCGATGTGTTTCCATATTGCAGAAAATCGGTCGGCGGAAAAAACGCCGCGACCGCCTGGACGCGGTGATTGACCCCCGATCTCTCGACCGCCTCTTCGTCGGTTACAGCGGACAGGCTTGCCAGATGTCCGCCGGACGAAAAGCCCAACATCCCGAGTCGCGACGGATCAACCTGGAATTGTGCTGCGTGCTGTTTGACCCAGCGAATCCCCTGATTCAATTGCCGCTGCATTTCGGAAATGCTGAACTTCGTACGCGAACCAGGGCGAACCGCAAACGTCGTGAAACCCCGTTTGGCCAGACTTTGAAAGACTTGAGCCGATGCATGCGACTTCAGTTTGGCCCGACTGGAAAGCCACGTGCCGCTGATCACATCGATAATTCCCAGCCCGTTCGGAGGCCCTGTGGGAGTAAAGATGTCCATCAGCAAACCGACGCCGTGCGCTTCGCCAAACACGACGTTTTCGTCGGTCGTGAAGGCCGATTCAGTCGGTCGCTCGACTTCGTTGGGATCCAGGCGATCGGCTGGCATCGAATCCTCACATCCCGTGTGAACACAGCCGATCCGATGGAACGAAACCGCGCGTGACCATCAAGGACGCCATCGCTTATTCCACCAACAAGATCGGCTCGACATCACCATTCGAATCGAACGAGGCGATCACCGTTTCGTTGTGAGTGTGGTGGCCCAGAACGGTGCGTGAGTTGCCAGTCTTTTTCAGACTGCGCGAGATCAAAAGTTGATATGCGCCCAATTTCAGGCGGTATCCGACCGCAACATCAGAGCCGACGGCTTTACCGTCCTCGGCCACGGTGAGCATTCGCCAGCTTGCGTCAACTCGAGTTCGTTCGGGATGCCAGACGAAGACGAGCGGCGCGAACAATCCTTCTCCTTCGCCAACTTGCTTCAGGACAATCTCGTTTCCGTCAATCGAAAAACTGTGCGGCGTGCTGAGAACACGATCTTGCGGGATCGCCAGCGGGAATACGCGGGCTTTGAATTGCTTGCCCGAAATGCGACCCTCCCGCGTTGTACCCTCGCTTGATCCACTCAATCCCGTACTGAGCGACAAACGCGATTCGTATTCAATTCGAGGTTTCGGGGCGGCTGCTTTCTTGGTGTTCCCATTGGTCTCGCTATTCGTCGAAGCGTTGGTGGCGGAAACACCGCTGATCGCGTCGGCGATGATCAGGAAACGTTCCTTGCGTGAGAGCATGACAAGGCGCTCGACGCGCAATTTTCCAGGACCCTGCATCTGCAGTTCGATGAAATCGGCATCGGGATCTGATTGCCAACAGACGCACGACCACTCTTCAGCCAATTCAACTTGTGCTTCGCCCAGCTTGAGCTTCAGATTCCAGTCACCGTGGATCAACGAACGGCCCAACGCGGTGACGTCGATCTGAGGCAATGGCTGATGGTGAGCGATGGCGACGCTGTCCGCTTCGACACTCCAGTCGCTACGCAGCAATGCGAACTTGGCCCAATCCGACTGATTGGACGGCATCGTGGCAATAATCGGACGACCGCGGCGAGGAGGCTTGCCTGACACCGCCCGATGAACGGCCTGCAGATAGCTTGTCGTCGATTGCACCAATCCCAGATCCAACTGTTCGACGGCAGCGGTCAGCACAGGCAACGAATTCAATTGCATGCCGTTGGTCAGTGCCGCACGGCCATCGGGTCGGCACAGCAGGATTGCGCGATCGATCAGATTCGTGAAGACCTGTTGTTGCTCGTCGTTCCAGGCGTTGACGTTGTACCGCTTCGAGATCAATGCCGAACGCACCAGCGGAGACAGCCACAGCGGCAGTCGAGGTAGAATCTCGGCATGAGGAGTTCCGTCGGTGTCGGTTTGGTCCACCAGTTCCTTGACCAGCACCTTGCGGCCAGACTTCACCAGATTGCTGGCACTGGCAATCTCACTGAATACCAAACCACCAACAAACGGGATCTCGCCATGCTCGACGAGGACGACGTCGGCGGGAACTGTCGGATCGTCATAGATGACCGTCGGCCACATCAACAGTTCCGACAGCGTATGTCGCCACAGTTTGAAGAACTGTTCGGCCACCAACTTGTGGCCCGAGGACGACAGGAATTCGATCGCGGCCAGTAAAGCGAAAGGACGGGGTTCGGCCGAACAGACCGCGTCGGTTAATTCTCCGACCAGATGACTCACTCGTTGGGACCAATTGGCAACGGGTTTGTTCACTGGTCGACGTGCGGCCGCGATTGGTTTCTTTCCAGACTGATCGGAGGCCTGATTGATGACGTCCGCCAACCCGGCTTCTTCGGGAAATGCCTGACGCGACCAGAGGGCTCGTTCGCCGCATGAGACCGCGGCAGAACTGCCATCCTTATTTCGAAAAGTCGGTTGAATCGCTTTGCAGAATGCCGTCACGTTGCCCTGTGCGGCCGCTGTTCGAATCGATGTCTCGGCCGATCGATCCCAAGCCAGCGCCATCAGGAATTCCGAGTCGGTCAGACTGGGCAGCTCGGTGACTTGGGCAACGAAAGACAAGCTAATCTGCGTCATGAATGGACCACTCGGACTTGCGACAGGCAATTGTTGAACGACAAACTGCGGACGAAGTTCCACGCTTGCCGCATCATGACTGAGAAGAGTAACCAAACCAGACTCAAATGCAACGCGACCGGTAGTCAAGGTGGCGGCGAACGCTCATTGATTCGCGACCAAAGAGGTGCCTGACGAGTTTGTTAGCAGATGGTGCGACCGCCCGAAGACAGGCTCGTCGGCCCACCCCCCGAAGGTCGCGAAGTCGAGGCGTGAACCTGCTTCAACGCCTCAGCGGGAGCTTCGCCCGGCTTTGCACAAAAAATGGGTCTGACCCCTCTCCGTTGTGGTTGTGAGTTAAGCAAGTCCCATGTGGCAAGGGGTCTGACCCATTTTTTGTGCAAAGCAGCTTCGCCCTCCCTGAGAATGCAAACTAACTCGCGCGGTTCGCTGTACGGTGCTTCAGCGAGCTAACAGCTTCAGAATGAAGGGATCGTGCAGGCTGGATGCGATGAATTTCGACCGCGTGAAGTCGTGCCTGGCAGTATGTTCGTGAGGGACGGAAACGATGTACGCACCGGCCGCCGCGGCGGCTCGTGTTCCCGTTTCGGTATCTTCCAGGACGAGCATGTTTTCGGGCCGTACACCCAATTGTTCGGCGGCCTTCAGGTAGATCTCAGGATTCGGTTTTCCGTGAGTCACACTTTCGGCCGTCAGCTGAATCGGGAACCGCTGCGAAAGCTCGAATCGACCGAAGATGTTGTCGAGGTAGTCGCGCGGTGACGAAGTGGCGACGGCCTTGGGAAGACCGTTTGATTCAATCAGATTCAGCAGATGCATCAGACCGGGCATCGGCTGCAGGTGCTCTTCGAGCATCTCGTAAAAGATGACTCGGGATTCCGCCAGCAAATCGGCAGGCTCTTCGTTCAGGCTCAGATAGTCGCAAAATGCACGGAACGATTCGAGTGGTCGACGGCCCAGCATGGCATCCATCGCTCCCCGTGACATTCGCAATCCACGACGCTGCAATAGCACATCCGCCGAGATGTAGAAAACGTCTTCCGTATTGAACATCAAGCCGTCCAGGTCGAAACACACGGCCTGGATCGAGGGAATCTCGGACATCGTAGCAATAACACTCTTACGCGAGGGAACCTTGGCCTGCACGCAGACCGTAAAATCGAAGTTTAGTTCCCTGTCCCCTTGTCGTCTACGACTCCCGAGCGCGCAGTGCTTCTAAACCTTGCTTCAACGCTGACTGATAGATCCAGACGTCACCTCCGTAGGCGACCAGGCGGAACCCGCGTTGAATCTGGGCTCGCCCTTCTTCGACACTGGTTACCAGGACCGCTGGAACTTTACCATTCTTGTGGCACGCCGCGATGACTCGATCGATGGCGGCTTGAATGTCCGGATGCTGCATCTGTCCCGGCAATCCCATGGAATTTGCCAGATCGTACAACCCGATCCACAGCACATCGATTTCCGGGACGGTGGCGATCTCGTCCAGGTTCTTCAGCCCCTTGGCCGTTTCGATCTGCGCGATCAACAACGTTTCGGCATTCGCCGATCGCACGATCTCCGGGATCGGATCGTTTCGGTAGTCGTCGTGCGCAATTGAAAAGGCGGCGCCGCGGCGTCCGATCGGTGGATATTTGGCCGATTGGACCAGCAGTCGCGCTTCCTCGGCCGACTCAACCATGGGGGCCATGATGCCCATTGCGCCCATATCGAGGACTCGTGAGACGAAATGATATTGAGTCGTCGGGATGCGGACGATCGGCACGAGGCCCGGACGAGGTGTCGTCGCGATCAGCATTCGAATCGATTCAATTTCCCATCCGGTATGTTCCATGTCATAGACGGCGAATTCGGCACCGGCATTGGCCGCGATGCGACCGATCCCCGTCGTGTTGAATTCGAACATCATCGTCCCAATCGAGACGCCGCCCCAGGTGACGGATTGTTTGACCGGATTCTTCAGCATGAATGACAGATTCCCAGATGATTGACACCAGCGGCTCACCCGCAACGCGCGAGCGACCCAACAATTCTGAACCCAACTGCAATCCATAACTTCCCGCGGCCGGGTGATCCGTTTTCAACGCGCGAGCGACTCACCTCTTCTGAACCCAATTCAATCGCGAACCCCGCCGACCCGCGGCCGGGTCAGGACCGCTCGATTGTCAGCGGTTTAGTGGCATCGAGCAAGATTGCAGACAGACCCGAGATAAAGAAGGCCGCGCCACCAAGGATGAAGACGCGGTTCCAATCTTGGATGCCGGGCGTTTCGCCGAGGCACCAGTTATAGAAGAAGGGTGCAGCCGCCGCGCCCAGGTTGCCCCACATATTACCCCAACCCAGAATCGACGCTGTAAATTTACCACCGACGTCCTGACAGTACGCCCAGATCGACGGCGTACCGAAATCGGCGGATGCCGACACCAGACACAGGCCCGCGATGTACAGCCACGGCAGCCACTTCTTGTCGGGGCCTGGCACGAACGAGAGCGAGAGCAACAAGCAGATGCCATACCCCGCTGCCGCTGTGAATCGCGATCCGACCAGGGGAATTCGACGCCCCCACTTCAAGCCCAACTGACGGACGGCCCAGTCGGTGCAGCGTCCACCCAGAAACATCCCCGCGATCCCGGTCCCGATCGGAAACGTTGTCATGACGCCTCGCATCAGCAACGGAACTTCGTGGACTTTCTCCAAGTAGCGCGGAAGCGAGGAAAGAATGAATAACCAGCCAACATTTGTCAGAAACTGAGTGGTGCTGTTACCCCACAGACTGATGTCGGTGAGAAATGCTTTCCACGGAAATGCGGCCTGATTCGATGGTGACGGCGACGATGTCCGAGTGACTCCAACGAGAGCGACTTCGGCCTCGTTGCTCCACGGGTGCTCGCTGGGCGAGTTGCGAATGGCCAGCCAGAACAAGGCTGCGATCGCGATGCCCAACCCTCCATACAGAACCATCGTTTGACGCCAACCTTGTCCTTCCAGTTTCAACAATTCATCAGGAAACAGTTTCTCCAGGATCATTCGATTCAAACGGTACTGATCATTTTCTGACAGCACGTTGCCTTCGGTGACTCGCGACAGCAGTTGCATTCCTTGATGCGAAAGATTCAGGTCAGTTTGACCAGCATCGACAAAGTCACGTGCAGCCATCTGGAGAGAGAGTTGCTCGACCAAGGTGTGGACAGGAGATAAATCCTGGTCAACTCGCGGTTGTTCGGGCGTCGGTAACCAATCCCGAAAGACGGCTTTCAAGTCCCATGCCGAGGGTTGCAACACGTTCCATGTGGCCTTTGATTTGGACTTTTTCTGCTGGGCTTGTGTCTGCGCGATTTCAGCTGCGTTCGTCGCAGCCACCGCAATTGAGTCTCGTTCTTCTGGCGCCAGTCTAGAAAGAAATGCCAACACAAATCGGTGACGTTGGACGGCCACTTTGTCGTTCGAATCCTCGAATCGAGTGACGTCGAATCTTGCCAACAGTGCAACATCGTCCAGAACGTCTGACGTATTCAGTTTGCGGAACGGCTGTCCCCAAACGAAACAGACGATAATCCAGGCGGTCAGGACAGGAGCCAACGCCCCGCCAATGCGCCCACCTAATCCAACGATGGCGCTGGCCGTTCCTCGTTGAGACACGGGATACCACAAGCGGATCAATCCAACCGCCGTTGGATATGCTCCGGCTTGAGCGATCCCGCACAGTAAGCGAAACCACAACAACAGCCAGATGGCATGTGCCACTCCCATCAAGCCAGTAAATGCCGACCAGCCGAGAATATAGATTGTCAGCATCCGTCGCGCCCCGAATCGGTCGCTGAGCCATCCCGCCGGAACCTGACAAAAGGCGTACGACCAGAAAAAGGCGCTCACAAGCCACGAGATTTGGGTTTGAGTCATTCGCAGATCTTCGCGAATGGCCTCCAGAGCGATCGTCACAGCGAATCGGTCCAGATAGAGCAGGATCGACATCACCATCGTGATCGCCAACACCAGCTTGCGAATCGACGTCGGTTGCGAGTCGGCCCCTGGCTTCCACGTTGATTCGTCAAAAGACATCCAGATCTCCCCGGCCTGAGCGGTGTCGAGTCAGACTGCCACGGTAGAGTGACATTCACGTAACGTCAACCAACGTTGATGCGATACTGAAGGACTCAACGGAGATTGGAAGTATCAACGGCCCAATGACGATTCGGCGAGTTGTCCCCCGATCATTTCGATTTCTTTTTCCCAGACTCATCGCCCTTATAATGTGGGTCCTTCGCCCAATATCCGTCGCCGCGAGTCCCGTCTTTGTGCTTACGCCCCGGCATCCATTTGTAACCGGGACCAGGGGCCGGTGGACGAGTCGCTGGATCGTCTTCAGGAACATCCTCGTCGGACGCCGTGCGTTCGCTGGCGTGGCTTGAGCTGTGCGTCTTCTGTTCCGGTCGAGAGGTTGCCGCCGTGATCTGACCGGCAATGTAGCCGATCACCAATCCCGCAATCAGCCCCACGACAACGGCGCCGAGCTTCACGACTTCCGGCAACGCCGACCAAATTGCCATCGGTCCCGCAGCCGCATCGGCGATGGGGCCAGCAACAGTCGAACTACCCTTGTTTTTCATCTTGGCAAGGCATGCGTCACAGGCGAGTGGATCAAGTTGTGTCACCGACAACTGAACCTCGCTGCCGCATTCGGGGCATTTCCACAATCGCTTGCCGGAAGGAACAGAAGACATTGATTTGGACCTTGCAGAAGCGGCGTTTTCCTGAAGATCGGAAGTTGTTGCTGTTGATCGGTCAGGCTCAACTATTCAGTGCGTCGGCAACATCGGTTTGATAGGCAGTCATGCCGGGCAGAAACCCGACCAGCACGCCCAGCAGCAACAAGCAGGGAAACAGAATGATTTCGTAAATCGAAAAATAGAACGGATTCACCAGCAAACCAGTGTAAATCTCAACCGATTTGCTGGACGCAAGCACCAAGCCATGTCCCAGCAGCAGGCCGAGCAACCCGCCACTCAAGCACAGGATCACAGATTCGGCCATCACGATCGCCAACACTTTACTACGTTGAGCACCAAGTGCTCGCAGGATCGCGATTTCCTTCCGACGGGCAGACATTGAGTTGTAAATACTGACAAAGATGCCGATTCCCGATACCAGGATGATCAGGATCGTCAGGATCAACAGCAGCAGTTGAACGGGGCCAAGGATGTCGTTCATCAAGGTCTGCATGGGCTGCAGCGGATTGACTGCCTGTGATTTTTTGGCTTTCTTGATTTCGCCCGCCAGAAGCTGTGCCGCAATGGGTGAACGGCATTCCAGCAAAATGGCAGTGACTTCCTTTTGAAAGTCAGGCAAATCGTGTGCGTGATGATGGGCGTGATCATGCCCTTCGGCACCGTGATCATGTTTACCATGAATTTTTTCGAGTCGCGCCACTTCCTGTTCGAGCTCTTCCTTTGACAGCTCGGGCTGATTGAAAAAGGCGCGTTCAGCTCTAATCGCTTCGGCCATCGGCTTGTCATGTCCCGAGATCTGATAGAAGCCTTTCACATTGATATAAACTGTCTTGTCATGCGGCGTGCCAGTCGCTCCGAGAATTCCGACGACCTCGAATTCTTCGTCATGCACATGTTCTTCGCCCCCGCTGTGAACCAGTTTCAGCTTGGTCCCCACGTCCCAGCCATTTTCCTGCGCCACGCGCGCTCCGATATAAGCGTCGAACGGATGCTGGAAGGCCCGTACGGCTTTCACCATGAACTGGCGGCCCGGTGCATAGTCGTGGTCGAAAAACTCGGGAACAGTTCCGACGATCGGGAATCCGCCGACCTGGGTTCGGTCACCCAGAGTGATCGGGATCGCGACTGTCACGCGCGGGTCTTTCTTCAACGTTTCCAGATACTTGTACGGCAGGTTCTCAATCGGCGGGCTGACGTGATAGACCGTACTGAGCACGAGTTGCAGCGGATCGCCGCTCGCCCCGACGATGAGATCGTAATCGATCGACTTCTGATTAAAGGTGTTCTGCAGGATTCCGAAGATCACCAGGACCGTGACCATCAGCATCACGCCCAGGGCGACACTGAGTGACGTCAGCGACGATGACAGTCCACGCTGACGGATGCTTTTCCAAGCGATGGCGGCAAAATTCACGTGGCGAAATCCCTTCTGTCAGGTCAACAACCGAAATCCTACGCCACGCGATGCAAAACTGTGGGCAAGGCGGTGCCAGAGTTTATGATCGTGACGATCAAGATCCAAGTCGATGTCACACTGTTTGGTGCTATTGCCTGGACTTGAGGAATGCGATCAGATCCGCCAGCTGCTGCCGCGTCAGTTGAGTCTCCAGTCCGGCCGGCATGATTGAGACGGCACTGGGACGGATTTCGTCAATGTCGTCTCGCAGGAGACGCGCTTCTTCCTTCGCTCCGGTGGCCATCACGATCTCGTCAGACGTTTCCTTGCGGATCAGCCCGTTGTACTGCTTGCCCGATTTGGTAACGACTGTCACCGGTTCGTAACTGCGAACGAAACTGACACTGGGAAAAACCACCGATTCCAACAGATCGCGTTCGCTGCGAATCTTGCCGATCTTTGACAGATCCGGACCAATATTTCCGCCGATGTAACCCATCGCGTGGCAGGCCGAACACGCCGCTTTCTGACTATTGAACACGACCTGTCCGCGACGGATGTCTCCGTCCGCAAGCGCCGTGAACAGGTCGTCGAGTTTCTCTTGTTGACGACCGGACTCGGCATTAATGGTTTTGTACAGATCTTCAGCCTGGTGTTGCACTGATGGCGGGAATTTGGCCATTCTCGTTTTGACGGCATCGACGCGCAGGCTGGTCAGGACCGGCGATTCCCGCAACGCGGCAATCAACTTCAAGCCGACTTCTTCGTCAGTGCACTGCTCAAAGATTCCCAGCAAGCGATTCAACTCCAGTGGCCCCACTTGTGGAATCGAGCTGGTCAGTTTTGACAGCGGCTCGATGTTAAGTTTGGCTTTCAGCAACGCATCGACCGCCGCCGAGCGAGTACCGACACTGGCTTCTTCGCGCAAGTTGTCGGCCAACAGCGAGAAATGAGCCTCGGCCGCGTGCGCATTTCCCTCGGGAATCGCCGCCAATGCATCGACTCGAACGCCAATTGGAAACTGATTGTTCTCGGCGACATTGAGTAGTGCCGTCGTTAGTCGATCATGTGTTCCTTTGATGTTGGTCGATCGCAAGGCGGTGATCGCCAGCGGCGTCAGCGTTGCATCGCGCTGCTCGACAGTTTCCGTCAAAGCTTGCTGCCAACTTGCTGCCAATTCCTTCTGCCGCGACTGCCGCATGGCCTCCAGAGCGATCTGCCGCGAAGCCGGTTTGGCCGATTTTCCTGCCGATTGAGCTAGCAGTTGTTGAATCGAAGTGTGACCGCTGAATTGAGCCAATTGCTGTGCGACTTCGGTCCGTTCGGCGTCAGAGAGGTTCTCGGCCAACACCCGATCTCGCAGGTATTCCGCCAGGGAATCGCCCCATTCGGAGTGCCGTCCTACGAGCCACGTTGCGGTCTCTTTCAGAATCGGATCTTTCGATTTCAGCCAGTTGACGACCTGGCTGGGTGCGACTGAACCGCCCTGCATCTGATCATTGGCAATCGTTGCCACTCGTTCGAGCATGGCGGTCGGCTTCGCCTGCCCCAGTTTGACGAGATCGATCGGTTGGCCAATCTCGATGAGCGCATACGTCAGAGAATGCTGCAGGACGCGATCGGTGGAAGCCGACGATGCGGCTCTTAACAGATCTGGCAGTGCCGCTTCATTTTCCAGTCGACCGATCGCTTCGGCTGCCGCTCGCTGAATCGCGGGCGACGGATCGCGCAAGCAGACGAGCAATCGTTCGAATGCCTGTGGATCGCGCATCAGGCTAATGCAACTCAATGCCGCCAACCGGACAGTCTCGGATCGATCGCCGGTCGCGTCTCGAATGACAGCCCGGGCTTTGGGATGGTTGATGCGTGTCAGCGTCCACACAGCATTCGTTCGCACGTCGGCTCGATCTGCTTTTTGCCGTTTTTCTAGGGCAGGAATCGCACTGTCCCCCAGTTTTGCCAACGCCTGCATCGCGCGCGAGCGAACGGCCTGACGATCATCAGCCAATCGATTTGCTAAGTCTTCCGCGGTCGGAGTTGACCAGTTCATTTTCAAACCGCGCGGGTCGGCGACGACAGGCATTCCTTTTCGTTTGACGCGATAGATCGCACCGAGAATATCCGGCTTTGTCAGTTGAGAAGTCGGACAACACAGGGTGTACCACCCGCCGGTGTCGTTCACGATCAGGCTGCCATCCGCGTCTTCCAAGACGTCTGTCGGATGAAAGTCGATATTGGACGAGACGACGAAATCAGAATCGGTCGATTGGAATGTTGCGCCCGTCGGTTGCAGCACGTGTCGAGATACCTTGTGCATGTTGAACTGGCACGCGAACAAGTTGTCCCGATAATCGTTGCCGAACACGCTCGACTCGTACCGGGTAAGCCCGCAAGGAGCGGCCGGCCCCATATGAACGAGCGGCGGCAACAGGTCACCTGTACGCGGATGATAATCGGTCACGTTGTGAACTTTGCCGTACACTCCGCCATAGGTCGCATGGATCAAACCGTCGCGCAGACCTCCACCAGGATTCTGCAGAAACGTGGTGGTAAACAGCCGTTCTCCACTCGGCATAAAGGCCACATCGACAGGATTGTCCATGCCACCCGTCATCACACTTTCGACCAATCCCGAGCCATTGGCCCGGCGGCGAAAAACATGAGCGGCTTTCGAAACGAGCTCCCGTGCCGGGACGTCTTTGCCCGACGCATTTTGTCGCGGCGGCAACGGATACCGTTGTTCGGCAAAGGCTCCTTTGCACCAATAGATCCAGCCATCCAGACCCAGATAGGGGCCGTGCAGATCGTTGGCACATCCGGTCAGCGTTTTGCCTTCGAACCACTCGGATCGCTGATCCGCAACGCCGTCGCCGTCGGTGTCTGTCAACTTCCAGATACTGGGAGGTGCAGACACATACAGAGAACCGTCGTACCACAAAGTTCCTTCCGGGAACATCATGCGGTCTGCATAGACAACACTCTTGTCATATTTCCCGTCGCCGTCGGTATCTTCCAGACGGACGATCTGATGTGTCGGATTCTGCAGTTGTTTGTCAGGCCGCTCGTTCGAACCCGATGAATCGGCAACATACAGTCGGCCTTGTTCGTCGAAGTCGGCCGTGATCGGTCGATTGACCAGCGGAGCCCCCGCGACTTGTTCAATGTCAAAGCCATCGGGCAAGGTGAAGACATGGCCATTCAGTGAAACTTCGTCGGCGAGCGCAGGAGCTGAAAGGACGCTACCAATCGCCCAGCACCAGAATACATTTCGAACATGCTTCCATCCCGCTGTCAGATCCATCGAACGATTCCTTCGATCTTGAAATCACGTCGGTTGTCCAGGACACCACGAGGATAACAAGTGACGCCCTTTGAGGCAGCATTGGCGAGGAAACGGATGCAGGCTCTGGCGCAGTGCCTCCAGGTGACGACGTGCTCCAGATGATTCAAATTCACGTTGTATCGCGTCAAATTCTTTACTGATCAGCTGCTTTGAAAAATGTGTCTGACCCGGGTCAGACCCTTTGGAGGGCACTGTTAGTTCACGTAAAAAGCCGGTGCCCGGAGAGGGTCTGACACCTTTTTCAACGGACTGCTATGCCCCAGCCATTTCCGGAACGCCATGAACACCAATCCCCAACTCGCCCGAAACCTCATGATTTACTGAGCCAAGTACGCGCTCAAATTGGTGCTCAAGTACGTGCTCATGAACACCCATCGTGGTCGTCCATGTGCCGTCCAGTGCGCCATCAAATGACGCAGGCAGGTGAGCTGGAACAGCAGCAGCCCGAAAACCAGATTCACGCTTCGGCGCTTTCAGTTTTTCACTCAGACAATCCAAGCTTCCACCGCGTTCTTTCTGAACTTCCCCTTTCCACTCTTCAATGTCAGCAGTTCCCCGCCCCTCCCCGCTCTTCAATTCGCCAGGCGAGAGATCACCGCGTCCGGATCCCGTCATGCGACGCGCGTGAAAGGTGCCTGCGGCACCCCATTCATGGCGGCGACTGCCGTCGATCTGTTTGGATTCGCAGCGCAGTCCGCTGAACGCGCGGCGCAGTGTGGCGTAGCTGATTTCGTTTTCGGCCGCTTCCTGCTTGATCCGCCACGACTGAACCGGTCCGCAAGCCAATCGAGCGTGCAGCCAATCCGTCGCACGAGCCAACTCGCTAGCGTCTTCGAACAACAGCGGATTACGTCGTCGTTGCAGCATGGCCAGACGGAATTCCTGAGCCGTCATCGAGACCTCTTCAGCCTTCCAGGCGACCGTTTTGTTGTTGATCGAGAACGACAAGGCAGACGGTTCTTCCTCAAGCTGCGATTTCGCGGGCAGCAGCAATCGGCCCTTGTCAGAATCCGGATCTCGTTCGACCACCCAGACGGATTGCGCGATCCGCTCAATCGCCGGATAAGCCGTGACCGACTTGGCACGCTTGGCGTCATCGATCGACAAAGCGTCGCAGACCAACAGAATGCCCACCTGACAGCACGAAGCAATCTCAGCCAGCCGCGACATCATGTCATGCAGTTTTAGAGCCTGACGAGCCCCGATGAAATGGCCATCAGGAAACGGATCGATCACCACCAGGCCAATCTCCTGTTCGCCACCGCGGAGCAGCATCAGTTCGCTCTCCAGGATCGCCAGGTCACGATCCAATTGAAACGCCCAGCGCGATCCGTCCCGATCGATATCTTCAGCCTCTCGCACACCATTGATGGTCTGGATAAAAGACAAATCAGCCTTGGCTGCGGTCAGCCGTCGCACCAGCGTACTCCCCCGTTCATGTCGAGGTGAACAGATCAGGACTCGTTTCGGTTCCCCCAAAGAACCGAATAAAGGTTCCATCCGCGAAAGATCTTCGCAGTCTGAACCGAGCCTGCGACGCGCCTGACAGGTCGTCACCGTCGCAGCAATATCGAGTGCCACCAGGCTTTTCCCGATTCCCGGCTCACCCGCCAGAACCGTCACACAACCCCGCGTCACGACCGAGCCCCAGACCGATTCCATGGGCTCGATGTCAATGTCCGCCAGGCATTCCAGATCCAGATAGGTGGCATCCTTCTCCGTCGGAATCGCCCGCGTCCGCTCCGTCAATAACCCCTCCCAGGGCACGGACGAAGCGCCGCGCCCAGCCGAATCCGAACGATCCAGATCGAAATCGTCGTCAAGCAAATCATCTTCATCCAACGGAATCTGGTCCAATCGAGTGATTTTCATGGGACACCTCTCAAGCTGGGGCAGGAAAAAAAGCGTTGAAAACAGCGGTTCGAGACACCATGCCTTCACAATATATGCAGGCGACAGAGATGCGTCTAGTATATATGTCGCCAAGGTGACAATATGTGAAGACTCTTTGAATGGCGGCGTCCGTTCTCCGAAATCAGTGCCCGACCAGGCTCCCGCCCCAATCTGCTGTCGTGCGAGTCGAGTCTGGTTCATGCCGATACCACGGCAAAGAATGCCTGGCCAACTTCAATCCGAACGAGTGCACTTTGGTGAAGTCCGCGTGCCTGAAACGGCGTGTCGCCGCAGTGTGCGCACACGATTCCCAAATACATCCCGTGAAACTCATTTTTCGAAAACAATCCGCTCTCGGGAATCACAAACTCGATCAGATCCGTAAATCGGTGATCGTTCTCGACCACTTTCGATTTCGTTTCAAAGCTCCGACACGATCCAGTGCCGCGCTTCCTACGATTCATGGCCAGATTCCTTTCTGACTGAAGTGTTTCAGTTGGTCGTGGGGGGAATCTGGCCTTTTTTCAGCATCTCCGAATTTTGGGAACCCCGTTTTTCAACTACAAAAATGCCTCACAGCGTTGCCTGTCGGGGTAAAGATGCGAATTGCATGATGCTACTTCGTGCTGACGAAGCGAATCTCGCGCAAAATTCGCCTGACTTTCGCGCGACCTTCATACACCGCGCGGCCGTTGTTTCCACGCGACGACCCAATAGGGAGGACGAAGTGGCGGCTTTTTTGTAATTTGTTGCGGCTTTTCCGTCCCGACGGTTTCAGACATGCTGTCGTTAGTTTACGATGGGGCGTGATCCTGTCAGAATCATCTCCATCTGTCGACGATTTATTCTCTCTCAACATACGAACACCATGCCCAAGGTCGGAATTCTCGCGCTGATTCAAGAGTCGAACACGTTTCTGAAGGGGTCGACAACACTGGATCATTTTCGGCACGAACTCCTCGCAAGCGGTGGCGAAGTTCGTCAGCGTTTCGCGACGGCCCATCATGAGATTCGCGGCTTTTTTGACGGATTGGATCGAGCCGGCATCGAAGCAGTACCCCTGTTTGCAGCCAGGGCCTTGCCGTTCGGAGCCATTGAGGCCGACGTCTTCGACACGCTCATGCGTATGATGTTCGAAGAACTGAGTCACGCCGGGAGGCTGGATGGACTACTGGTCGCTCCGCACGGTGCGACAGTTGCTGAAAACTTCCCGGATACTGACGGCGAATGGCTGACGCGCGTACGTCGATTCGTGGGCCCTAAAATCCCGATCATCGGGACGCTTGATCCGCATGCGAACCTGTCGGCGGCGATGGTTGCTGCGACCGACGCCTTGACCGCCTATCGGACCAACCCTCACGTTGATCAAGAACAGCGTGGCTTGGAAGCAGCCGACTTGATGGTTCGCACGCTACACGGGCGGATTCAGCCGACTCAAGCGGCCTGTTTCCCGCCGCAGGCCATCAATATCGAGCGACAATGCACGTCGGAAGCCCCGTGCAGCGAACTTGTCAGTTGCTTTGAACGAGTTCGGGAACGGCCCGGCGTTTTGTCGGCGAGTTTGATGCTGGGATTCCCCTACTCCGACGTCGGCGAAATGGGATCGGCATCATTGGTTGTTACCGACAATCAACCGGAATTGGCCCAGCGATTGGCGGACGAGTTGGGACAGGAGATGTGGCAGCGCCGACAGGGCTTGGCAGGAACGTTTCTGTCAGTCGAAGACGCGGTCACTCAGGCCGCAAAAATGCCGGGCCCCGTTTGCCTGCTCGACATGGGCGACAATGTCGGCGGCGGTTCTCCCGGAGATGGAACCTGGATCGCGCATGAAATTCACCGCCAGCGAGTCGGTCCGGCGTTTGTTTGTATTGATGACGCGACTGCGGTGCGGTCGGCCGAAGCCGCGGGCGTTGGCCAATGGGCGACCCTGACGATCGGCGGACGATCCGACGATCTGCACGGTGCCCCACTGACAGCACGTTTCCTGATTCAGCAAGTGGCCGACGGTCATTACACCGAGTCGCAGGTTCGTCACGGTGGGCTAACCGATTTCGATCAGGGGCGGACGGCTGTATTGATGACCGAAGATCGATTGACGGTCATGGTCACCTCACGACGAACGCCGCCCTTCAGTTTGAAACAATTGACGCATTTCGGCCTCGATCCAGCCAGCTTTCAGATCTTGGTCGCTAAGGGAGTGAATGCTCCCCTTGCGGCTTATCGAGAAGTCTGTCCAGGTATCTTGCGAGTCAACACGCGCGGAGTGACAACCGCAGACATGACTCAGTTGACATATCGTCATCGGCGCCGCCCGATGTTTCCGTTCGAACCCGCGACTCATTGGAATGCTTGAGACACGAATCAATCGTTTCATCGACCATCGACCCCATCGCCTTTCGTCTCGAAAATGGCATTTCCCGTCACGCACTTCAGGACAAGATTGTGAGCAACGACGACATCATCAATCTTGGTGAAGGCGATCTGGTTCCATTGGCAAACCAATTGACACACACGATTCACGCGGGACTGCCACTCGAATCTGGCTTGAGAGTCCTCGCGCAACAGACTCGAGGTCGACGCGCTCGCCTGGCCTTATTGCACCTTAGCGACGCTCTCGAACGCGGCGTCGCTCTCCCGATTGCGCTCAAGGAATCCGTCTCTGGATTGCCGCGACCGATGAGATTGCTCGTGAGTGTAGGACTCGAAACAGGTCAAATGTCAAACCTGATGCGGTACTGCATCGAACGCGAAGGCCGCGCGGCGGCGCTGCGACGACAAATCTGGTTGACGCTCTCGTACCCATTGTTCCTGGTTTGGAGTGCCTGGGTCTTGTGTGGGGCCATTCTGACCCTTGTGGTTCCACAGTTTCGCAAGATCTTTGACGATTTCGGAGCGGTATTGCCCGGCGTCACAGACCAGTTGTTCGCGGTCTCATCGTTCGCGATCGATGTCATGTGGGTCCCCTGGTTGATTTTGACCTGCGGATATTGGTTGGTCATCTTGGCAGTGATGGGAACGTCCTGGGGACGGCGCGCGGCAATTCACTTGCCGATCCTGCACCATATCTTTCGATATGCCGTGCTCAGTGACCTGTGTGCGATCCTCGCATTATTCACTGAATCGAACACCCGGTTGGAACGCGCCATGAGTTCTGCCGGAGATGCCACTGAGGATTTGTGGATCCGTCGTGAGTGTCATTCCTTTGCCGATCTCATTCAGAATGGGGTCCCTGCCGAACGAGCCATCGCCAGCCTGAACTTTCCGCATGGACTGATCCATGCGTTTCATCATGCCAGCGATCAAAAGGCCTTTGCCGAGTCGTTACGTCAATTGGCTGATCTCTACCAGGCGCGCTGCCTGGTTGAGACCGAGCATTTCAACGCAATTATTACTCCATTTGCAATTGGGATTGTGTTGTCGCTGGCGACCATCAGCGAAGCGGCAATTGTCCTGCCAATGATCAAGTTGCTGAACGACCTGGCCTGAGATGGAGCGGATTCGTCGTGCCCGAAGTTATGAAATTCCTGCTTGGAATCAGCCCGTTTGGACTGCTCTTGCAATCCGGAGTCTTGCGTCTTATTGCCGACCTGACTTCAGAACGACGATCGCTGGATTCGTTTCGTCGGATTGCAATCCTGCTGGCGTACACATTCCTGGTTATTTCGATCCCGATGTTTGCGGCGTTGGTCGCCGTATCCGTTTATCCGTTGCTGCAATTCGTCGGTTTGATGCTCGCGATCATCGTTCTTGGTACGACGATCGGCGCCGACTTGACCCATGCGAGTGCACTTCGCCGGGCGAAACAAACAGAACTGCTATGGATGTTGGCGACTGCTGTCAGGGCCCAGCGGCCGCTCGCCAGAGAAGTCGAACTGTACGCGGAAGGAACCTGGGGACGTCGACGTCGCGCCTTGCTGACTCTTGCCGATGGACTTCGTCATGGGGATTCATTTAGCGAAATCGCTGTCCCCAGCGGTCTTTTGCCGGCGTCCATTACAATGCAGCTTCACACCGCAGTCGAGTCCAACACGCTCGCTCCGGCGTTGATCGATGCGGCACATCGCATGATCCGTGAGTTAAGCGTTGAACGGACCACTCATGCTCGCACGGCTCTTGTCATACCAACAGTCTTGATCCCGATCACAGTGTCGGTGGTCGGGTTCGTAATGTATTTCGTCATCCCCAAGTTCAAACGGATCTTTGATGACTTCGGCACGGAACTACCGGGACTGACGATCACGTTGATCCAGCTGTCTGACTTATTTGTGACCTATTGGTATTTGCTCGTGGCACCGTTGTTCTACATGGTCCTCGCCGCGTGCATCGTGTACGTCATTTCGATTCGAAACGGGTGGCAAGCGGCCTATCGGGGCACCGTCGGGCGAATTTTCATGCGCTGCCATACGCCCGACATCCTACGTATGCTTTCCCAAAGTGTCGGGCTGGGCGTTCCGATGACCAAGGCACTTGGACCGGTTGCCAGACACGCGAAACCGTATTCACTTCGGCGTCGAATCGCACGTATTGTCGAGGCCATCGAGAATGGGACACCGGGCTGGCAAGCACTGCATTCGGCGGGCTTACTGACCACTCACGAGACGGCAGCCCTCGAATCAGCAGAGCGTGTCGGAAATCTAACGTGGGCCTTGGAGTCAATCGCGTCCACCTTGGAACGGCGATTGATCTTTCGCCTTCGAGTCTTCTTCGAATTCATGGGTCCGCTTTTGATCGTTGCCGTCGCATTTGTCATTGGACTGGTCGTCATTGCACTGTTCCTACCCCTGATCAAACTTTTGAACGATTTGAGTTGACGGCACGTCGATCCATTTGTCTGTCGAGTTGAGAAATCTCTTCCGAACTGAGTCCGATCAATGCAGCGAATCATGAAACGCGATCTTCACACAAAAAGCATCTGCCCCCGCCGATTGGATGATCCCTGGCGGTCTGGCTTTACACTGATCGAGTTGATTGGAACCTGCATTCTGTTGGGAGTCTTGTTTTCGGTGACAGTCCCCATGTTGCTGATCGTCGCTCGCGAACGGCACTCCAACGAACAGCGTCAGTTTGCCATGCAACAGGCTGCCAACTTGTTGGAACTCGCATCGACGCGATCATGGAGTGACTTGGCGCCCGGAGAACTCGTCGTGCCCGAATTGGATGCCGATTTGAGAACGGTGTTGCCGGACGTCGAGCAGTCGTTAGTGTCCGTTGCCACTGAGGGCGATCTGGATTCACGCCAAATCATTGCTTCGATTCGCTGGCGTCATCGTAGCGGACAGTTGCTGCCCCCCGTGGAACTCTCGACCTGGGTCTTTCAAAATGGAAAGGCCGAATAATGCGTCGACAGACGATCGGACGAGCGATACGCAATCGCGACGACGGCATTCAGCACGACAAAATCGAGTCGAGGTCACGCAACCTGCTCCAACTCACCACCTTTTTCCAGCGGCGGCAACGGAGAACTGGGGCGTCGCTGATCGAATTGGTGACGGCGATTGCGATGATCACAGTCATCCTGTCGTTAACGGGAATGACTCTGCACCGGCTGCTGAGAGTAGAACAGGTCACGTCGCAATCATTCGTCACCGAACGATCGATTTCGCGCCTGGCAATTCAGTTTCGAGAAGACGTTCATCGTTCTCAATCAGGCACTCTGTCGCCATCCACAGACCATCAATCAACGGAGCTTTCACTGATCAATAACATCGGCGAGCGCATTCGGTACGTTGTCTCGGCCCGCGGTGTCACTCGTCTGGTTCAGGAGGGAAACAAAACGATCTCACGCGAGGACTACACACTGCCCGAATGTCGCATCTCCCTGTCAGAAGGCAGCGAGTCGATGTCAGCGATGCGATCGGTGATTATCGAACGTCCCAGCGCCATTGCCACAAGTTCACCGTCCGCACCGAAACCGCTTCGTGCACTCAAGATTCATGCGGTACTGAATCAACAGTCTTCCGAGTTGGGCGTGTCCTCTGAGCCAGATCACGCCGATGCCAACCGCCCCGAAGTCGAGGGCCAACCATGAAAACAAGCAGTCAACGGCCGGTGAATCGGTCCACCGATCGATCCGGCGCCATCATGGTCTTTATCTTGATCGCCTTGCTGGTCGCGTCGATCATCGTTGCGGCAACAGTGCGTACGACAGGGATGTCATACCGCCAGTTGAAACGCGACGAAATCCGCTTGCAGGCGAGTTTGCTGGTCGATGCCGGACGCCGACGCACGCTGGTGCGATTGAGCGAGGATGAATCATTTACGGGCGAGCGATGGAAAATCGTCGACGGACAACTGGGGCTTGATCGACCAGCAATCATCACGACAACAGTGGAATTGACCGAGTCGAAACCCGAAGAAAGACGTATTACTGCGGTCGCCGAATTCCCGATTGGTCATCCTGATCAGGTTCGCCTCACTCGAACATGGATCGTCACGACCAACTTTCACTCCACGAAATAACCTCGTCAACCGACACCAACGTTTCCACAGGACGCCAGCCATGTCTCCATTTCAGTTGCATCGAAGTTACCGAAGCCGTTCAGGTGGCTTCACGTTGATCGAATTGCTGGTCGTGATCGCCATCATCGCCGTGCTGATCTCGCTGTTGTTGCCGGCAGTTCAACAGGCGCGCGAGGCGGCGCGGCGAACCCAATGCAAGAACAATCTGATGCAGCTTGGCCTCGCCCTGAACAACTACATGATGGCCCATGAAGTGCTACCACCGGGAACCCAGAACGATTCGGGCCCGATTCAATCCAAGGAAGACGGCGGATATCACATGGGCTGGCTGGTGCAGGTTCTGCCGCACATCGAGCAGCGAAATGTGTTCAACAAAGTGGACTTCACCAAATCAGTCTACGACCCCGCAAATGCCCGCGTTCGCAGCCATCGGATCGGTACCTACCTCTGTCCATCCGATCCATCGAACGGATTCAACCTCACCACGGCCCTCTCGAACTATTGTGGCATTCACAATGATTTCGAAACTCCGATCGATGTCGACCAGAACGGAGTCCTCTTTCTGAACAGCGCGGTGCGGTACGAGCAGATTCAGGATGGCAGTTCGAACACGATCTACGTGATCGAAAGCCGCCTGACATCAGGCAGTGGCCTCGGCTGGATCTCCGGGACACGCGCGACACTGCGCAATGTTGTCATTAACAAGACGACTCCAGGAACAAATTCCTTCTCCGTTGAGATCCACCCCTCAACGGCAAACACCGTTCAGGGCGTCGATTTTCGAGAAGAACTAGCCGCTGTGGAAGCCGGCCAGGAAATCGTTGGCGGAGGCGGCAGTAATCACGTCGGTGGGTTCCACGTCGCAATGGGAGACGGAGCCGTTCGCTTCATCAGTCAGAACATCAACCCAATGACCATGCGAAATCTGGCAAATCGAGCCGATGGCGAAATGATGGACGATTTCTAAACCGTCTACGATCTTCGGCCCCAACTCTTACGTGCGAGTAGATAGCGCACCGCCCCATCCCAGAGTGCGCTCCAATCCTGGCCCGGCTGCATCTGAGCCCCGACATCTGGCTGCACTAAGTCAAGCACTTCCGCCAACCTTTCGGCAACGAAGCCGGCCTACCAGCAACCCGCCAGTCCTACCGCGATTAACGAACAACTTCGGCCACCCCATTGGCCACCTGAGTCTGCAGAACATTGCGACAAACGACAATTCGCTGTGTACTTCGAACAACAGGGTGGATGGCACCAATTGGCGATTTTTCTTCAAGCGATTGTCTCAGAGGTGCTGTGTCCCGGTGCTGCCTTTTTTGTGACTCTCCGACATTTCGTCAGCCTTTTGATAGAATCCGACGACGGAAAATAGTGCACTTCAAAGCAAGTTCCCAGGCGACCGCATCAAAATGTCCGACACAAATCCAATCATCGCATCTTTTATTCGTGAATTCGCAAAACTCAATGATCTGACGGAACTGTCCGAGAGCGAGCAATTTGAACATCTTCTATCGATGCTTCTCTTTCGGAAGTCCATTCACGATAGGTTCTCAACTTCCGACGTAACAACGAGTCCAGGTGAAACAGGAATCGATGGTGCGTGTGTTGTCCTCGATGGTAATTTGATTCTCACTTCGGAAGACGCAGAGCATTTCTTCCTGAAGAGCAAACAGTCATCTTCGGTCATTGTCGAGATTCTATTTTTCCAAGGGAAATTGTCGAAATCGTTTAGCCGGGAACAAATGCTTGGATTTGGCGAGGCTGTAGTTGAATTGCTTTCCAATTCAACTAATGCGCTGCCTCAAGATGATTATTTGACGGAAATTCGAGGTATTTATGCGGTGCTGTTGAGCAATGCGGCAAAATTGGATTTGAAGAAGGCGGTTTGCAAACTTAGCTTTTGCTGCTTAGGAGAATGGAAGAATCCAGTCCATCCAGCGCTCACTCTAAAAAAGATCGAGACCGACCTTACTGAACTGGAGTTTTTCGGCTCCGTAGAGGTCTCTCCAGTTGACCGGAACGCGATTCGTGATCTGTGGACAGATGCCACACGGGCTCAAGAGGCTTCGCTGCCAACCGTTGCACGATTTCCGTTTCCAGCCATGCCCGGTGTCGATAATGCAGTAGTGGCGTTGGTCAAAGCAAAGGACTTTGTTGATAAAGTCGTTCGGGACGAATCGGGAACAATACGCAGTGGCATCTTCGATCAGAATATTCGAGACTTCGAGGGATTGAGCAATCCCGTGAACCAGAAGATCAGACAGACAATCGAATCATCAGGAGCCAAGAGTCGATTCGGAATTATGAATAACGGAATCACGATTGTCGCAAAGGATATGCTTCCAGCAGCCGACAGCTACATTCTCAGAAACTATCAAATAATAAACGGCTGCCAGACGTCGAATGTATTGAATCAGATTCGAGAACAACTTGATGATAACGTACTACTCCAAGTGCGACTTATTCAAACAACTGCGCCTGACGTTCTCAATGACGTTGTCGAATCGACGAATAGCCAGACCTCAGTGCCTCCCTACCAGTTTTTAGCAAACAGCAAGCTCGCCGTGGAAACTCAAGAATTCTTTGGTTCCTTCCCAGAAGATCCACACTTTCGGCTTCACTTTGAGCGACGAAAATCTGAGCTGGTGAATGCTGACGTCTCGAACACTCGAATAGTAACGATCCAAGACTTGGCTCGAACCTTTGGGGCAGTATTCTTAGAAGAGCCACATTCCGTTGCTCGAGCCCCCAATCAGGCATTTGCTGTATTCAGCGAAAAGCTGTTCAAAGACGACGATTCGCCATTGCTGTACTACACGGCGGCGTTTGCACACTATCGTCTTCAACTGCTGAAAGTCACCGGTAAGCTCAAGATACCTGAGCGACGTTTATACTGGCATGTTCTTACGGCGGCAAAGCGAATTGCGGCTGGACGCCTTAACATCGCGGCTCAAGCTCGAAAAAAACAAGATGCATTTTGTGCGGTATTCTTGGAACACCTTTGGGAGCCAAACAAAGCGCTAACACTGTTTGAAAAGGCGTATCAGGCCATTCAGGCGAATGTGACTCAGACTACAAGAGACAGGTTGAAACGACAGGCGTTTACTTCTGAATACTTGGACGCATTGACCAAGGCCGAAGTTTCTCCTGCCAAGTCGTGATGCAGTTGATTCCGTTCAACCGCTGGTCGTCCTAGCGCGCTTCGCTCTCTGACGTGTATCATTTCGTCGCATATTCGCAGTGATTCATTTGACACGCTCACGATGCAGCGCTGATGTCGTGGCATGCGTTACGAAGTCACCTAAAGAATGGCCAACAGAATTCAAGAATCAGTGGCGAAAATGGCGAATAGTATTGCTAGCGATGCGTCGGACTGCCCCTGCTGACTGCCACCGTCACAGCCGACGAAAAATATCGCGACGCATGAGATGATTCCGCGCATCCTCATCATCAGCGTTTTCACGATGCGACTTCAGAACGACTTTAACCCATCAGTTCGGGGATTGGATGTCCGTGATCGACGATGGGGGTTGGGCGGGCGTTGAAGTCTGCGATGGTGGTACTCGCGGTGTCGATTCCGAGGTAGTGGTAGATCGTGGCGAGGAAATCGCCGGGTCGCAGCGTCTTTCGACGACGTCCTCGCCTCGTTTGTCGGTGGCTCCGATCACTCGTCCCGTCTGGATGCCTCCACCGGCCCAGATGTTCGAGAAGGCGCGTGTCCAATGGCCTCGTCCGGGTTGGACTGTGCCCGCAGCGGCACTCGCGTCACCGGCTCCGGTGTTGGGCGAGTACTTGAGACTAAAGTGCAGTGTCCAGTGTCCGAATTGGTGTTTTCAAATCTGGTCGCTGCACCGGATTTCATGACTTTTTCAACGAGCTGCTAAGGCGATGTTGCTAGTTTTACTGCTTTAGCAGCCGAGTCCGCTGGTAGAGCATCTTGGATTTCTTGCAACGCTCCTGCCTCGTCAAGACCTGAGCCCACAGGGCCAACTTGCGCCACATTCACTTTGCCAGGAGCGTCGCGCACAAAGACAAATGCATTACCCTTTTCACGATCAAAGGTCATCCCATCGAAGCTGATTTGATCCGTTCTACGATCCCACGTCAGCTTCTCGGAATATTCACCTTGAGACGACACAAGCGTCAATTTCCACTCTGAAAGGAATTGCCCGCTCGACGTGGACGCAACACCACCGCTTGCGCCGGGAGCCGACACGAGCAAATACAGCAATGGCTGCGCTCCCGAACTGCTGGGAGTCAGAGGTAACGCATCTCCATGAACAACCGTAAAATCACCAGCACTATCTGCGAGCATCCTTGAAGAAGTGCTCCTGACAGCAAATCGCCCCTGCTGACTGCCACCGTCGCAGCCGACAATAAGTATCACGATGCATGAGACGATCCCGTGCAGCCTCAACTTCAGGTTTTTCACGTTGCGAC
>Ga0105238_10000721_pt1 | contig 34481 bp, 32 predicted proteins | sample KBSC34metaG_FD_81526 | JGI IMG/M metagenome (GOLD analysis project Ga0105238, IMG submission 81526) | Corn rhizosphere microbial communities from Kellogg Biological Station, Michigan, USA - KBS C3-4 metaG | ecosystem: Host-associated > Plants > Roots > Rhizosphere > Soil | place: Michigan, USA...
GTTAAATCGTACGACTAATAAGGAGGTTCGCATGACCTACAAACTCGGTAAAAAAGTAAAGCAGGACAAGAAAGTAGTAAGGAGATATCTGGCAGGTATCGGAGCTAGCCTGGCGATACTAGCGGGAGCCGCCGTCCCCGCCCTGGCCGCTGGATCTGGGGATGGTTCTAATGCGTCTCCTTGTGGCGCTGCACACGGTGCATACGCGGATGTTAATGGTAATTTTGGTTTCTTAGGCCAAGCTGGTGGAACACCTGGCTACCATGACGGAGCAGTTGGGCAAGACCCTGGTGCAACTGGCTATAACAACTCACATACATCTTGCCAAGGATAGTAACTTAGCAAAGATTAAAGAGCCTGGGCAGCCGGGCTCTTTTTATACCGCGGCGACTACCGCTGTATTTTTATCCACAGGTACGGTGACCGCGTCATTGACCCTTTTTTAGCTAGGTGTATGCTTATGCTTAAGAAATAACACTCAAAAAGGATCATCAAAAATGGCCAAAAAAGATCAGCCCAAGGATAGCCTGATAGCCAAGGCGTACATGCTGTCGTTCTCGCAATTAGCGTTTTTCGCGTTGGTATTCGCGGCCATCGGCGGAATTACCGTGTGGCAGAGCATGGCCGCCAAAGCGCCACCGGGCAGTTGTACATACAGCAACACGGCGGCCGGAGGAGTAGTATCGGCCACCGGTCTGCCTAAAGATACCGTGATTAATTTCTTCACCCAGGACAATCTGACCGGCAGTCAGACCGGCTGGGTATTAGGCATCACTGATAACGGCACCTGGAACGTTAACGTCCCTGCCCCGGCTCATTCCACGACCTATGACTTCGGCAGTCGCACCTATGGCAAAAACGGCGCCAAGTTCAATGTTTACGCCGAGTGCAGCATCCAAGCGTAAACTTTGCTTTTAACAGGGGTGTTTGGTACAATTTACCAGACCATTACCCATTATTAGGGAAATGTAGTTTGTTCCGACGAGCGGGTGTAGCTCAGTTGTTTAGAGCGCTTCCTTGCCAAGGAAGAGGTCAGGAGTTAGAGTCTCCTTACCCGCACCATTAGACTGTTTTGCCGATCAAGTGACCCATTGAGTAAGTAACGGCCATAGCCAGTTCGTAATCTGTTTGACACACAAACGGACAGATGAGATGATTAGACAAACTAATCATAACCAAAAAAATGAAACTGAGAAAACGGCTGGTTATAATCACTTCTGCTTATTCGCTGATGCTGATTTATTGGTTGGCGCTCAACCTGACACACCACACTTCCTCTACTTCGAACTATTATTTCGGCCTGTTCGAGGGCTTGGAGCCGTTATTACTAGGAGCCCTGGGTATAGTAACCTCCAAATTGTGGGGAGGCCGTCAAAGCGAATTAGGCAAGTCCCTGTTCTATATATCACTCGGCGTGATGAGCTGGGGTATCGGCTCGGTCATTTGGTCTTGGTATACCATCCGACAAATATCCGCGGTCCCCTACCCGTCTCTGGCAGACTTAGGATTCTTAGCCGCCATACCGTTTTGGGCGGCCGGAATCGTCAAATTATCTAAGACCACGGGTGTCATGCTCGGACTGAAAAGACCGAAGAGGCGTCTGGCGGCCATCGTCGTGCCGGTCATAGTCCTGGCCATTTCGTATTACTTGTTGGTCTCGGTCGCCAGAGAGGGTTCCCTCGTCTCATCGGGTTCGACCAGTCACTTACTGAAAGTCATCCTGGATATAAGCTATCCGACCGGTGACGTCATCATCCTTAGTTTGGCTCTGTTGGTATTCGGGTTATCGTCTGGGTTCCTGGGGGGCCGGTTTAGGCGGCCGATATACATATTATTAGGCGGTTTCGCGATCCAATACTTCGCCGATTTCGGGTTCTCGTTCACCACGACCAACGGCACCTATTATAACGGCAACTGGTGTGACCTGCTGTTCGTAACGGCTCTGACGGTCATAGCCCTGGGCATCAATCTGATAACGCCGCCCCACCTGGCCGTCAAAGAAACCGCGGCGCCGCAACCGGAACCGGCCGGTGAACCTCCTGTGAGTACGACCAACAATATCCCGAACAATATCCCGGTTGAGCAACCGCCTGATATCAATCTAAACCAGCCGGTCCAAAAATGAGTAATGAAGTCTATAACCAGATAGCCGAAGATATAATCGCCCATCAGCAAGCGATAATCGGGCCCATAGCCGTGGAGCGCGCTCAGCATGTGCCAGGCATGGCAGTTGATTGGCCTAACCATAAAGTCACGATTACCGGCCTTGGATCCAAAGTGGTGGACGATTTGGTAGCCCATTACAAAGAATTATTCGGACAGATATCCGTGGAAGTCTGCAAAGAAGCCGCCCGCCAACACATCACGCAGCTTCCGCCCGATAATATTCCTATCTCATTGTTATAAGTATGGATAACTGGGTGTCTAACAATGGGCCCTCGCAGGATGCGGTTGATTTTACGCATATCACCCAGGAGATGTACAAACAGAATCTGGAGCTGGCCGAGAAGAACGCCACATTAAGGCTGCTGCAGCGGATTGACGAAGCGGTATTGGGTTCTGCCGAAAGTAAACAGCCGGTTCCTCAGCTCATCAGCGACCTGGTGGTACATGAGTCCAGTTTCAATCTAGCCATTGTTTATACGTTAGATGACGATCCGCGTCAGCTAAAGGTCAGCGGTCTGAGTTATCAGCGTCAAATGAGCATGGAAACCGAGAAGTTCGTAAGAGACAGAATAGGTACGCTGCCCTTCACCACGGGAAACACGGCGGCGATAGTTTCCAGCCAGGAAATCCATATCGCCGATGGATTCAGCAGCTTCGTCGACGGCATGGACCAAAGCACCGATCAAAGCCTTAAACAGAACCTGGCTGCTGTGACGCTATTCATCTGCCCGATGAAGACCGGCATGCGGTTTTTGGGACTGTTGGTGTTGGGCGTGGATATGCGCAAGGAGCAGATCCCCGCCAACGTCCATAATCTGGTCGGGCAGCTTGACGCCAGTGTCGGCGTCGCGATAGAGAACCATTTGCTTTATAAAGACCTACAGGAAGCCACTGACAAACTCAAGGGTCAGAATGAACGGCTACAGGACCTGGATCAAATCAAGAACGAATTCATATCCATGGCGACTCACCAGCTAGGCACTCCGCTAGCCGTCATCGACGGATATATATCGATGATATTGTCGGTCCAACCACCACTGTTAGCCCAAAAATACAGTCAATATCTTAATATCACCCTGCAGAGGACGAGATTGATGAAGCGGCTGGTGGCTGATTTCCTCGATTTCAACCGGATCGAAGCCGGCAGATTCTCCATCCAGGCTAAACCTATGGATCTTAACCAAGCCGTACCTCAAGAGGTGGATATGCTAACTCAAAAGGCGAAATCGAAAGGTGTCGAGCTGAACTATATCTCACCTGTAAGTCCCGTCCCGAATGTTATCGCCGACGAACAAAAGACCCGGATGGCCATAATGAACCTGATTGATAACGCCATCGCTTATAGCCCGCGCGGGCATGTGAACGTAAAGCTGACCAACGCGCCGGAGAAAGTGATATTTACAGTCAGCGACGACGGTATCGGCGTGCCGGAGTCTCAAAAGGCCACGCTGTTCTCCAAGTTCACAAGAGCCGAAAACGCCAAACGCGAACGCCCCGATGGTACTGGTATAGGCCTATTCTTAGTCAAGAAAGTAGTGGAAGCCCAGGGCGGTCAGATAATATTTGAAAGCCAAGAAAATCACGGCTCTACTTTCGGCTTCAGTCTTCCGACCACAAAGCCCGCTACGGTATAGTGATATTAAAAATCCCCGCTGTTTTGGCGGGGATTATGTGGAGTCTTTATTTTCAAGATAGTTAGCGACGTCGGTTGTTAGTTGACGCGCCGGTCCATTTGGCGCTGCTAGATGCTACGGCCGCGGCAATACCCAAAAGCAGTATCGTGCCGCCGCACATCAGCAGGAACAGACCGAGCGCGATTGGTGAACTCCAATCCCAACTCATCGGCATCCTTCCTGCCCACCTCTATTTATGTTAACGCTTGCATCTAAACAATAGTACTTTAAATATAAAATATCAAATAAATAAGGGGTGAGTTTAGTATAATTTAAAGGCCGTTCCATGGCGCGTTGGCGGAGAAGTTACGCAGAGGTCTGCAAAACCTTTTAGACGGGTGCGAGTCCCGTACGCGCCTCCAGGGAGAGTGGCGGAATTGGTATACGCTGCGGACTTAAAATCCGTTGCCGATAAGGCTTGAGGGTTCAAGTCCCTCCTCTCCCACCAAATAAAAAGCCTGGTTTAGTCAGGCTTTTTATTTTTGAGCTTACTGGACCGTGTAAGTGACGCTGCCGTAAACTTTGCTCTTCTTTGGGTTGTTCGGCAGTGTCTGCCAGGCATTCACTTTATAGGTACCCGTCTGCTGGTTAGTAAAGGTGTCGTATTTGGACGAGTCGATACAGCCGTTGGCGTCGACGAGCGCGCCGAACCATGAAGTAGCATAAGGCGAGTTAATGACTATGGTCGTACCGATATTAGGACGATAGCCGCAACCCGTGAATACCTCATTACTTCCAAGCGTGGCAGGGTTTGGATTAGCCACGAGGCTGGCCGGCGGAGCTGGCGCCGCCAAACTTTGCCAAATGGCCACCGCTCCTACCGCCGCGAACGCCAGTACGAATAACAGCACCGTACCGGTTGAAAAGGTCATTGGTTTCTTTAACGAACTATTTTTCTTAGCTTTGGCCATGAGATGGTCCTTATGTTAATTATTAATTTAATAATAGACCTAATGTCCGCTTGTACAAGCTATTTCAGGTTTTCGCGTTTTTGGCGGACCATCCAATTATTGACGTTGTAGTAACGGTCCGAGGCGGCGTTAGCTGATTTACGTTCGAAGTTGAAGACCGGGCCCCGGCTGATATACAGATAATTGAGCTGGTAGAGACCTTCGGCCGGCAGGTCTTTCATCCACTGCGTAAGGAAAGCGTCGTATTTGACCGCTCTGATCGCCGGGTCGGATCGGGTGCGGCCGGCCTCGACTGCCTGGTCCGCGACCGTGGACTTGTATTCGCTCAGGTTGAGGTGACCTTGAGAGGTCAGCGAAGCCTGGGAGCTGTCCCAGTAAGCGAAAACGTCAGGATCCACGCCGATGCTTACGCCATAAAGCAAGGCATCGTAATCGTGGTTGCCGACTACCGATGTCTGCAGGTCATCCTGATTGAAGTAGCTGACCTGGACTTTGGCTCCGACCTTGGCCCACTGGTTTTGAAGGAACTCGGCGGTCTTAGTGTAATTGGCGGTGTTCTGGGCGCTGAGCATGAATGTCAGCGGCTGGCCGTTCTTAGAACGGACACCGTCACTGGCCATCTTCCAGCCGTCGGCGTCGAGCAGCTTATTCGCGTCGTCGAGGTTGAGCGACGGTTCGACCAGCTTAGGATCATAACCTAGCTGACCTTTTAGCAGCGGTCCATCCACTAGTCGCACAGGCTGATCGAACAAGCCGTTAAGCTGCGAGCGGTCCGTAGCTTCAATCAAAGCCCGGCGTACCGAGGCGTCATTGGTTATATTCCTGGAGTTGTTAAAAAAGACCATGACGGAAGTGGTCAGCGGCGTGACGTATTCCTGCAGCCCTTCGTTTTTGAGATCCTGTGGCAGATTATCCAGTCCGCTCATCGCGTTTATCTGTTTGGCTTTGAAAGCGTTGACCATGTGCTGGTCGTCGCTGAAAGTAATCAGATTAAAACCATCCAACTTGGGCTTGCCGCCGTTATATTTGTCGAATTGAGAGAGGCTGATGCGCTGTTCGCGGTCGGTCGGATTGTTGCCGATGACTTCCGTGAACTTCCATTCGAACGGACCGGTACCGACGGGATTGGTGTTAAACGGCGCGCTGCGCAACTGTTGGGCTGGCGTATTGTTAAGCAGATGCATCGGCACGATGCCGTTTACCAAAGAGTATGGGAAACCGCTATAAGCGTTTGGCAGGTCGAAAGTGACCGTGCTGGAGTTCAACTTGGAGATCTTGATGCTCTGCCAGCTGGAATAAAGCGGCGACTGGGCTTCCAGGTTCTGGATGGTGTGATAAGTGAAGACCACGTCGTCGGCGGTTACCGGCTGGCCGTCGTGCCAGACCAGGCCCGGCTTCAGGTGGACCGTGTATTTAGTCTGGCTATCGTTGAGGGTGTAATCTTTGGCCAGGTCGCCGACCAGCTTGTTGGAACTGTCGTACTTGAATAATCCCGAGAATACCAGCCGCGAAACGGCCGTGTCGGCGGCGCCGGAAGCGTATAAAGGGTTGGCATCGGTGAAGTTGCCTATCAGGCCTTCGGTGTACAGTCCGCCCGGAACCGGTTTCAGCGTCTGATAATAGGCCGAAAGGCCGCGTATCTGATAGATACCGGCCAGCATCATCACCAGTACCAGAGATAACCACAGAAAAACAAATCGTTTGACCGATGCCAGTCGGTCAAACCGGCGGATTAGCAAGCTCTCGATCTTTTGATCGGCCTGCTGGCTCAGCGCTACGGCGCTGGTGCGCTGGCGGCGGAGCCGCTTGGTGAACTTCTTCTTGGTACCTGGATCAATCCCAACCATCGGCCGCAACTTATCGCCAAAAACCTATTTAGCTACTATCCCTATGATGATACTGGCCGCGAACACGAATACCAGTATGATGGTCAGCTGATGCAGGGTCTTGTCCGAACCCCGGCGGACGGTGTTGACTTCGCCGCCGCCGCCCAAGCCGGCTCCCAAACTGGCGCCGCGCGTCTGTATAAGTATGAGTATGGTCAGCAGTATTACGCTGCCGACCGTTATATAACTCCAAATAGTCATCTATATATCCTCCAGAACCTTAGTCACTAAGAAATTGACCAGCCCTATAATGATACCCGCAATCACCGCCACGCCAAAGCTGCTTACATAAAGCGGTCCGTACAACCAATGGGCGATCATGATCAGGAATCCGTTCAGCACCAGCATGAAAAGACCCAGACTGAGGATGATAGCCGGAAAAGATAGGATGACCAGCAGCGGTTTGATAGCCATGTTGACCAGGGCCAGGAAGAAGCCAGCGCCAACAACCGTTCCCCAGGTATTGCCGACGCTCAGCCGGTTAGAACCCAGGATGCCCGAAGCGATCCACAGGCCTAGGCCGGATACCGCCCAACGCACGGCGAACCTCATTAGCGTACGCTTAACCATTAGCTAATATTCTAGCAATTTATAAGATTAAAATCTTTAATTTTGACGGATATTTTCAAAATACTTGGACAGCTGCAGGCCGCGGCTTTGGCCGAGAAGATCCTGCAGCTGCCGGCTGTCAGCATTGATAGCGGCTTTGGCGGAGCCGAAGTGTCGGATAAGTTTTTTGCGGGTCAGCGGTCCGATGCCCGGCACCTCGTCCAGGACGCTGCTGACCTGACGGCCGCGCTTCAAAGTCGAATGATAGCTGACCGCGAAGCGGTGCGATTCGTCGCGGATGCGCTGCAGCAGCTTCACGGCGTGCGAGTCCCTTGGCAGTTCGATGTTGATGAAATCCTCCGATTGCGTGATATAGGCGCCCATCTTCGCGGCGCTGGCCATGATTTTTGAAACATCCGCGCCGGGGATGCTATCGGCCGCATGGATGATGATCTCTTCCTGTTTCTTCGCCAGGCCGACCATCGGGACTTTCCGGCCGCATTCCCGGCGCGCCGCCAGCGCCGCCGCCAGCTGGCCTTTGCCGCCGTCTATCAGCATCAGCTCGCCCAAGCCCCACTTTTTGACGTTCTCGTCGCGCAGGCGCCGCCGCACCGTCTCGGCCATGTGGGCGAAATCGTCGTTACCGGCCAGGCGCATCTTGAACTTGCGATAGCTGGCTTTATCCGGCAGCCCGCTGATGAACACCACCATGCTGGCCACGTTATCCGTACCCTGCATATGACTGATATCGAAACCTTCTATGCGGCGCGGCGGCTGGGCCAACCCTAACAGGTCCGCCAAGTCCACCAACGCCTGATCCTTGGAGGCGTCCTGCAGTTCTTTGTCCGAGAATAATATCTGGCGGCTCAGCGACTGCAGGGCCTGCAGCTGGTTACGGAAATGAGCCGCCTGTTCAAAGTCTTGGGCTTTGGCGGTTTGTTTCATCTGACGTTCGATGTCACGCATCAACCCGGCCCGACCGCCGCGCAGGTATTTCATGAGCTGTCTCAGGTTGGACCGGTATTCATTAAGACTGGTCTTACCTTCTTCCAAGCCCGGATCCAGCCCAAGGTGATAATACAAACTGTTACGCTTCTGGCCGCTCTGGCGGCTGATGGCGTACGGGAAAGCCCGGCGCAGATACCGCAACGCTTTCTTTACCGCCAAACCGTTCACGTACGGGCCGAAATATTCGGCGCCGTCATCTAACGGACGGCGGACCAGCGTCACCGTCGGATAATTACTTTTATAGTCGATCCGCATATACTGCAGGCTTTTGTCGTCACGAAGCAGAATGTTGTAACGCGGCATATAGCGGCGAACCAGCTCGGCTTCCAGAAACAAAGCGTCGGCCTCGGTTTCTACCTCCGTCCAATCGATGTCAGCTATTTCCGACACCAGCAAATCGGTCTTAGGATCAAAGCCGCGGCTTTTTTGGAAATACTGTCTCACCCGGTTGCGTAGGTTGCCGGCCTTGCCTATATAAATGATTTCGCCGGATTTATCCTTATGGAAATAAACGCCCGGCGTCTTAGGCAGCTGCTTCAATTTATCCTCAACCTTGCTCATATCGCATTTAACAGATTAGCAAATCATAATTGGTTTGTCAGATGCTAAGCTGGGTGTTACAATTTTCTGACTAAGCTTAACGGGAGAAAGGAGCGGCCAAAAATGAAACAATCCAAATGCGTAACGTCAGCCGCTGCTTTCTTACCGGCTGTCTCTTAAAAAATAAAAATCGTTCGTTAAATCTAACACGCGGCGGGAGGCCGCTATGACAAGTCCAAAAGATAACAAGCAAGTCGTCGCCTATTATTGGCATCGCATCTCAAAATATCCAAGGCAGCTCACTGGGATACTGGTCAGCGTGCCTTTGACGGTATTGGTCAACCAATTCCTGCCGCCGCTGATACTGGCCGGGGTCTTGAACCGCTTAAGCCGTCATGACTATACCCCCCACCATGTCTGGCAGAGCTTTGGCGCCAGCCTGGTGGAATATGCGGTCTTAGTTATTTTCGGAGGCATAGTCGCCTGGCGCATAGTAGATCATTACGCCTGGCGGCTGGAAGCCAATGTGGAGCGGGACATCGCCAGGCAGGTATTTAACCATCTTATGGAGATGAGTACTAACTTTCATGCCGATCGTTTCGGTGGTTCGCTGGTATCTCAGACCAATAAACTGATGGGTTCGTATGTCAGGATGGCCGACACTACGATATACCAGGTACTGCCGCTGATCATGAGTCTGGTGTTCGCATCTATCATATTGGCTCGCCGAGCACCCCTTTACGTGGTGGTTCTGATTGGCTTTTCGGTTTTTTATATTATCAGCGCCATTTTCGTCACCCGTCCGGTGCGTAAGCTGGCTGCTAGGCACGCCGCGGTGGAAAGCGCCCAGACCGGATATCTGGCGGATATGATCACCAACGTTACCGCCGTCAAAAGTTTTGCCGGGCATAAGCTCGAGAACCAGGCCTTTGCTAAGATCACGAATAATACTCGTGACCACTTACTGACATTGATGCGCGGCCACCAGGGCCAGCAAAGCTATTTCGCTACGGTCATAAGTCTGATTTCGGCAGCCTCTTTAGCGATCGCGGTGATCGGCGTGGTGGTGTTTGATGCCAATATCGGCACCGTCTTTCTGATATTCAACTACACCGGTGCCATCACAGCCCAGCTGTTCCAATTCAGTAACAGCGCTCTGCGCAATTATAATCGGTCGTTCGGCGATGCCTGGGACATGGTGAACGTGCTGAATATCCCGGCCGAAGTCAAAGACCCGGTCAGACCGGAAAAACTTAGAATCAAGAAAGGGGCTATTAATTTTGATGCCGTTTCTTTCCAGCACGCCGGGTCAAATGAGGCTATTTTCGATAATTTCAGTCTGCAGGTTCCAGCGGGCGAGAAAGTCGGCCTGGTGGGCCACTCTGGCTCTGGTAAGACAACCTTTACACGGTTATTGCTGCGGTTTTCGGATATCGATTCCGGCCTGATATCTATCGACGGTCAGGATATCGCCCGAATCACTCAGGATGATCTGCGCAGCAAGATCGCCTATGTACCGCAGGAACCATTGCTTTTTCACCGAACGATTTCTGAAAATATCTCATATGGCAGACAGGGCTCGAATCAAAATGAGATTATCAACGTAAGCAAAAAAGCCAACGCCGCCGGATTCATTGACAAGCTGCCTCAGAAGTACGAAACGTTAGTCGGCGAACGTGGGGTTAAGTTAAGTGGCGGCCAGCGTCAGCGTGTGGCTATAGCTCGCGCCATGCTCAAGGACGCGCCGATACTGGTATTGGACGAGGCTACCAGCGCGCTTGATTCGGAAAGTGAGCGGCTGATTCAGCAGGCATTGTGGAAATTGATGGAAGGTCGCACCGCGATAGTCATCGCCCACCGCCTGAGTACCGTCCAGCGTTTAGACAGAATCGTGGTTCTGGACGAAGGTAGGATAGTTGAACAAGGTAACCATAAAGAGCTCTTGGCAGCCAAAGGCACCTACGCTAAGTTGTGGCGGCATCAATCCGGCGGTTTTTTAGAAGATTAGAGTAAATTATTCTTTAGATTCGTCGGGTGCTGAGCCTTCACCGGCGGCGCCCTCTCCGGCGGCGCCTTCAGCGCCTTCTTCGCCCTCGACGGCTTCTTCTTCGGCGGCTTCTTCGGCGACCATCGCCCGGGTTTCAACCACGGTGGCGATCGGATGATCGGCGTCGGTCAGTATGGTCACGCCTTCTGGCGCAGTCAGGTCGGCGACGGTGATCTTATCGTGCAGTTCGGCCAGTTTTTCGGCGCTGACTACCAGTTCATCGGGTAGATCTTTAGGCAGGGCCTCGATTTCCACGGCGTCAAGCTGGTGCAGTACCATCAGGCCGACCTTTTCGGCCGGAACATCGCCTTCTATACGGATCGGCACTTCGGCCTCCACCGTTTCATTCTGACGGATGGCCTGGAATACGACGTGCTGTAAACGGCGCTTCACCGGATCGAAGTGCGCGTCTTTTATAAGTGCCAGATACTTGTCGGTACCGACCTCCAGGTTAAGCGGGTGGTGCTTGCCGGCGGCCAGGTAAACTTTGGTCAGCTCCATCTCCGGCGCCATGACATGGATCGATTCCTCGCCGTGATTATGAATCACGGCTGGCACTACGCCGTCGCCGCGCAAGTGGTTCAGACCCTTGCCGACGACTGTCCGCTGTTCCAGTTTTACGGGCGCGTCAATATCAGCCATTAACAATTAACTCCTTAAATCTTTGTACGATTATAGCAAATCTAAGGTGTTATGTACAATGTTGTTATGCTGAACGTCAACGATCTTATCCAAGCCGGTGGCTTGTTGGCGGTCGGATTGGTGATTTTCGCTGAAAGCGGACTGTTGATCGGCTTTTTTCTGCCCGGCGATACCCTACTTCTAGCCGCCGGCCTGTTCGCCAGCCAGGGCAAACTGCCTCTGGACTGGTTGCTTTTCACGGTAATCATATCGGCGATCATCGGTTATCAGGTAGGTTATAAGATCGGCGAAAAGGCCGGCCCCAAGATATTCCGCCGCAAAGGCGGGATCTTATTCCGTGAAGATTACGTGACGCGGACTAACGCCTTCTTATCGAAATACGGCGCCGCCACGGTCGTCTTGGCCCGCTTCATCGCCCACGTCCGCACTTTCGTATCGGTTATCGCCGGCGCCGGACGGATGGATAAACAGCAGTATCTGGCTTATAACATCATCGGGGCCAGCTTATGGGGCGGCGGCGTCACGATTCTAGGTTATATCTTAGGTAACACCGTGCCGAACATCGATAGATATTTCCTGCCGGCCATCCTCATCGGCCTGGTGGTTATCTATATCGTGACTTTCTGGCAGTTAGCCAAGGACCCCCAGCGACGCCAAAGCTTCCGAAAAGGCTTACAAGAAGATTTCGATTATTTTTTCCGGCACAAAGGCGATTAAGCTTTAAGCATCTTGGCCAAAAAATGACCGGTATAGCTGTTTTTATTTTTGGCGACTTGTTCCGGAGTGCCTTCGGCGATCACCTCGCCTCCGGCATCGCCGCCTTCCGGACCCATATCGATGATATGGTCGGCATTCTTGATTACGTCCAGGTTATGCTCGATGACGATCATGCTGTTGCCGGTGTCCACCAGCGCGTGCAACACGGTTAACAACTTATCTACGTCAGCCATGTGCAGCCCGGTGGTCGGCTCGTCCAGTATGTATAATGTACGGCCGGTCGGCCGGCGCGATAATTCGGCCGCCAGTTTGATTCGCTGGGCTTCGCCGCCGGATAATGTCGTGGCTGGCTGGCCTAAGGTGATATAACCCAACCCGACGTCTACCAACGTCTGCAGTTTGCGAGCGATGGCCGGTATGTTCTCAAAGAACTCCAGGCCTTGTTCACAGGTCATTTCCAGAACGTCGCTGATGGTCTTACCTTTATAGTGGATTTCCAGCGCTTCTCGGTTGTATCGTTTGCCATGGCAGACTTCGCACGGCACATAGACATCCGGCAAAAAGTGCATCTCGATCTTGATCACACCGTCTCCTGCGCAGTTTTCGCAGCGCCCGCCTTTGACATTGAAGCTGAACCGGCCCGGGCTGTAACCGCGCAGTTTAGCTTCCGGCATCTGGGCGAAAAGTTCCCGGATCGGCGTGAAGACCCCCGTATAGGTGGCCGGGTTCGAGCGGGGCGTACGGCCGATGGGCGACTGGTCTATGACTATGGCCTTATCCAGATTGCTTATCCCTTCTATATCGTCGTGGCGGCCGGGTACGGTCTGGGCGCGCATCAGCCGGGCGCTAAGCTCTTTGGCCAAGATGTCGTTAATAAGGCTGGATTTGCCCGAACCGGAAACCCCGCTGACGACGACCAACTGGCCCAGCGGTATCCTGACATCCACGCTTTTAAGATTATTCTCGCGGGCGCCTTTTATGACCAGTTCGTTGCCGTTGCCGGATCTCCGTCTTTTGGGAACTTCTATCTTGCGCTTGCCGCTTAGGAATTCGGCGGTGATACTACCAGGAACCTTAGCTACCTCGCTCGGTGAACCGGTAGCGACAACTTTGCCGCCATGGATACCGGCGCCCGGACCGATATCCACCAGATAATCGGCGGTTTCTATGGTCTCTTCATCGTGTTCCACTACCAGCACGCTGTTGCCAAGATCGCGCAACCTTTCCAGGGTCGTCAGCAGTCTCCGGTTGTCCCGCTGGTGCAGTCCGATACTCGGCTCGTCCAGGACATATAAGACGCCTTGAAGCCCGGAACCGATCTGGGTGGCCAGTCGGATGCGCTGGGCTTCGCCGCCGGACAGACTGACGGCGCTGCGAGCCAGGTTCAGGTAATTCAGGCCGACGTCCTGCAGAAACTTCAGGCGGGCGTTGATCTCCTTAAGTATCTGAACTGCGATCTTAGTCTCGGTCTGACTTAGTTTGATCTTTTCGAAGAATGACACGGCGTCGTCTATCGACAGTTCGCAGATATCCATGATGGAACTGCCGCAGACGGTCACCGCCAGCACTTCGGGTTTGAGGCGCTTGCCTTTGCAGGCGTTGCAAGGCCGCTCCTGCATGAAGCGTTCTATGTCGCGACGCATGAAATCGCTGTCGGTCTCCCGATGCCGACGCTCTAAATTAGGTATCACGCCTTCATAAGTCGTATTAAAACTGCGGCCCATGCCCAAACTGACGCGGTAAGCTTCGTCGCCGGTGCCGTAAAGAATGATTTCGATTTGACGGTCGCTGAGTTCGCCGGTCGGCTGGTGGATACTGAACCCATAGCGGTCGCCGACGGCCTGCAGTTTCTTGACCCACCAAGCGTCGGTATTGATGCGGTTATAAGGACGGATGGCGCCCTCGGCGATAGTCAGTCGGCCATTAGGAATTACCAGTTCCGGGTCGACCTCCAGTCGGCTGCCTAAACCGGTGCAGACCGGGCAGGCGCCGTGCGGACTGTTGAAGCTGAAAGTCCGGGGCTCCAATTCCGGGATAGCCACGTCCGGGTGGTCCACGCACGCGTACTTCAGGTTATAAAGCGTGTCGGTCTTTTTGTCGGCGTCGCTGACCGTCAGCAGGCCGTCGGAGATATCGAAGGCCTGCTCTACGCTTTGGGCCAGCCGGCTGCGGTTCTCGTCGTTTTTTACCAGGCGGTCGACCACGATCTCGATGTTATGCTTATATTTCTTATCTAATTCCGGGAATTCATCCAGCGCGTATATCACGCCGTCTACCCTGACCCGGGCGAACCCGGCCCGTTGATACTGTTCCGGGATGTGTTCGAAGGCCCCTTTCTTGTCGATTACCACCGGCGCCAGGACTATCAGTCGGCGGCCGTCTTCGAGGCCCATTATCTTATCTATGACGGCCGCCGAAGTCTGCCGGTTGACCGGTTTGCCGCAGATAGGACAATGCGGGATGCCGATCCGGGCGAATAACAGACGCAGATAATCATAAACCTCCGTGACGGTGGCGACCGTGCTGCGCGGATTGCGGCTGGTGGACTTCTGGTCGATGCTGATCGCCGGACTCAGACCGTCGATCTGATCGACGTCCGGTTTTTCCATGAGCCCAAGGAACTGACGGGCGTAAGCCGACAGCGATTCCACGTAGCGGCGCTGGCCTTCGGCGTAAATCGTATCGAAAGCCAAAGAAGATTTACCGGAGCCGCTAAGCCCGGTAATCACCACCAATTTGCCGCGCGGGATCTCAAGGTTAACATTCTTAAGATTATGCTCGCGGGCCCCTCTCACGCTGATGTTATCGCTCATAAAGCCAAAGTATTATACAGTTTTCAGAGATGTTTTTCCAGTGTTTAGGCTATATTATGACTACAAACCTCTTGTGTTTATAAACATTATTGATATTCGTGCAATAAAGTGCTACAGTTTAGTTAAATTCTTAGGGAGAATCGTTCGAAATGTTGGACTTTTTGCTGGTGTTGGGGCGAGTTCCGGGCACCGACTTACAAATCACATTCAATGAGATAGTCATCGGCTTAGCTATGGTCTCCGTCTGGTATTTTCGTCGCAAAATCCGCCGGCTGTTGAAGTCGACCGCCGACTCATTCGTAAGCTATCGCCGTCATAGAGCCTGGCGGCGACGCCAGCTCAGCCTGTCGATATAGGCAGTATCGACTGAGCGTAAAGGTTAAGTTCTTCCAACAGATATCTCTGTTCGCCGGTTATGCCGGGCGTTTTAGAGATATCTTCTAAGCGCTTAAAGAAGTTATCGGCCTTTTTATCATCAATGAGGCGGGTTTTTCGGAAACTTTCCCAGTCCGCCCGCTCCTTATCATCGAGCGTCTTTGGAAAATTACGGGCTTTGAAAAGCGGTAATAGCAGCTGGAGGCGTTCATCTTTGAATTCCAGATCTAATCCGGTGAGCTGCGCCGGTTCGGCGGCCCGGACGACCGACATCTTGGTCCGGTCTTCGTCGCCGACGAATTTATCATACAACTGGCCGTCGACCTTCATTTGGTCGGCTACCAGCTCGGGCTGGCGTTTAGGGTAAACCATATCCAGCGCTTCCAGCAGCTTTGGGCCAAACCCCTCTATGCTTCTTAACTTTTTATAATGGCTCTCGATCACTTCCTTATGCAGTTGGAGTCGCTCATAGCCGTCATCATCCATGACTCCCAGTGGAGCGACGGCCGGGCATTTGTTGTATCTTAGCTCCTTGACCGGGAAATACGGCGCGTCCTCGCCTCTGGCTTTCCACTTTTCGGCTAGCTCGGATGGCGATAAGTCCTGGAACTCGGCCGGTTCAATCCGCAAATCGTACATCAGCGCCCCAGTCTTATCAGGTTTCTCGACCGCTAGGGCGACTACGGCCGTCTTTTCGAATTCGCTGGGATAGCGTCCGCTGGTATATACCAGCGGCTGGCCAGATGTCACCAAAGGAGCGATCCTTTTCTTATCGCGGTGATCGAGTAGATAATCGAACAACCTTGGCTGTTTTGTCCTGACCATCCTGGCGACATCGATGGCGGCGTTTACATCGCTTAAGGCGTCGTGGGCGTTAACATGGGTTAGTTTATTGACGGAGGTTATAAGTTCCAGTCGGTTACTTGGCTTGCCGTCGCTGGCGAAAGGCCAGCTGATGCCATCAGGCCGCAGCGCCCGGGTCATGCGGACCACGTCCAGTAGGTCCCAGGTACTGCAGCCTTCTTTCCAGCTCCACTCATAGGCGTCGTGAAAATTACGCCACAGCGTGAACCTTATGAAACCGTTATCGAACCGCAGATTGTTATAGCCCACCATTATGGTGTCTTTGATACATACTTGACTTGTTAAGTATTTCGCGAATTCGAACTCCGATATCCCCTCGGCGATAGTCCGTTGCGGCGTAATGCCATGGACCATGACGGCATCCGGTTGTGGCAGTATATCCGGCGTCAGTTTTATAAGGATGTTGTCGGCATCACCGATCGGGTTTAACTCCATGTCGGTCCGCTGGCCGGCGAACTGCATTATGCGGTCATCGCTCGCCGAGAATCCGCTGGTTTCCAGGTCGAAGAAATAAAAGGTCATCTTAGAACTCTATATCGCCGATGGGAGGATTGCCAATGGTTATGGTTTGACCGACCGCGGCGTTCCGGCGCTGCAGTTCGCGCATGATGCCCATCTTGCGCATGATGTCGCGCAGCCGCTCTTCGGCCGGCTCTTCGCCGAAGCGGGTGCGGCTGGCGAATTTCTCGATCTTGCGACCGGTAACCACGAAACCGAAGCCGGTCTCTTCTACGCGCCAGCTATCGATTTGCTCCCGGATGCCGATTACTGGAATCTCCGGTTTTTCCTCTGACTTGGCGGTCTTCTTCCTGATCTGCTCGACTTTTCTTTGCAATGTCCGCAGCATCTGGGGAACGCCTTGACCGCTGGCGCTGGATATCGCTAATAGCGGAGTGGTCTTGGGCAGGACTTTTTTCAAACTTTTAAGTTTAACGTCCAGGTCTTTCTTGGATAGGCCTTCTATCTTCGTGAGCGCCACTAGGGAGGGTTTCTTGGATAGGTCGACTTTGTAATCGGCCAGTTCTTTCCTGATAGTCGAATATGCCGCCGCCACATCATCGTTATAAGCGTCTATCAGATGCAGGAGCAGGCTGGTCCGCTCCACGTGCCGTAAGAATTCGTCACCCAGTCCTTTGCCCTGGCTGGCGCCTTCGATAAGACCGGGTATATCCGCGAATAACAGACTGTTTTTCTTATCTATGTCCGCGACCCCCAGATTAGGACGCAGCGTCGTGAACGGGTAATCGGCGATTTCCGGATGAGCGTTACTGATAACCGACAATAGCGTTGACTTACCGGCGTTGGGCAGGCCGACGATACCGACATCGGCGATCATCTTAAGTTCGAAAACCGGCTGCAGTTCGTCGCCGGCTTCGCCTTTTTCAACGATGCGCGGCGCCTGCCGAGTAGAACTGGTGAAGTGGGCGTTACCGAAACCACCGTGTCCGCCTTTGGCTAAGACGAACTCCTGCCCGTCTTCCGTCAGGTCGGCGATAGGCTGGGAATTCTTAATGACCTGGGTACCCACCGGTACGTCGACGATCAGGTCCTCGCCATTCTTTCCGTGCCGATGGCGTTTGCCACCGGAGTCTCCGTTTTTGGCATGGAGCAATTTTTTGTATCGGAAATCGGCCAGGGTATTCTGGTTGCGACTGGCGCGCAGGATCACGTCGCCGCCCTTGCCTCCGTCGCCACCGTCCGGGCCACCTTTGGCTCGGAATTTCTCGTGTCGGAAACTTAATAATCCGTCGCCGCCGTCGCCGGCTTTGACCTTGACCTCAACTCTATCTACGAACATACCTAGAGTATAACTTCTTAGAACAGGGAAGGGTAGTGGCGGCGGTCAAGGATTTAATGGTAGATGTAGTGCGGGAAACTCGAAGCCGGTACCCAGCCGCTATAGCCTACGCGGCCCCAACCGGCCAAACCGTTCATATCGGAATATTTGATCTGCGTGCCGTCCGGCGAAACGGCTTCGACGAAAGCCACGTGTCCGCCCCAGCCGGAATCGGTCTGGGCGATAGCTCCTACTACCGGCCGACTGCTGACGGTCCAGCCGCTCAAACGGGCGTAATCATCCCAGGTGTTAGCGTTGCCCCAGTTGTTAGGCACGGCCACCCGGGTGGCCACATAATAAGTACACCAGCCGTAATCGTAGCCGTTACCGCCGTATGACGCCACGAAACTACCGAGAGTCTGGCGCGTCCCGTAATAAGAAACTATCGGCGCTACTTTACCGTTAGGTATGATTATCTGTTCGCCGACCTGCAGTCCGTTGATCTCGGCGTCATTCACGGCGATGACCTGACCTTCGTCCGCCGAGTATTTAGCGGCCAAGGAGGCCGGTGTGTCGCCCGATTTGACGGTGTAAACTATACCGTTGACCGGCGGGATGACCAATTTGAGATTAGGCGATAAGCTGGTGCCGGTAATGTTGTTAGACCATTTGATACTGTCGGCCGTTACACCGTACTTGGCGGCCAGCGAGTCGATGCTGTCGCCTGAAACGGTAGTGTAGTGGATGATGTCCTGCTTGGACTTCTCGCTGGTCGATACGATCTGGGGCTTGGCCAAGGCGCTGGCATCGTTAGGAACGACGGTCAGGACCAGGCTGTCAGAGTCGGCCTGATTATGGATAGCCGTTAATTCCGGCAGGTTGGTGATCTGCGCCGCCGTCAACGCTATCTGGGCCGAAGACAAGGTGTCCATCGGCTTAGTGGCTGAGGTAGCGGTGGCCACGGCGCTCTGCAGGGTGCTGGCCCGGACGGTCTGACTGGTCGAGCGATTCGTCATGACGAAGATACCCACCAATAACAGCAGCATTAGGTTGCCACCGATTATGCCCCACTTCAGCAGGCGGCGTTTGGACTTCTTATTCAATTTGCCTTGCGGCAAGGCCAAAGCTAAAAGCGCCTCCGAAGGGCGCGTCTTATAAGGTCGGATTATCGAAAATATGCGTTTGCTGATGTGGAACTCCTAGAGAATTACTGAAAGTAAAACTCTACTGAAGCGGAGGACCCTCCGCTTCGCCTATATTATACCAAACTACTACTAGCGATGAGCAATCCTAATCTGTTATTTAGGTGTTGACAAAACTTAAGAACATTGTTTTGTGCAGTATTGTTTAACGGCCGCCTCGTGTTCGACCTCGGTATGGGAGAAGTGGATGACGCCATCATCACCGGCCACGAAGTAAAGATAATCCGTGCTGGAAGGATGGGCCACCGCCTGCAGGGCGCTGTCGGTGACATTACCTATCGGTCCCGGGGGTAGACCGGTGTGCAAACGGGTATTATAGGGCGAATCTACGCCCAGCGTCTGACCGGCGCCGGCCAAACCGGCCGCGTAAAACGCCGTCACGTCCGAACCGAGCATCATTCCCTGGTTAAGTCGGCTTAAGAATACCTGCGCCACCGTAGGTTGAGAGGTGGAGCTGCCTGACTCCTGCAATACTATCGACGCTAACGTGACTCCTTGATAAACATTAAGGCCGTGGGCGCTGAAGCCGGCGATGACATCCGGGGTCAGATGCGACTGCATCTCTTCTAAGCTTTGGCGGATGATGGTCTGGGCCGGCGTATCGGCCTGCTTATCGAACGAGTCCGGATATAAGAAACCTTCCAGACTGGCGCCGGACGGCAGACTGGCCAGCACCGGTTCATCTTTATAGTTCGCCGGGTCAAAAGCGGCGGCTATCTCGGCGTCACTATAGCCGGCGTCCTTGAAAGACTGCTTGAGCTGTTTTATGGTCTTGCCCGGCAGGATGGTAAATAGATTTCTGGCTACGTCTCCACTCATTATCTTGCTGACGATCTGCGGCGTACTCATGGACGGGCTTAATATATATGTCCCGGCCTGGAGCGAACCGAACAGCTTCCCCCTTATATAAATATTAAACGCCTCGATGCTCCGGATTAACCCCTTGCTCTTAAGGTCTTTAGCTATCTGATCGCCGCTGCTACCGCTGGCCACGGTAAAGTACACGGTTTGCGATGAATCGGCCGATACCGCCGCCAGGTTGTTATCGTACCAGTGGCGTCCCGCCACGTAGCCACCGGCTATCAATAGTACTAACGCCACCCCGATTATCGCCAGTTTCCGACCTCTTCTCGTCCTGTCACGCCTGAATCTGAACATACCTAGCACCTTACCCACCGGTCCGGCGGCGTGTCAAGGAAATCCTGCAGGATTATAGAGGCGGCGACGGCGTCGCTGCCGGTCCGGTGATTGGCCGCCTCGGCGGCTTTGGAGGTGAGCGCCTCGTCCTGCCAGTAAAAAGGTTTGTCTATCTTTTGAGAGGCTTGTTTGACCCAATCTCTTACCGCTGTGGTCTGTTGGGTATCCTTGCCATCCAGATTTCTGGGTAAGCCAACCACGACTATATCGCAGTCAAATTCCGCTATAGCTGTGATCGCTTCGTTTGCGCCTACCGTTTTTAGCGGCTCGGCTATCCTGGCTATTGTCGAGCCCCGGGCCAGACCGACTCTAGCCTCGCCTACGTCCACCCCTATGACTTCTTGGGGGTTATCAGGGCGCACCGCTGGAAGGGCTCGCTTTATCTTCTACTAACTTGACTGTGACTTTGGAATCTTTGCCAGGTACCTTGCTGACCCAGAACGGACTGAGCTTGACATCCACGCTTTTCACTCCCGGCCAATTGTTGATAGCCTGCTCTATATCGCCGGCTTTCTTACCTTCGGCCTGTTTCTTGACCGCCGCGATACTGATTATCGGTACCGCCGTGGTGTTGACGTCCAGATTCAAAATGGCGGCGTTAGGCGAAGGCTGGTTTTGCACCGTGACATCGGCATCGTTAAGGGAGCTATCGCTAAGCTTCTGCTTGGTCTTATCTATCTGACCGGCCAGCTTGGCTTCGATAGCCTGGCTAAGATCGGTTTTCTTGACGGTCAGAACCGTATAGGTGATTTTGATACTGACGTTGGCGGTACTGGCCGGCTGGCCTACCGAAGGAGTCGAAGTAACCACCGGATCGCCCGGTTTAAGTGTCGAACCCAGCACATATTCGCCTTGTCCGTCTAATTTCTGTTTGAAATTCTTTGTGAAGTCATCAGCGGTGGTGCCGCTGGTAAGTTTCTGGGTGGCTCCATTCAAGTCGCCTTGGGTCAGGACCGTGACGATGTTGTCGGTGCCTCCCGAAGCCGACCCGTCAGCCGTCGTACTGGAAAAGCCGGCGACCGATGCTCCGCTAAGGCTTGTATTATATTTGGCTCCGCCTTGGTTAGCGGTTATGTCCACACTATTGGACTGGAACTTAAAGCCTCCACTGCTACAGGAAGAGAATGTAAAACTAAAGGTCGCTTTTTCCTGGGTGACATAGGTTAGCCCGTTGGCGCTTACCCCAGTACCAGCCGGAACATCTTGGGGGCTGCTTGAGACGCAGGTAGTCATGGTTACGCTGCCGGTAGCTTTAGTACCGTTGTTCTGCTGGCCGGTGGCCGTTACCTGCTGCGTGCCGGTCTGGTCCGCCGACTCCAGTTTCGCCGGTATCAGCCCTTTGGCGGTGTCCAGCGACGTGGTCGCCGCGTTGGCCGTCAGATTGAAGTTAGCCGCGACCGGTTCGCTGGCGGTGTGGATGGTTACGGCGCCTTTGGGCAAGATGAACAGAGCCAGTATTATGAAGACTATAAGAGCGATGACGCCGGCGGCGGCCAGGCCCATCATCAGTCGAAACCGGTCGAAGTTAGGCACTCTGACTTTTTCGACCGCCGATTTCTTGGGCGCCGTTTTAGGAGCGTCGTCCTCATCGTCATCTAAATCGATGGTTTCCGGATTCTCGGCTTCGTGGGCGGCCGCCAGGGCGCCTACCGGTTTCTCGTAATCGAACTTGCCGGGTAGATCATCTTCGTTGCCGGTATTCTCTGGGACTTCTTCGGTCGGATCTTCATCTGCGACGGCGCCGGCCGCCGGTAATCCGGCCGGGCCGTCCGGCACTTCCGGCCGGCTCTGCAAATTGCGCGCCACGTGTAATCCGGCGGCGCCGGCCAACGGCATCAGGGCCTTTTCGCTGGTAATCAGGACCACGTTCTTGCCGGAGCTATCGGCGCTGCGCTTCAGCAGTTTCATATTAACGATACTCTGCAAGCTGGCGGCCCGTTTGGGCAGGACCAAAGCTACGACCTTATGCTCGGAATTCTCGACTTTATCGATGATGCCGGTTATCTCGTCCTCGACATCCACGTAAATCACATCTTTGGCTGGCTTGTCTTGGGCTTGGGCGCTCATACTCTTAATAACCTGTTCAGCTTCCCTCTTATGTTGGATTCGGCGCTATCGGCCACGGCTGAGCCCAGGGTGTCCATGCCGACCCGCAGCAGACCCATGGCCGTGATGTAAGTATGATCGGTAATACTGCCGGTGGAATCCGTGATGCCGACGACTTCGTCCGGCTTGATGTGCTGGACCACGGGCTTGCGGGTAAACGGCAGAGATTTATACCAGTCGGAGTCTTCCAGCCGGTCCACCAGCATTTCAAGGGACGAGCCGCCGCCGCACAGCAGTAGGCGGTGCGGCAGATGGTCCAGTTTAGGGAACTCGCTCAAGGCCAGTTCTACGCCGCTGATCCAGACGTTCAGAGTCTTTTCGATGGCTTTTTCAATGTCGGCTTTGTGTTTGGGCTCATGGCCGGCCAGAGCCAGTTTCATGGACTCGGCTTTCACGAAGTCCACGTCTAGGTCCCGTTCGATGGCGTGAGTGAACGCCCGACCGCCGATACCGAACATTTTAGTACCCTCCACGCCGCCTTCGTTGACCACGGCGATATCGGTGGTGCCGCCGCCGACGTCCATCAGTATACCGCTGACCGAAGCGTTAGGGTCGTCGCCGACCACCGAGCGGGCGACCGCGAACGGTTCGGCGGCCACGGCCAGCAATTCCAGATCAAGCTCGGCGGCGGTGCGTTCCAGGGCGCCGATATGGATCATCGGCGCGAAGGCCGTGTACATCTCTACCAGGATATCCCGGCCCTGGAAGCCAACCGGGTTTGTAACTTTATAACCGTCGATATCAATACGTACTAAAGCACTGTTGACCAGCCGGACCTCGACGTCTTTGCCACCCAGTTCCCAGGCCAGTTCATGGCGGGCCTTGGCTTCGGCGCGCTCCTGCACCAGGTCGATGATGCGGGTCATCTCGTCGATGCTTATCTCTTTGGAAGGGGTTTTTCGGGTGAATCGTACGGTGCTAGTGGTGCCTTTGACCAGCTCGCCGGCGATGCCGACCATGGCGGTGCGGGCGCTGACGCCGGCCTGCTGTTCGGCCGCGGCCAGGGCTTTGTCGCAGTTAGCCACCACTCCGGCGATGTCGGCGATGGCGCCGGCCTGCATGTCGGATAATTCCTGGTGAGCGCGGCCGACTCCAATTATCTCTACCTCGTCGCCGATCACCCGGCCGACCAGGGCCTTGACGAATTCGGTACCGACATCCAGCGCGACCATATACTCGCCGGCGGGCTGACGGACGCGCCCGGACGAGCCGCCCGAGCCTTTGGGAATTTTACTCTTCACAGAGTGACTCATCGACTTGGCCCTGCCAAGCATTTTGTTAGGCATAATCGTATTGATTATATCACGCGCCATATCTTATGAGCGCCGCCTGGTCGGCCGTTTCAGCCGGTCTTTTTTCTTTAATATCAGCAGTTCCTCGCGCTCGCCCAGCCAGAAGCTTATAGTCATTATCAGAATAATCACGTAAGCCGGCCAGGCGAGCCACAGCCAGCCGCTGTTATTAAGGCTCGGTGGCGGTTTGGAAAAGATACTGCCGCTGGTCACTACTCCCTGCTTATCAACTACGATCACGAAAAACTGCTGGCTGTCGCTGGCGGCGGCGCTGTCTTTGGCCCCGACTTTGACGACGAAAGAACCCTTTTCCCCGCCCGGTCGCCCATAAACGTGAGTGATGTCGAAATCACCGGCGGTTTTGACGGATTGGGTTGAAGTGGCGCCGTCGCCCCAGTCGACCGTTACGGTGTACGGCGCTTGGCCGCCGGATATCCTGAACGGCCACCGCACCTGGTCGCCCACGTAATAACCTTTATAGACGAATTCGGTATAAAGCTGCAGGGGGTTAGAAATTGCCGGCTTCGAGGGTGTGACTGACTTAGATCCGTCGCTCGGTTGTGAAGACGGCGGCGGCGGCGCGTCGTAATAAACGGTTGCCGCCGATGAGACCGGTCCTTCATCATCGGTGATATTGAACGCATGAGCGATCAGGGAATTCGTTCCGGGGAACAGATTGATCGAAAGACTGAAATTAGAACCGCCGTCACAGATGGCGGTGCCTTTCATGACGTTATTACTGAATATTTCCACGTAGCCGGCGTTCAGCGGGCAGTTGCCGCTGACAGGTACCGGCACGGCTGAGAAATGCTGGCCGTCCACCGGGCTGGATATGACCGCCGGCGTGATGACCGCCGGGCCGCTGACCTTAGCCGACACGTGGATATCGTCCGCCACCGAGCGCAAGGTATTAGCCGCCAGATAAACGCCGGAGCTTAGAAGCATGAATAATATCAGCGGGTATGGCAAAAACAGCCGGCGGCGCCGTCCGATCTGTTTCTTCGTCCTTTTCACGGACTTTTCACGGGACATTTTTTGTGTTTTAGGGAACACCTAAACATTACCGTTTTGTACGGTGTTTGTAAAGGGTTGATAAGCATCAAAGTTTCCATAAAACCGTTCGCGCGCGGACGGTAGGCTAACTAAGCCGCGAATGATTATTGCGTCTCCTTAGCCTACCGACCCGGCTCCACTTGGGGTAAGGGTAAGTTTTAGCCAAACTTTGATGCTTATTGCTACTGGAGGATAGCTTTGACGCGTCGGACGCCGGCGGAGCTGGCCTCTTCTTTGACTATTTTGAATTTCTTGCCGCCCTCACCAATTACGCCGGTATGTTCCACGTGCGGACCGCCGCAGATCTCGCGGCTGAATGGCTGGTTTTCGTCGCCTATCGTATAAACTTTCACCGTATCCCCGTATTTGTCGCCGAAAGCGCCGGACGCGCCTTTTTTGAAGGCATCATCGGTCTTTTCTTCTTTCCAGGTCACTGGCAGATCATTGGCTATCTGTTCATTGACGATTTTCTCGACTTCGTCCAGCTGCTCGCGGGTAACCTTTTCGGGGTGCGAAAAATCGAAGCGGGTGCGCTCGGCGGTGATGTTACTGCCGCGCTGTACCACGTGGTCACCCAGCACGTTCTTAAGCGCCTGATACATCAGGTGGGTGGTGGTGTGCAGCTTGACGACTTCGGGACTGTGGTCGGCTAATCCGCCCTTGAACATCCCGGCGCTGGCCGTCTGACTGCGCTGCCTCTGCTCGTCCATTTTCTTATCGAACAACTCTGGATTGGCAATGCCGATCCCGCGGATTCCAGCCTCTTCAATTGATAATTCCAAAGGGAAACCGTAAGTATCATAAAGCTTGAACAAGACCTCGCCATCGATTTTGTCATCTGTGATCATCTTCTCGAACTCACGTAAGCCGGCCCGGAGAGTCTGGCGGAAAATCTTCTCTTCTTTAGCGAAAATATCCAGGACTTCTTTTTCCTGTTCGGCCAGTTCCGGAAAATCATCGCGGTATAGTTCCACGATGGTCGGCGCGATTTTTTCGCATAAATCCTGCTCGATCCCAAGTTCGAAAGCATAGCGGATGGCCCGGCGCATCAGCCGGCGCATGACGTAGCCCTGCTGCTTGTTGCTGGGCGCCACGCCGTCTACCGCTAGGAACAGCGCCGCCCGCAGATGATCGGCGATTACCCGCATGCTGTTCTGATGTTTCTCGTAATCTTTCCCCGATAGCTTTTCCAGTCCTTCCACGATGGGTTTTAACAGACTTATCTGGAAAATATCCGGATTATCCAGACTGGCGGCGGCGATGCGCTCTAAGCCGCCGCCAAAATCGACGTTCGGCTTGGGTAACGGTTCGAACTTATCACCGGTCTTACGGTAGGTCATGAACACGCTGTTGCCGATTTCTAAGAACCGGCCGCAGTCGCAGTTGGGATGGCAGTTTTCACCGAATTTCTTATCGTGCGGCGTGCCGAAATCATAAAACACCTCGCTATCCGGTCCCCCGGGCTCGCCATCGCGCATATTAGCCGGCAGGCCTTCGCGGCTCCACCAGTTCTTGCTGGCGTCATAATAAAATATCCGGCCGTCCTGCATCCCTTTGGCGTAGCCGTCGGCCTCGCTACCGATATCGACCTCTTTGGCGTCGATTCCGTCCTGTTTGAATAAATCCTGCCAGATCTTGGCGCTCTCGGTATCTTTGGGTACTCCGTTAGCGTCATCGCCGATAAAGCAGGTTACGTACAGTTTTCCCGGGGCCAAGCCGACGGTTTTGGTCAGGAAATCCCAGAACCATGGGATCTGTTCCTCCTTGAAATAATCGCCCAGACTCCAGTTGCCCAGCATCTCGAAGAAAGTGGTGTGGCGGTTATCGCCCACTTCGTCCATGTCTTCCGCCCGGAAGCAGGTCTGACTATCGACCAATCTATTGCCTTCGGGGTGCGGCTGGCCCAGCAGGTACGGAACCAAAGGCTGCATGCCGCTGCCGGTAAACAGCGTGGTTGGATCATCCTGAGGCACCAGTAAAGCCCTAGGCAGTACTTTATGGCCTTTGGCGGCGAAATAATCGAGGTATTTCTGACGTATCTCCTGTGCTGTCATTTCACTCATTGTAACAGAGGTGGAAGTATTGATAAAATAATATTTTTTGATATAATTAGCTCTGTCCGTCAATACCCCATTTGTCGTACCTGGAGGAGCCATGGCTAGGACCAAGCGAGAAATCGAGTCTGAAATCATGGAAGTTGATGCTCAGATTCGAAATGAGAGGGATCCCCAAAAGGCCCAAGAGTTAACGAGGAAGAAACAGGAGTTGCTCAAAGCGCTTCGCCAACTTCAGTAGGACCATCTAGCGACGAAAGGGCCGATATGGCTAAAAAGTACGATGGCCTGGAGGACGGGCTAAGAGCGCTAGAAGCTCGTAAAGAGATCAAGCGCCTGGCCCGACAGCACGGCCGCTCCAACGAGCACGTCCGGCGGGAAGATCTCCGCCACAGAATCCTTCGGGAAAGCCGGCATCTGCAGTAGACGGACACGGCCGCGCGCGTAACCATTCGCGCGCGGCCATTAAACTTCTTATACGATTATGCCGCCGCCCAGGCATTCCCTATCACGATAAAATACGGCCGACTGGCCGGGCGTCAGCGCCCTTATCTCTTCTTGCAGTCGGGCATGCCATCGCGAATCACTTGACTTGTTAAGTAATTCTACGGGTATCAGCTTGGCGCGGTGTCGGGTCCGGACCATCAACTTATCATCCCTCGACGGTTCATCGTTTATCCAGCGCACCGATGTCATCTTAAAATCTTTGTTCCACAGCTTTTCGTCCTGCAGGTCGCTCGTCACGTAAACCTCGTTCTTCCCCATGTCTTTGCCCGCCACGTAGTACGGTAGGCCGCCGCCCACATCCAAACCATGCCGCTGGCCGATGGTATAAAACAGCGCGCCTTCGTGTCGGCCGATCTCCCGGCCATTTTGGTCGATGATGGCGCCTGGCTCCTGCTCGATATATTGTCTTAGGAAGTCCTTGATGCCGACTTTGCCGACGAAACAGATGCCCATGCTCTCTTTCTTTTGGGCCGTCACCAAGCCGAAACTGGCGGCTATCTCCCTGACTTCCGGTTTATGATATCCACCGAGCGGGAATAAGACCTTTTTAAGAGCGGCGCTTCTGACCCTGTGTAGAAAATATGTCTGGTCCTTATTGTCGTCTTGGGCCATAAGCAATTTTCCGTCTCTGGTATCGGCGTAATGGCCAGTGGCTATCAGATCGGCGCCGTTCTCTAAAGCGGTTTCCAGGAACAATTTGAACTTTATTTCCTGGTTGCACATGATATCCGGGTTAGGAGTAACCCCGGCTTTGAAGCCGGCCAGCATATAGCGCACCACTTTGTCGTAATACTGCTTTTCGAAATCGAAGACCTCGAATGGGATTTTCAATTGCACGGCTACCCGCTTAGCGTCCTGGAAGTCGTCCTTCCACGGGCACGGCAGGCCCGGCAAATCCTTGGTCCAGTTCTTCATATAGACGCCCACGACGTCATAGCCCTGCCGTTTGAGCAGAGCGGCGCTGGCGGAACTGTCTACCCCGCCCGATAATCCGACGTACACCGTTTTCATCAGCCTATAAGTATATCAATTTTAGAACGGCGGTTCACCTTTGGCCAACCTGTTACGGATAGCTTCCAGCTGATGTTTGCGGCCGAGCCAGAATGAGGACAGGAGCAGCACGAACAGCACGATTATCGGCCATAGTAGAACCTTGGTCTGTTGCTGGGTGATGACGCTGTTCTTATTGTTGGTGCCGGCCTGCTGTACCGGGCCGTTGGCGATGGCCACCAACTGCAGGAAAGCGGAGTTGCCATTAACGTCGGTGGCCTTGATAGTGACTTTATAGACTCCGGCCTGTTTATAGGTGTGAGAGAAATTAAGATTGCCCGGCGTCGGCTGGCTGATGAGGTCCGGGTTGGATTTGTCTCCCCAGTCGATGTTGATGGCATACGGGCCCTGGCCGCCACTCAGCGTCACCGGCCAGGTGAGTATCGATCCGGGGTTGGCGCCGCGCTTGGCGAATTCCGTGGTCAAAGCGATGCGCGGCGTGCCGGTAGATATGGCTGAGGCGAAATTCACGGTTACCGTGGACGAATCGGGACTGGCCTGATTAAGGTCGTCGTAGGCCCGGGCTATCAGGTCGTTCCGGCCGTCGAACAGATCTATCTGTAAGCTGTAGCTACCGCCCTGGCACTGCGCCGAGCCGGCGAAAACGTTGTTCTTATATATCTCGACCAGTGTATTGGCCGGGCAAAGACCGGAAACGGTTATGGGGATGGTATTGAAAGACTGGCCGTTGCGCGGGATATCGATGGTTGGAGCCTGTGAAGGCGCCGGACCGGGCACCGTCCCGGAAACGCCGGTGGAGCCGGTCTGCTGAGTAACCGCTAACACCGGAGCGCTCAAAACCGGCACTAGCGACAGTGCTATCAGCGCTATCCTGAGCTTTTTGACCGCCGGTAAAATCAAGCCACCCATCGGTCCCGGCCTTATCGGCGGTACGAGTGCTTGGAGTTGTAGCGGAATTTACGGAAGGTCCTGAAGGCGACATACAACAGCGCCAGTACGATGAGTATGAAAAGGATGGCCGCCCATTTGGGAATTATCCAGATGGACTTTTCCAGCGTGAGCACCTGCGATCCGTTTCCCCAGCTGACGCTGGCCAAGACCGTGTAGCGCCCAAACGACCCTAGGCTTTTGACATTGTTAGAAAATACCCGGGAGCTCGACGGCAAAATATTACCCGGCTGCTTGGGATTATTCAGCTGGAAACTCAAGACGTTCTTATGGAACATGTTGTGGACCTCTACCGAGCCGAACGGCTGGATGAAGCCGTTACCGAAGTTGGCGACTTCCACGCCGATGGTATTGGGCGATCCGAAGAAGATCTTACCGTCCTGGCCGCCGCGGTAGACGTGCAGGCCTTTGACCTGGACCTGTTCGCGGATGTTGCCAGGTACCGTGATCAGCACTATGGTGCCGACGCTGGCGGTCAGAGCCACTTGGCCCGGCGCCGGCGCCGCCGCGCCGGCCGGTACGGCTTTATAGCGGATTATGCCGAAGTAAGCGCCCGGCGTCGTATCTTTAGGCACCGTAAGATTAATAGTGACGGATTTTTGCTCGCCTCGCTGCAGCGGCACGTCGTTCAGACCGGAAACGAAGTTCCGGATGCTGTTAGGGGTCGGCTGGGTCTCGTTAGTCAGGATTTTGGGGTTGCCGGTAGTGCCATCGGCTGTAAAGTCGTTGACGAAACCCTGGGCGGTCACGTTATCTACGGTTATATTCTTAAGACTTATCTTAACCGAAGCTGTGCCACCGGGGTTGATCGTGAACTGCGAGATAGTCGGTGAAATGCTCAGACCGCTGCCGGTCGGCGTGCCATTGGCGCTTTGGGCCGAAGCCAGAGGCGTCGCGGCCAACATCAAGACAAAACAGCAGATTGCCGCTAACAGTCTTCTAAGATAAGTCATTTTCCCTCCGTGTTTTTTGGTCAGTACTTTGGCTAAGTATAACAAATGGCCTTTACGAATTAAAACTGGACGACCGCTATGTAAGTGATAGTAGTGCTATATATTCCCGGACTCTGCCCTTTGGGTACGTTTACCAAATACGAGACGGTCATGCGGTTATAGTTAGACGGCAGCGGCGAGCTGCTAAGGTTATCGCCGTCGTTATATAAGAAGCGGTTAGGGATACCGTAATTGGCCGAAGGGACCCCCGTTCCAAGGCCTACCGGATCCTGCCCGACGACCGGTATGAGGTTAGCCCGCAGATTGATTCCGAACTGTCCGGTTCCCGGCAGGCTGGCGGTCGGCAAAGCCAACGCCGGGATGATGTTATTACCTGACGTCATGGTCGTGCCGGTCGCGAACACGTTGTACCCCGTCAGATCGTTAGTGGCTACGGCGTATTGTGACTGGCCTTTGTTGGCGGTGGTGCTGGATAGTATTCCCAGGTCGATACTGTCGCCGACGATCGATGAGCAATCCGGAGCGACCGACACACCGACGCACAGCTGCAAAAATGGCGGCACGAAGGCGTTAACATCAAACTCGCTTTGAGGAGCGAAGGCTACCCCGCCTTTATCAATATTGGCGCCGGATCCATCGGCCGAAGCATGAGAGGCGATCCTAATGTACACCGTATTCCCTGGGGTAGATGGGTTCTTGATGTTATCGAAGACATAGGTATTGAGTACCGGTATGGCCGGAGCGGCGGTCCTTGTAAGTACGAATTGATTAGAGGTACTGTCGGCGCTATCTATAGTGAAGCCGGTGTTGCCGGCCTGGCTTGATAATACCGCCGGCGACAGATCGAGCCCGGCGGGCGGGACGCACGGGAAATCGAACAGCGGGTTGCCGTCGCAATATTCCAAAGTTAGCGAGCCGACATTATCCGGCGACGGCAGGAGAAACTGGAACTTGTGGGTAGTTACCGCCGAAATCACATTGGAAGTAACGGTTATGGACCGTTGCTCAATGATAGCGGCGGCGGCGTTCTGTGGAGGGCGCATAAGTATGAGACATACCAATACCGCCAGGCATAATGACAGCCATTTAAGCATTACCCTTATATTCTACCTAAATAAATTAATAGGTAGAAACGGCTATGAAGTCGGCTTGAGCCTGGTAGGAACCGAACGGCGTGGTGATGAGCGGATGAGCGGCGAATTTTAAGATTAATGCTTCGTCATCAACCTGTTTCACCGTGCTGCTGGCGCTGCTGGCGATCTGCGTGGCGGTGCCGGATTCATCCCAAGCGTATTTGTTGGCTGAAGGCCCGTTGATTTCATCGATGTCGGTAGTCTGATAGGTATTGGTCGACCCGTCGCCATTGTAATTGCTGGCGCGAACCAGATTGGCCGTGCCGGTACCGGTGCAGGTATAGCTGGTGGTGCTGCCGCAGTTGACGCCAGCCACGGTCATACCGAACCTTTCAGTAGTCGTATCAAAGAAGCCGGCGGTGGTCCGTACGTTGAAACACTGGTCGGTGTTATCCGTAGTATCGCTTGATGAGTTATTGGCCGTGGCATTGCAGGTCGAGCCACTTACCCTCAGGGTACCGGTGTGATTAGTCCCGTTCGCGATCGCGTCATAATAAACAACCGTCCCGTTGATCGCGTTACTCCGCACCATGGCCACGCCGTTTTTGCCGCAATCCGCCGCCGTACAGGTGGTACTGACCGGAGTTATGTTTACCTTGCCTGAGTCTAGGACACCCAGATTGACCGATGAACCGGATACGCCTGTGCAGTCGCTGGCCACCGTACCTGTGGAATCACTGTCAACGGTAGTGGAGCCGACGCAGAAGTTCAGAACTTCAGCTACGAGGGCGTTTACCTGCAGCGTCGTCACTACCGCTGAAGCGACCGTACCAGCATCCTTGGCGCCGGCTGAAGGCCAGTTGTTAGCGTTATAGGTGGTTATGCCGATATAGAATGCCCCGGTGACGTTAGGGTTGGTAACGGTATTGATGACCAGTGTTTTAGCGCCAGCCGTATCGTTGCTGGCTGATGTCCGTTTCAGGCAGAGAACTTCCACGTGGGCGGTTGCGACACAGTCGTTAGCGCCAGCCGTATCCACAGTGAACACCGTCGTATCAGTGAATCCGCTTATCGATCCGAAAGCTGCGGTACTGAAAAGCGAACTGGTCCCTGGTTTAGTACATGTGCCACCGGGGTAGGTGCCAATGGCCGTCGTGCATACAATCAACTTTATGCCGTCAAGATGAAATCCGCTGGTGACGGTAGTGAAGTTGAAGGTATAGGTGTTGGAAACCCCGGATTGCCCGGATCCAATAGTCACTTTCCGATTCGTTATCTGCGCGGTCGCGGCTTTAGCGTTCCCCATAAAAACAGGCGTTAACCACATAACTGATAACGCGGCTGCCGTGAATAGCAACATTAGCCTCGTAAACAGGCGGTTATCCCTAGCAAAAACAAAAAACTTTTTACTCATCTATTTTGAGTATCTTTTCAGCTGTGTATTTCCCTTAAAATGTACTCCCTAATTTATAACATGAGCGGTAAGGCCGGACAAGAGTAAAACAAACCTTATCCACAGTAAGGTAACATAAGCGGACTGTGGTTTCGAGCTAGTAGACAGGTACGGCGATGAAGTCGGTCTTGGCCTGATAGGCACCGAACGGCGTGGTGATCTGAGGGGTAGCGGCGTATTTAACCATGATGGCTTCATCGTCAATCTGTTTGACGGTGCTGCTGGCGCTACTGGCGATGTTGACGGCGGAACCTGTTTCGTCCCAGGCGAAGCCGTTGGCGGTGTCGTATGTATAGGTAGTAGGCGTACCGGTGCTACCGCCGCCGACATAGTTGCTGAGCGGCCTAAGATTGCATGTATCACCGGCGGCAATCGGGCTCGGAAGCTGGTTGGCGTCTCCGTAAGAGCAGGTATAAGATGATACGCTGCCGAAGTTGATGCCGGCCACTGTCATCCCGAATTTTTCCTGACCAGGCGTGAAAGTCGTCTGAGTAGTTCCGGCCGCGTCAATACACGGGTCGGTGAGGTCGTTGGTACCGACGATACCGCCGGAAGGTATGCCTGTTCCACTGGGATCATCACAGGTCTGACCACTGATACGGAGCGTTCCTAAGTGGTTGGTGCCGGATTGTTGGATAGCATCATAAGCGACGGTAGTGCCGTTACCGGCGTTACTTCGCACCATGGCCACGGCGTTAAGTCCGCAGTCCACTGCCGTACAGTTGGTAGACCAGGGCGTGAGGTTAACCGCCGACGTATCCAACGTACCGAGGTTTACCGATGTACCGGATACGGCGGTGCAGTCGCCGCCGACCGAGGTCGCGACATCGTCTACTGATGTGGAGCCGACGCAGAAGTTCAGGATTTCAGCTACGGCCGCGTTGGTCGTAAGCGCCTGGGTGATCGCGCTGGCCGTGGCGCCGAAGTCGGTCTGGGGCGCCGTGTAGTTGGCCGTGGTGTAGGTATAGATTCCGACATAGAAAGCCGTATTGACGGATGTAGGGTTTTTAATCGTCGTGAAGGAGATAGTCCGGGAAGTGGCCGTCTGGCTGGTAGCATCGGTACGAGTGGCGCAAAGGACATTGTGGTTGGAGGAAGGCACGCAGTCGTTAGCGCCGGTGTTATCTACGGCGAAGTTTGTCGCGCCCTGCCATCCGGACTGAGTACCGAACGCCGCGTTGACAAAGCCGCCGCCGGCGCCGGAAAAGCCGGTTGGCGCCGTACAGCCGCCGGTATTGCCAGGGTAAGTGTTCACAGCGATAGTGCAGGCCACGAACTTAAGGCCCTGGATCTGACTGGTAGACGGTACCGTAAAGGTGAATGTATAAGTAACACCGGTGGCGCCGGGCTGGGCCGAAGATATGGTAAGAGATCGTGTCGTAATCTGCGCCGCGTCGACGTCTTTTGGCATTAGGAACGGTAATAAACCTACCCCGCTTATAAGGAGGGCGACGATAAATAGAGGCAAGACGTACAGATGTCTGGTGAACTTATTATTCTTAAGTGTCATATTTAAATTGTTTTTTTATTTTGGATGTTTACTGGTTTCAATCTATACCATAAGCGGATACATGTAAACAGCCAATTTTAAGTTATCCACAGCTTCGACTTCATAAGCGGGCTGTAGTTACATTCCTAAGGTGTTATTACATAAGGTGTTAATA
>Ga0105238_10000723_pt1 | contig 34452 bp, 29 predicted proteins | sample KBSC34metaG_FD_81526 | JGI IMG/M metagenome (GOLD analysis project Ga0105238, IMG submission 81526) | Corn rhizosphere microbial communities from Kellogg Biological Station, Michigan, USA - KBS C3-4 metaG | ecosystem: Host-associated > Plants > Roots > Rhizosphere > Soil | place: Michigan, USA...
TGGACCTGGGTGGACGAAGCACCCTGGGGATTCGCACCGTACCACTACGGCCGCTGGGCTACTTTTGGCGGTCGCTGGGGCTGGATACCCGGACCCTATGATGCAACTCCCGTCTACGCGCCGGCGCTGGTGGCGTGGGTTGGAGGAGGACGAGGCGGCTCCGGCTTCAGCTTGAGCTTTTCCATTGGCACGGTGGCCGCAGTGGGATGGTTTCCCCTGGGTCCTCGTGAGCCGTATTTCCCGTCTTACCAAGCGAGCCGGGGTTATTTCACGCGGGTGAACAACACCAACACGGTGATCAATAACACCACCATCAACAACTATTACGACTCCAGCCGGAACAATGCCGCGATCACCAACATCCCGTACGTGAACCGGAATGTTCAGAACGGCGTCACTGCAGTTCCGCAAGACAGCTTCGCCCGGGGCCGCCGGGTGACGCAGGATGCGCGGCCGGTACCGGCGGCTCAAGCCGGCTCGGTCCAGGTCTTCGGCGCTCCGGCCATTGCGCCGCAAAGGGAGAGCGTTCTCGGCGCCCGCGCAGACACTGCCTCCCGCGCGGCACGTCCGCCCGCCAATGTGTTGACCCGACCGGTGGTCGCGCGAAGGGCTCCTCCTCCGGCTCCGGTTCCGTTTGACCGTCAGCAGCCGGCGCTGGCTAGAAATCCCGGCCGCCCTCTGCCAACAGCCGACGTCCAACAGATTCGCCAAGGTGCGCCCGCGCAGCCCACACCTCCAGTGCGCGTCGTGGACATGGGAAGAATCAGGCGGGTTCAACCCAATATTCAACCCACGGTGGGCGCTGCACCGCAGGGCGCTCCAAGTCCTGTTGCTCAGCCCGGACAGCAGAAGGGGCCTCCTGGACGGCAACAGCGTCAACCGGAGGTGTCAGGGCCTCAGCCACAAAGACCTCAGCCCCCAGTCGCTGAACGGCAGAATGTTCCTCCAGCGCGGCAACAACCTCCGCAACAGCAGCAGCCACAACAGGTGACACCGCCTCAGGCACAAACGCCCGAACCGCCGGCAGTGGACCGGCAAAGGGGACGACAACGCCAGCAGCAACCGGTGACACCGCCTCAAGCGCAGCAGCCTCAGGCTCCGGTTGTGGAACGGCCGAACGTGCCGCGGCCACAGCTTCCCCAACAGGCGGTACCACCGCAGGCGCAAACGCCCGAACCACCGGCAGTGGACCGGGAGAAGGGACGACAACGGCAGCAGCAACCGGTGACACCGCCTCAAGCACAGCAGCCGCAGCCCCCGGTCTTCGAAAGGGAGAGGGGACGGCAACAAGCTCCGCAGCAAGCGATACCGCCTCAAGCTCCGGTTATCGAACGGCCGAATGCGCCGGCGCGGCCACAGCTTCCCCAACAGGCAGCACCGGCTCCGGCACAAGCGCCTCCCCCTCCGCCAACCGACCGGCCGCAGCGCCAAGACAAGGGGAAGCAGGAGAAATCTGCGAAACAGGACAAATCGGACAAGTGATGAGTGTCAAGTTCCTCAACCTGTTCGACGCGCGGCGCAGACCGAGCCCGGCTTCGCGATACAGCCGGTGCACGCCAGTGTCAAATCGATAGGTGCGGAGTGCCAGGCTTTCGTAGCTCCCAGTCGAACATCAGCCGTGACACAAATATGGCCGTGAACAGATTCGCGATCAGGCCAATCACGAGTGTGAGCGCAAAGCCTCGCACTGCAGTCGTACCGAAGTAGAATAAGCAGCCGCACGCGACTAGGGTCGTAACGTGTGTATCTACTATTGTCGCGAAGGCGTGCCGGAATCCCGCCTCCATCGCGGCATACGCGCCCTTCCCTGCACGAAGCTCTTCCCGGATACGCTCGAATACCAATACGTTGGAATCGACTGCCATCCCGATGGTCAAGATCAATCCCGCGATCCCCGGGAGTGTAAGGACAGCATCAAGACAACTTAGAGTCGCGAGGAGGATAAGTCCGTTCAGTAGCAGAGCCACAACGGCGTGAACCCCGCTGCGTTTGTAATAGCTGATCATAGCCGCGGCCACTGTCCCCAGCCCAGCAGCGCCCGCGCGGAGTCCCTGGTGAATGGAGTCGGCACCCAACGACGGTCCCACCGTCCGCTGTGCGTGCGCGGTTATCGGCGCGGGCAGCGAACCCGCGCGCAGATTCAGAGCTAGCTCAGCAGCCTCATCCCCGGTTCGCGCACCGAAGATCTGTCCTGTATCAGAAATCTTGCCTTCAATCACTGGGACACTCAAGATCTTATGGTCGAGAACGATAGCCGCGCTCCTCCCGATGTTGGCCGCGGTGTAGGATGCAAACCGCTTTGCTGCGGTTTGGCTCAGCACAAAGGACGTGGCCCATCCCCGCTCTGTGGGCAGTGCTTGTGCATCGCGCAAATCCGTTCCGCGAACCTCCGGATTTCTTGCTAACAGATACCAGGACCCGCCTGGACCTTGAAGAATTTGCATGTCCAGAGGAAGGGTGCCGCCTTTGCTCGCATATGCCTCTTCGCGCGAAGCGAAAGGACCACTCCTTACATCTAGCCATTCCAGGACGGCGGCAGTGCTCAACATGCGCTTTACCCATTCGGGATCTCTATTCAGGCCCGGGAGCTCTATCAGGAGCCGGTCCTCCGCTCCGGCCCGGCCCAGCGGCTGTACCGTGGCTTCGGAGAGCCCTAGGCCATTCACCTTCCTCGTCAACACTTCGCGCGTCTGGCTCATCACCTGGTCGCGAAACTCCCGACCAGGCTCGCCGGGCCCGCGCCAGGCTTCGCGCCACTGTACCTGAAAGTCCAACTGCATACCTCCGCGCAAATCCGTTCCAAGGCGGATATTGCGCTGCCAGTTAGCCATCAATTCATTTCCAGATCTCGGCAATCCGATCAGCAAATAGGTGGATATAGCCGCCACTGCGGCGACAAACAAAGTTCGAGCAAGTAAACCATTCCTCATGACACTACTCTCCTCATCGTGGATTTTTGGGTTCAGACGCAGGCTTTAGAGGAGCGTGCGAGGGGGCGGCCGCTGATTGAGGGCGGCCTCCGCTGCAAGGGCGATAGCGACTCGTCCGGTTCGCTGCGTTGCAGGGCGGGCGCTTAAATCAACATGCAGAATGAAGGCGGCCACAGACGCGGCGATCCGCCGGTCTGTCAGTGATGTGGTACTGCTTACTGGAGCGGGTTCAAGGGCCGACGGCGGATGATGCGGCTTGTGGAACGCGGCTCCGCGCTCCGGAAGACCCGCGTGACTGCCGGAGAGAGCGCCCATGACACTGAGGATCAGCGTCATGCAGAGCCCGGCAAACAAGAACCGCGCGGCAACTCGCATCCTCTAGGATCTTACCCCAAACGTCGCATGCTTGTGCCAGAAGCGTTATCAGTTCAGCACGTGTACAGTCCGGGCTCGGCACGCCCCGATAACACGTACTATCGCTAGCTACTTCTCACAAGCGCGTTTGTCGTTACCTATCCGCGAAGCCTGACGGCTTACTTCAGCGCTCGGGGTTTGGCCTCCGATTTGTCACTATGCCAATCGCGGATGCCGATTGTGCCATCCGTTTCGCGCTCATGGCTCGCGCTAATGAGAGAACGATGACCTCCATTGACAGCTTTGCGAATGCTGGCATTTTCAAAACAAGCTGTCCTAAAGTAACGGTCAACTGGACTACTGTGGTCACCTTCCCCGGGGCTCGCGCGGCCGGACGAGGCCGGGCTTTTTCGAAGGGGAACACTCCAAAATATTGTCACTCGTTCCGCTATACTAACCTTTTCCATGGGAAAAGCCTTGGAGTTACCGTGAAACTAATCATATTCGCATTCGTTGTGTTCTCCACCTTTCCGTTGTCTCGTTTAGCCGCGGCCGATTGGCGTCCAATTGATCCCGCGGAGAGCGCGCAGAAAACGCCGCGCCTCGATCCGGCTGCCGACGCCGAGATCCTGCTATGGGATGTCAAGGTCGAAGACCGCCTGCAGGGCGAGGATCTCTCCTTGCTGCTGACCTACTACGTGCGTATGAAGATTTTTACTTCCCACGGAAAAGAAGAGCAGGCGACTGTCGAAATCCCGCGGCTCGGCCGGCGCACGATCGGTGATGTTGCGGGCCGCACGATCAAGCCAGATGGAACGATTTTCGAGCTGAAAAAAGATTCGATCTTCGACCGCGAACTGATCAAAGCCAAAAATCTGAAGCTACACGGCAAAACATTTGTATTGCCTAACGTCGAAGCCGGGGACATCATCGAATACCAGTATCGCGAAACCCGTCAAAACGAGATCGCCCAATATCTGCGCCTATATTTCCAGCGCGATATTCCAATCTGGAATGTAACGTATCATATTAAGCCGCTCGCTACGACGTGGTCTCCCTACTCGATGCGGACCATGTCGTTCCAGCTTCCGCAGCTCGAGTTCAAAAAAGAAAGCACTGGCTTTTACAGCATTTCCCGAAGCGATATGCCGGCGTTCAAGACCGAGTCTTACATGCCTCCGGAGGACCAGCTGCAGGCCTGGATGCTGATTTTCTACGAGGAGGACAAGAAACTCGATGCGGCGAAATTCTGGAAGGAGCTCGGCAAGAAAGACTACAGCGATTTTAAGCCGCGGTTAAAGGCCGATGGACAGGTGAAAAAAACCGCGGAGGAAGTGACCTCGGCAGTCACCGATCCCGGGGCCAAAATTGCCGCACTCGACGCGTTCGCACGCACGAAAATCAAGAACGCCAACAGCCGTGCCTTTCATCTGACGCCGGACGAGCGCAAGGCATTTAAGGAGAATCACTCCCCCGGCGACACACTGAAACAGCGCATTGGCACCGCGATGGATGTGAACATCCTTTTCGCCGCTATGGCGGGAGCTCTCGGATTCGACGCCCGAATGGCGCGTGTACCGGACCGCGGCGATACCTTCTTCAACCGCGAGCGCCCGACCACGTACTTTCTGAACGAATTCAGCGTCGCGGTGATGGTAGGCGACAAATGGAAGTTTTATGACCCTTCGACGTCCTATCTCGAACCCGGCATGCTCCGCTGGCAGGAGGAGGGACAGATGGCGCTGCTTTCGGATCCCAAGGAAGGCACTTTCATTCCCACGCCTTTTACCGATCCCGAACACTCGAAGCGTCAACGCCGCGCGCAGCTCAAACTGCTGCCCAACGGCACCATGGAAGGGACCGTGGAGTATACCTATACGGGTCATGTGGCGCGAGAACGCAAGCTTCAATGGGAGGACGTCACACCTGCGGACCAGGAGAAGGACTGGAAGGAAGGAGAAACCGACCGGCTCAGCTCCGCGGAAATTGGGGATATTTCGATTACGGGCATCGGCGATAGCAGCGCACCAGTGGTGGTAAAGCATCACATTTCGGTGCCTGGATACGCCACGCGTACCGGCCGGCGTATTCTGCTGCAGCCCGCGTTTTTCCAGTTTAATCAAGGCGTGCGGTTCGCCGACAACACGCGGAAGTGGGACCTTTACTTCAACTACGGTTGGTCGGAAGACGATGAAGTAACCATCGAGCTTCCCGAAGGCTGGCAGCTAGACCAACCCCAAGCGCCAATCAGCACGAAACTCGGCACGCTCGGGGAATACCGGACTGAGGCCCGCATTAGCAGCGACCAACGCACTCTGATCTATCGCCGCCATTTTGATTGGGGAAGAGACCAGCAAATTCTAATCCCCGCCTCCGGCTACAGCCAGGTGCGGAATGCATTCGATGTCATGCGGAATCAGGACGGCTACACGCTTTCGCTGAAGGAGAGCCAGTAGCCATGCGGCGCGCGCTGTGTCTGCTGTTCCTGGTGGCGTCGGCTGCAGTGGCGGCGGACGACGTGCCAGCGTGGCTGAAGGATCTGACTACGTTCAAGCCTCCCGCCTATGACCGCAAGATCACGGCGGTGGTACTGCTCAACGAGGAACAGGACGCGGTGAGTCAGAGCGGGCGGGTGACGACGACCACGAGGACTGCGATCTTCTATCTCAACCGGGTCGGTGCGGACATCCGCTTTTCCGATCAATACGACACGTCCAGTGGTAAAGTGCGCGATTTCCGGGCATGGACGATCGCCCCAACCGGCAAGGTGAAGAAATACGGTAAGGACGAAATCCTGGACGTGGCCTGCGCGGACAATGACGTTTACAACGAATGCCGCCGCCGCATAGTTTCCGGCAAGGCGGATGCCGAGACTGGCGCGATTTTTGCGTATGAATCGGTGATCGAAAGCCAGTCGTTTTCGAACCAGCTGATGTTCCACTTTCAGAACACGATGCCAGTGCGTGTGGCGCGCTTCACGGTGACTCCGCCGCCTGGGATGGAAGTCTCCGCGATACCCTTTAATGGCGCTCCGGCGCAAGCCCCTGCGGCCGGAGGCGGGTTCACCTGGCAGATGGAGAATCTGGCGGCGATCGAGCCGGAAGACTCTTCCCCGAGCATTCTTACGCTGGCCCCCTGGGTGGGCGTGAATCTTACTCCAGCCGGGCAGAAGGTAATCTCCTGGTCCGAAGCCGCGCGGCAGCTCGCAGTCTTGAACGAGGGCAGCGCCGAGCCGAATGAAGCGCTCGCGGCAAAGGCGCGCTCGCTGGTCGCCGGCCTGACCAATGAATTGGACAAGATCCGCGCCATCGGACGTTTTGCCCAACAGGTTAATTATGTTTCCGTGCAGGTCAACATCGCGAAGGGCGGAGGTTACCGTCCCCATGCCGCCAATGATGTCTTCCAGAAACTCTACGGAGACTGCAAGGACAAAGCCAATCTGATGCGGGCGATGCTGAAGGCCGTCGGAATCACCGCCTACCCGGTGGCGATCTATTCCGGAGATCGTACGCATGTCACCGAACAGTGGGCATCGCTGGGGGCGTTCAATCACGCGGTATCGGCTATTCGCGTGGGTTCGGAGACTAGTGCGCCTGCCGTACTCGACGATCCGCGAATGGGACGGCTTCTGTTCTTCGATCCGACCGATCCCTACACACCACCCGGTTTCATTCCGGACCATGAACAGGGGAGCTTTGCGCTGATCGGCATCGCCGATACGGGCGGGTTAGTGCGTGTACCCGTTGCAAAGGTGGTGGCCGCCTCGCGGGAGCGCACCGTGGAAGCCGCGCTCGCGGCGGATGGCTCGCTCAGCGGAACATTTGTCGATCGGCGTACAGGCGAAGCCCTCCCCGCCGCGGTGTCTTCCTATCGGGGGCTTTCCAGGGCCGATTACAACAAGGGCGTGGAGCGCTGGCTGGCCGCTAGCGTACCGGGAGCGCTCGCAACCGGCGTTGAGGTCGTCGACAGCGAGAGCGCATTCGTGCTCAAGGGCGAGTTCAAGGCGCAACGCTACGGACAGTTGCCGCAGGCGCGGCTCCTCACGGCGCGCGCGGCTCCGCTGCGGCACTATGAAACGCCGGCGTTCAGCGCAAAAACGCGCGTCTGGCCTATCGTTATGGATGCCGACAGTCTGAGCGAAACCGTCCGCATGACTCTGCCCGACGGTTTCAAGGTCGATGAGATGCCGCCGGCGGTTCATCTGAACTCACCATTCGGGACATTCGAGGCCACGTGGAAGCTGGAGAACCCATCTCTGGTTGTGTTTCACCGAACCATTCAGATTCCGGCGCAGAGCGTTCCCGCCAGCCAGTATCCGGAACTGCGAAAGTTTCTTGAAATGGTGCGCGGGGCCGCGGAAGAACCCGTCATTCTTGTCAAGTAATAGTCTTCGGAGTTTGTTCGGACTTCCAGAAGTCGGGACTCCGTTGTGGCTCCATTCGACGTGCTTCGACGAAACCGGTTTGGGCTCTCAGTTTCTTCATCCTCGCCTTGATTCTCACGCGGCAATTCGGATGGGCGGGACAGAGGCTGCCACAGCATGTCTAGCATATAGAGTGTGTACGACCTTCTCCGCGAGCTTCACAAGGCCGTAACAGAACGCCATGCCACCGAAGACCGTCGCCATTAGGCCGAACACAAGGGCATAGAAGTTACCTGCACCCGAGTCCGCAGATACGTCAGCAGCCATCAATGGCAACGAAGCCATTCCCGCACAGCAAACATTTCGAACCAGCGTTCTCATCGTGCTTTCTCTCATGGCGAGTTCTCCTTTGGGTCGCTCAAGCTCGCCACAACAAGCGCAATCATTCGACCACATTTACTGTCCTTGTTGACTGATAAACAAAAGACTTGGTCAGAGTATGGGCGTGCGAGAGTGCGCGTTCCCGCGCAGATGGGTGTTGTAGCTCTGCCGGAATCCGTAGACTCCGCTTCTTATTTACTTCTTAGCCGGCACCAAGCTCCACAAATAGAGAAAGACTCCCGCGCCAATCAGAGGACAGCCGACTACAACAAAAGCGACAAACGCGAGCGGATGGATTCTGAAGAGCGTGCACAGCTGAATCAGCAACCCGGCGCCAATCAGAAGGCTCGCCCACTTAATTCTGGCTTCAATGAGTGGCTTCTCCATCGTTACTTGCTCTCTTTCCAGAACGCAGCATCCTTGAGCGAACCGACCTCATGAACGATGTCGTGGCAGCCGCTCGAAAGACACGAACGTTGGCCGGACTTGACGCTTTGGAGCAGATCCGGTGTCTTGTGATGGCCAGACCCCTCTTCGAATCGCCGCGCCCCCAGGTGGCAATGCAGGCATTCCCGATTGTTGTAGGGCTGATAAAGCTTGATCTCCTCCGGTTTGGGAATCGTGCCGAAATACTGGACCTGGAGGTGGCGAAGGCCCCTCAGTTTCGCGCGCAGAGTGCCGAACATGGCGTAGTCCGTGTGGCATGTGTAGCAGGCGCGATCGCGGGGAACACGGTTGTTCTGGAAGTGGCGCGCCGGGAGGTAGCTCGGATCATCCACATACAGACTGCGGCCGAAGTCGGTCATTACGTGGCAGGAGAGGCAGAACTGGGTGGATTCCGCGCGCTCCATTTGCTCGGAGAAACCGCCCCACACCGCGGCGATCGGAAGGACGCCGAGTGCGATGAAGGCCAGAATCTTACCTTCACGGGATCGCGTCCACTGAGCACGAAAGCCAACCAGCAATACGATCGCGGCCGTGATCGCGATGAAAAGAATGACAATCGTGGCGGGCATAGTTCAGGGCTATTTGGCAAGACTGCGGTAATACTCGACGAGCCCCTTGATCTGGTCGGCATTGAATTCCTTACCGTAGGCGTCCATATCCGTGCCTTTGCCGTTCTGGACAACCTTGATCATGTCGGCGGCGCTCATCTTGGCTGTGGTCTCCTTGGCGCCCTTCATCTTAAGTTTCTTGCCCTTCGCGGTATTGCCCCCATCCGGACCATGGCACGCCGAGCATTTGTCAAGGTACAGATCCTTGGGATCTTTCTGCGCCGAAGCGGCCAGCGCACATCCAAGCAACAGCAGGCCGCCCATCGTGATTCTCTTGAAGAAAGTGGTCATAAGTTTAGAAACTCCTGGTCCAAGCGATTAACAGCAGCTTCGCGCCGAAGTTGTTTCCCGGCACGATCTGCTCGATGTAATAGGTACGTTGCAGCTGTGCGGTCAGCCGCCCAAGCCGCGGGAAGTCGTAATTTAGTGAGCCGGTGGCGTACGGGAAACTCATAGGTCCGTAGAGCGGTGCTTCTCCGGCGATCTCCCCGAGGCCGGTAGCGCGCACGTAATTGCCGCTGAAGCTGATCTCCAGGCGACGAACGGGCGCAAGCTTGACGCCTGCCTGCCAAACCCGATTCACATCCTGGTCGCGAATTGCCAGATTGGTGAATGGCGCGGGGCCGCGCAGAAAGCTGACGAAATCCGATGCAAAGAGGCTGTCGTAACTGAAACCGGCAAAGCCCGACACGCGACTGTTGTATTCATACGTGGCCGTGAATGCGTTGCTGCGCACGGTGCTGTGATAATCCGTATCGATCAGCGTGCGATTTCGCACGATCACAGCGTCTTCGATGTAGAACTTGTCGGTTGGACGGACGCGGACCACGATCCGCCCACCGATATCGATGTGGGGTGTGATGCGCGTGTATGAGGTGCCATTAGTGGTTTGATCGATGTCGGCGCGGATCGTCAACACTTTCGACGGCTGATAGTAGGCACTCGCGACCGGCCAGACCGTCTTAATGCGCTTAGTTCGCGTGGGATCGACGACGCCTCCGTCCAGGAATTCCACATCGCTCTTCATGTAACGAATACCGGTGCGCACGAGCAACGACGATGCGGGCGTAAACACCATCGCGAAGTCGGCTGTGTGGGTGCCAATAATCCATTGGTTGGAAGAATCGCCCGCCGCAACGACCAACCCGGTCACGCTACGAAATTGCGCGCCGCTATTGACGGTGAATCGTGAGTAACGGTAATCGAGCAGTATGCTCCACCACTCGCGGAACTTGTAGGTGAAGCCCTGGTCGATTACATGATTGGGCTCGGTTACGTTCGCGCGCGAGGACAGCGAAACTGCATACGGCGCATCGGTTGTGCCGCCAGAGTTGGTCCGGGCGACGCCGTCAAAGGACATGTTGAGCGAAGCCGGTCCGCTGTAGCGATAAAAAATGTAGCCCCCGCGGGCCTCGAGCTTCGGCGTAATATGACCGGTGTAGGAGAACTCGCTTACGGGTGTGGTGAGCTTTCGGGAATCCGTCCAGGAGATCCCATTCACCAGCTCCGCCGCTGTGTTCGGATCATCGATATTGATGCTCCGCTCCGGGGAACTGGCGTTCTGCCCGTTAATTGAATCCTCAAACCTCTGATACCCGAGGCGGTAGTGGAGGCTCCACCCATGCGAGGTGTAGTCGATGCCTCCGGTAACGCGGTTCGACATCTCGCTGAGCGGGGCGAGCACGTAGTATGGATTCGCACGCGCGAAAGATCCCCACACTGCTGACGATCCAAAGTAATCCAGCGAACGCGTCGTCCAGCTCATTCCATCGCGAGTGTTCCGGTTGTACTCGAAGCTGAAACGCAGGTTGTTCGTGGCGTGTACCACCAGGTTCATCGATCCCAGCTTGCGCACCGTCGCCCAATTGTGATTATTGGTGAGACCATCCAGACCGTTGGGCAGAGCAGCACTGTCGTTCCGATTCCAGTAGTACCGGCTTTGTGTGAAATTGACGCGCAGATCGTAACGGCGGTTCTTGCGCGCGGTTAATTGGGCGGTTGTAAAAGGATCGCCACCCAACCCGCTGAGTGTAAGGGAATAGTCGTCGGCGAAACGGTTCTCTCCTTCCTTGGCCTTGCCGAACAGATTGAAATCCAGCAGGCGGAAGCCGCTATTGAGGTCAAATAGCTCGTCAAACTTGGGACGATAACCGCTGACGTCGGTGAACCTGTAGCCGCTGGTAAACGACCCTTGATTTTCGAATCCTCCCAGTGTCAATGGCTTAGCTGCGTCATCCTGTGCTCGCGCCGGAAACACCCCCAGTGCCACCGCGGCTGCAAGAAACACGAGAGCGGGATGGAGTCTTGTATTCATCACGACTCCTCACTGCAAGAAATCGACATTAAAGTTGGAGCCGTGAATGCTGGCGTGACAGCGGGTGCAATCGCCGCGAGTCTGGAAACTCAACCGCCCGTGTGGGACGTTGGCTGCAAATGGATTGACATGGCACTGGAGGCAGAGCAGGCGCTCCTCCCGGCTCGCCAGAAGCATTCGATTCACGCTTCCGTGCGGGGTGTGGCACGCGGTGCAGCCTTCTACCTTTACGGCCGAGTGCTCGAACACAAAAGGTCCGCGCTTCTCGGTGTGGCACTGGGTGCAGGTCTCCCATCCGCTCTGCCGCAGCGTCGCGCGATTGGAAGTCCCATGGGTGTTGTGGCAATCCGTGCATTTCATCAAGCCTTCAGGCACGCGGTGATGGGTCGGCAGCGCGAACTGCGCCTGGATGTTGCCGTGGCATCCGAAGCAGAGCTCCGGCTGGGGCTTCTTGAGCAGACTGTTGTGCAGCCATCGTGTCTCTTCGGGTAATTTTGGTACGGAGAAGAAGTCAGCCTGGGCGATTCTCAGATCCACACGTTTCGGATTCCGCGCCGCCTCCACCAGGTGAGTGGAGTGACAATCCATGCAGGCGACTCCATGCTGCATGTGGGTCGAATGGTCAAAGGCAGACTGTTCCCGGCTGCTTTGATGGCATAACAGGCAGCGCTCGGAATTCTGCTTGGGATTTCCGCGAAACGCGAAGATGAGCTTCGTAGCGGCTGCTGTCTTCGCATCGTCCCCGTGCGCGGCTTCCTCCGCGTCGGCATGGGCTTTGCCTGGACCATGGCACATCTCGCAGCCCGTGGCCGAGTTGGCGTGCGCTGGCGGAAGAGCCGCGTGCTTGGTCTTCCCGTACTCTTGAAACTCGGCTTTGTGACAGGACCGGCAGCGGTCGGCGCCCACGTAGGAACCGCCTGCCGAAGGCACGGGCCCTGCGATCGCGATGGAGGAGGGTTCAGTTGCAGCCGGGCGCGTTTGGGCGTTGCTGTTTATCCCGACGGACAAGACTAGCGCTATGAGCCAACATGTCGCACCACAGTTCATCCCGGTTCACATCGGCACGCGACGGGCCAACTGAAGCCATCGCCGTAAAACATCAAAAACAGTGTAGTTTGACCGCTCCTGACTCTGCGGCAGGAATTCCCTGGGCGATATAACCCAGGCGTGGCGACCGCATTGCGTCATTGGACACGGCAAACAGACTTGCCCTGCTGGATCTTAAGGCGTTAGCCCTATTCCCGGACTGGCCGAGCAACTGCACATTAGCGGTCGGGAGCTCAAAGAAAGCCATGGTGAAATCGAAAATCGGAGTATATATCGTAGCGGGAGCATTTCTAGCACTTGCCGTTGGTGCAGCGCAAAAAAAAGCGCCCGAGCCCGTACAAGAGAGGCAACTTCTGGACTCCTTCAAGGGGCCGGAGTTGTTTCGAGCGTATTGCGCCACGTGCCACGGAAAAGACGGCAAGGGTGGCGGACCTATGGCTGGATCGCTAAGAATCGCGCCTGCGGACCTGACCCGGATCGCGGCGCGTAACGGCGGCACCTTTCCTTTCCTTGAGGTCCAGAAAATCATCTCGGGAGAACAGCAACCGCCAGCTACTCACGGGACGCGTGAAATGCCAGTATGGGGCCCCATCTTTTCAGAGGTCTCCTGGGACCAAGACCTCGGGCGGGTACGCATCTACAGCCTCGCCAAGTATCTCGAGGCGATTCAAGTGAAGTGACGCAACCTTCGTGAGGAGCACGTATGTTAACCATTAAACACATTCTTTTCCCCATCGATTTTTCCGAGCGATGCTGTGGCGCGGCTCCTTTCGTACAGGCCATGGCACGCCGTTTCGGCGCCAAGATCACGCTATTGAGCGCGCTACCGCCCGTCTGGCAGAGCGGCATCGCCGACGCCGGCGCAGTCATTCCACTGGATATGGACGAGCTGAAGAGCGATATCCAGACGCGGCTGAGGGGTGCTTTCCTGCAGGAGTTTGAGGGCATCCCGGTACAACGGATCGTGGAAATAGGCGACCCGTCGGACGTGATCACGCGGTTTGCGCACACTGAAGGCACGGATCTGATCATGATGCCGACCCACGGATACGGTCCGTTCCGCAGTCTGCTGGTGGGCTCAATCACGGCCAAGGTTCTCCACGATGCCGAGTGTCCAGTGTGGACCGCCACTCATGTGCAGGAGCAGCCTGCAATCCACCACGTGGTGAGCCGCAATTTGCTGTGCGCAGTAGATGGTACGCCCAAGAGCGCGCCTCTGATTCAGTGGGCAGCGGAATACGCCAAGGTCGCGGGTGCGACGCTTCGGCTGGTGCATGCGGTTTCCGGTGTTGTGGCATGGCCAGATCGGCAACTTGACCAGGAATTTCAAGAAACGCTACGGAAGGAAGCCCGGGAGGCCATCGAGCGGCTGCAAAGGTCGATTGGAGTTGCTGCACCGCTGTGCGTTGCGGTGGGAGAAGTTGCCGGAGTGGTTCGCGCAGAAGCCGAGCGGCACGATTCGGATTTGATCCTGATCGGCCGGGGCATTCTGCACGAGACTATGGGCCGCTTGCGGACGCATTCTTACGGGATTATCCGCCAGGCTCCCTGTCCAGTGCTGAGTGTTTGAAATCGCGGGCCGGAGCCCGCCCGACAGCCACTTTCAGAGATTGTGCTTCTTGAGTTTGTAGCGCAGCGCGTCGCGGCCGATGCGCAGCGTGCGCGCCGCCTGGGACTGATTTCCATCCGCAGCCTGCATGGCGCGCAGAATAAGCGCACGCTCTTGTTCTTCCAGTGTTCCCGTGACGGACTCCGCCTCGGCCGCGATAGCGATTTCGCCAGGATTGCTTCCTATCTGCCCGCCAGTCAGTAGATAGGGAGGGAGGTCCGGGATGTCGATGGTATCGCCTAGCGTCATCATGCAGGCGTGGCCGATCACGTTTTCCAACTCTCTGACATTGCCCGGCCAGGAATGCAGTGCCAGGCGGATTTGTGCGCGGCGGGTGAGGCCGCGAATCTCCTTGCCGTATTGAGACGCGAATTTCGCGATCAAGTGCCGTTCCAGAAGGGGCAGATCTTCCTTGCGCTCCTCGAGCGAGGGAACCTGGATCTCGACCATGGACAAGCGATAATAAAGATCCTCACGGAAACGTTTGTCGGCGATGGCTGCTCGGAGGTTATGGTTGGTTGCTGCTACAACTCTGACATCGACCTTACGCGCGGTGAGAGATCCGACACGTTGGATCTCCTGATTCTGCAGAACGCGCAAAAGCTTGGCCTGCGTCGCCAGCGGCATGTCTCCGATCTCGTCGAGAAACAGGGTACCGCCGTGGGCGTGTTCAAAGAGCCCGGCCTTGTCAGTGCTGGCGCCGGTGAAGGACCCGCGTACGTGTCCGAATAGCTCGCTTTCAAATAGAGTCTCGACCACGGCCGAGCAATTCAGGACGACGTACCGTCCCTGCCCAGCCGGACTCAGCCGGTGCAGCGCCTGTGCCACTAAATCCTTGCCTGTGCCGGTTTCGCCCGTAACCAGTACCGCGCGGTAGTGCGGAGCAACCCTGCGAATGCGCGAGAACATATCCCACATGGTCGGACTGTTCCCCACCATCCCCTCGAATGCGGCACTGGCTGTCAACTCGTCTTCTAGCCGGCTGGCGTGCTGGCGCTTGCGGGCGATCTCTACTACGACTCCAATCTTTTCGCGCAGGGCGGCAATAGAGACTGGCTTGTTGAGATAATCCGCCGCGCCCTTCTTGATCGCTTCCACGGCAGACTCGGTGGAGTAGTGCGCGGTCATAAGAATCACTTCGGTGGCTGGATCAAACTCCATGATGCGATCCAGCACTTCCATGCCGCTCATCTTAGGCATGATCAGATCGGTGAGCACGATTTGCGGACGTCGGCTGTGGACCAGATCGAGACCATCTTCGGGATCCGATGCCGTGAGGATTTCCAGGTCCGATTGAGCCAAGGCACTGGACAGCATCTCCAGACTGCCTGGATTGTCATCGATAATCAGTAGGGACAGAGCAGAACGCGCGGACATTCGTGTTCGTTTATCGTATCAGGCGCGCCACTTCGGCCCGCAAGGCATTTAGCCCAATGGGTTTGGTGATATAGCCGGTGAAACCGGCGGCCATGGCGCGCTCGCGGTCCCCCATCATGGCGCTGGCAGTCAACGCAATGATCGGAGTCGCGGCGAAGTGTTCCTCGCGGCGCAGTTGTTCGATTACCGCAAAGCCGTCTAGTCCGGGCATGTGAATATCGAGAATAATTAGGTCTGGAAACAGCTCGTGCGCCTGGTTTACTGCTTCCAAGCCGTTGCTCGCTTCGAAGACTTCGTAGCCGGAGTTTTCGAGAACCGTGCGAACCAGCTCCCGGCCTGTAGCCCTGTCATCGGCCACCAAAACCTTTTTCATGCTTTGCTTTTTGCTCCTACTTCCGAAGCGGAATGGTAAACGTAAAACGGCTTCCGCGATTGCGTTCACTCTCCACATGAATGCTGCCACCGTGTTGTTCTACCAAGCGCTTAGTGATGGCCAGGCCGAGGCCTGTTCCTTCCCGCACGCCCTTGGTGGTGGCTCCCACCTGATAGAACTTGTCGAAGATGGACTCGTGTTCTTCCGATGAAATCCCGACACCTGTATCGGCGACGGATAGCGCCACGAATGTTCCGCGAATTCCAGCCTCGACGCGAACCCGCCCTCCCTCGGGCGTAAATTTCACCGCGTTACTCAGCAGATTCACCAGCACTTGCTTGACACGCAGCCGGTCGGCTTCGATAGCCATCGGAACGTCCAAAAGAGTTTCCAGCGCGATCGACTTGGCCTCCGCAAGCGCGCGGACTGAAGCGATCGATTCGGTGACTACGGCCGTCAAGTCAAAAGGTTCCGGACGCAACTCCAGCCGGCCCGATTCGATCTTGCTGAGATCGAGGATATCGTTGATCAGATCGAGCAGGTGCATCGAGTCGTTGTGGATGTGCTGGATAAACCTCTTCTGCTTTTCATTCAGCGGACCCTCCAGTTCCTCGCCCAGCAGCTCGGAGAAGCCGATGATGGTGTGCAACGGCGTGCGGAGCTCGTGACTCATGCTGGCCAGGAACTCGCTCTTGAGGCGGTCTGCCCGCTCGATCTCGCGGCTGCGCAATTCCAGTTCTCGATTGGTCTCAGCTAGCTTCTGCGTGTACCGGTCTTGCGCTGCACGGAACCGGTCATCCGCAAGCTTGCGTTCAGTAATATCGCGAATAATTGCCGTGGCATGAAAGCCTTCCTGGGAAGACCCCGGACTTAGGCTGATCTCCACCGGGAAACGTGACCGATCCTTGCGGAGACCTTGGAGTGTCAAACCGGTTCCCATGGCGCGGGTCGATGGCCGCGTTCGGTAATGCGCACGATGCCCCACGTGCGCCGTACGCAATTCTTCAGGGATAAGGACCTCGATCGGTTGCCCCATCAGCTCCTCGCGCGCGTATCCAAACATCTGTTCGGTCACCCGGTTCATCAAAATGATCCGGCCTTCCTCGTCAACCTGCAGAATGGCGTCGGGAGCGGCTTCGAGCAATAGGCGGAAACGTTCGTCAGGCAATCGGTTCGGCTCCTTAGTACGGTTTGCGGCACCTCGCGACACGCCTCCCAGGGAGATTAAAGCAATCGGCGTTCCGAGTTTCCGGCTACTGATTACTAGTAGCACGCGCAGCGGAACACGCGGAGTTGGCCCAAGAATTGCCCAATTGGTGGATGGAAGAAGCCGGATTCACCGAAGAATGGTGGATTTGGGGGTGCGACTGGGTGATTTGACCCGCGGGAGCTGCGCGTAATGACCCAGACGCCCCCCAATTCTGGCGGAGGGAGTCAGCGAATGATGGCAGTCAGTGAGCAGGTGAATCGAGTAGCGGAGGAGTGGACGCAAGCGCCCCTTTATAGTCTGATTGAGCGCCTGGTCAGAGACCACCGGTCATGGCGCGTCAAGGATTTTCCGATGATCGAATATTTGTTCGATCGTATCGAGGATACGCCTGGGTCGACGCAGCCGCCCGGCCTGGTATCCTTGCGGCGGGCTTTTTACCGGCTGCGGGCAGAGATGGAAGGGCACATGAGCCGGGAAGAGAATGTACTATTTCCGGCAATTGTGGATACGGAGAGTCACGTGGTCGCGGGATTGGCCAGTCCCCGGTCAATCTTCGGTTCCATGCAGAACCCGATCACCATGCTGGAAGACGATCATGACCACGAGGACCGGTATCTTGCGGTCATGCGCGACGCTGCCGATGGTTACCAGTTACCGGAGGGCGCTGACGAGAACCTCCGCACGCTTTTTGGAGCACTGCAAGCGTTAGAAGCGGCTATGCACGCTCACACGCGCATCGAAAGCAGTATCCTGTTCACGCGTGCGCTCCAGCTGAGCGCGGAAAAGAGCGGCTCGATTTCCGGCACCCGTAATAGGGGTTTGCAATGAGGCGACTTAGATTAGCTTTGCCCGGGTCTTCGCTATCGCCGTCGCAGCTCTTGGGGGCCGTGGCCGGAATTCCCTGCGTCTCGCGATGCTCCCCATCAATTATCCGGCGATTCATCTTCCTGCCTATTGGACCGCTCCCAGTCCTCGTTAGCTAGACCATGACTGACCGATGGACGCCAAAGCTTTTCCTCTCCCTGCGAGGCTATAAAACACAGGATTTCCTGGCCGACCTGATCGCCGGCTTAACTGTCGGACTGGTGGCGTTGCCTCTAGCCATGGCCTTCGCCATAGCTTCCGGAGTGAAACCGCAGGCCGGCATATATACGGCCGTGGTCGCGGGCTTTCTGATATCCGCGCTCGGTGGATCGCGCGTGCAGATCGGTGGGCCCACGGGAGCTTTTGTAGTGATCGTAGCCGGAGTCATCGCGAAATTTGGAATCTCTGGATTGCTGATTGTCACGGTAATGGCCGGCGCAATATTGGTGGTGATGGGCCTGACTGGCCTTGGGACAGCCGTAAAATTCATACCACGTCCCGTAACGATTGGATTCACCAACGGCATAGCGGTATTGATCGCGTCGACCCAGATCAAAGACTTCCTGGGACTTCAAATCGGCGCACTGCCCAGTGAGTTTGTAGCGCGAATGCGCGTGCTGGCGCAGAACATTTCGACAGTGCATTGGCAGACGGCAGCGCTATCTACCGCATCACTGGCACTCATCATCTTGGTCCCCCGCCTAACCCGCCGGATTCCCGGATCGATTATCGCCTTACTCTTGGCAACGGCGTGCGTCGCATTCTTTGCTCTTCCCGTCGCCACGATCGGAAGCGCTTTTGGAGGAATACCGACGGGCTTGCCAAAAGTCTCCCTTCCGGCCTTTAGGCCGGAGTTGATCGTACTGCTGATTCCTTCAGCTCTAACCGTCGCACTTCTTGCCGCCGTGGAGAGTCTTCTTTCTGCTGTTGTAGCAGACAGCATGACCGGTGACCGGCATAACTCAAATGTAGAATTGGTAGCGCAAGGGATTGCAAATTTGGTCTCACCTCTGTTCGGCGGAATTCCGGCCACGGGGGCCATCGCTCGAACCGCCACCAATATCCGGTCTGGTGCGAGGACGCCAGTTGCGGGCATTATCCATGCCCTGACTCTGCTGGCTATTTTGCTGGTAGCCGCGCCGCTCGCCCGATTCGTTCCGCTTGCAACGCTTTCGGCCGTGTTGTTTGTGGTTGCTTACAACATGGGCGAATGGACGGAGATCGGCGTAATTCTCCGGTTGTCACCGGCCGACAAAGCGGTATGGGCCGCCACGTTCTTCCTGACGGTGTTCGCTGATCTGACCATCGCTGTTGAGGTTGGTATTGCACTGGCAGCGCTGCTGTACATCTCTCGCATCGCGCAGACGACCACGGTTGAGCCAGTTACCGCTGAATACATTGAGGAGGGGCGCCTCCACATCCTGCAGGACAAAGAGGTTCCTCCGTACGTCACGATTCTCAGAATCCATGGTCCTTTCCTGTTTGGGACCACGGACAAACTCGAAGAGGCGACCGCGAATCTTAAGCCTTTCGCTCCCGTGGTAGTGCTTCGGATCCGCAACATGACTGCCCTCGATGCGACCGGACTGTACGCCCTCGAAAGATTAGCGGATCGCCTCAAGAAGAGCGGCCGGACGCTCCTGCTGTGCGGAGCGCGGGAACAACCCGAACGTCTGCTAACGCAAGCAGAGTTCATCGAACATGTAGGGAGTGAGAACATTCTTCCACATGTCGCGGCTGCGCTTGAGCGCGCTCGGCAGATTAACTCTCAATTTGACGGTCTTGGGAGTGAAGTTGCGGCTGAAATGCGCGATCAGTCGCTTTAGGGGCGAGCGCCAGAACGCCCAGACGCCAGCTTCACGTGTGGGCGATTTCACCCAAGCCCAACCAGGCATACGATCTCTGACATCTTACCCTTGCATTTTCAAGCTGCACGGTTTGGAGCGAAGCGTGCTCCTCATTAGCCGATACTTGCGAGGTAAATCTAATGGGAAAAATCGTAGCAGCCATGGCCACCATGCACGCTCCGCAACTCTTCACGCGGCCCCCTGAGGAAGACCCGAAACAGCTCGACGCGGGAATTGACGCCATGCGAAGGCTAGGCCAGGTTTTGGACGAGACTAAGCCGGACGCTCTGGTGATTCTCGCCAGCGACCACCTGGAGACTTTCTTCCTGCAATCGGTGCCGACCTTCGCGGTGATCGCCGGGGAGCGCGCAAAGACTGCCTTCGCAGGCCGATCCTGGAACCCGCTAATTCACCAGGCGCTAGCCGAGGATCTTCTGGACGGTCTGGTACGCCGTGATTTCGATATGGCCTATTCGCAGGACGCTGTGCTGGGACATTCCTTTGCCGCACCCTTCGAGTGGATCCTGGGTACTCGGGACATCCCCGTGGTGCCGATTTTCGTGAATACGTATCTGCCACCCCTGCCACGGCCTCAGCGCTGTGCCGCTTTGGGCCGGGCGATCGCGGAAATCGTGGCAGCCAAGCCGGAGCGCATCGCGCTTCTCGCCAGCGGCGGAATGTCCCACTACCCAGGCACTGCGAAGTATTACCAGCCCGCATACGATTTCGACCGGTGGTGCATCCGCGAGCTCGAAAACAGCCATACGGATTCGTTCCTGGACTTGACGCCCGAGCAATTGGATGAGGTAGGCAATACCGAGATGTTGCCTTGGGCGATCGTGCTCGGCGCCGTGGGCGCACAACATATGGAATTGTTCTCCTACCAGGAAACCTCGCATCACGGCCATGCGGTGGCGCGGTTCCGCCCCGGTCTAAAACCGGATCCGGAACCTTCGCGGTCGTACAAATTCCAGAGCCATCCGTATCGCTTTTACGACCATCCGCCACTCGCGGCATATCGGCTGAACAAGCTCCTCTATGAGTCGCGCCACAAACCGGCTCTGAGACAGCGAATGTTTCGCGATCTGGATGCCGTAAGCGCGGAATATGGGCTCGGAATGGATGAAGCCCAAGCAATGCGGGCGGTGTTCGAATTCCGGCACCTCGATGGAGGCCGCCCTGCGCGGGACTCAGAGCCTGTGGTGAGCGTGGGCGCCCATCCGGTGGGAGCGTTGATGGCGGTCCACGTCCTGCAGCAGGAAAAGCGCGCGATGCGGATGCCGGCGGTGACCTCTCACGAGGTAGCGATAGCGGTTACAGGCTGATCAAGCCCCCAGAAGTACTTCGAAGATCCGCTGGTGATCGGCTCAAGCGTCTCCGATGCAAGGATCTTGCGGTTTAAGATGAGGCTCGCGGAGTTGGTGCCGGAGCAGTCCAGCCCGCCGTCTTTCGGAAAACGCTACCCGGCCCGTCCTGGAATAGAAACATCGAACGGGGAGAAAAATCCGCCGTCCCTCGAAAAAGCTAAGTGGTTCTTTTAGAAGGAAAAGAGTTGGCGGGGACGACGGGGCTCGAACCCGCGACCTCCGACGTGACAGGCCGGCGTTCTAACCAACTGAACTACGTCCCCGCTATTTGTGCCGCTGCTAATTTGCGGCGTACGCCAGGTCGGCGATTTCCAGGATAACACATGCCCCCGATCATGCTCCCCCGTGTGCGATTTGGGTTCTGATATCCTGAAGGTGGATGTTGTTCCTGCCTCCGCGCCCGCGGATGTCTGCTCTGCTGAACCTGCCTAAGTCTTGCCTCGAATGAAGTCTATCGTCCAGATCAGCCGCGGCATTGAGTCCCTGTTCGGGACCCGCGACGAGAACATCCGCCTGATCGAAGGTAGCCTGAATATCCGCACCCGCCTGCTGAACGACTCCCTCGAACTCGAAGGCGACGATGCCAGCGTTGCCCGCGCCGCGCAAATTCTGAATGACTACGTTGCGCTGGTACGCGAGGGGCATGTTTTCAACAACGGCGATCTCAACAGCTATTTGCGCGTGGTGACCGCCGACGCCGACACGTCCTTGCGCAACTTGGTGGAGAGCGGCAAACAGCGCACGTTCGGCAAGAAAGTCATCACGCCGAAGAGCATGACGCAGCGCCGCTACATCGATGCGATTGAGCGCTACGATCTGGTGTTCGGCATTGGTCCTGCAGGTACTGGCAAAACCTATCTGGCCGTGGCCATGGCGGTTGCCGCGCTGCTCTCGAAACGCGTCAGCCGTATTATTCTCACGCGCCCCGCCGTCGAGGCCGGAGAGCGACTGGGCTTCCTGCCCGGAACCTTTCAGGAAAAAGTGGACCCGTATCTGCGCCCGCTCTACGACGCTCTGTTCGACATGCTGGAGCAGGAAAAGGTCGAGAAACTCCTGGAGCGCAACGTCATCGAAGTGGCGCCCATAGCTTTCATGCGCGGCCGTACGCTCAATGACAGCTTCGTGATCATGGACGAGGCGCAGAACACTACGCCAGAGCAGATGAAGATGATCCTCACGCGCCAGGGCTTCAATTCGAAGATGGTGGTGACGGGCGATATCACGCAGATCGATCTGGCCATGGGCCAGCGCAGCGGCTTAGTCGAAGTGGCCGATATTCTCCGCGGCGTGGAAGGTATTCAGTTCGTCCAGTTCGATGACCGCGACGTAGTGCGCCACAGCCTGGTGCAGAAAATCGTGAAGGCCTACGAACGCTATAACGAAGCCATCGGTGCCAATCGCCAGTTGTCCCTGAGGCTGGCGGATCAAACCGCTGAGGTCCCCGCGGACCCAACCTCGCAGTTCCCGGTCGCTTAAAGACCGAGCCATGCCCGATAACCCTACGTCCGTAATCTTTCAGCACCCATCACCCAAGGTGCGGCGAACGGAGCTGCGCCAATTCCTGAAAGATTTGGCAAAGGAACTTCTGCCGGGGCAGAGCGTGACCTGCTTGATTGCCTCGGATGCGGATTTGCAGAAACTGAATCACAAATTCCGCGGCAAGAACTACGCTACGGACGTGTTGTCGTTTCCTCCTGACGACATTGCAATCTCTTTCGACCGAGCCGCGGCGCAAGCCGCCGACCTGGGACACAGCGTCGAGGACGAACTGCGCATTCTCATGCTGCACGGCCTGCTGCACCTGGCCGGAATGGATCACGAGAACGACAGCGGCAAGATGAAACGCTCGGAGGCTCGCTGGCGCAAGAAGCTGGGCCTGCCTGCCGGACTCATCGAACGGGTTACCGCATGACGCTCCTGCTGACATTGGCGGCCGCGGCTGTCGCGCTCCTCGTCACGCTAGTCACGTGCATCCAGTTGCTGTACCTCGAAAGCCTGCGCATCCGCACGCGTGAGCTGCCTGCGCTGCTGTTTTTCCGGGAAGCGCTCGAACCGCGCATCGGCCTCGAGACAGAGCGTGGGTCGCTGACCTTTTCTCTGGTCAAGCACATCGGCCTGGGCATTCTGGGCTGCCTGATCGTGGCCATCACCATTGAGAGCTCGCCTTTGTGGGAAGCGCTGGCGGGGTCTTTTCTGCTCACAGGTATTGCCACGGTGCTGGGCGCGCACCTGATTCCCCAGATCGTATATCGCAAGACCAGCGGGCAAGGTCTGGCTGCGCTGGTTCCCTTATTCCGCATATTGGCTTTGGTCGCCCGCCCGCTGACCTGGAGCGTGGAATTTCTGCAATCGCTGTTCGACCTGGGCCGCCCCGCGCCGGGCCAAGAAACAGCCGCCGAAGAGCATATCGAAGCCCTGATCAGCGCCGGTGAAGAAGAGGGCATCATCGAAGAAGGCGATCGTGAATTGATCCAGTCGGTGGTGGCCTTCGGCGACAAGACCGTGCGTGAAGTGCTGACGCCCAGGCCACGCATCGTAGCCATCAGCCAGGATGCGACGCTCGACCAATTGCGCGAGCTGGCGATCAACGAGCAGTATTCCCGCATCCCCGCTTATGACGGCGACATCGATTCCATCACCGGTTTCGTGCATGTCCGCGACATGTTCGAGCTGGATGAAGACGAGCGTGCCAAGCGCAAGGTGCGCGACATTCTGCGGCCCGTCCGCATGGTCCCGGAAACCAAGCCGGTCAACGATCTGTTGCGCGAGATGCAGGAAGAAGGCGTACACATGGTCGTGGTTGTGGATGAGTACGGATCTACCGCGGGCATCGTCACGTTGGAAGATATGGTCGAGGAGATCGTCGGCGAGATTCACGACGAACACGAACCGGAGCGCGATTTTCATGAGGAGCCCGACGGCAGCTACGTGGTCTCCGGCAGCTTCGACCTGGGCCGTCTGGAGGATCTGGTGGGATTTCGCCCGAAGGAAGGCACCGAATCGACCACCGTCGGCGGGCTCGTCACGGAGTGGCTGGGGCACGTCCCCACCGTCGGCGAGGAAGCCGAGCGCGATGGCATTCAGATCAAGGTACTCGCCTCGAACAACTTGCGTGTCGATCAGGTGCGGGTCGTGAAAGCAGCGAAAAGTGAAGCATAGAGCCGGGTTTGTTGCGATTCTGGGGCGACCCAACGCCGGGAAATCGACGTTGTTGAATGCGCTAATGGGAACCAAGCTGGCCATTGTGGCGCCGCGCCCGCAGACCACGCGCACGTCCATCCAGGGCGTGCTGAAACTGCCCGGAGCGCAGATCGTATTCGTGGACACGCCGGGAATTCATGAGTCATCCACGCTACTCAATAAGCGAATGATGGACCAGGTCCGCGCATCCGCCGACGCGGATGTAGTGTTGTTCCTGGTGGACGCAACGGCCCGTTTCAACGATGACGATGCCGGAGCGGTCGACTTGGTGAAGAAAACCGGAGCCCCGGCCATCGCGGTGTTCAACAAGATCGACAAGCTGCGCGAGAAGGCGAAGCTGCTCGCACTGATCGAGCGGTATCAGGCGACGCACGAGTTCGCGGAGTATGTTCCGATTTCCGCGCTCAAGGGCGACGGTGTGGACTTGCTTCGGAAAGAAATTCTGGCGCGGCTGCCGGAAGGTCCGGCACTCTATCCCAAGGATCACTTGACCGATCAGCCGGAGCGTTTTCTGGCCGCGGAAATCATTCGCGAGAAGGTACTGCATCTGACTCACCAGGAAGTGCCCCATGCCGTGGCGGTGATGATCGAAAACTGGGAGGATACTCCCGGACTGGTGCGCATCGCGGCGACCATCTATATCGAACGTCCGGGGCAGAAAGCCATTCTGATCGGCGCGGGCGGGGCGCTACTCAAGAAGATCGGTACGCTAGCGCGGCGGGAGATCGAAACGCTGGTGCGCAAAAAGGTTTTCCTGCAAACTTTTGTCAAGGTCCGGCCAAACTGGCGCCAAGACCCGGAATTCCTGGCCGCCACCGATTGGCGCGGCATGGCCGGGACGTGAGGTTAGAATAAGATCATGCTGCCGAGGCTCATAGCTGTACTGCTGTTGGTGACTCTGGCCATGCCGATGCTGGTCGCCCAGTCGAAATCGGCTGCCTCCGATGATGCGATTTCCGACAACGTACGCCAGAGACTCGCGAGCGATGCCGACGTCCGTGGCGCGGCGCTGAATGTAACCGTCAAGGATGGCGTCGTCACCATCCAAGGCAGAGTCCACACTGAGAAGGGCCGCAAGAAGGCTACCGAGATCACCAAGAAGGTGAAGGGCGTGGTCAACGTGGACAATCAACTCAAGCTGTATAGCGATAAATAAGCCCGCCCACACGCCGGCGGTCACTTAACTTCTCGCCTGCAGAAATCCAAACAGCCAGCCGCGACCACACCAAGACCGAACGCGCTGCTGATGAACAAGGCTGCTTCGATATTGTGAGGCTGCCTCGCCAGTACCAGCATGGGCAGCGCCCATGGAAAGTATTCGATCCAGCCATCCGACTGTTGCCCCGCCGCGACTGCGAAGAAACCGACCACCAACGCCAGGATCCCTGTCCCGATCGAGACAGAAAACGATCGCCATCGCAAACTGACCCAGTGCAGGATAGTAAGCGCCAGGAACGCCAGCCCCATAACCTTTGCACCGTCCAGAAAGATCGCGGCCCACGGAACAGGAAACTCAAACACGACTGCCGATTGAACACGAGCCAGAACGGACCCGTCGATCAGGATTCCGCACAGAAGGACCAGCGTACTGAGAGCCGTCATAGCCATCACAACCAGCAGCTTAGCGACATATAATGTCCACCGAGGCACGGGACGCGCCAGCAGGCTCTTCCACTGGTTCTCGGAATGGTCGAGCCCGGCAACCAGGGCAGTCTCTAGAGTTATATAGAGGGGCATCATCAAGATTGCCCACGCCCTCAGGGTCAAGCTCGCCAGTACCGTCCACTTGTTCCTGATGCCATTGAAATTCAGCGTCGAAAATGGCGCCTGGTAGGCGGCCAAGAAAACCAGCAGCACGACGGCGGCGGGAGAAATCACCACCATCTTCAATGCGACAGTCCTCTTCATCTTTAGTAACTCGGCATGGAGAACTCGAAAGAGTGTCATCGGCCCGCGTACTCCTTCTCTGGAGAAGCGAAGCTGGTGAGTTCCAGGAAGAGATCTTCAAGCGTTAAGTCCTGCGTCGCAAGGTGCGACACGGCGATTCCGGCGTTCACCAGGATCGTGTTGATTCGCGACGATTCGTATTGAGCGTCCGGCGCGATCCACATCCGGTTACGCTCGCGGGTCACCGCCAGCCCGAGACCTGCGATCAGCTCATGCGCCCGCTCCGGACGATCCACCTCTACAAGGATCATTGGTTTGCCCCGGCTTTGAAGATCTTCTCGTTTCCCTTCAAACTTCAACTGGCCTTGGGAAATGATCGCCAGGTGCGTTGCGATCTGCTCCACCTCCGCCAGCAAATGACTGGAGAGAAATACCGTCACGCCGCGGCGCCTGGGCAGATCTCGAATGAGCGTCCGCATTTCATGAATACCGGCGGGGTCGAGTCCGTTGGTCGGTTCATCGAGCAACAGCAGCTCCGGATTGCCGAGCAAAGCCTGGGCCAGACCCAGCCGTTGCTTCATGCCCGAGGAGCAATCTCGCGCCAGTCGGCTAGCCACCGGGCTCAATTCGACGGCTTCCAGCGCCTCGTCTATCGCGCGCGCGGGCAAGCCAAGCAGTCGCCGATGAACTTCCAGGTTTTCACGACCCGTCAAGTGCAAATACAGTGAGGGGGACTCGACAAGGGAGCCGATACGCCGCAGTAAAGCGATTCGCTCCCGGGCCAAAGGACGGCCAAACAGCGATATTGTGCCTCGGTCGGGACGCTGGAGACCCAACACCATCCGAATTGTTGTCGACTTCCCTGCTCCGTTCGGTCCGAGGAAGCCGTATACACTTTGCGGCGGTACGCTTAAGCTAAGCCCGCGGACGGCCGCCATGTCTCCGTAAGTCTTCCAAACGTCTTCGACATGAATGGGGAGTTCCACCTTGATTTCAGACACCGAAGGGAATCAAATCGTTCCCGATCCGTGCCTGCGACGAGAAATACCTCAGTGCCTAAAATGCCGCACGCCGGTGAAGACCATCGCCAGTCCTAACTTGTCGGCTGCGGCGATCACGTCGTTGTCGTTGACCGAGCCTCCGGGCTGGATCACCGCCGTAATCCCATGCTTGGCCGCTTCTTCCACCCCGTCTGCAAAGGGGAAGAAAGCGTCCGAAGCCACGATCGACCCTTGGAGTGGCAGCACAGCTTTCATCGCGCCGACCTTAACGGAATCCACGCGGCTCATCTGACCGGCGCCGACGCTGATGGTCTGGCCTGCAGCTGCGTAAACGATGGCGTTCGACTTCACGTGCTTCGACACTTTCCAGCCGAACTCGAGCGCCACCCACTCTGCTTCTGTCGGGACGCGACCGGTCACTACGCGCGTCTCCTCACGCGACAGAATGTGCGCGTCCGGGGTCTGGGTAAGATATCCGCCACTGATGGATTTCACGACCAGCGTGGGCGGTTCCGCGATCACTCGTAACAGGCGAAGATTCTTCTTCGAGGTAAGAATATTGAGCGCGTCACTTGAAAAATCCGGAGCCGCGATCGCTTCCACAAACGTCTTGGCGATCTCCTTGGCGGTTTCGCCGTCGACAGCACGATTGAACGCCAGCACTCCGCCGAACGCCGAAACGGGATCGGCCTCGAATGCCCGGCGATAGCTTTCGGCCAGCGTAGAACCTTCCGCGCAACCGCACGGATTGGTGTGCTTGATGATCGCCGCCGCGGGCTGCTCGAATTCGAGAACCAACTGCCAGGCCGCGTCGAGATCCACCAGATTGTTGTAAGAAAGCTCCTTGCCGTGCAGCTGCTCGGCTCCAGCAATTCCGCCTTTGCCGTTCGCATACAGCGCCGCCGACTGGTGTGGATTCTCACCGTAGCGCAACGCCAGTGTCCGAGGCGCGCGGATGTCGAGCGTGGCCGGCAAAGGGTCGCCCGTAGGCGGAATCTCGGCCAATCGCGCGCTGACCGCCCGGTCGTACGCAGCCGTTTTCGCAAATGCTTGCTTGGCCAGGCGCCAGTGAGTCTCTTCGGAAAGCGACCCGCCCGAACGCAGCTCGTCGATAACGCCGTTATAATCAGCGATGGAAGTAATCACCGCCACATCCTGCCAGTTCTTAGCCGCGGCTCGGATCATCGTCGGGCCGCCGATATCGATATTCTCGATCAGCTCTTCGAGGGAAGCGTCCTTCTTCGCGGCAATTTTTTCGAATTCATAGAGGCTGACAGCCACCAGGTCGATACGTGGGATGCCGTGCTCGGCGATGGCTCGCATGTGCTCGGGCTTGGAGCGGACAGCCAGAATACCGGCGGCAATGCGCGGGTGAATCGTCTTCACCCGGCCATCCAACATCTCGGGAAATTGGGTAACTTCGGCGACCTCGCGCAGGGGGGTTATGCCCCCTTCCTTCAGCACACGAAAGGTCCCACCGGTGGAGAGAATCTCGACGCCCAAAGCGGTCAGCGCCCGGGCAAATTCGACGATCCCCGTCTTATCGGTGACACTAAGGAGAGCACGCTCTATACGGGGCATGAGCTTCCATTATGGTGTAACCTGAAACGTCTATGCGACTGGTGACATTTCAACAGCCGGGGTCCGTTCCGGAGGCCGGCATTGTGGAAAACGGCAGGGTCCAGGGTCTGGGTGTGGACATGCTCGCGGTATGCGCCGCGGGGCGCGTGCCGGACGCGCGCGGGCCATCCTTTGATCTGGCTGCGGTAAAGCTGATGGCGCCCGTGCCGCGGCCGCCCAAACTCATCTGCGTGGGACTGAATTACCGCGATCACGCCGCGGAATCGAGGTCTGAAATCCCCAAAGTCCCGACGATCTTCAGCAAGTTTTCGAACGTAGTGATCGGCCCGGGCGATCCAATCGTGCTGCCCAAGGCCTCGCGCAAGCCGGATTACGAAGCGGAATTCGCTTTCGTGATTGGCCGCGGCGGCCGCCATATTCCGGCTGCGCAAGCGCTGGATCACGTGCTGGGATACACCATCGTCAACGACGTCAGCGCACGCGATTTCCAGACCGCCACCACACAGTGGCTGATGGGCAAGACATTCGACACGTTCGCGCCCATGGGACCCTGGATCGTGACCAAGGATGAGATTCCAGACCCGCATGCGCTGGATATTTCACTCGAAATCGGGGGTGAAACGCTGCAGAGCTCCAACACTCGCGAAATGGTGTTCCGCGTTCCGGAACTGATCGAATTCGTCTCCACCGCGGTGACGCTCGAGCCGGGTGACGTATTCATCACCGGCACTCCAGCCGGAGTCGGATTCGGACGGAAACCGCCACGCTGGCTGAAACCCGGCGAAGAAGTGATCGTGCGCATCTCCGGTATCGGCGAGTTGAGGAATCCCACAATCGCTGAGGAGTAATGCAGACGCTGTTCCAGGATATTCGCTACGGCGCGCGAGTGCTATTGCGCTCGCCCGGCATGACCCTGGCGGTGATTCTGGCTCTGGCGCTGGGCATCGGCGCAAACACCGCGATGTTCAGTGTGGTGGATGCGCTGATCCTGCATCCACTGCGCTATCAGAATCCGTCGGAGCTGGTCATAGTCTGGGACACGGATCCGCAAGGGCAGCTTCGCGGATCGTCGTCCGGAAACTTCCTGGACTGGCGCAAGGCCAAGTCTTTTTCCTCTTTCGCCGGCTGGGCGGCCTCCACCTACACGCTGACTGGGCTGGACCGGCCGGTGCAGATTTACGGTGCGCGGGTGACGTCGGAGTTTTTCAAAACTCTTGGGGTGAAACCCGTTCTGGGCAGAACCTTCCTGCAGGGTGAGGATGGCCTGGACGGCACGGCCGGAACCAGCAAGGTAGCCGTGATCGGCTATGACACCTGGCAGAGCACGCTGAATGGCGATCCGAATGTGCTGGGCCGCACCATCCGGCTCAATCAGACTCCCTACGCCATTATCGGCGTGATGGGGCCCGACTTTCAGTTTTTAGCGCGGCGGCATCAAGTGTGGGTTCCAGCGGTGATCGATCCGGCCAATCGCGATTACCGATATCTGACCGTGATCGCGCGGCTGAATACTTCGCGCGGCGCGGCTGCATCGGAGATGACCGCCATGGGGCGGTCGCTGACGGAAGCGTACCCCAAGAACAATACCGGCTGGACCATTCAGGTTCAGGATTTTCAGGATTTCCTGGTCAATGGTCACCTGCGCACCCGACTGCTGGTGCTATTCGGAGCGGTCGGCGCGGTGCTGCTGCTGGCTTGCACTAACGTTGCGAGCCTGCTGCTGGCGCGATCGGCCGCACGAGGTCGGGAGATCGCCGTACGCGTTTCGATGGGCGCTACGCCGGGCCGCGTGGTGCGCCAGCTGCTTACGGAGAGCGTGATGCTGGCGCTGCTGGGAGCCGCGCTAGGGCTCGGGCTCGCGGCGCTGTTGATCGATCTGGCGCCGGGCTTCGTACCGGTCAACGCGATTCCGACCACGGCGCCGATACAACTGAACCTCCTGGTGATGCTCTTCACCGTGGGGATCGCCGTGCTGACCGGCGTCCTCTTCGGACTGGCGCCGGCGCTTTCCCTGGCGCGTTACGACGTGCGGGACACGCTCAATGACGCCAGCCGCGGATCTACCGGCGGTCGGGGCCGCCAACGCTTCCGGCAAGCCATGGTGGTCATCGAGGTGGCGGTGGCTCTGGTGCTGCTCGCGGGCGCGGCGCTGATGACGGAAAGCCTGCGGCGCATGACCGAGATCGACTTGGGTTTCGATCTCCACCAGGTTCTCACGCTGCGCGTGTTTCTCCCGGTAGCACGCTATAACGCAACGCAGGCCTATCAGTTCCAAACACGCGCAACGGAGAAGATCGCGGCCCTGCCGGGTGTCGAGAGCGTGAGTATGGGAACCAACCTGCCCTTGGCGCGGTTGAGCATGTACGCGCCCTTCGATCTGGAAACGGCGCCTCCGCGGGGACCCGCCGAGCGCCCCGACGTCGGCTATGCGAGCATCAGTCCCGGGTATCTGCACACACTCGGAATCGCACTCAAGCGTGGGCGCGATTTTACGGATCACGATAACGCCAGCGCTCCCCCGGTCGCGTTGATCAACCAGGCTTTCGCCGCGCTGCATTTCCCCAATCAGGATCCCGTGGGCCACCGCATTCTGATCAACCCGCCGGTTCTAGGACAAAACGGATTCGCGGATACGATTCGAGCGGAAATCGTGGGAGTGACGGGCGACGTCAAGCTGGCCGATCTGAGCGCGCCGCCGGAGCCGATTCTATACGTACCGCTGGCGCAGGGCATTTGGTCAACCGTGACGTATCTGAGCGTGCGGGCGCACGGCAACGCCACCAGCCTGGCCCCGGCTATTCGCAGCGAGATGGCCAGTCTCGACAAGGAGCAGCCGGTCGAACAAATTGGAAGCCTGGAACAGGCTTTCTCGGATCAGTTCGCGGAGCCGCGCTTCCAATCGAGATTGATGGGAGCGTTCGCGGCGCTCGCCCTGATGCTGGCAATAGTGGGAATCTACGGCGTCAATGCGTATGCGGTCACGCAGAGAAGGCGGGAGCTGGGGGTCCGGATCGCTCTGGGCGCCCAACCCAGCGATGTGCTGCGTGAGACGTTAGGCGAGGGGTTGAAACTGTCCGCCGTGGGGATCGCCGTAGGCCTGGCGGGCGCCTGGTCGCTGAGCTCGCTATTCCGCAGCGTGCTGGTGGGTGCGGCTGGAGTCAGCCCCGCGACACTGATGGGCGCGGCGGGCTTGCTGGCGGCCGTGGCGCTCATTGCGTGCTATATACCGGCGCGGCGGGCCACCCGAATCGATCCCTCTTCGGCACTCCGGCAGGAATAGACGCAGTGGTAAACTGAATAAAGTCTGTTTTGGGACGTCGTCTAACGGTAAGACTGCAGCCTCTGGAGCTGTGTATCGGGGTTCGAATCCCTGCGTCCCAGCCATATCAATATCCCCCAAGGGGACGAATTGACGCGGTACGCGTCTCATTAGAAGCATGCCCATCAAATCACTGGTTGCGCTCTCTTTGATCCTGACACCTGGGATCGTACTGGGTCAGCTACAGACTCCCGCGGAGCAAGCGGAGGTGGCGGTGCGCGCGCGCGTCACTGAGTTCCTGCAGTATCACGTCGATGGGAATTTCCGCAAAGCCTACGAGATGGTCGCCGAAGACACCAAGGACGAATACTTCGGCTCCGGCAAAGCCAAGCTGACCAGCTTCAGCATCAACGACGTCAAGCTCACGGACAATTTGACCAAAGCCACGGTGAACGCGTCGATATCGAAGATGGTCATGATCGTCGGTGAGGAAATCCCCATGACTACGCTTTCGACGACCACGTGGAAGATCGAAAACGGCAAGTGGGTCTGGTACAACGACGTTAAGCCGGGCACGCTGATGGATCCAGGGCGGACGTCACTGCCCTCCATCGCGCCAGGCAACAATACCGCCAATGGAGGCTTGCCCGACGCGAACGCCATCGCGGCGGCGGCTCAAAACATCCTGCAACAAGTGGGCGTGGACAAGCGACAAGTCACGCTAGCGGCAAACAAAGTATCCGAGGACAAGGTTGTTTTTCACAACGGCATGCCCGGCTCAGTGCACCTGGAGTTGAGCGGCTCCGACGTTCCGGGCTTTAGCGCGAAGCTGGAACAAGCCAACGCTAGAGCGGGTGGAGACGTCCCCATAGTGTTTCGCTACGAGCCGGGGGATACAGCCTCGCGCAGAGATCCAATCACCGTGCAACTAGTGGTGCAGCCGCTGAACCAGGCTTTTGAGATCCAAGTGAATTTCGCCGCCGCAGGGCCCGTCCCGCAAAAATAAGCAACGAAAAAGTTGGTCACCGAGTTGCTTTTACTTAGGCGGAGGCAACACGGCACATGGTCACTTCCATCACGGATTCGCGCTCGGCCAGCATTTTTGCGGATCTCTCTCCCCAGCAAGCAACTCCTTCAGGATCAACGGATTCCTTCACCGCGCAACTGACTTCGGCGCTGGAAGGAGACTTGGCGCGTGGGGGCGACAAGTCGATCATACAGAGCGATGTTCAGCCTGCGCCAAGTCAGGATTCCGGCGTTCGTCAGTTTCTTGCCACTGCGAAGGACCCCGATAGCGCGGCCGGGCAGACCACTACGCCTCCCGAGTCCGCTGCGCCGGCCGCAGCCTCCGCTGCCTCCACCGACGGATCGTCGGCGACATTCCTGGGATTCGTTTCCATTCCAGCAGGCGCTCCCCCTGCGTCGACAACGGGCACCAGCCCGACCGGTACGACGGGCAGCGCGTCCGCGGGTACTACGCCGCCCCCCGCCACCACGATGACCGAGGTGGATGCCTATTGGGCCGCGCAGCCGCCTGCGGTTCAACAACTGCGTAATATCCCGGACCTGGCCGGTCGAAGCGCCATGGCGCAACAACTTGCGGATCAGGGTTACACCATCGACAAAGCCATTATGGTTTGGGGCTGGGATCCCATGAAGACGATGCAGACGCGCCAGATGTACGGCTACACTTGGGCGCCCAGCTGGAACCAGGGAAACGTGTCGACCCCCGGAATCACAATTGCCGGTCAGACGGCCTACGACCCGAACCATGCGCCTCCCGGCTCGATCGCGGTGAATACAGATTTTGCCAAGGGACCCGGGGTCACCAATCCCTGGGTTTGATCACAGCGCAGATAACTGTCTAAGCATTCACCGGTGAAGCGCTTGCCGCTTCATCTCTAATCCGGATAGGAGGGCCTGGGATCAGCCTGATGACATCAGGAGATTGTCCATGGCCAATAATTTAGTAAGCCCTCCGGTGATTCCGGCCCAGCCGAATGCAGAGTTTTATAACATCCAGGATCTAGTGCTGTTCAAAGCGTATTCACGCGACAGCTACCGGGCCGCGTTCGGAGTAGAGGCTGCGGCGTATGATCCAAGCCGTGTGCTGAAGAGCTGGTTCGATTCCACGGTGGACATCTCCGATACAAACAACGTGGCCGTGTATCGCGTCGTGGTGCAGGACCAAAGCGGCAACGGGATCCTGCGACAGATGGTCCTGCCAGCGCAAGAGGCAGCCACTGTTAATCTGCCGGGAGCGATTCAGTATCCTCCCTATGTCGTACCGCCCACGCTCGCGACGCGCGGCGGGTCCACGTTGAATGCGATTTATCTGAGCCTGGAGAGCGACGCGCAGGCCCTGATGACGCAACTGGGAGGCAGTGGTCTGCAGCAGGAGGAGCTGCCGTCGTATCCGGCGAGTTATCCCA
>Ga0105238_10000724_pt1 | contig 34446 bp, 35 predicted proteins | sample KBSC34metaG_FD_81526 | JGI IMG/M metagenome (GOLD analysis project Ga0105238, IMG submission 81526) | Corn rhizosphere microbial communities from Kellogg Biological Station, Michigan, USA - KBS C3-4 metaG | ecosystem: Host-associated > Plants > Roots > Rhizosphere > Soil | place: Michigan, USA...
GCAGGAGCAGCGGGCGGCCGGCGGCGCGGTCCAGGCGGCGCAGGCCGCCCGCTGCTCCTGCACTGCCTTATCGAGCTGCTCGACCGAGCCGTTCTGCGACTTGGCCAGCGCCGCGGCGCGCACCTGCTCGCGATTAGCGAGGTCCTGGCGGGCCTGCGCCTGGGTCACCGCCGCCGCGTCCGAATCCACCGCCGCCTGATAGGGCCGGGGATCGATGACGAACAGCAGGTCGCCCTTTTTCACGATCTGCCCGTCGGTGAAATGGATCGAATCCAGATAGCCGTTCACCCGGGCGCGGATCTCGACATATTCGGTCGCCTGGAAGCGGCCGGTGTAATCGTCCCACTCGGTGATGCGGCGCGCGGTCGGGTTGGCGACGGTGACGGGCGGTCCACCGGCCTGTGCCGCCGGCTTCTTCTCGTCACAGCCCGTCAGGAGGGCAGCGCACAGGAGCGCGCAACATACAGCCGTCCGACGCCAATCCATGGACCCCTCCAAATGCCGGCCGCTCTCATTGCCTGAGCGTGAGGCGAGGGATTATCGTTTGTGCGAAACCCTTTTTCTTGTCGTTTTCCCGCGCGTCGTGCCGCACCACCACTATCCCGGCGGGCGATTCCAACCGCACGCTTGTGCATCGTTCCGATCCAGCGCCGCCGTTATCGACGTATAACCGGCAAAAAGGGGAGGGACCTGAGGATGCGCACAGACATCGAATTCCAGAGCGGCGGCGTGACGTGCCGCGGCTGGCTCTACCGGCCCGAGGGCACGGAGGCCGCGCCGGCGATCGTCATGAGCCACGGCTTCTCGGCGACCCGGCACATGGGCCTGGCCCCCTTTGCCGAGCGCTTCCGCGCCGCCGGCTTCGCGGTGCTGGTGTTCGACTATCGCTGCCTGGGCGACAGCGGCGGGGACGAGCGTGGGCGGATAATTCCGCAGGATCAGCATGACGACCTGCGCGCCGCCATCGATTTCCTCCAGGCCCAGCCCGGGATCGACGCCGCGCGGATCGGGCTGTGGGGCACCTCCTATTCCGGCGGCCATGTGCTGTTCGTCGGCTCGCTGGACGCCCGCATCAAGGCGATCGCCGCCCAGGTGCCGGCGTTGGCGGTGGCCCGCTCGCTGATCGGTTTCGTCGGGGCCGAGGGCTTTGCCGCCTATCTTGACGCCTTCGCCGCCGACCTCGCCGGCCGCAATGCCGGACGCCCCAGCGCCCAGGTACCGATCGTCGCGCCCGAGGGCCAGCCCTGCGTCTTCCCCAGCCCCGAGGCTCGCGACTGGTTCGCCACCTCGGCGCCGGGGCCGGAGGCCGGCTGGGTGAACCACACGACCTTGGAGAGCCTCGCCCGCATGGCCGAATACACGCCGGCCGCCTTCATCGACCTGGCCGCCAAGCCCCTCCTGCTGCTGGCCGCCGAACATGACGGCATCATCCCGGTTCAGCAGGTGCACGCAGTCTTCGCCCGCGCCCAGGAGCCGAAGGAGCTGGAGGTCTATCCCTGCGGCCATTTCGGGCTCTATCCAGGCCGGCCGTACCATGAGGCCGCGGCTGAGCGGGCTGCGGGGTGGTTCCTGCGCTGGCTGTGAAACGGCGGGCCCGGAGGGGCCGCTACGCGTCCGGCTCGTCGGCCTCCCGGTCGCGCTTGCCTGGGTCCCGCGCGCCAAGCGCCATGATGTTCAGATAGTCGATCAGGATGCGGCGTTCGACATCGGTCAGGGGACTGTCGTTCTCCAACGCCGCGACGAGCTCAGAGATGCCCGGCGGCTCGGTGCCCAGCCTGTTGCCGATTTCCTGTTCGATAATCGCATCAACCCGCTGCCTGGACCGCGCCAAGGCGGCAAAGGCGTCGGTCAGTCTGTCCAGATCGGGATCGTCGCTCATCCCCGCAACGTACCGCACTTCGAAGGTGCACAATCATTGATTCGGGGTAATGATTACATAGGCTAAGGCAAGGCCGGCTGCTGAGCCGAAGGGGGCGGAATTGACCGACATGACGACAGAGGGTCAGAGGCCGGAGGCCCGGGCGCGGACGATCGTCAGGATCACGGCATGGCTGTTCATGACTCTGTCCGGCAGCCTGATCGCCGGCGGCCTTTATTTCGGGGTCGATGCGCTGGACCTCATCGTCGTCGCGGTCGTTTTCTTCGCGCCCGCGGCCCTGCTGCTGCGCGGGAAATATCCGATCGCCGCGGCCACGCTGGGCGTGGCTTCGGGGTTTGTCTGGTTCTTGATGTTTGTCGCCACGATCTACGAATTCGCCGCCGGCAGGCCGAACCGCGGGCTCAGCATGCTCGTGTTGTTCGCACTGTCGGCAATTCCCTTTCTTGCGAGCAGCAGGGCCTACAAGGCCGCCAAGGCGCTCAAGGAACCTCCCCTCATCCCGGTGCCCGAACTGTTCGAGTGACAGGCCGCGCGAGGGGCGAGGTAACTTCCTGCGTCCACCGCCATGATGCTACATAGCGACCACGGTCAAACGAGACTCGCGGAGGGGCGCCTCCGCCCAGGGCGCCTGATGCAGTTTTCGATGGATCTCGAGCCGCCGCGGCCGAAATGGCCGGCCAAGACGCGGGAGCCGGGGCGCAACAGCCTGTTCTTCGCGGTCCTGCCCGAGCCCGATATCGCCGAGCGGATCGTGGAGCTGGCGACCAAGCTGCGCGCCGGCCACGGCCTGTCGGGGCGGCTGATCCCGGCGTCGCGGCTGCATGTCACCGCAGCGCCGATCGCCGATTACGCCGCCTTGCTGGAATACGATGTCTCCGCCGCGATGCGGGCCGCTGAATCGGTCAGGGCCAAGCCGTTCGACATGGCATTCAACCGAATGCAGACCATCGAGGAGGAGGACAACCAGCCGCTGGTCCTGCGCTGCGGCGACGGAGCTGCGGCGTTCAGGCAGCTCCGGAAGGCGTTGCTGACGGCGCTCAGGGCCAACGACTATGACGCCCAGGCGCCGGCCGCCGACACGCCGTACATCACCCTGCTCCACGACCGGCGGGCGCTGGACGAGATTTTCCTAGACGAGCCGATCGGCTGGACCGTGCGCGAATTCGCCCTGGTCTACAGCGTCTATGGCGAGGGGCGGCATATGCAGCTTGGGCGCTGGTCGCTCTCCGAGTGAATTCGGGAGCAAGGAACGAATTTTCGGGCGCCGCGGGCAGCCTTATCTTCCGGTGCCAGGAAACACACATAAGGTAGGGCCGCGCGCCAGGCACGCGGTCCGGACCTTTCGGGGGCGACCATGAGCACGACACTGAATTACGCGGTCTTCGAGACCGCGGGCGGGTTCTGCGGCATCGGCTGGAACGATGTCGGGATCACGCGCTTCCAGCTGCCCACCCGCACGGCCGAGGCGACCGAGCACCTGATGCACCGCCGCGCGCCCGGCGCCCTGCCCGCCACGCCGCCGGCGGAGGTGGCTGGGGCAATCGCGGCGGCGAAGCGCTATTTCGCCGGCGAGGCGATCGATTTTTCCGGTTTCAGGCTGGACCTCGGGCCCCAGGACGACTTCTTCCGGCGCATCTACGACGCTGCGCGGCAGGTCGGCTATGGCCGCACCACCACTTACGGCACCCTGGCGAAGGAACTGGGCGCCGGGCCCGAGGCGGCGCGCGATGTCGGCCAGGCGATGGCCAAGAACCCGGTGCCGCTCATCATCCCGTGCCACCGCGTGCTGGCGGCGGGGGGCAAGCTGGGCGGCTTCTCCGCCCCCGGCGGTACGACCGCCAAGGAACGGATGCTGGCGCTGGAAGGCATCGACCTCGCCCCGCCCCCGCCGGCGCAGCAATCGTTCGGATTTTGAGAGGACGGAATATGCGCAAGGAGTATGTCTACAAGATCGCGCCTACCCCCGTCGGCAGGCTGAAGCTGATCGGGTCGGACCATGGGCTGGCGGCGATCCTGTGGGAGAACGACCCGCCGGGGCGGGTGCGGCTCAATGCCGTCGGCGAGGCCCCCGACCATCCGGTGCTGACCGAGACCGAGCGGCAGCTGGCCGATTATTTCGCCGGCCAGCGCAAGGCGTTCGACCTCAAGCTCGATTTCGCCGGCACCGATTTCCAGAAGAAGGTATGGGCCGCCCTGCTGACCATCCCGTTCGGCGAAACCCGCACCTACAGCGACATCGCCCGCCAGATCGGCGCGCCCACCGCGGTACGCGCCGTCGGCGCCGCCAACGGCCGCAACCCGATCTCGATCATCGCCCCCTGCCACCGCGTGCTGGGCATGAACGGCAGCCTGACCGGCTTCGCCGGCGGGCTGGAGACCAAGGCGCACCTCTTGAAACATGAGGGCGCGCGGCAGGCCGCCTGAGGCTACTTCAGGCCACGCGTGTAGTATTTCGACGAGGGCGGGGCCTCCTCGACGACGCTCATCGCCAGGATGCGGCTCAATTCGGTGAGGTCGCGGCCGGTGGCGAGGCTCCAAGCGTTGAACGTGTCCTGGATCGTCTTCATGTCGCGCTTGCCGCCGGGCGGCTTGGTCAGCACGCCCTCGCGGATCAGCGCGGCGACCACGGCGTTCGTGGTGATAAAGGCGGGCTTGCCGATCGATCGCAGGAAGCGCATCGCGGCCTGGCCGGAGAGGCGGCTGGCGCGTTTCTCGAACAGGTCCAGCAGGCCGATATAGTCGCTGTCCGGCCAATCGGCGATGAAGCGCGCGGCGCTGCCGTGCTGGGCAGCCAGATCCGCTATCAGGCCGGCATTGGCGACGATCGAGCGGATCTTTGCGGCGTTGCGGATGATCCGCGTGTCCTTGAGCAGCGCGTCGAACCGGTCTTCCGGCAGATTGGCGCAGACGCGCGGATCGAAGGCGCTGAACAGATCCTCGAAGGCAGGCCATTTGTCGTCGACCACCTTCCAGGAAAAGCCGGCCTGGAAGATGCGGCGGCTCATCTCCGACAGCAGCCGGTCGTCAGGAATGGCGGCAATCTCGGCCGGTGTCCGGGATTTGCTGTCGGCCAGCAACGTGTCCAGCGCCGCCATCCCGCCCTTGTTGTCGGCGGCGAGCGCGATGACCTTGGCGAAACTCCCCATGCTCAGCCTCCTGACCGCCTGTTGTTGGTCCTACCCGATTGTCGACGCGTCCCCGGGCGGCGTAACCTTGCCCGACCATACCACCGAGTCGAAGAATCCAATGGCAAAGTCCGTCTCGATCTACGGCATCAAGGCCTGCGACACGATGAAGAAGGCGCGGACATGGCTGGAGACGGCCGGCGTCGCTTACAGCTTCCACGACTACAAGGCCCAGGGGATCGATGCCGGAACTCTGCAGGGCTGGGCAAAGAAAGCCGGGTGGGAAAAACTGCTCAACCGGTCGGGCACCACATTTCGCGGCCTGCCCGATGCCGACAAGGCCGGAATCGACGAAACGAAAGCGATTCGCCTGATGGTCGCCCAGCCCTCGATGATCAAGCGCCCGGTGCTGGATGTGGACGGCGTTCTGCTGGTCGGATTCGACCCCGCCGCCTATGCCAGGACACTTGCCGTATAGAATACTGCAACCATGTGGCAGCGACTCGGCACGTGAGAAATGGATTGTGGCGCAATTATGTCGGGAACAAACATTTAAGCTTAAATGTTACAAACTAATCGCTGCTGACTATATTGATTTCCACCCTGTCCTGATCCTGCCAGAGCGTGTCAAAATGGCCACGAAAAGGGCGGAAATGCGTGGAATCTGGACCTTTTTCGGTTTACACAGGATTTACAGTACAAAGCAGTTGCTATATAGAGCCACCGTGGCTCGACCTACTTTTTCGGCTAGCCCACCCTGGAATGAAAAGAGGATATAATGACGACAATCCTGCACAAGCTGAGCGCCGCCGCGATCCTGCTCGCGGCCACCGCTGTTGTTCCGGCCTGCACCCAGAACGCCGACAAGGCCGAGATGGACAAAATGTCCAAGGACGTCTCGGACGCGAAGATGGCCGCTGAGAGCGCTGCCCGTAGCGCCGCTCAGGCTGCTGATGCCGCCAAGGCCGCCCAGCAGGCCGCCGACCAGGCCAGCATGACCCAGTCGCACGCGACTGGCCGTGGCATGCGCAATAAGTAATTTGCGTTAGGGAGGGCTTCGCTTCGGCGAAGTCCTCTTCCCGGCCGCCGGTCCCTTGGTGGGAGCGCCCTTTAGTGGGTGATGGCGACCGGGATGCCGCTACGATCTTTGGCCGCTTGCCGAATCGCCGCCCAATCCAACCGATTGGCGGAGTCCTTGGCGGCGGCCAAAATTGTTTTTGTGATCCCCGCCGGATCCTCGAAATCGTCGATATTGTCGAGTTCGAGCTGGTTGGCCTGGCGCGGAGTGGGATGCACCTCCAGATAGAGCTGATCCCCGACCCAGCCTAGCTTCACCGGCTGGTTCACCACCGTCACCTTGGTGCCGATCTTCACCGCGTTGTACATCGCCTCGATGTCCTGATCGTACATGCCCATGCAGCCGCGGCTGTCGCGCCGGCCGACGCGGCGCCAGTCGTCGACGCCGTGGATGAGATAGGACGACCAGCCGAGATAGAGCGCGTAGGCGCCCAGCGGATTGTCCGGCCCGGGCGGCACGACCTTCGGCATCCAGGGCTTGTTCGCGATTTCGGACTTCGTCCGGTACCAGGTGGGATGCGCGGCCTTGCGGACGATCCGGGTCTGGCCGCTGGGCGTCGCGGTGCCTTCATCGCCGATGCCGATCGGGAAGGTCAGCGGCATGCCGTCGGCGGTCGGGAAATAATAAAGCCGCATCTCCGCGATATTGACGACGATGCCTTCATGCGGGGCCTGCGGCAGCAGATGCTGTGTCGGCACCCTCAGTTCGCGCCCGGCGCCCGGCACCCAGGGGTCGATCACCGGATTGGCGGCGATCATCGCGACATAGCCGACATCGTACTGCTTCGCGATCTCCAGCAGGCTCTCGTCACCGGTTGTGCGGTGGGTCGTGGCCTCGCCGATCAGCGCGGGACTGGCCGTCGCCGAGGATGCCAGCAGGGCGCCGGCCAGGAGGGCAGCGGCGCGGTAAGTAGTATACGCACTGGTCATGACAACCCGCCTCGGGTTATGAACAATTGATAGAAATGGTGATTCGCGGACCTTTATAGCATGCGGCCGAAAGATTTTCTGACCCCAGCCCGTTCCAGCCCGTCTTATCTGCTGTCCGTAATCGCCGTCGCCGGCCTTTTGATCCATGGCGGCGCCCAGGCCGCGGGCGCAGGCGCCGCGATCCCGCCGGTGCCTCCGAACGCGCCATCCGTCCAGGCGCCCCCGCCGGTCCAGACGGCGCCGGCCACGCCCGACTGGGAAAAATTCGCCACCCAGAAGGCCGACAAGATCGTCGTCTTCAAATCTCAGCGAAAGCTGGAGCTGGTGCGCAAGGGCGAGGTCATCCGCACCTATCCCATCGCACTCGGCCGCAACCCGGTCGGCCCGAAACTCTGGCGGGGCGACGGCAAGACGCCGGAGGGGACTTATTTCATCGACAAGCGCAACCCCGACAGCGCGTACCACCTGTCGCTGCACATCTCCTATCCCGAGACGGCGGACATCAAGCGGGCCACGGCGATGAATGTCGATCCCGGCGGCAACGTCCTCATCCATGGCGAGCCCAACATCCTCAATCACGAGGGCAAGGCCAACCTGCTGAAGGATTGGACGGCGGGCTGCATCGGCCTGCACAACACGGACATGGACGAGGTCTGGCGGCTGACCGACGACGGCGTCACCGTCGAGATCCACCCCTAGACCCATTCGCCGCTATCTCTGCTTGGCGACGTCCTTGGCATCGACCGCCGGCGCCTTGTTGCCCCAGCTGTTGCGGACATAGGTCGCCAGCGCGGCGACCGTCTCGTCATCCATGCCCAGGCCGAAATCCAGCTCGAAGCCCGGCATCTTCGGCCAGGCCTTGTCGTTCAGCACATCCTCGTGGGCGCCATAGAGGATCGTGTTGATCAGGGTCGCGGCGTCATGGGCCTGGACCACCGCATTGGCCACCAGCGGCGGCGACACCTTCGTCGGATCCGCGTCGGCCGTCTGCGGGCTGCCCAGGCCGGTGGGCAGGTGGCAGTCGCCGCAGCGCACGGTATAGGCGATCTCGCCCTTCTGCATCTGGTCCGGGCTCGGCGCCTTGTCGTCGCTCTGGGTCGCAGCCGGTAGGCTCTTGAGGTAGACGGCGATCGCCTTCGTGTCGGCATCGGTCAGCTTCGAGGTGCTGTTGGTCACCACCTGGGCCATCGGGCCATAGGCGCCGGCGCGGGCGTTGTGGCCGGTCTTGAGATAGGCGGCGATCTCCTCCACCGACCAGGCGTTCAGGCCCTGCGGCGACGAGGTCAGGTTCACCGCCGACCACGGGCGGACCATGTCCTTGTCCTGCTTCACGATCTCCTGCTCGTGCACCGAATCCAGGATACCGTCGTTATAGGTGCCGCCGGTCAGCGCCAGGCTCGCCTTCTCGCCGCCCAGCATGCCGCGTGGGGTGTGGCAGGCGCCGCAATGGCCCAGCCCCTGAACCAGATAGGCGCCGCGATTCCATTCCTCTGACTGGCCCGGCTCCGGCTTGTACGGCCCCTTGGTCAGGAACATGGCGTTCCAGGCGCCCAGCAGATAGCGCTGGCTGTAGGGAAAGGACATCTCGTTGGCCGGCGGGTTGTACTTCACCGGCTTCAGCGTCTTGAGGTACGCGTAGATCGCGCTGATGTCCTCGTCCGTCACCTTGGTATAAGCGGTATAGGGGAAGGCCGGATAAAGGTGGTCGCCATCGTCGGCGACACCCTCGCGCATCGCCTTCCTGAACTGCTCCTCGGTCCAGTTGCCGATGCCTGTCTCCTTATCGGCGGTGATGTTGGCGGTGTAGATCGTGCCGAACGGGGTCTTCAGCGGCAGGCCGCCGGCGAACTCATCGCCGCCCGGGCGGGTGTGACAGGAGATGCAGTCGCCGGCAGTGGCCAGATACTGGCCCTTGGCGACCAGCGGATCGGCGGGCGCTGCCGCCGGGGCAGACGCGGGCGCGGCATCCTGGGCGAAAGCCGGGCTGCCTGCGAAACCGAACAACCCGGCAGCGACGGCGGCGACACAGGTCTGGCGAAGGCGGTCATGCATTGGAGAAGCTCCGGCTTATCGGATCGATTTTCATTTCCCCGGCGCCCAGGAGGGGATGGGAGCGCCACTTGAGGATTTAACCGATATTCTCCCGGATAAGTTCGATCAACCCCAAACAGGCGCTAAAACCATCCGAGCGCCACCCATGCGACAAGCAGCCCCGCCAATGCCAGGCCGAGGGCGGCCTTCCACAGCGGAGCGAAATAGAGCTCGCTCCACGCGGCCCAGGACGGCAGGCGCCGCCGCCCGGTGATCATCGGGCCGATCAGGTTTTCGCGCTTGAACAGCCAATAGAATGCCACCGCCGCAAGATGCAGCGCGGTCAGGATCAGCAGCAGGTTGAATACCCGCCCGTGCAGATGGGCGAAGCGCCGCCCGGTCTCGAAGCTGACCAGCGTATCGAGCGGCCCGGCATTGATACCGTCGACATCGATGGCGAACAGCCCAAGCACCGTCTGCGCCAGCAGCAGCAGGATGAGCGCGATAACGCTCCAGCCGCCCATCGGGTTATGCCCGAACGCCACGGATTCCGATTGCCGGAACAGGTTGCGAGCATAGCCGAAAACGGTCCGCGGTCCTTTCAGGAAGCTGGCGAAGCGCGCGGTGGCGCTGCCGGCAAAGCCCCAATAGATGCGGAACAGCACCAGGGCCAGCACCGCGAAGCCCGACAGCATGTGCCAGTCGAGATGCTCGGTCTCCGCCGACCACCAGCAGAAGCCGAACAGGGCGGCGATCAGCCAGTGGAACAGCCGGATCGGCAGGTCCCAGACCCGGACGCGCCTATCACTCAGACGGGGGTCCGGGCCGGGCTCGGGAGAGGAATACGGCATGGCGCCGGCGCGGCTTTACTCTTCCTTGTCCTTGACGCGGAACTGCTTGTGGCAGCCCTGGCAGGCTTTGCCGGTCGCCTGCAGCTGCGTGAAGATCGCGCCCTTGTCGCCGCTGGCCACGACCTCGGCCAGCATGTCGACTTCGGGCGGAAGCTTCTCGGCGGCGGCCTTGAAGTCGTCAGCCTGCGCCCAGATTTCCGGCTTGGCGGCGGTCTTCACGCCCGCCTCGGGGCCGGTGCCCTTGGGGAACCATGTCGGCAAATCCTTGGCATAGGCGGAAGCCTTCGCCGCGGCGTCTGCCATGACCTTGCGGTCCAGCGTGCCGCTCTTGGCCTGGCCGCCGATCGTCTTCATCTGTTCGCCCAGATCCTTCAGCTTCTCCTGACGCGCCTTGATGATCTCGGCCGGGCTCGGATCGGCAGCGGACAGCTGACCGCCCGACACGATGAGCGCCGCTCCGGCAACGAGGATGGCGATCGTCCTGACCTTGAAGCGCATGTTTGCTGAGCCTTTCGATTGAAGCAGGGAGGGTTCGGCGGGAATCCGCGGGTGGCGGGAAGAGGCAGGGATACACATAATAACGGAGTCACGGAGTCGCTAGCAGACTCCTCCGCCGGTCGCCAAGCAGCAATTGGGTCTCATGCCTCTTCCATCCACACTCTGCGTCTATTGCGCCTCGGCCTCCGACGTGGCCCAGCCCTACAAGGATGCCGCCGTGGAACTCGGCCGCACGGCCGCCGAACAGGGTATCGACCTCGTTTACGGCGGCGGCCGGGTGGGGCTGATGGGTCTGCTCGCCGATGCCGCGCTGGCCGCCGGCGGCCGGGTCACCGGCATCATTCCCGGCCACATCGTGGAGATGGAAGTCGCGCACCAGACCCTGACCGAGCTGATCGTGGTCGGGACCATGCATGAGCGGAAGAAGATGATGTTCGACCGCTCGGACGCCTTCGTGATCCTGCCGGGCGGCATGGGCACGCTGGACGAGATGCTGGAGATCCTGACCTGGAAGCAGCTCGGCCTGCACGACAAGCCGGTGATCCTGGCGAATATCGGCGGATACTGGGACCGGCTGCTCGCGGTGATCGATCACGGGGTGGATGAAGGCTTCATCCGTTCCCGCCACGCGCACCTGTTGCAGGAGGTGAACGACATTCCCGCGATATTTGCGGCGCTATCCTAGGCAGGGCCTGTGGACGCGGCGGGTTCATTCACTTAATAAACGACCGGCGCGACATTGTCGCACCGGACTCGAAACGTGTAGAAGCCGCCGCTAAGGTGCGCCCGCTCGTAATCGGGGCGAACTCAATCACTGGCCCTGCCGCCACTGCCGAAGGATGATGTCGATGTCGAAGATCAAGGTGCTGAAACCCGTTGTCGAGCTCGACGGCGACGAAATGACGCGCGTGATCTGGAAGTCGATCCGGGACAAGCTGATCCTCCCCTACCTGGACGTCGACCTGCATTATTACGACCTGGGGATGGAAGAGCGCGACCGCACCGACGACAAGGTGACGGTCGATTCCGCCAACGCCATCCTGAAGCACGGCGTCGGCGTCAAATGCGCGACCATCACGCCGGACGAGGCGCGGGTCGAGGAATTCAAGCTGAAGAAGATGTGGAAATCCCCGAACGGGACGATCCGCAACATCCTGGGCGGCACCGTCTTCCGCGAGCCGATCATCTGCAAGAACGTGCCGCGCTATGTCCCCGGCTGGACCAAGCCGATCGTGATCGGCCGCCATGCCTTCGGCGACCAGTACCGCGCCACCGACTTCCTGATCCCCGGCCCCGGCAAGCTGACCATGACCTTCCAGCCCGACGGCGGCGGCGAGGCGATCAGCCACGAGGTCTATCATTTCGCCAGTTCGGGCGTCTCGATGGGTATGTACAACCTGGACGAGTCCATCGAAGGCTTCGCCCATGCCTGCTTCGTCTATGGCCTGCAGCGCGGCTATCCGGTCTATCTGTCGACCAAGAACACCATCCTCAAGGCCTATGACGGCCGCTTCAAGGACCTGTTCCAGGGGATCTTCGACAAGCACTACAAGGCGCAGTTCGACGCGGCCGGCCTGACCTATGAGCATCGCCTGATCGACGACATGGTCGCGGCCTGCATGAAATGGGAAGGCGGCTTCGTCTGGGCCTGTAAGAACTATGACGGCGACGTGCAGTCCGACACGGTGGCCCAGGGCTTCGGCTCGCTGGGTCTGATGACCTCGGTGCTGCTGACGCCGGACGGCAAGACGGTCGAGGCCGAGGCTGCCCACGGCACGGTCACCCGCCACTACCGCCTGTGGCAGCAGGGCAAGGACACCTCGACCAACCCGATCGCCTCGATCTTCGCCTGGACCCAGGGCCTGAAGTATCGCGGCAAGTTCGACGAGACGCCGGAAGTCGTGCGCTTCGCCGACACGCTGGAGAAGGTCTGCGTCTCCACCGTCGAGGCCGGCTTCATGACCAAGGACCTGTCGATCCTGATCGGCCCGGACCAGGCCTGGCAGACGACCGAGGTCTTCCTCGACACGCTGGCCGACCAGCTGGGCAAGGCACTGGGCTGAGCCGCTTTACGCTCCAAAGGAAAAGGCCGGTGGGGCGAACCCACCGGCCTTTTTTATTGACATCCCAATCGGGTGGTCAGCGCATCGCCTGGCGGCGCAGAAGCTGCTGGCGGTGGGCCTGGTCGTCGCGCTCGCCGGCGCGGCGGGCCGGCGGCTGATAGGCGCGGCGGGCATGCTCGCTGCAATAGGGCAGCCCCTCGGCCGAGGCACGGCCGCAGAAGTGGAAGTCGGGATGGCGCGGGTCGCCGATCGGCCATTTGCAGATGCGATCGGTGAGGGTGAGGATCGTCGCGCCGGGCATATCCTCCAGCTCGACCACCGGCGGCGGTTCGACATGACGATGCTGATGGACCGCCGGCGCGGCGGAAACGGCGCGCGGTGCCGGCGCATGCTCGACGCGCGGCCGGCGCGGCGGACGCGGCCGGGAGACGCCGACGGAGCGGTTCTTGATCGGCGACGGACGGCCGGTCAGGCCAAGGCGATGCGCCTTGCCGATGACGGCATTGCGGGTGATCCCGCCGAGATGCGTCGCGATCTGGCTGGCGCTCAGCCCGTCGTGCCATAAAGAACGCAGTTGCTCGATCCGTTCGCTGCTCCACTCCATGCTACTCTCCCTATGTGGCGTCCGACATCGCAACAGCACTGATCGTATTACTGCTAGATATAGTAGGCAAGGAAGAAATCTTGTCATGATCTTGCGGATTTTTGATAGCGCAGGGTTGACACGCATCCGCCGTTCAAACTGCCAGGACGACGATGCAATCCAATGCCGCTTTCAAACGGGCCGCGAGCGGTCCGGGACCTAAATTGACCCGCCTGCCGGTAGCTGAACCGCGATCCGACGAGGCGCTGATGGCCGCGATAGCAACCGGCGATCAGGTTGCTTTTGCACGCCTGGTCGAAAGGCATCTGTCTCGGACTGTCGGCCTAGCGACCCGGCTGATGGGATCGCGCGCCGACGGCGAGGAGATCGCCCAGGAAGCGTTCGCCCGCGTCTGGTCGCATGCGGCGCGCTGGCGGCCGCTGGGCGGGGGCGGCAATGCGCGCTTCACGACATGGCTGTACCGCATCGTCATGAACCTGGCGATCGACCGGAAGCGCCGCCCGACCCATGCTGCGATGGACGATGTCGATGAGCCTGTAGACGAGGCGGACGACGGATTTGTCCAGATTCACCGGCGCCAGGTATCGGGCGCCGTGACGGACGCGATGATGAAATTGCCCGAGCGGCAGCGGGTCGCTTTGGCGCTGTGCTTTTTCGAAGGAATGAGCAATATAGAAGCCGGAAAGATAATGTCCCTCAGCGTGGGGGCCGTCGAATCCCTGCTTGTCAGAGCACGCCGTTCGTTGCGTCAGGGGTTGGCCGGTGTCTATGAAGAATTGTCGGAGGGTTAGGTGAAGCTCAGCCGTTTGAGCGCCATTCTCGAAGCCTATGGAGCGGACCCTGAGCGCTGGCCCGAAGGCGAGCGCGAAGCCGCATTGGCGCTGACCCGGTCTTCCGTGCCGGCGGCCCGGGCGCTTGCCGAGGCGCGCGCGCTGGACGCGCTGCTGCTGGAGCAGAGCTTTCCCGATATCGCCGACGAGCCGGAGCGGTTCACCATGCTGCATTCCGCGATCGTCTCGGCGACCCGCCGGCACGCGGTCTTCACCTGGTTCGGCCGCTGGTTCGGCTTCGACCTGACGCCGTCGCAGCTGTGGCCGTCCGTCGCCGGGCTCGCGCTCGCCAGCGTGCTGGGGTTTGCGGTCGGCCTTGGCGGTCTGCTGCAGCAGACAGATGCCGATCACGACACCGATGAGATCGCGGTTCTGTCTCCGATCGACCTGCCGGCCATAGGTCAGTGATTCTCCCGCGCGGCGTCCTGGTCCTCGCGATCATCGCGATCCTGTCGGTCGCGCTGAATCTGTTCCTCGCCGGCAACCAGCTGGGCCATCATTTCCGCCCCGCGCCGGTGCAGATGACGTTCGAGCAGCGGCTGCATACATGGTGGCGGGAGATGTCGCCGGCGGATCAGACGATCGCCGAAGGCGTGATGGACGCGCATCTCCCCGAGATCATGGAGAAATGGCGGGCCTTCCGCCCCGCCAACCAGCACGTCAATCAGATACTGCACAGCGAGAACTTCGATCCGGCCGAAGCCAAGGCCGCTTTCGACGTCGCCAGCCAGCGGCTGGCGGAGCTGCGGGCCGTGATGCAGGGCACGCTGATCGAGATCGCCCAGAAAGTCTCTCCCGAGGGCCGCAAGCACATAAGGGCGCCCGGCGGCTTCTGAAAGACCGAAAAATCGCGGCATTGTTGGAGCGCCCGCTCCTCTTTGCTAAGACAGCCCATCCTGTGGGCGAAGACGGTCGCCCCGTTCTGGCGTCGGGAATAATCAATGAGTCTGGCGTTTGCCGGTCGGCCATGGCCAAAGTTTCTGCTGCCGATCGCGATCACCCTGCTCACGCCGCACACCGGCCTGGCCGAACCGTCTTCGGTCGAAGTTCAGCGCTATGAGCTGACCGCCAACCAGGACACGCCCGAGCTTTGCTTCGTCCTGTCCGAGAGCGTCGCCCGGCGGCCGGCGACACCGCTTGAATCGTTCGTTGCGACCGAACCGGCGGCCACTCTGTCCGCGACCCCGCGCAACGACCGGCTGTGCCTGACCGGCTTCAGCTTCGGCGGCGGCTACACGATCACCCTGAAAGCTGGCCTTCCGGGCATCGCGGGCCAGCTGGCCAAGGACGCGCAATTCCGCGTCGACATCCCGAACCGGCCGCCGGAACTGGACTTTGCTGCCCAGGGCGAGGTCCTGCCGCGGCTCAGCGGCCAGGGCCTGCCGATCCGCAGCGTCAATGTGCCGAAGATAGAGGCGCATATAACCCGGGTCGCCGACGATAGCCTTCTGTGGGACGTGGCGCGGACCAACCGCGCAACCGAGGCCGGGGAGGCCCCGCCCGGGACCGAGGGCGAAGCGGTGTGGCAGGGCACGGTCGAGACCAAGGGCAAGCAGAACCAGGACACGGTGACGATGCTGCCCATCGACACGACGATCGGCGCGCTCAAGCCCGGTCTTTATGCCGCGACCGCCTGGCCGGCCGGCGCGCCTCGTCCCGCGCGGCCGCCCGCTCAATATTTCACCGTTTCGGACCTTGGCCTCACCGTGTACCGGGGTCCTCAGAGCCTTTTGGTCGCCGCCCGTTCGCTATCGACCGCGGCGGCAGCGCCGGGGATCGATATCGCGCTGGTGGCCGACAATAACCGCGAGCTCGGCCGCGTGCGCACCGATGGCAACGGGCTAGCGCGTTTCGATTCCGCCCTGCTGCAAAAAAGCGACGGCGGCAACCCGACCGCCATCTTCGCCTATGGCGTGGCCGGCGAATTCGCCATGCTGTCGCTCCCCGCCCCGGGGCGCGACGATAGCCGGCCGGCGCGCGGCGACGTCGCGCTGGTTCATATGGACCGGGGACGCTACAGACCCGGCGAAAGCGTCAATGTCCTGGCGCTGATGCGGACCGACCAGGGGGCGCCGATCGCCAGGCGCCCGCTGACGATGACCGTGATCCAACCCAGCGGCGCCGTCTTCGCCGACCAGACGCTGAGCGATCAGGGCGGTGGCAGCTATAATTTCGCGATAGCGATTCCGCAGACCGGATCGTCCGGCGCGTGGCGGATCGAGGCGCGGCGCGACGGCGATGCCGGGCCGATCGGGAGCGCGCGGTTCGATGTCGAGGAGACATCGGCGGCATCGCTCGCCCTGGCGCTGAATGCGGACGTGGCGGTGGTCGACCCGGCCCAGGCCACGAACGTGACGATCCAGGCGCAGGCGGCCGATGGGCAGCAGGCCGCCAACATTCCCGGCGAAGTCAGCGTCCGGATCTCCGCCGCGGCATCGCCGTTCCCCGCCTTTCCGGGCTTTTCATTCGCCGGACCGGATGCGGCCGCGCCGCGATCGCCGCCGGCAGATCCGGTGCGGTTCACCACCGACGCGGCCGGAAAGGCCGGCGTGCCGCTCAAGATCGCCATCCCGCCCAAGGCGACCCTGCCGCTGCAGGCCGAAATCACCGCGCGGCTGTACGATGCCGCCGGCCATCCGGTCGAGCGCACGATCGCCGTGCCGGTCGCCAACTACACGCCGATGCTGGGGGTGAAGGCGGCGCAGGACGCGGTGTTCCAGGCCGGCCAAAGCGCCCATTTCGAGGCAATCGCGGTGAGCCCGGACGGGGCCCGGCAGGAGAAGGCCGGCGCCGGCTGGGAAATCCTGCGCCGCGACTGGAAACCATCCTGGACCGGCGAGCCTTTCCGCTATCGCCCCGGCGTCAAGGACACCCACATCGCCGGCGGCATGATCGATATCCCATCGGCGGCGCCGGCCATGCTCGACGTGCCGAACCTGCCGCCGGGTCGATACCGGATCGAGGTCTTCGATCCGAACGGCGAGGCGATCTGCAGCACCGATTTCACTGTCGGCTGGTCCGGCGGTATCGGCAGCCTGTCGGACGCGGTGACGGTCAGGCCGGCCAAACCCGCCTATACGCCAGGCGACGGGCTGGACGTTTTCGTCAAGCCGCCGTTCGAGGGCGAGATTATCCTGACGCCGGCCGATCCCGAGATTCGCGATCCGGTCATCCAGCATGTGCCGGCAGCGGGCGCGACCGTCCATCTGAACCTGCCCCGCGACGCCGGGATCGCCATGCGGCTTCTGGCGAGCGCTGTCGCGCCGGCCGATGCCGCCACCCCGGGCCTTGCCCGGCGGGCCTTCGGCCAGGCCCAGCTTCCGGCCGACCCGGAGGCGCGGAGCCTGGACGTGAAGCTGGAGCTGCCGCCGGTCGTCATGCCGCAGCGGACATTGTCGATCCCGGTGACGGTCACGGGCGCCGGAGAAGACCCGGCCTATGCCCGTGTCGTACTGACCGACGAGCGCGGCGACGGCCTGGAGCCCGACACGCCGCTCGATCCGCTGATCGCGCGGCAGGACGCGATGATCGGCGCGCGGGACAATTACGGCCAGATCGTCACCCCGACCGGCATGAGCAATGCCACTCTTACCGCCGGCGATCCAATTGCCGGCGCGGCCCGCAATACCGATCCGCCGGCGCCGCCGCAGGCGCCGCTTGCGCTCTATTCCGGGATCGCAACCTTGGACAAAAGCGGCAAGGGCACGGTGCTCGTGACGGTGCCCGACTACACCGGCAACGTGCGGGTCCGGGCCCAGGCCTGGGCAGGCGCCAGGACCGGCCAGGCCCAGGCTGCGCTCGCGATCCGCTTCCCGCTGAATGCGACCCTGGCCCTGCCGGCCTACATGATGCCGGATGACCATGCCGATGTGACCCTGGCGCTGGACAACGTGGATGGCCCGCGCGGCGAGTACCGCGTCAAGGTCCATGCCGAAGGCGCGATATCGGTTCAGGACGAGACCGAGGCGGTCGTCAATCTCGCCGAACATGAGCAACGGACCCAGCCGGTCGCGGTGCAGGCGCACGGCCCCGGAGAGGGCGTCATCGTTATCAGCGTCAAAGGCCCCGGCGACATTGCCTTCGAACGGCGCCTGCCGCTGAAGGTACGCGCCGGCGCGCCCGTCCTGACACGCCACGCGGTCATCGCGCTGAAGCCCGGCGCAACACTGACGATCGAACCGGCACTGACAGCGAACATGCGCCCGGAAAGCCTCGCCTTATCGGCCGCGATCGGTGCCGGCAACGATCTCGACCTGATCGGGATCGCCAACGACCTGGCCGGCGCGCCGGCCGCTTCCGCCGCGCAGATCGTCGCCGCGGCGACGCCTTGCCTGGCGCCCGATGCCCTGCTGCAGACGCTGCGGCTGGCCGATGCCAAGGGGCGGCTGAGCCAGGCCGCCACGGCCTTGTCGGTTTATCAGCGGCAGGACGGAGGCTTCGCCAATCGGACCGGCGATGCCGCAAGCGATCCCTGGCTGACCGCCTCGGTCGCGGATTTCCTCGGCCGCGCCAGGGCTAAGGGCGCCGCCGTTTCCGACATCGTCATGGACCAGGCGCTGGACTATCTGTCGCGCCATGCCGAGCCGGAGATCGATCCCGCCTACAGCGCGCCGGGTTCGCCGCAGACCTATGCGCAGCAGGCGCTGGCGACGGCAGCCTATGCCAACGCGGTGCTGGCGGCGAATGGGCGGCTGAACCTCTATCAGCTGCGCTATTTCAGCGATCGTTTCCTGGCGCAGATGCGCAGCCCACCCGCCGCGGGCCTGGTCGGCGCGGCCTTCGCCGACCTTGGTGAGAAGGCGACCGCGGCGGCCGCTTTTGCCCGTGCCGCCAGCCTGCCGAGCGAGACGCTGCCGAGCGAGATTTCGGGCTCCGACCTGCGCGATCAGGCCCTGTTGAATGCCGTGATGGCCGAAAGCGGCGCAGCGGCGCAGCCATCGGTCGCCGCCGTCGCCGCCAAGACAGCGGGGGTTGCGGGGGCGCATCGCCAGTTCACCGCGCAGGAGGCCGCCTGGCTGTTGCGCGCCGGCTTTGCCACGCCGCCGCAGGAGGCGCGGTTCAAGGCCAGGATCGGGGACAAGACCATCGATCAGAGCGCCGTATTCACTCTGCCGCCGACCCAGCCGCTGCCGGCGATCAAGAATATGGGCGACGCACCACTGCATATCGCACTCACCGTCTCGGGCCCGCCGGCGGGCGAGGTCAAGGACCAGGGCTATGAGGTGCAGCGCTGGCTGTTCGACAGCAGCGGCAAGCAGATCGATTCCGGCGCGCTACGCCAGGGCGACATGGCGGTCGTGGTACTGACCGGCCGCTTCACCGGCCAGGGCGAGGCCCAGCCGGTGCTGTTCGACCCGCTGCCGGCCGGCTGGGCTGTCGAGGCGGTGAACATCGCCGATTCGGCAAGCCGCTATCCCTGGCTGAAGGACCTGACCGGCGGCGTCAACGCGAGCGTCACGGACGGGCTCTATTCCACCATGCCGCGCCTGATCGGCGACAAGCGTGAGTTCAAGGTCGCCTATGTCATCCGGGCAACAACCCGGGGTCAGTTCAGCCAGCCCGGCACGCTGATCGAGGACAGGTTACAGCCTGACAAATCGGCGCGCACCGCGGCCGGCAAGACCAAGGTCGATCCCGCCTCCTAGACGTCGCGGCCACCTAGACATCCTGGATTGCCGCGAACACGCGCAGCGCCTGCAGCGTCTCCGGCACGTCGTGGACCCTCACGATCCGCGCGCCCTGGCCGATGGCGGCCAGCCCCGCGGCCAGCGACCCGCCGAGGCGCTGCCCCGGCGGCTCGCCGGCTGAGAGCTTTGCGAGAAAACCCTTGCGCGACACCCCGGCCAGCAGCGGCACCCCCAGCCCGTGGAACAGGCTGAACTGGCTGAGCAGCGCCAGATTGTGTTCGACGGTCTTGCCGAAGCCGATGCCGGGATCGGCGACGATCCGCGCCCGCTCGACCCCTGCCGCCTCGGCGGCGGCGATCCTGGCCTCCAGCGCGTCATAGACGTCGAGGGCGACATCGTCATAGGCGGGCGCCACCTGCATTGTCCGCGGCTCGCCCTGCATATGCATCAGCACGACGGGACCGGTCGCCTTCGCCGCTACCGCCAACGCGGCCGGGTCGTGGGTCAGCGCGCTGACATCGTTGATCATGGTCGCACCGGCATCGAGCGCCGCCTGCATGGTCGCCGCATTGCGGGTGTCGATCGAGATGGTGACGCCCACCGCCTCGGCCATCGTGCGGATGCCGGCGATCACCGGCAGGACGCGACGGATTTCCTCTTCGACCGGGACCGGCTCCGATCCGGGACGTGTGGACTCCCCGCCGATATCGACGATGCCGGCGCCTGCCCGGATCATCGCCCCGGCATGGGCGATAGCGGCCGCTGGATCGAAATGCTCGCCGCCATCGGAGAAGCTGTCGGGGGTCGCATTGACAATGCCCATGACATTGAGCCCCTCGCCCGCGAAGCGGGAGAGGGAGGGGCCCGCCGCGTCAGCGTTGGGAGGGTGAGGGGACTTGAGAATCTCCCGCCTTACATCTTCCGGCCCATGCCGTTCGATCACCTCGACCAGCGCATAGGCCAGCGGTCCGCCCGCCAGCGGCAGCGCCAGACCGGCGGCAATCGCCTCACGGGCGGCGGTGCCAGACAGCAATCCCAAAGGCCGCAGATAGCGCTTCACAGCAGTGTCGCTCCCTGTGGGTCGGGCAAGGCGCGAACCAGATCGGCTATGGCCATGCCAGTCGCCGGATGGCGCCAACTGGGGGCGATCTCAGCCAGGGGCAACAGCACGAACGCGCGGTCCGCCATGCGCGGATGGGGCAGGATCGGGGTTTCCCCAGGCGCGGAAACCCGGCCGGCATGGTCGACGATGTCGAGGTCGAGCGGGCGGGGCGCGTTCGGCTTGCGGCGTTCGCGGCCGAACTCGGCCTCCAGCGCGTGCAGCCTTTCGAGCAGCGCCGAGGCATCGAGATCGGTCATGACTGATATGACCGCGTTGACAAACTCGGGGTCCGAGGGGTCGGGCCAGGCGGTGCTGCGATAGAGGCTGGAGCGGGAAAGCAACGTGATTCCAAGCCCTTGCAGTGCGCCAATCGCCGCCTCGACCGCAGCGGCGGGGCTCGGGAACCGGCCTGGAAGGTTCGCGCCCAGGGCAATGTAGCTCACAGCCAAGGGGGCGCCCCTTGACATTGTTCACTTAGTGAATAATTAACTAAACGAAACACTGTGGTCCATTCTGGATCATAAGTGGCAACCCTATGGAGCAACCAATGTCCGACGTCTCTTGCACCCAGCTCTCGGCCCTCGCCAAGGCCGTTGTCTTCCCCGTCCTCTATGTCGCGTTCTTCGCCTGGTCCTACGCGCTGCTCGCGTAGTGCCCGCCCTTCCGGAAAACCCGCCGCTCAGCTCCGCTCGCGGCGGGACAGGAAGGCCAGCCGTTCGAGCAGATGCACGTCCTGCTCGTTCTTGATCAGCGCGCCATATAAAGGCGGGATCAGGTTTTTCGCATCCTTGGCGCGCAGCGCCTCGGGCGGAATGTCCTCGACCACCAGCAGCTTGATCCAGTCCAGCAGCTCGGACGTCGACGGCCGCTTCGACAGGCCGGGCACCTCGCGTACCTCGTAGAACAGGCTCAGCGCCTCGCGCAGCAAATCCTGCTTCAGCCCTGGAAAATGCACGTCGACGATCGACTGCATCACCTCGCGGTCGGGGAAGCGGATATAATGGAAGAAGCAGCGGCGCAGGAACGCATCCGGCAGCTCTTTCTCATTGTTCGAGGTGATGATCATCACCGGCCGGTTCACGGCCTTCACCAGCTGCTGCGTCTCGTAGACGAAGAACTCCATCCGATCGAGCTCAAGCAGCAGGTCGTTCGGAAACTCGATATCGGCCTTGTCGATCTCGTCGATCAGCAGCACCGGCCGTACGTCCGACACGAACGCGTCCCACACCTTGCCGCGCACGATATAGTTCGAAATGTCCTGTACCCGCGGGTCGCCCAGCTGCCCGTCGCGCAGGCGCTTCACCGCGTCATATTCGTAGAGCCCGTGCTGCGCCTTGGTGGTGGACTTGATGTGCCACTGGATCAGCGGCGCGCCCAGCGCCTTGGCGATCTCATGCGCCAGCACGGTCTTGCCGGTGCCGGGCTCGCCCTTGACCAGCAAAGGCCGCTCCAGCGCGATAGCCGCGTTGACGGCGACATTCAGGTCCGGTGTGGCGACATAGTTCTCGGTCCCCTGGAAGCGGGGGCTCGTTTTGGTGTCAGACACTCTGTTCGATCGCCTTTCTGATTGCCGCCAGCGCCTCGCCGGCCTTGGCGCCGTCGGGACCGCCCGCCTGGGCCATGTCCGGCCGGCCGCCGCCGCCTTTGCCGCCGGCAGCCTCCGAGCCGACCCGCACGAGATCGACCGCGTTGAACTTGGCCGTCAGGTCCGCCGTCACGCCGACGACGATGCCGAGCTTGCCCTCGGCCGAGGCCGAGGCCACCGCCGCGATGCCCGAACCCAATTTCTTCTTCTGCTCGTCGATCAGGCCCTTGAGATCGCCCGGCGCCATGCCCGGCGCCTCGACTCCCAGGAACTGCACGTCGCCGATTTTCACCGCCTCCGGCCCCGATCCCGCGCCGCCGCCGGAAGCCAGCTTCTTCCGCAGGTCGGCGACCTCGCGCTCCAATTTCTTCCGTTCTTCCACCAGCGCATGGACACGCGCCGGCACATCGCCCTGCGGCACGCGCAGCTCGGCCGCCGCGGCGTCCAGCCAATCCTCGCGCTGGCGCATATAGTCGATGGCCGCCTGCCCGGTCAGCGCCTCGATGCGGCGCACGCCGGCCGAGACCGCGCCCTGGTCGACGATCTTCAGCACGCCGATATCGCCCGTATTGGCGACATGGGTGCCGCCGCAGAGCTCGACCGAGTAGGGGAATTGCTCGCCCGGCAGCGTACCGCCCATCGACAGCACCCGCACCTCGTCGCCGTATTTCTCGCCGAACATGGCGATGGCGCCGCTGGCGACCGCGTCCTCCTGGCTCATCAGCTTGGTCTGGACCGGCGCGTTGGCGCGGATGCGGTCGTTGACCGCAGCCTCGACCGCTACCAGATCGGCATCCGGGATCGGCACCGGCTGGCTGATATCGAAGCGCAGCCGCTCCGGCGACACCAGCGAGCCCTTCTGGGCGACATGAGTGCCCAGGCGGCGGCGCAGCGCATTGTGCAGCAGGTGGGTCGCCGAATGGTTGGCGCGGATCGCGGAGCGGCGCGCATGGTCGACATCCAGCTTCACCGCGTCGCCGACCGCGATCTCCCCCTCGTCGATGGTCGCCTCATGGACGAACAGCGCGCCGAGCTTCTTCTGCGTGTCGGTGATCGTCGCCTTGCCCTTAGCCCCGGTGACGATTCCGGTGTCGCCGACCTGGCCACCGGATTCGGCATAGAACGGGGTCTGGTTGGTGAGGATCAGCGCCTTCTGGCCGACCGAGGCGGATTTGACCTCCTGTCCGTCGGCGATGATCGCCACGACCTGGCCCTCGGCCGTCTCGGTGTCGTAACCGAGGAACTCGGTGGCGCCCAGGCGGTCGCGGAGTTCGAACCACAGCTGTTCGGTCGCCGCCTCGCCGGAGCCGGCCCAGGCGCGGCGGGCATCGGCCCGCTGCTTCGCCATCGCCAGCTCGAAGCCGGCATTGTCGACGGTTTTGCCCTGGCCGCGCAGCACGTCTGCGGTGAGGTCGAGCGGGAAGCCGTAAGTGTCGTAGAGCTTGAAGGCGACATCGCCGGGCAGCGTACCACCGTTGCCGAGCTTGCCGGTCTCTTCTTCCAAAAGCTTCAGACCGCGATCCAGGGTCGCCTGGAACCGGCGCTCCTCCAGCCGCAAGGTCTCGGTGATCAGCGCCTCGGCGCGGGTGAGCTCGGGATAGGCCTGGCCCATCTCCTTGACCAGGGCCGGCACCAGCCGGGCCAGCAGCGGATCGCGCGCGCCCAGAATATGGGCGTGGCGCATGGCGCGCCGCATGATCCGGCGCAGCACATAGCCGCGGCCCTCGTTCGACGGCATCACGCCGTCGGCGATCAGGAAGGAGGTCGAGCGCAGATGGTCGGCGATTACCCGGTGGGACACCATTTGCGGCCCGTCAGGGTCGGTATTGGTGGCATCGGCCGAGGCGACGATCAGCGCGCGCATCAGGTCGATATCGTAATTGTCGTGCTTGCCCTGCAGCACGGCCGCCAGCCGCTCCAGCCCCATGCCGGTATCGATGGACGGGCGCGGCAGGTCGACCCGGTGGTCCGGCGTCACCTGCTCATACTGCATGAAGACCAGGTTCCAGATCTCGATGAACCGGTCGCCGTCCTGATCGGCCGATCCGGGCGGGCCGCCGGGGATCTTGTCGCCGTGATCGAAGAAGATCTCGGTGCAGGGACCGCACGGGCCGGTATCGCCCATGCGCCAGAAATTGTCGGCGGTGGGGATGCGGATGATCCGGCTGTCCGGCAGGCCGGCGATCTTGCGCCACAAAGCGTGGGCATCGTCGTCCTCGGCAAAGACAGTGACCGTCAGCCGGTCCGGCGACAGCGCGAAGTCCTTGGTGATCAGGTTCCAGGCGAACTCGATCGCATCCGGCTTGAAATAATCGCCGAAGGAGAAATTGCCCAGCATCTCGAAGAAGGTGTGGTGCCGGGCGGTGTAGCCGACATTCTCCAAGTCGTTGTGCTTGCCGCCGGCACGCACGCATTTCTGCGCCGTGGTGGCGCGGGAATAAGGCCGCGTCTCGGCGCCGGTGAAGACGTTCTTGAACTGCACCATGCCCGAATTGGCGAACATGAGCGTGGGATCGTTGCGCGGCACGAGCGAGCTCGACTGCACGGCGCTGTGGCCGTTGCGCACGAAGAAATCGAGAAAAGTGCGGCGGATATCGGCGGCGGAAGTCATGGAATTCTAGATGTACCCGTAAGGGTTGCCCGGCAAGGCTTTGGTTTTAGTGGAAAGGGCCGTGACGTGTCCACCGGAGGGGGATTTGCGACTGGATTTCGTAGGATGGGTAGAGCCGAAGGCGAAACCCATCATCGGTGCGCTGACCGATGGGTTTCGCTCCGCTCCACCCATCCTACAGGTTTGGCTCAGCCGTTCGGCTCTCCGCGCAACTGCCATCGCGCCAGCGGCACATGCCTAGTCCGGCCGCGCAGGCTGTCGACCAGCACGAACTCGGTCATCGTCCAGCGGACGGGATCGATGGTGCGCGCCTGCAAGGCGCAGCTGTCATAGAGCAGGGTCATATGGGGGTTGAAGCTGGACTTCACGAACCGCCGGTATTAGGTAGCAAACTTAGGAAGCGCGAAGCTAGTTTGATTCGTCCATGATTCGCCGCCACTGTTTCGATTCGGTCCGAACAGCCGTTCGCGTCACCAAGCCTTCGAGCCGCACAGACTGACTAATCAATCCCCTCCCACCAAACTGCTGTGCGCGGATTCAGCCGCCGAATCAAACCCCTACAACGATTCCCCAACAGATCGATGTGTTGCGCAGTGCGCATGGCCGCACATTAAAATGTGCGCGGCACCACTTACTTGCACAGAACCTCTGGCATCGGTATTATGCTGATCGAAACTGGAGGTCTGTGCCATGGCCGTTCACGAAATCGATTTCGATAATATCGGCGCTTCCCTGAAAAAGATTCGGGATGAAGCGCGTAAGGAGGGTTTTGAGGCTGGCAAGGCAGAGGGCTTAATCACAGGATATAAGGCTGCGCTGTTCGATCTCGGTGATTTCCTGAAAGCTAAGGGTGATGGAACGGCTTCGGTCGAGCTGTCCCCATCTCAGCCTGCTCCTCCAGCGCCTAAGCCCCCCGCCGCTCCTAAGGCCCCGCGCGGAAGCGTGGCGATGGTTGTGAACACGGCAATCGAAACTTTCCCGCTTGGGTTCACGGTCGATCAGGTTATGGATCTGATCAAGACCGCATCGTTGCCTGATGTCTTTCCGGGTTCTGTTAGAAACCATCTTCGGCAGATGGAGAAGGACAAGAAGGTCCATCGCCAGGGTGACCGCTGGCATAAAGGCCCGACGCCCGCGCCAAGTCCACCGCAGGCTGAACTCAGTGCCCCTCCAGTCGCCCCGGTGCTGTCCGGCGGCTCAACGTGGGGCATGCCGACGCCCCCTAAAGCACCTGGCTGGGGCACCGACAACTAATCAGAGAGGTAAGATGTTTAGAACCGAATTAGCCTTACTCCCGGCGGGCCGGTCCGCCGCCGGGCAGTAAAAAGGGCGGGATGCTCGAACACCCCGCCCCCAATGGACCACACACTAGCTTCCGAGGAAGAAGTTACCGTAGGCCGATCTGTCTTCTACGGTAGGCGATTCACGCCAAAATTTCAACCTCGGAAGCGCCTCTTAGCCTCAAGGAAGCTAGAAAGGTCTTCCCAATGATTAAGCCTCGTTCTTACCCGTGCACGTTCGAAAAGGCGTGCCACGTTCTTTGGGCCATCAAGATCGCAGGATGGAGCCAAAGCCAAGCAGCAATTGAGATCGGTCTCAATAGCGGGACGGTGAGCCATGTCGTTAACGGTCGCCGTTTTCCGCGCGCCTACCCTGTGCCGATCCCTATCGCAGCCTAACCGGTGACCGGCGGGAGTTGCCATGCGATCCCCGCCGGTTCCAGCACTATCCCAGCATCGCTCAGCGCGCGCTCAATCGCATTCAAGTTGTTTGCGATGGGCGCGCGCCTACCTTTTTCGAAATCCCGCACGGTACTCAAAGACACGTTGGCGCGTTTCGCCAAGTCGTCTTGCGACCAATCTAGCCACCCGCGCGCGGCTCGGCTCTGTTCCGGACTCAACATGCGACAGGCATACAAAAAAACTTCGCTTACGTCAACGAAAAGTGTTGACCTAAACCAAATCAGCGGATATCACTTACATCAACGATATTCGTTGAGGTTAATTGATGTCCCAACACTTCCTTCTCAGCAGCGCAGCGCGGGGCCTTTCGCTCCGCGCTGTCGCTCGTCTGAGCGACGAGGAGGCGTTTGAGACGTTCAAGTCGATCCGTTGGAGCGACAACGGTGGCGAGCCGTACTGCCCCAAGTGTGGCTGCGTCGCGACCTACACCCTCAAGGGTTACAAGCTTTGGGAGTGCAAGGGTTGCCGCGCCCACTTCTCGGTCACGTCCGGCACGATCTTCGCGAGCCGCAAGCTCGCCATTCGTGACATCCTTCTCGCAATCGCGATCTTCGTGAACGGCGCTAAGGGGCACAGCGCCCTCCAGCTCAGCCGCGACCTCGACGTCCAGTACAAAACCGCCTTTGTCCTGAGCCACAAAATCCGGGAAGTGATGGGCGATCAGGTTCATGAGGCCGGGAAGGCGACCGGCGTTGTCGAGATCGATGGGGCCTATTTCGGCGGATACGTGAAGCCCGCGAACCGCAAGGAAAACCGGATCGACCGTCGATTTGCGGAAAACCAGACCGGCAAGCGCAAGGCCGTCGTCATCATGCGCGAGCGGTTCGGGCGCACGCTGCCTTTCGTCTACAACAGCGAGGCCGAAGGCGTTCCGGCGGTTCGGGCGAATGTCGTGCATGGATCTGAAATCCACGCCGACGAAGCTCCGCACTGGAACAAGCTCATGGCCCTTTTACCCATGAAGCGCATCAACCATCAGCAGGCTTATTCCGCCGAGGGCGCCTGCACGAATATGGCTGAAAGCTTCTTTAGTCGCCTGCGCCGCGCCGAGATCGGCACGCATCACCACATCAGCGGCTACCTGTCGGCCTATGCCAACGAAATGGCATGGCGGGAAAACAATCGCCGGGTTTCCAATGGTGAGCAGTACATCGCTGTGGTTACGGGTGCGCTCAGCCATGCCCCCTCAGCGCAGTGGAAAGGCTACTGGCAGCGTCGCTTAGCTGCCTGAGCGTTTCTCATCCCGCTTCCGGTTCAACTCCGCGTAGTGCCGCTCCTCGGCTGCGACCTCTTCGTCGGTTTTCCAAAGGTGTTTCCGGCCGCCGGGACCGCCAGGGTTAGGCATAGGGAAGTTCCGCGCGAACCTCTCAAACACCTTCGCCCCGCTACGCTGCAATCGGTACACTATGTCCTCAGCGATCCGCTGGCGTGCGTCCTCCCGGCTCTTTTTCAGAGTGCCGTGGAAGACTCCGCAGTCCATAAGGGCCAGCGATATCTCGAACCGCACTTCGTCCCAGGTGAGCAGCTTCCGATATTCGGTCCTGCCCGTCTCGGACGACGTGATGGCGTAGTGCGGCTCTTCGGGAGGTTTCGGCGGCGTTCTCATAGTTAGAACTATGAGAGAACTCAATCTGTGAGTCGAGTCCTCTTCTGCGCCTCGCGCTGCGCCCGGCGCAGGCTGCGGGTTTCCTCGTTGAAGCGCTTCGTTTTGGCTATCCGCTTCTGATTAACGACGCCTTCGCCGTCCTTGGCGAGACGGAAGACGATGCGGTTATCCCGCTTTCCATCCTTCACCAGTTGGCCTAGCCCGACCTTGTCGGCCAGGGCGTTGCTCACCCGTCGCGATAGTAGCCGCAGGGTTTCGGGCTGATCCAGCCAGCCGCGATCTTTGGCTATCAGGTATTGTAGCTCAGTGGTGGTTAGGCCCTCTGGAGCGGTCCACAGGAGCTTGATAACGGTTCTGCCCGTGCCGCCGTGCGGAAATAGCTTGCTGTTTTCCTGGTGCTGCTTGCGGACCTCGATAAGCTGATCCGCTTCGTCAAAGACGGTGATCGCGCCTTCTATTTTGGCGACTGCATCATCGATGCGATCTATCCGGCGCTGGAGGTATTCGCGCTCAGCGATGAGGCGGTTGCGCTTGGTAGCCAGAGCAGCGAGGGCGAGTGGGATAGCCATGCCGTCATTGTAGACGGCGAGAATCCGACCCCATAGAATCCGTTCCTAAGTTTGCTACCTAATACCGCGAACCGCCTTAATCCTGAATCGATCAGCGCCATTGCCAGTTCTTCCCGGAAACGCAGCAAGGGCTTCACCCCGTCCGAACCCGTCAGAACCAGCGGCTGGTCGGACGAGTTCCGCCGGAAGGTCTGCAAACGGTCCAGGACAATCTCGATCGGCGATGACGCCATCATCGCCGCTGCCTTACAGGCCTGCGCTATCACATCTTCATACCGCTCTCCGTCCCCATAAACGCCAAGGTTGAACAGGGTGATATGCAGCCGGTCAGTCGAAAGCGGGCGGCCCCGCAGGCCGGCCATATCCCGGAACCGGTGGCTGCGCGCGGAAATCTCGGCAGCGTCGGCCGGGCTCGGATAGGCGAGGAACATGATTGCGTGCTGCGTCGGCCGCTCGACATTCATGCGGTCGATCGGCGGGAAATCGTAAGTCTTCACGATGGCTATTCCTTGTGATCAGGCACCCGAAGTGGCGCCGTCATAGGAATATATAGAGAACAAACAGAGATTATCCGAGTCCGGATTCCCAACTCGCCAAGGCCGGCCAGGCTGGCTAGGATCGCCGGACGATGTGCAATCTCTTCGCGAATAAGACGCCGCAGCAGGCGATGCGCGCCCTGTTCAAGGTCCGGCCCGACAGGGACCGGACGGGCAACCTGCCGCCGCTGCCCGAGATATTCCCCGACCAGGAGGCGCCCGTGATCCGCCACGATGGAACGGGCGAGCGGGAGATGCTGATGATGCGCTGGGGGATACCCGGCCCCGAGCAGTTCGGCGGCAAACCCGTCACCAACGTCAGGAATTCAGCCAGCCCGCATTGGCTGCCCTGGCTGGAACGGCCCTATCGCTGCCTGGTCCCGGCGGATGCGTTCAGCGAATATTCGGACAGCCTGCCCAAGACGATCCACTGGTTCGCCCGCGACGAGGCGCGAACCCCATTCGCCTTCGCCGGCATCTGGCGCCCATGGACCGGAACGCGCGGCACCAAGGCCAATCCGGTGACGGGGGATCACCGGCTCTTCTCGTTCCTCACCACCGAGCCCAACGACATAGTCCGCCCGATCCACGCCAAGGCGATGCCGGTGATCCTGACGGAAGAGAATTGGGATATCTGGCTGGAAGGCAGCACGGCCGAGGCTCTGAGGCTGCAACGGCCCGCGGCGCGCGACCTGATTGAGGTCATTTCGTTAGGGCCAGCCGCTGAGCGGCCGGAGAAGCCGGCGCCTCGGCAGATGTCGTTGTTCGGATAAGGCGCATAACACCCCGCCAACAAGCCCCTCGCCCGTGAAACGGGCGAGGGAATTTAAACCCTAAAACCGTTCCAGCTCCGGAAACGGCGCCTGCCCCCCATGCACATGCATCCGGCCACCTTCGGCGCAGCGGTGCAGTTTGGGAAACACCTTCCCGGGGTTCAGCAAGGTGTCCGGATCGAAGGCGCATTTGAGCTGCTGCTGGCGCGCCAGGTCGGGTTCGGCGAACTGGTATTCCATCAGGTCGCGCTTTTCCACGCCCACTCCGTGCTCGCCGGTCAGCACCCCGCCGACATCGACGCAGAGGCGGAGGATGTCGGCGCCGAAGGCCTCGGCGCGTTCGATTTCGCCGGGCTTGTTCGCGTCGTAGAGGATCAGCGGGTGCAGGTTGCCGTCGCCGGCGTGGAAGACGTTGACGCAGCCAAGGCCATGCTTGCCTGACAGGGCGCGGATTTCGCCCAGGACGTGGCTCAGCTGATGGCGGGGGATGGTGCCGTCCATGCAGTAATAGTCGGGGGCGAGGCGCGCGGTGGCGGGGAAGGCGGCCTTGCGCCCGGCCCAGAACAGCAGGCGCTCCGCCTCGGAGTTCGAAACCCGGATGCTGACGGCGCCGCAGTCCCGCGCGATCTTTTCGACCAGGCCCAGCAGGTGGTCGATCTCGGCCAGCGGGCCGTCCAGCTCGACGATCAGCAGCGCCTCGACATCCAGCGGGTAGCCGGCATGGACGAACTCCTCGACCGCGGCGACCGAGGGCCTGTCCATCATCTCCATGCCCGCAGGGATGATACCGGCGGCGATGATGGCGGCGACGCAATCGCCGGCCGCCTGATCCGAGCCGAAGCCGATCAGCGCGGCGCGGGCGCCAGGGGGCTTGGGCAATATCCGCACCGTCACCTCTGTAACGATGCCCAGCATCCCCTCGGACCCGATGACGACGCCCAGCAGGTCGTAGCCCTCCGCGTCCAGGTGCTTGCCGCCCAGGCGCACGACCTCGCCCGACATCAGCACCATCTCGACCCCCAGCACATTGTTGGTGGTGAGGCCGTATTTCAGGCAATGCACCCCACCCGAATTCTCCGCCACATTGCCGCCGATCGAGCAGGCGATCTGGCTGGATGGGTCTGGCGCATAATAGAAATTGGCCTCCGCCACAGCGTGGCTGATGCCGAGATTGGTGACGCCGGGCTGGGCGGTGACGGTGCGGTTGGCATAGTCGATATCGAGGATGCGGTTGAACCGACCCATGCCGACCACGACGGAATCCGCCAACGGCAGGGATCCGCCCGAGAGCGAGGTGCCGGAGCCGCGGGGAACCACCTTCGCCTGGTATCGGGCGCAGTGTTTGAGAACCGCCGCAACCTCGGCCGTGTTGCGCGGCAGGACGACGGCCAGCGGGCGCTGACGGTAGGCGGTCAGCGCGTCGGATTCGTAGGCGCGCAGCGCGTCCGGGTGGGCGATGACGCCTTCACCGGGGACGATGGCCCTGAGGCCGGCGATGATGGCTTCGCGGCGGTCGAGGACGGTTTGGTCGGGGGCGGGCATTTTCATGGGATAGTTCCGCGCCCGATGGAGACATTCACCCTCTCCCTAACCCTCCCCCATCGAGGGGGAGGGGATATGAAGGATGCCGCCCTTAAAGCCCTCCCCCTCGATGGGGGAGGGTTGGGAGAGGGTGAAACCATCCGCATCACCCCAGCATGTCCTTTACCAAAGGAATCATCGCATCATTCGTCCGATCGGGCCTGAGCGGCGTCACCGACACGGCTTTCTCGCGCAGCGCCTGGATGTCGCTGTCCGCATCCTGCTGCCCACCGGCGCGGTCGAAGTTCAGCCAGTAATAGGGCTTGCCGCGCAAGTCGTCGCGGGCGTCGATGTCGATGGCGCGGATCGAGCGGCGGCCCTGGCGGGTGGGGCGCAGACCGGTCACCTCGTCGGGCTGGATCGCGGGGAAATTGACGTTGAGGCAGAGGTCGGGCGGCAGGGATGCGGCGAGCAGCCTGGTCAGCAGCTCCGTGCCGTATTGGCGCGCCGTGGCCCAAGGCGTGTCGGCTTGTCTGCGGTAGGCCTGGGAGAAGGCGACGGCGGGTATGCCGCAGAGGATCGAGGTCATGGCACCCGAGACGGTGCCGGAATAGGCGATGTCGTCGGCCAGGTTGGCGCCGCGATTGACGCCGGAGATCACCAAGTCCGGCAGCTTGCCCTTCATGATCAGCCTGACCGCCATGACGACGCAGTCGCTGGGCGTGCCGACCACGGCAAAGCGCCGCTCGCCATACGGAATCACGCGGACCGGAAGCTGCAGCGACAGGGCATGCGACATGCCGCTCTGGTCCGATTGCGGGGCCACGACCCAGACCTCGTCGGCGAACTGGCTGGCGATCTCATGGGAGACCTTGATCCCCTCGGCATCGATGCCGTCATCGTTGACGAGGAGGATGCGGGACAGGCGTTTTGCAGCGGTAGAAGTCATTACTGTCCCATATGTGGACCGGTGGGGCAGCCGTCAGCCTTTGCGTACCAGGTTTCGATCACCAGGCCCCAGCTCGGCACGGCTTCCGGGTGGCAGAGCGGCCGCCAATAGGCGGCGTGATCGACCCCCAGATAATAGAGCGGAACGACGTAGTAACCCCAAGTCAGCACCCGGTCCAGCGCACGGACCCGGTCGGTCAGCTGAGCCTGGTCCGTGGCGTCGGCGATGGCGGCGGTCAGCGCGTCGACCGCGGGCGATCTGATGCCGGGATAGTTCCGGCTGCCCTTGGAATCCGCCTCGCGGGAGGACCAGTAGATCTGCGGCTCGGTGACGGGCGAGGGCGACTGATCCCACTGGTCCAGGATCATGTCGAAATCGAACTGGCCGCGGCGCTGGATATATTGCGGCTCGTCCAGGGTGCGGACCGTGGCGGCGATGCCGATGCGCTTCAGCGCGCGGGCGTATGGCAGGGCCATGCGCTCGTCATGCGGGTCGTGCAGCAGGATCTCGAAGGCGAAGGGCGCGCCGGTCTTGCCGTCGACCAGCCTGCCGTTCCGCACCACCCAGCCGGCGGCGGTCAGCAGGCCCATGGCGCGGCGCAGGTTGGGCCGCAGGCCCTCGTCGCCGCTGCCGTCGGTCGTCGGGGCGGTGAAGGCGGGGCCGAACGCCTCCGGCGCCAGTTCGCTTCTGAACGGCTTCAGCAGAGCCAGCTCGCCCGGCGAGGGATCGCCCTCGGCGGCGAGGCCGGAATTGGGGAAATAGCTTTCCGTCCGGCGAAAGGCGCCACGGAACAGCGCGCGGTTCATCCATTCGAAATCGAAGGCCAGGTTCAGCGCCTCGCGCACGCGGCGGTCCGCGAAGATAGGGCGGCGCAGGTTGAAGATCAGCGCGCGCAGGTCGTCGGTCGTCTGCTTGGGGATGTCTTCCAGCACCGCGCGGCCATCGAGCCGGGCCGGGAAGCCGTAACCGGTCATCCATTTGGTGGCGTCCTTCTCGATCCGGAAATCGAAGGCGCCGGCCTTGAAAGCCTCCAGCGCGACATTGTCGTCGCGGTAATAGTCCTCGCGGATCGTATCGAAATTGTACTGGCCGACATTGATCGGCAGGTCTTTGGCCCAATAGTCGTCGCGCCGCCGGTAGGTGATGGAGCGGCCGGGATCGATCGTGGCGATGCGGTAAGGGCCGCTGGTGACCGGCACCTCCAGGCTGGGCCTGTTGAAGTCATGGCCCTGCCACCAGGCCTTGGACATCACCAGCATCTGCGACAGCGACATCACCGTCTCCCGCCGATAGCCGGGGCCGAAGATGAAGCGGACGTGGGCGCCGTCAATCCGCGTCACCTCGGCCACCCGGGCGTAGGAATCGCGGTAATAGGGCCGGCCCCAGCGGCGCAGCGTCTCATAGGAAAAGATCAGGTCGTCGGACGTGACCGGGCTGCCGTCGCTGAATTTGGCGCGCGGGTCGATGGCATATTCGGCCCAGGACCGGTCATCCGGCACGGTGATGGTCTGGGCGACCAGGGCATAGAGCGTATAGGGCTCGTTCTCCGCCCGGTACATCAGCCGGTCGTAGGTCAGGATGATGCGGTCGTTGGCGGTGCCCAGCACGATCCAGCGATTGACCGAATCGAAACTGCCGGTCCTGGCCTCGACCAGCGTGCCGCCCTTGGGGGCGTCGGGGTCGACATAGTCGAGATGCTTGAAGTCGGGCGGATAGCGCGGCTCGCCCTGCATGGAGATGGCGGTGCGGGGCTGGGGGGTCTCCGCCTGGGCTGGGAGGACTGCGAGAAGCGGCAGCAGCCAAACGAGCAGCCGCATCTCACCCCCTCCTGCCCGTCACAGCTCCGAGGCGCGGGGAAGCATCGCCTTCAGCGACTTCTGCGGCCGGGGCCCCAGATGGCTGATGACCTCGGCGGCGGCGATCGAGCCGATGCGGCC
>Ga0105238_10000732_pt1 | contig 34287 bp, 26 predicted proteins | sample KBSC34metaG_FD_81526 | JGI IMG/M metagenome (GOLD analysis project Ga0105238, IMG submission 81526) | Corn rhizosphere microbial communities from Kellogg Biological Station, Michigan, USA - KBS C3-4 metaG | ecosystem: Host-associated > Plants > Roots > Rhizosphere > Soil | place: Michigan, USA...
AGCAGCTGCACGGCATCGGTTCTCGCGATGGTGCGATCCCGAACACTGGTCAGGATCTCCCACTCGAATCCGTTGTCAGAAGAAATGTACTTCTTCAATTCGAGCAGACGCGGGTCGAAGACGTTGACGACGTCGAATTCGTCACGCCCGTCACCGGTGGGTCCGCGAGAGGTGATGTCGAGCTCCGAGAGCAAGCGGGCCTTGGTGCCGTCGTCCACACCGTCTTGCCACGCGAACACGACGTGCCAGGCCCTCGGCGGTGGGAGCGAACGAGGTCTGAACGTGTTGAGCGGATTGTTGCTGAGCGCGCGCGTCAGCACCCGCCCGGCCGCCTCGTACTGCTGCGAGCGCGCCTGAACATATCTGCGCACCCCCTCGCCGGACGCGACAGCGAGGAAGAATGGCGCGACAACGAGGACTGACGCGCCGGCGCCAAGCGCAATATCGCGCGCGAGAAGCGACCATGCCCGTCGAGGGGTCGCCGCGAGCGGCGACAACACGAATGCCGATGCCGCGGCGAGTCCCACCCAGAGCACGTAATCGTGGCGGAAGAGGAAGGCGATCCCCACGAACGCGCCGAGACTGACGGCATTTCGCCTTGCGGGCCGTTCGAGATAGCGCCACGCCAACCACAGCCCCACCGGAAAGCAGAACAGCTTTGAATAGTGGTACGTCGGCGTCCACAGCAGGACGAGCAGCGCCACCGGCAGCAGCGCGAGGACAGCTCGCCACGATCGGGATGTCCGCAGCGCAAGCCCGAACGCCACGACCGTCCCGGCGACAATGAAGGCGCTCTGAAGGAACACCTCGCCGATGACGCGGTAGCCAACCAGGGCCTGGACGGCCGCGGACAAATACGCGGGCAACGGCGCGCCCCACTCGAAGAAATCGCGATACGGCCGATCGCCAGCCAGGATGGACGGCGTCTCGTACAAGTGCACGAACGCAGAGTCTTCCGGCCGGCCCGAAAAGCGTGACGCCACCGCCAGCGCGGTTGCACAGCCCACGACGGCGAGTGTGGCCGCCGTGTCGTGCCTGGCGAGCTGCGCTCCGAGCCAGCGAAGACGCAGCGCCGCGAGCCAGCCAAGGCGCATCGCCCAGGCGATCGCGCGCCGTACGACTGCGGCAAGCGACCGGCGCGCCAGGAACAGCGGCAGCAGACTCAACGCCGCCAAGGCCGCGGCGCCGGACTTCCACAGCTCCCGTTCGACGAGCAGCGACACGACCGGAGGGAGCTGGTCGGCGGCGAGGCGATACTCCGAGCGGTCGAGATGCAAGGTGTCTTCGACTCGCGGCGACGTGACGATGCGCTCGATCGCGCCACGCGAGCGATCCGTCAAGCGATAGCGCCAGGTTCGGCCCTCGACGAGTTCCGACTCGCGCAACCCGAAGGCTCGCTCGAGTTCCTGACGCGAAGAGTCATCGACATCCGCCCGCCAGCGGATGTTCACCCGCCGATCACCCGGGTCGTGGGCGTTGCCGACCGACCAGAGTGCGTTGGCGGCGAACAGTCCCAGAGCCGTGCTGGCGAGCACGAGAACCGTGACGAGACAAGTACGCCGCTGTGAAGACACGAATCGCCTATTTAACCCGGAAGGGCAGCTGTTGTTGTAGCCCTCGTCCTTCGACGATCGTCAGAAGCTGGTTCGTCGCGACCCGCTCTACGACGTCTACTCCACCCGACGGCCACGTCACTGTCAGCCGATCGATGGTGGCGGCATCGCCGACACCGAAGTGCGCGCGCCGGTCGTTCGACCCGAGATAGCCAGACCCGGCTCGCACCTCGCGAACCTGCCGCGTCTTGCCCACGGTGAGCTCGATGCGCGCCCCGATCCCCTCTCGGTTGCTGGACCGGCCCACCAGGTCGACCATCACGCCGCGGCCAGCGTTGCCGCCATCGTTCCGCAGCAGATCCACGCCTTGGCCGTTGTTCGTTACCACGAAGTCGATGTCGCCGTCGTTGTCGAGGTCGCCGGCCAGCAGCGCGCGGCCGACTCTCTCGAGCAGAAAGCCCGGGCCCGCGCGTTTGCTCACGTCTTCGAAGCGCCCGCGTCCGTCGTTGCGAAGCAAGAGCTTCCGCTGTGCGTAGACCGCCTTCGGATACGAGGCGTCCGGGACGTCGAGCACGTGGCCGTTCACGATGGCCAGGTCCAGGTCGCCGTCGTTGTCGACGTCGGCGAAGTTGGTGCCGAAGCCGACGAACGGGCGCGTGGCCTGCCGCAATCCGCTCTCGAGCGTCGTGTCCACGAACAGCCCACGCCCGAGATTCTTGAACAGGGTGTGGGACTGGAATTCGAAGTTGGTCACGAACAGATCGATCAGGCCATCGCCATCGACGTCGCCGGCGTCGGTCCCCATGCCCGATCGCGGGCGTCCGTCGACGGCCACGGAGACGCCGGCCAGCAGCGCGGTCTCCTCGAAACGCGTGCCCTTCACGTTGTGGTACAGGAAGTTGGGCACGCCGTCGTTGGCCACGAACAGGTCGGGCCAGCCGTCCTGGTCGTAGTCGGTGGCGACGACGCCCAGCCCGTTGCCCTGATGGTCGACCACGCCCCACGCGCGACTGACGTCGGTGAAGGTGCCATCGCCGTTGTTGCGAAACAGGACGTCGGTCTCGGGGCGGTAGTTGAGCGGATGGCAGTAGGCGCGCCCCCTGCCCATGAGATCGCCGCAGAACACGTCTCGTGACGTATCGACGTAGTTGGTGATGAACAGATCGAGGTTTCCGTCCCGGTCCAGGTCCACGAACGTGCAGCTGGTGGCGAACCGTGCCGATCCGACCCGCGCCTTGTCGGTGACGTCGGTGAACACGCCGCGCCCATTGCCGCGATAAAGCGTGTTCTGCCCGACACCCGTCACGTAGATGTCCATCGCGCCGTCGTTGTCGTAGTCCGCCGCGCAGGCTCCCATGCCGTAGCCGCGGCGCGTGAGACCCGCGCGGGCGCTGATGTCTTCGAACGTGCCGTCGCCCCGGTTCCGGTACAGACGATGACGAGCCCGAGCGCCCTGGCGGGGGTCGGCGATCGATCCGCTGTCCACGAGGAAGATGTCCAGCCACCCGTCGTTGTCGACGTCCAGGAGCGCGCCGCCCGCGCCCATCGTCTCTTCGAGGTGCTTGGCGGGGCTGGCGCCGTTCATGTGGACGAAGTCGAGGCCAGCCTCCTGTGTCCGCACCGTGAATTGCACTGGAAGGGCGGAGGGCTGCGTGCCGCGTGACGGACCCTGCCCACTGATTGTCACGGCGATAGGGCCCAGCACCAGCAGAACGCCGATGCGCAGGCGACACCAGGCGTTCACCGAAGCTCGCCCCGGCGCATCCGGTCGGCCTTCTGGCGGTCGTATATTTCCGAGTATCGCCGGCGCTCGTCGACCTTACCAAGCGCGCCGTATGCTTCGGCCAACGACTGAATCACCTCCGCCGCTTTGTCCAGTTCGAGCGCACGTTGAAAGTGGACCACGGCGTCTGCGGCACGCCCCGCTTTCAGCAGCGCCGCTCCGATGTCCGCGTGCAGGCTTGCGTCGTTGCCGTCGAGTTCGATGGCCTCTTGCAGACTCTTGACGGCCCCGGCGGCATCTCCGCGCTGCAGCGCCAGCGAGGCGCCGCGTCGCAGTGCGTTCAGCGCATAGACGCGCCGGTCGCGGGCCATCTCCGCTTCCTGCAGACGTTGAAACGCCCGCAGCGGCGCGGCACCCTCCTCGGTGCGGCCCAGACGGACCAGGGCCGTCGCCAGCGTGTACTGCGCCTCCTTGTTGTCGGCATTCAGGTTTACGGCGCGGCTGGCGACCGCAACGGCGTCGTCGTACTGCTGGCGCTGCAGATCGATCGAGGACAGCGCGGTGAGCGCCTGCGCATCGGCGGGATCGACGACGAGTGCGGCCAGATACTCCGTTGCCGCTTCCTCGTCCCGGTCCACGTCGCGCAACGCGTCGCCGAGCGCGCGGTGCGCGCCGGGATCGTTGGGATTGATGGAGGCACGACGCCTGTAAGCCGCGACAGCCTCGCCACCATCCTGCTGCAGCGTCTCGACGAGTCCGATCACTTGATACACGGTATCGAGCCCGCCGAGCGTTTCCAGGGTGGCGGCGTGCTGAAGCGCGGCCACGGCTTGCGGGTACTGCTCGCGCGTGTGATACAGCCGGCCCAGTCGATACCAGCCCAGACCCGATGCCGGAAGGATGGCGACCGTGTCGCGCAGCACGCGCTCCGCCTCGTCGAGCCGTTTTGCGGTGGTGAGGACGTCGGCGAGTGCCAGGCGTGACCGCTCGTCGCGCGGGTTTATCTCCACCGCCTTTCGCAAGTGCGCGGCGCTCAGGTCGTAGCGCTCGTCGGCCCAGTAGGCGATCCCCAAGCGGCGCTCTGCCTCGGCGTCGCCAGGCGCCGCGGTCGCGATCGTCGTCAGGAGATCGATTGCCGGGCGCAGTGTTCCGCTTCGCAGCAGTGCGCTCGCTTCGCGCGCGCGCGCGTCGACACGGCCGGTCGCGACTGCGAGAAGAGGATCGCCGTCCACCGCCCGCCGGAACGCTTGGATCGCCTCGGCATATGCTCCGCGTCGCAGGAAGGCGCCGGCTTCCTGGTAGCGCGCCAGAAAGAACATCGGCCGCGCGGTCGGGACTTGAAGCGTCAGTGTCGTAAACGGCTCCGCAGGACTGCGCTTGGACAGGCGCTCGCGAGCCGCCGTCCGGAAGCGCCGCTCTACTGCCGCCGCGTCCAAATCGCGACCGAGGATCCGCAGGTGACGAGCGAGTTCGTAGAGCGGGACCGGCGCGCCGGCGTCGAGATCGGCCGCACGGCCGAACGATTCGACAGCCTCGTCGGCGCTGCCCAGTGCGCCGGCTGCGACGCCCCGAAAGAAGTGCAGTTCGGGGCGCTTCGGGTCGAGGGCGATCGCTGCCGTCAACTCGGCGAGGGCGTCCGCCGTCCGTCCTCTGTCGAGAAAGACGCCAGCCAAAGCCATGTGACCGTTGACTCCCGCGATCGCGGCGTCCCATCGATCGAGCGCGGCGTGCATCGCCTCGACGCTCGCCCGTAGCCGTTCGCCCTCGTCGCCGTAGGTCCCGGCGCTTGCCGCCATGAACTGCACGAGCGCCTGCTGGAAGCGACCTTTCTCACTTTGGTACGCGGAGCGCGTGTCACGGCCGGCTTGCGGAGCCGCGGCACCGTCGGCGAACCCCACGCCGATTGCGAGCGTGACGGCGGCCACCACGACGCGACTGATCGCAGGCACCTGTTCTCCTGATCAAGGCTCGCGGATGGTGATCGCCGTTCCGGATCGGACCGGACCCGGCACGGTCTGCTGGCGTCCGCTGGGCCACTTCACGGTGACGGCGTCCGCCTGGGTCGCGGCGCCCAAGCCGACGTAGAGCGGCACGACGCCCTGCGCGAGATACCCGGTCTTGCCATCGTTCACGACGGTCTGGGTGCGCCCGTTCGCGCGCACCACCACCACGGCGCCAATGCCATCGCGATTCGAGCGGCTGCCAACCAGCTTCATCTTCAGGAAGTGCACCTGGCCGCGCTGGCTGAGATCGCTGACGAAAATCTGGGGACGGTCGCCGTAGTTGGTCGTCACGATGTCGAGATCGCCATCGTCATCGAGATCGAACGCGACAGCCGATCGACTCGCGCGCGCGGCCCACACCGTGATGTGACCGTGACGCGCGCCGGCCTTTCCGCGTTGCTCCGGGGTGCGCGTGTCGTCCGATGGCAGCGGCCCCGCCTCGCCCTGACAGATGTCCTGCTTGACGTCGGCGTCGCAGTCCAGGTCCATCCACGGCACCACGAGCCGGCGGCGCGGCTCGATACCGACGATGTATTCGGCCGGCACGAACCGGTGGCCGCCGTCGTTCAGCAGGAGGTCGCTGCCGCGATAGCGGAACGGATAGTTCATCCCGGCGGCGACGAAGATGTCGGGCCAGCCATCGGCATTGAAGTCGCCGACGCTCGGTCCCCACGGCCAGCCGGTTTCGACCCCGGCCTTGTCCGATTCCTCGGCGAAGGTCAGTGAGCCCGTGTTGGTGAAGAGCGCGTTGCCCAGGACGTGATGCCCGTCGGTGCGGAGAAAGTCGAACGGGAAAAAGGTCTTCGGATCGTGCTTGCGCGTCTCCTCTTCCGGCTTCAAATCCGACGACATGTCGGTGTGCATGTCGGTCACGAACAGATCGGGACGACTGTCGCCGTTCCAGTCGAGAACCTGAACGCCCATCGACCCCCACGGGGTCGCCGGAAACACGTCCCGGCTGCGCCTCTCGAATCGCCCGCCGCCGGCGTTGTGCCAGAACTCGTCGTGTCCTTGCATGGATAGCACGTAGAGATCCGGCCGGCCGTCCGCATCCGCGTCGATCGCCGCGGCGTCACCCGACCAGCCGGTATGAACCAGACCGGACGTCTGGGTGACATTCTCAAACCGGTCGTGACCGAGATTGTGGAAGAGGACCGACGTCTCGGATCGATCGGCGTGCAGGTGACCGGCAAACGCGTCGCGCACGCTCGCGTACAGCCCGTCGGGCCATTGCTCGTCGCGGGTGTACCGCCCGACGTTGGTCACGAACAGATCGAGCAGGCCGTCACCGTCGTAGTCGAAGAACACGGCGCCGGAGGAGTGGGTGCCGGAGCCGCCGACGCCGGCGGCCTTGGTGACGTCGGTAAACCGTCCGTGTCCGTCGTTGAGGAACAGGAGGTTGCCGGCGCGGACGCAGCTGACGTACAAGTCGGCATCGCCGTCGTTGTCGATGTCGGCAAACGCCACACCGGTGCAGGCGCGGCCGGTGATCCGTACGCCCGACCGTTCCGTGATGTCTTCGAAGCGGCCCCCGCCGAGATTGCGATAGAGCGCACTTGCGCCGGCCTGGTTGGCGAAGAACAGATCCACGCGGCCGTCGCCGTCGACGTCGGCTGCCGCCACTCCGGCTCCATGGTCGTAGTGGTTGGCCGTGTAGAACTGTCCGACGTCCCTGCTCGCCTGCAATCGAAACGTGATGCCGCTCGCGCCGATTCGATCCGTGAAATGAAAATCGTGCGGCATCGCGAGACTGGCGGCCGACGCGATCTGCGCCTTGGCGCGCGCGGCAAGCCACGACGGTTCGCGGACGTCGGCGGGCACGAACACATCGGTCGACGGCTCGCTATTCAGATTGGTGAGCCCGGCGCGGACCCGCGCTTCCCAGTCGGGTGCAAGGCCGTCGACCCTGCTGCGCACGCGCCCCTGACGGTCCACGATCACGAGCGATCCGGCCGGCATCATGTCCTGCACTGCCGGTGGCGCGCCGGATAGCCGCGTCCACCCGGCCGGCGCGGGACCACCCTCCATGCCGAAGGAGACCAGCTTGACGGACTTGAGCGCCTGCGTTGTGACCAGACCCTTGGCCAGAGAAGCCATGTGGTCGACGACCGCCGCGCAGGGGCTGCTGCACGGCGTTGGCAAGGACGCCGCGACCCAGAGGCCGCCCCGCAGGTCCGCAAGATCGACCGGCTGATGCTGCTGATCTTCGAGTACGAAGGCTGGCACCGTTCCGATGACCGGCATGGGTTCCGCGCGCCGGCACGCGCTCACGCCGAGGGCGGCGGCCGCGACGATCGAGACCATCGCCTTTGCGGTCAACGCGCCTCCCACGCGTGCGTTCGCACCCACTGCTGATAGTCAGCGGGCCGATCGATCACGAGCCAGCCGCGTGGGCGAGCGTCGTGCGGACGGCCGCACATTTCGTCGCCGCGCAGCTCGTGACGGCCGACGCGATCGGCGAAGAAAGCTACTTGCGTAGGCAGCTCCGGCGCCGCGAAGTGGCGGAGATCGAGGTCGTCCACCGTGAACGTGCTGATGAAATCGGGGCTGTTCAACGACAGGCGCACCTCCGCGCCGAGCGGCACGTGCACCTCGCGACCAGTGGGCACGTCGAAGCCGTGCCCGCCTTCGGTGGCGAGCACGTACGAGGCATGCCAGCTTCGGTCCTGCGCAATCAGCCGAACGGTGACGGTGCCCAGGGGGACCGGGAGTTCGGGCCCGCAGGCCATCGAGGAAACGAGCAGCGCCGCCGCGGCCAGAATCGCTCTCGCTCCCATCACGCAGCGCCTACGCGGGGCGATGCGCCTTGAGGAAGGAATGAATCTGACGCACCGCCAGCGGGATTCGCTCCTTGGGTTCCTTCCACGGGAAGATGCTCACTTCGCTTCGTGGCGCGAGCATCGCGCACTCCATGGCGACCGCGAGCGGGTGAGCAGGGACGTCGTCCGGCAGGACCAGGATAGGGTTCTGGCAACTCCGGATGAAATCGCGAGTCACCGTGAAGAGGAAGTCCGGATTTGTCTCGAACATCCGGGTCACGAACCGATCGGTCGTCTCCGTCGTGATCTCTGGCCGCTTCGCGATCAGCGCTGGACCCCAGGTTCGCCAGAACGTGCCGGGGTACTTCGGGTCGCGCATCTCCGGACGCCAGCCGACGGGCTGCGCCATCACGGCGGCGGGAATGCGAGCGGGTGCGCGCTTCAAGAGACTGCCGATGAAGGGGCCGCCGATGCAGAACCCCATCACCATGAACTTGTCGATCCCCAAATGGTCCATCAGGCCCAGCTGGTCGTCGGCATACGACTCCCACGGTCGATCGACTTCGATGGGTCCCGTCGACTGTCCGCTCGGGGCATTCCGCAGGTCGGCGGTGATGCAGCGATACTGGCCCTTGAACTCTTCGATCGCGTTGAACGGTGAGTTGCCGGTGAAGAAGCCGATCGTCGAGTTCAATCCGCCGCCCGGGAGCAGGAGGAGAGGGAAACCGGTGCCGGCCTCTTCGTAATAGATGCGAACGGCGCCCCGCTCGTAGAACTTCCCGGTGCGTCCCGTGTTCGCTTGCTGTGCCAGTGCACGCGGCATGGCGGCATTGGCCGCCGCCGCAGCTCCCGCCGCCAGTATGGTTCGTCTCGTCATCCCCATAGGAGGCCCCCTCTTCGAGCGTGCGCGTGCCGGATGCGCTGCACCACCATCGGCACCAGAATCATGCCCGCAAGGACGATCAGCATCACGATGTCCGGATTATGCACGTACGCACCCAGCTGCAGCGTCGTGATCGCGATGACCGCGTAGTAGAGCATGTCGCCGGCGATCGCGATGGCCCAACCCTGGATGAAGCCGTGGCCGGAGGCCATGGCCGCCGCGCGGCCTGTCATCGGGTCGACACCGAAGGCGACGAGGACGAGCGCAAAAGGACCGGCGCCGATATGCCGGGCTGCCGTACGTTCCATCGCCTGGCCCATCGCGGCGCCGAACCGCGCCACGATCGGCAGCCGGCGTCCGACCGCGGCGAGCAGGCGCAGGACGGGCTCGAACAGCACGGCGAGAATCAGGTCGGATAGGAAGTAGAGTCCGGCCGTCACCGGCCACGCGAGGCCCTGCTTGGCCGCGAGCAGCACGCCCGCCGGGATTCCCCCGCCAACGGGGATCAGAAACAACATCAGGACCGGCCACATATTCGCTACAGCAGTGCGGCGGCTACTCGGCGCACCTCGAGACTCAGAGGGTGTTCCGGCGAACGCAGCGTGAACAGACCGCCGCTGCCGAGCTCCAGCATCTCCGGTGTTTCCGGCAGCACGCCCACGATGGGCGCCTTGTAGGTACGGCTCACGTCATCGACGAAGCCGGCGGCCGCCACGCTCGGCAGTACCTTGTTGAGCACCAGGAGCAGCTCCCGCACTTCGAGCTTGCGTGCCACTTCCACCGTGACGGCCGTGCCTTGAAAGTCCTGGCGATCCGGACGTAGCAGCACCACCAACACGTCCGAGATGGCGATGGACAGCAGCGTCTCTTCGTTCAATCCTGGATGGGTGTCGATCAGCAGATAGTCGAGTGCGAGCTGATCGGACAGGTCGCGCAGCCCGTCGTTCATCAGGCCCACGTCGTACCCTTCCCGCAGCACCTTGGCGATCTCGCCTGCCTGCAGCCTCGACGGAACCAGCCACACGTATCCCCCCGCTTCCCGCACGGAGGATGGCGTCACCTCGGTGGCCGCCTCGTGGACCGGGCAGCGTTCCCACAAGTAGTCGTTGAGCGTCCGCAAGTGGCTCGTGTCTTCGAGCCCGAAGAGCATGTGGATGCCGGGTGACTGGATGTCGGTGTCGACGACGGCGACGCGTTTTCCTGAGGACGCAAGGCACACTGCCAGGTTCGCCGTCAGATTCGACTTGCCGGTGCCGCCTCGATAGGAATGGATGGAGATGATCTTCGTCATGTTCGCGCGGCGTTGCGGGCAGCAAGCAGCTTGGCCCGCGCCTTCAACTGCCGGAAATAGTCCGACTCGGTGATTTCGGCGACCTGCGCCGCCTTCCGCTCCTCGTCGATGGCGATGACGAGCTGCTCGACCTGCGTGCGCAGCCGTTGCTCGCGTGCGGCCACTTCCACGCCCATGCGCTGGAAGAGCCTCGCGAGGTTGCCCAGCGCGTCGGAGCGCTCGCCGACGCTGTCCAGCGTCTCGGGCGCGAAGCGTCCCGTCTCCACGGCCAGTGCCGCCGCCGTCACCTGCTCGACGCCCCGAAGGTAGTCGAGCTCGAAATCGCGAGCCCACTTCTTTCGAAGACAGCTGTTCACGCGTGCCCGCAGTACGAGCGGGTCGAACGGCTTGGTCAGGTAATCGTCGGCGCCGAGCGCGATGCAACGGGTGACGCTGGCGCTCTGGTCGAGTGCTGAGATCATCAACACCGGGATCTCGCGCAGAGCTGCGTCGGCCTTGATCGTCGTCAACACGTCGTAGCCGCTCGTGCCCGGCATGAGGACGTCGAGCAGAATCAGGTCGATGGACTCGCGCGCGGCGATGGCCAACCCGGCCTCGCCGCTGTCGGCCGTGAACACGAGATGGCCGTGATGCGTGAGGCGGCGCATCAGCAGATCTCGATTGATCTCCTCGTCGTCGACCACCAGGATCGAGCCACGCCGCGAGCCCGGGCTCTCGGCTGCCTCGACCGACTCCGCCGCCGGCGTTTCACGTCGAGCGCGATATGCCTGCGCGAGGTTGTCGCTGACTTTCGCGAGCCTGATCGCCGCCTCGTCGATCCGCCGCAGGTCGTCGCAGATCGGGCTGCCGCGGTGCGCTTCTATCAAGAGATAGGCGATGCCCTGCACGGCTGTCAGCGGCGCGTCCAGCGCGTGGCGCATCCGCGCGGCGCAGAGCGCCACGTCGTCGTCGCGCGTCCCGATCGTATCGAGCGTCTCGGTCACGATGCGAAGGAGCAGCTGTCCGGCGTCGATCACGCACTCGAGATCGCGGCGTGTCTCCGGGGTCAGCGCGTCGCCGTGCTCTTCGAGCAGCAGCTGACCGTAGCCCAGGATCGCGTTCACCGGCGTGCGCAGATCGTGGCGCATCTGTGCGACGAACGCGTCGATCGCGGCCACGCAGTTCAGTCCTTCCGGGGAAGCAGCGCGTCGATCTTGCCGAGGAGCCTGGCGAGGTCTACCGGCTTGGTGTCGTAGTCCTGGCACCCGGCATCAATCGCGCGCAGCCGGTCGGTCTCCATGGCGTGGGCCGTCAACGCGATGACCGGAATCGACGCCGTCGCCGCGTTGGCGCGGATCCGCCGCGTGACGTCGCAGCCATCGAGGTCTGGCAGGCTGAGATCCATCAGGATGACATCCGGACGTTCGGACGCGGCGAGGGCGGCTCCCGACGTCCCGTCGAGCGCGACGACGACGTCGAAGCCGCGCTTGGCGAGCCGCCGGCTCAGCATGTCGCGGTTCATCTCGTTGTCCTCGACGAGCAGGATCTTCGCCATCATGCATTCGCCCGCGGCTGGCGCTCGGTCCATTCACCGGTTTCGGCGAACGCCTGCAGCTGGCGCCGCCACCGGCGAAGATCGATCTTCTTCCGGGCCAGCCACACGTCGTCGTAGTAGGTCTGCGTGTAGCGCTCGCCGGAGTCGCAGATCAGCGAGACGATCGAGCCCCTTTCACCAGCGGCGGCCATGTCCGCGATCAACTCGAAGGCGCCCCACAGGTTCGTCCCCGTGGAAGGGCCGGCACGTTTGGCCATCAGTTTGTAGAGAAACAGCATCGCCGCGTACGAGGCCTCGTCTGGCACCTTGATCATCTCGTCCACCACGCTCCGGACGAACGAGGGCTCGACGCGCGGCCGCCCGATCCCTTCCACCCCGGACCCTCGGTTCAGCCTGAGGGTGGTATCGCCGGTGCGGTAGTAGTCGAAGGTGACCGAGTGCTGGGGATCGACCACGCACAGTCGCGTGTCGTATCCACGGAAACGAATGAAGCGGCCGATGGTCGACGCGGTGCCGCCCGTGCCGGCGCCGACCACGATCCAGCGCGGGATCGGGTGAGCCTCCCGGCTGATTTGATCGAAGATGGTCTCAGCGATGTTGTTGTTGCCCCGCCAGTCCGTCGCACGCTCCGCGTTGGTGAACTGGTCCATGAAGTAGCCGCTGGCGTCATCGGCCAGCTGCTGCGCGACGGCGTAGACGGTCGCGCCGTCGTCGACCAGATGACAGCGTCCGCCGTGCGCTTCGATGAGGGCGATCTTGTCGGCCGACGTCGTCGCCGGCATTACCGCCACGTAGGGTAGCCCGAGCAGCCGCGCGAAGTACGCTTCGGAGATCGCCGTGCTGCCCGACGATGCTTCGACGACGGTGGTCCCCTCATGAAGGTGGCCATTCACCAGGGCGTGAAGGAACAGCGAACGCGCCAGCCGGTGTTTCAGGCTGCCGGTCACGTGGCACGACTCGTCTTTCAGATACAGCTTGATCCCCGGAAACACCGGAAGAGGGACGGGAAGCAGGTGCGTATCTGCCGAGCGGCGGAAGTCGGCCTGGATCTTCTCGCTTGCATCCGCGAGCCATTGCCTGTCGGGCGTTCGCACGGTGTCAGGCGCTCGCGTGTTCGATCGTGGATACCTCGCGCGGCACGATGAATCGGAACGTCGACCCGATGCCTGGTGCGCTCTCGACCGAGATGTCGCCGCCCAGGATGCGGGCCAGCTGACGGCTGAGCGCCAACCCGAGGCCCGTGCCGCCGTAGGTGCGGGAGGTGCCGGCGTCCGCTTGCGAGAACTCATCGAAGATGCGCAGCAGTTGCTCGGGCGTCATGCCGATGCCTGTGTCGCGAACGGAGAATTCGATCGACGCGCCGTCGCCGCTCGGGATCGCGCCCAGCGTGATCGTGCCCTGCTCGGTGAATTTTGCTGAATTGGAAAGGAGGTTCAACAGCACCTGGCGGACCTTGGTGACATCGGTGTGCAACGAACCGAGGCTGTTGTTGGTCTCCACCACGAAGCGGTTGCCGTTCTTCTGAGTGAGCGGCTCCGCCACGGTGACCACGCCGCTGATCAGGGCGATGACCTCCTGCCGCTCGGCGAAAATCTGCATGCGCCCAGCCTCGATCTTGGACAGGTCGAGCACGTCGTTGATCAAGCCGAGCAGATGCCGGCCGCTGACGTGAATCTTCTCGAGATCCTGGGCGAACGACGGCTTGCCGAGCTCTGCGGCTTCCTCCTCGAGCATCTCGCTGTAGCCGATGATGGCGTTGAGCGGCGTGCGGAGCTCGTGCGACATGCTGGCGAGGAAGCGGGATTTCTGCCGGCCCGCCTCGGCGAGCGCCACGTTCGTGTCTTCGAGCCGTCCGAGCGCGAACGAGAGCTCGTTGGCGGTGAGCTTCAAGCGCTCGTTCAGCGAGACCTGTTCCGCCTTCTCGGCATCGAGCAGGGACGCGTGGTAGCGGATCCCGGCATACGTCACCGTGCCGACCGCGCCGACGTGAAACATGAAGAACATCACGCGCGCGGAGTCCGGGATGACGTGCCCCTGTGCCGCCGCATGGGCCGCCAGGGCCGAATCGAGTGCCGCATAGGTCAGCAGCACGAGCCACAGCGCGACGAACCACGGCCACGACTGGCGGCCGCCGTGAAAGAGAATGACGACGAGCGGCGCCAGGAAGGCCGAGAGGATGACACCGCTCGAGTTCACGAACCCGCCCAGAAAGTAGTGCAACGCGATCGGTCCGATGAAGATGATGGCTGTCTGCTGGAACCGGAACCGCTCGAAGTTGCGCGTGATCAGAAAGGCGATCACGCTGACGATCGTCGCCAGTTGATAGACGACCGGCACCAGCGCCGCAAGCGGGACGCCGAGCATGTAGTAGGCGACCGCCAGCGAAGGGCAGGCTGGTGCTTTCGCCAGCACGACCACCAGCAACAGCCGCTTCTTGCGGAGTGCTTCATCGTCGTCGCCCGGAGCGGCGACGAACGACACCAGGCGGGCCCAGAGACGTTCGAGGGCAGGCTGGTCGTCAGCGAAGGTCAGCGTCGCGTTCATGTGCACCTCCGGCGCGCCGATCCATTGGCGACCCGTGCTGATGATGGCTCCGCCGATCGTGACTGTCAAACCTGAGGCGCACGTCCGCTGGCTCGCTATAACATTCCGTTACAGGCGGATGGACGCACGCTTTCATTTGCGACCGGCAGGACGTGACCACAGAACGGCGCCGGGACGCGTGTGACTCGCAGGCTGTGGCTGCTCTTCACGCTGTTCATCGTCTACGGCACCACGATTCCGTTTCACTTCAGCGACGACGCTGACTCGATCAGAGCAAAGGCTGCCGCGATCCCCTGGAATCCGCTGACCCGGCCTGGCGGAACTCGGCTTTCGATTCCGGACGCCGTCCAGAACGTCATGCTGTTCGTGCCGTTCGGCGTGCTCGGGGGCCTCGCATGCCGCCGGGGTCTCGTCTCGCAGCCGTTGCGAGTCGCTGTCGTTACCGTCGCGGGAAGTGCGTTGAGCATTCTCGTGGAGTCGCTGCAGCTCTTGACGACGGACCGCAGTACCGCGGCGTCGGACGTGGCCGCCAACACGATTGGCACGCTGGCGGGTGTGATTGCCACCGAACCGGCACGCAGCCTTGCGCTGTCGCTGCTGCGCGCGCCCGGCGCGTCGCGCTGGTTGTCGAGCCGGTGGGCCTATCCCGCTCTGACTGCCGTCGCCGTGCTGGCCGTCGCGGCGTGGCAGCCGTTCGATCTGACCCTCGATGTCAGCACTGTCGTCTCGAAGGTTCGAGCCCTGCTGCGGGATCCATGGCAGGCCGGGCCGTGGACGGACGAGGGCAATGCGATTGTCCTGTACGCGTTGACGGCGATCGTCCTGTCCAAGTGGCTTGCCGCCTGCGGAGTCGCCCACGCCAGCGTCAAGGCGATCGTGATCGGCGGCACGCTCGCTGTCGGCCTCGAAATGTCACAGATGTTCGTCGGATCGCGCACGCCGGCAGGCTCGGACGCGGCTGTGCGTCTGCTGGGAGTCGCGGTGGGGGGCGCGCTGATTCCCGCGATGCGGCGGCCACGGCGTCCACTGGCATGGGTCGTCGTGCTGTTCGTCGCGTGCTTCGCGAGCGCGGCGATTTCGAACTGGAGCCCCTTCCAGGTGACGCACCAGGGCAAGCCGTTTTCGTGGTTCCCTTTGCTGGGCTACTACGACAACAACTGGTTTCCCGCCCTGAGCCACGCCATCGAGCTCATGCTGACCTACTTTCCGTTCGGATTCGTTCTCGCGTGGCTGCGTTGGCCGCGCCGCACGACTGTGCCGGCCGCATCGCTCGTCGCGCTGGTGGCCATCGTGGTGGAGTACGGCCAGACGTGGTTCGCCGGCCGTCACCCCGACATCACCGACGTGACGTTCAGCGTGGTTGGCGCCGTGCTGGGTACCTGGTGTGGTGGTCCTGGCGCGGCGCTCTTCGAGGAGGCAAGGTCTGACTGACTCGGGCCTTCGACGACCGCCGCGGCGGCTCTTGGGTCAGGCCGACAATCGGATCAGCCGCTGCCGCGCGGCGTCGAGCGAGCGCTCGAGATCCGGATCGAGGCTCAGGTCGGACTCGTCGAGCAGCATGTACTTCACCGTGATACCAAGGTCGCTGCCAAGCGCCGTGACGAGGTCCTGCAGCACGTTGTAGGCGCCGCGCGTGGTCTTGACACTCTTGGTCGGCTCGTCGGGCAGAGTGGCCGCGAAGGCGCTGCAGTCGCACAGCTGATCGCGGTCGTCGATGTAGACGCTGCCGCTGATCACCTGACAGCCGTGCGACCAGCCCCCTACCGCGTTCAAGCCGCGGCCACCCCAGTGAACGTTGATCGTGTCGTTCACCTCCAACCCGCGATCGAGGTCGGACTCGTCGTAGCGCAGGTCTTTCGAACGCACGACCAGCACCCCCGACTTGCCCAGGCTGACGGGCCGCAGCGCCAGATAGGTCTTCTGATGCCAGCCATAGTGATAGTGGTGCTGGCCCTGCACCAGGAACGGCGGATCGAGCTTCACGCCCCGGTCGTCTTCGCCCGAAGAACCAGGTTCAGTGGACCCCTGGAACTTGAACACCAGCCCCTTGATCAATAGAAGCAGCACGTCGTCTGACCGCTGCTCGAACTGGTGCCGGCGGATACCAATCAGGTGAATGTTTCCTGCCGCGGCGAAGTCCCAGTCCGCGACCGTGCGCGTGTCGGTCGGGCCGCTGTACGCGTTGACCAACTGCAGCATGCGATTGGGTTGCGCAAGATAGTGCTGCTTCACGCGCTCCAGCAGCGCCAACCATTGGGTGTATTCGCCGGCGCCCAACGTGCCGGCCTTCCACGCCTCGACGGTGGCGGCCCACCGGGGACGCTTTGCAGCCGCCACCCAGTCGCGCAAGTAGCCCTGCGACACCGGCCCGAACTGACCGTCAGGCTTGCAGTCCTTGCGGCCTTCCACTGCGTACAGGTACTCCTGAAACAGGCGGATCGCCGACTGCGTGCGGTAACCGCAGAGGCCGTCTTCCTTGCCGCCAGGAAAGAATCCCAGGCTTTTCAGCGCGCGTTGCACCTCGAGCACCGACATCGCCTGGTCGTCGCGGGCGTAGGGCTTGAACGCGACCTTGTCGACGCCGGGCTTGATCTGGCCGTAAGGCACGCGAGCAGTCGACTCCAGCTCCGAAATGTAGGCCTTGCACTGGGCGTCGGACACACCGGCGTCACAGCAGCCTAGATCGATGAGGTTGCTCACGAAGGCTCCTTGGGAGTCTGATGCCGCGAAAGTTCGTCAGCATATCCCGGGTGCGTCTCGCAACGGTGCCGTTGTTTCGCCCTGTTCGGCTGCCTCATCTTCTGGTACCGTGTGGCTCGCCGGTCTTGCGTGCTGCCGATGAGCACCACGCATGTACCGTTAGAAGGGCGTGCGAAGAGATGACGAGGCTTCTCCCAAAGCGGAATCTGGCCCTCTTCCTCGGGCTGCTGCTGGCCGGTTTGGTGGCCCGACCCGTTGAAGCGGCTCCGATCCTTGGCGCCGAGCTGATCTATGGGGGCGGAATCATCACCGCGACGTCGCTGCCCGTGGATTCTTCTTATGAATCCAGGATCGGCCTCTACGACGGCACCTTCACACTTCTGTTGGAGCTGATTCCGAACAAACCGGCGGGGATGACGACGACCTTCAATCCCGCCGCCTTCGGCATCGCGGTGGGCCAGGAGCTCATCATCGGCATCCGCGTGGTGAGTGACGGAAACCGGCAGTACTTCCTCGGCCCTGGAAGCCGGAACCCGGATGGCGTCATCCACGGCGCGATCGATACGACCGGCGGCGTCGTCGTCAGTTTCGAGGATTGGTTCGGCGGCGGCGATCTCGACTACAACGACGCGATCTTCGGGTTCACAGGTGACGTCACGCGGCGTGAGGTTCCCGAGCCGGCCTCGCTCGCATTGCTGCTGGTTGGATTCGGCGGCCTGCGCCTGGCCCGCCGGCGCCGCAACTGAGAAGACGCAGCTCCGCCCTCTGAACCGAGAGCAGTGCGGTCCGTCGTGCGCTACGACTGAAGGAAGGCGTGGCGCAGGCGCTCGAGGATGCCGCGGGACTGCGTGCGCCGCGCCTGATGAAGACTGGTCAGATGCTCGAGCGCCTCGGTCATCGACGAGACGACGTGGATCGGCAGCCGGCGGACGCCCGGCGGCAGGCTGTCTGGAGAGCGTCGCCACAGCAGCACGGAGTGTGCCTTCGAGTCCGCGGTGACGTCCACGCAGTTGTCGGGACGGTCGTCGATCACGGCATCCAGCGACAGCGCCGCGGCGATCGCGCCTCGCGATTCTGAGACGACATACACACTGGGCAGCTCGAAGCCGTGCGCGCGCAGCCATCGCTGCGATTGAACCTGCACGGTATCACCCGCGCTGTCCGGGCGCCGGGTGAGGAAGATGATGTCCCATCGCTCCGCGGACGCCGTTCGTGCGAGCGTCGCCACCGCGCCTGTCTCGACCTCCGGAAGGGCTTCCCAGAAGTTTTCGATTTCGCGCACGTGGTTCCACAGCCGGCTGCGCTCGCTCTCGACGAGCGTTCTGGTTTTCGCCGCGGCCCCCGCCGTCCGCCCGCTGACATCAACCGGCTCACCAAAAATACGCTCCGCTTCACGCCGTAGCGCGGCATCCATGTCGGCCAGAGTCCCGTCGAGATCGCAGGCGATGCGCAGAGACATCAGCGTCCTGATCGCGCGTGCGGACCTGGTTTCAAGCGCGCCCTTCGCGTCGCCGATAGCACGAGTGGTGCTCGACGAGCCAGGCGGACGCGCACATGCACGTTCGCCGCCGCCGAGCGGAGAGGGGCCGCGTGCAGATCCGTGTTCGCCACTTCGCCCATCGCATGTTCATGACGGCAGTGCTCGGGTTCGCCTGCCATCCGACGATCGCGCATGCGCAGGAAACAAGCCTCGCGGCACGCGCGCTCGTCCCGGCCGACCAGTCGATCGAAATTCGCCCATCGATCAGTGAGACCGTAGAAAGCCGAAAGCCTCAGAGCCTTGGCATCATGCTGCCGTTGTATGCATCGTTCGCCGGGCTGCAGGTTCTTGACGCACATTCCACCGTTCGTGCGCTGCAGAACGGCGGCTCCGAAGCCAATCCGGTGATGCGCGATCTGGCCAGCCGCCCGGCCGCGTTCTATGCGGTGAAGGCGGGAGTCGCCACGTCGGCAATCCTCCTGACGGAGAGACTGCGCCCGAAGCATCGCATCGGGGCGATCGCCCTGATGGCCGCTCTCGACTCGCTCTACACGATGGTGGTCGTGCACAACTATCGGGCGGTCCCGTAAGACGCTGCTGATCGGGGATCGCGATGGAGCGCGATGCCGCAGAGCACCGCGCACAGTGCGGCGTTCCCGGGCATCTGTAGACTGAATTCCACGATCGACTGGAACGCGATGGCCGCAAGGCCGGCTACGGCCCCGAGCCGGAGCCAGTAGCTCGAGCCGGTCGAGTGCCGGAACCGGCTGCGCACGTCCCGCACGAACGCCGCGCCGGCACACACAGCAGGCACACCCAGCAGTACTCCTCCCTCGGCGGCGAGTTGCAGGTAGTCGTTGTGCGCCTCGCGCAGGTGGAATCCCGGCACGCTGGTCTGGTAGAGCAGCGTGGCCACTCCGTAGGTGTTCAGGCCGCTTCCGGTCAGCCAGAAGTCGGTGATGACATGCCAGGTGTCTCGCCAGATCGGCAGGCGCTCGTTCACGGTCGCGGCATCGGCACTGCTGAATCGCGCGGCGATCGTGTCGACGCCGGCCCAGCCCACGGCGAACAGCACCAGACATGCGAAATACCCTGCCATCACCCAACGTCCCGCGCCGGCCGGCAGACGCCGGGCCGCCCGCCAGATCGTGATCAAAATCGCGAGAGCCAATGCCAGCATCCCGGATCGTGACATCGTCATGATCAGCGCCAGCGCCATGACGGCCGCGGCCGCCGCCAGCAGCACCATGCGGTTCGCCTCGGCAGACGACCACCACAGGACGCGATGGCGCCAGCCGGTGGCGGCCCGCGGTGCGATTCGCGCAGCGTCCGCGCAGAGAAGGCCGAACGTCAGCGGCAGCGCCATGAGCATCCAGCCGGCGAAGTGGTTCTTGTTGACGAACGGACCGAACGGGCTGCCAGCCATGATCGGTGTCCAGAAGCCGTAGATCCGCCCTGAGTAGAACGGCCGCTGGACGATGCCGGCGAGCGCCAGCACGACGCCAAGCCCGGCGATGAGTGCGGCCAGGCGGCGAGGACCGTCCACCGACGTGGTCCGGGCCACGCCGAGCATGAGCATGACGAACGCCGCGAACAACAGGAGTGCTGTCATCGTCGCGCGCGGTGCAATCGACAGCGCGTGGCGATCGATGGCGCGCACGGCGAAGGCGACGTCGAGATCGGACAGCACGGTCGTCGTGTGCGGAGAGAGCGTTGTCAGTAAAGTGATCGGAACCGGCACGCACTGCGCGAGCGTGGCCACGGCCACGATGGCGAGGCAGACGGTCGTGAGCCCACTCGGCAAGCGCGGGACGGTACTGCGTTGCAGCAGGGCGTGGACTCCACACAGGGCGGCGGCGCCCGCCAACGGCCAGTACGCCCACTCGTAGACCGCGCCGAACGCGAGCGCACCCCATGCCAGCACGAGTGCCGTCGCGATGCTCATGCCCGGTCGCCCGCGCGGTCGTCCTCGCCCAGCGGGGGGAGCGGTGTGAACACGGCATCGAGCGGGCGCAGATCGGCCTCGACGATCTCGTCGATCGCCAGGAGACGGTCGAGCGGCAGCAGCCAGCCACGCCATCCGCAGTCGTCGCAGCGGTACGGACGCGTCGGTGTATGCAGCTTCCGCATCCGCTCGTAGAAGCCGTGAGCTCTCGACCGGCGAACGTTGCGGCCGCCGCATCTGGTGCACGGCTCGGACTCCGGGAGCGGCACGACATCCGAAGAGGCGGGAACCCGCGCCGGCTCGCGATCGTCGACGTCCACCGCCACGTCCACGAGCTGATTGAGCTGCACCTGCATCTTGAAGAGATTGATCCCGAGCCGCCGGCTCGCGTCCACGATCCGGATGTGGCAATCGGACGGCACCGCCGGTGCGGCAATGACGATCGCCTTCACGCGGTGGGCAGCGATCAAGGTGCCCAATTCGAACGAACGTCCGAGCACCGGCAAGCCGTTGACGAGTTTCCCGGTCTTGTTCGAGTCGTCGTCCACGAAGCCGATTGGCCTGAGCCCGGGCGTCGGGTTCTCGAACAGTTCCTGAGTGGCGGCGATGCCGTGTTTGTCGGCCCCGTATACCAGCACCGGCCTGCCCGGATGGCTCGCCCGCCTTTGGCTGGTTCGGAGAACGACGTACGACGCGCGTGCGCCCGTCACCAGGATGACGCTGACCAGCCCATAGATCAGAAAGATGGACACGGGCTGCGCGACCGACGAGACGAGCGGATGGACGATGGCGCCAGCCATCGCGACAGCGGACGCCGCACCGCCGGCTCTGGCCAGGTCGGCGACGCCGGCCATGCGCCAACTGCCGCGGTACATGCCGGTGTACCAGAAGCAGAGCGCCGTCAGCGGCGCGAAGACGACCACCAGATCCGCAAGCGCCTGGCCGGTCTGGGCAGGATTCCAGCTATCGAGCTTGAGTCCCAACGCGACATAGGCCGCGAACCCCGACATCGCCAGATCGGCAAAGACCACGAACATCGACGTCTTGACGACCGGCGACTCGTAGACGCGCAGCATCGTGCCGCGCCGGATCAGGGCGAATTCGTCGTAGCGCAGGCGGTGGACACCGACCGCCCCAGCGATCACGACGGCCACGATGAACAACGCGGCGTGACGGGTCTGGAGGAACAGCGACCCGAACGCGCCGGCGGCGCACACGAGACCGGCACCGTAGAGGATCAGCACCGCGCGCCCGTGCTCGATGCCGTGCGCGAGCAGGCGATGATGAATGTGATTCCGATCGGCGACGAACACGCCGCTCCGCCGCCGCTCCAGGCGGCCGAGCGTCCGGCGCGCGATCGCGATCAGCGTGTCGGCGATGGGCAAGCCCATGATCAAGACGGGAATCAGAGCGGCGAACCCCGACGACAACGTGGAGCCGCCTTTCAACGCAAACGCGCCCAGGCAGAATCCGATCGCGGTCGCGCCGCCGTCGCCCAGAAACAGCCGCGCCGGATGCAGATTGAAGGGGAGGAAGCCGGCGAGGGCGCCAGCCAGGACCAGGGCGGCACCGGTCATGACCGGCTGGCCGACCAGGGCAAACACGGCGGCCATGCACAGTGAGGCGATCAGCGCGAGGCCTGCCGAAAGACCGTCAAGGCCATCGATCACGTTGAACGCGTTCGTCACGCCGACCAGCCAGATGACCGACAGCGGCGCCGCCAACACGCCGAGATGGATCTCGGCGTCGAAGAGGTGCACGTTGCTGCCGAGCGCGATGCCACTGGCCACCGCCAGCGACGCTCCAAGGACGTGGACGAGGAACTTGCGGCCCGGACGCACGCCGCGGATGTCGTCGATCACCGACACCAACAAGATCGGCAGCCCGCCGACGATCAGCCCGATGGACAGCTCGCGCGGCAGCGAGACCCCGAACCACCACGTGGTAGCCGACCACACCGCGGCGATGGCGCCAACAACCGCTAGACCGCCCAGCCGCGGTGTGGGCTCGGCATGAGCCTTCCGACGGCCGGGCACGTCGATTGCGCCGACCCGGACGGCGAGCCAGGCGCTCAGCGGCGTGAGCGCGAAGGCCACGACTCCGGCAGCCAGGGCTGGAAGCACGAATGCGAAGTAGCCGTTCACCGTGTCATCCGGCCGGTGCGACGGCCACGGTTTCGAGAAGAGCCAGGTAACGGGCGGCCCACACACGGCGGCTGTACTCGCGTTGAACGTACGCCAGCCCCGCCTCCCCCATCGCGGTACGCAGTCCGGGGTCGCGCGCCAGCCGGCAGACGGCGTCGGCGAGCGCCGCAGCATCGCCGGGCGGTACCGCGATGCCGGCTCCCGCGTCGATCAATGTGTCGCGGGCCTCACCCTCGACGCCGAGCACGATCGGCCGTGCGGCCGCCATCGCCTCGAACAGCTTCGACGGCAGCACCGTCTTGAAGACTGCGGATCGACGTAGCGTGACCAGCATGATGTCGCTGGCGGCAAGCAGCGACGGGATGTCGGCGCGAGCCACGAGGCCGGTAAATCGCACGTTGCTCAGACGGCGTTCCGCCGCCATGCTGCGCAGGGTCTCGAGTTCCGCTCCGTCTCCGACGATGAGCAGCCGCACTTCGGGGGCCCGGGCACGAAGGCTTGCCATCGCGTCGAGCAACAGTTCGAGACCATGCGCCATGCCGGTCGTGCCGACGTAGCTGAGGAGCACGTCACGATTCGACACGCCCAGCCGGTCGCGCGTGCTCTCGCGGTCTGCGCGGGACCAGAATTCCGGAACGATGCCATTCGGCACGAAGTGGAGTTTGGTTTCGTCCACGCCGCGTGCGGCCAGCGATCGCTCGAAACTGCGCGTCAAGCAGGCGACGGCGGCTGCATCACGATAGAGACGAAGCTCGAGACGCTCGAGCCACCGCATCGGCGCCGATCGAGGTGTCAGAGCACCAACGGCGGCAATCGACTCAGGCCACAGATCGCGCAGCTCGAACACCCACGGCCGGCCCCGCAGCCTCGCGACCAGCCAGGTCGCCACCGCACAGAAGAACTGAGGCGACGTGCCAATCGCGACGTCGAAGGGCCCCAGCTGCCAGGCTCGCCAGGCGCCGGAAAGCGCGAAGGACATGTAGTTGGCGGTACGCCTTGCGACGCCACGGTTGGCGGCGAGATAGGTCCACACGCGGTGCACGTGGATGCCGTCGATCGACTCGTGCTGGTACCAGCGGCGGCGGTGGCCGGCAAACGGCTTTCCAGCCGGATGGCTGGGAATGCCAGTCACGACATGAACTTCGTGACCCGCCGCCACCCACTCGCGGCAATGCTCGTACGTCCGCGTGGCGGGGGCGTTGACCTCCGGCGGGAAGTAGTGGGTCAGGAACAGGATCCGCATGTCATGAGGCAGCGACGCGCCGGGTCAGTAGCGCCAGACCTTGAACCAGGCCTTTTCGACGAAGGCGCGGGCCCTCGAGACGGGCCGTCTCGCGTAATCGTCGAACCGCGCTGCACGCGCCGCGAACTCCTCGATCCCGGTCAATTCCGCCAGGACGCGCAATTGCACCGCGTGGAGCCGGTGGTAGTAGAAGCTCGCGAGCATCGGGCGTCCCGTGTTGGCTGCTTCATACAACGACCACCAGCCCGTGTCGAAGTCGCCCAGTCTGGCCGCGAGCGTTCTGACACAAGACTCCCAGAGCGCTGACGCCGCTGGCCGTCCACTCCACTGCGCGTAGTCGTACACGCCCCAGAGCGCCCAGATGAAGCCGTTCAACACGTGGCTCGGCGGCTCGACCATGTACTCTTCGATCCACACGTCGCCGCGCGCGTCCGTCACGATCACGCCGCCCTGCGACACGGATGCTTCGAATGACTGGAACGCGCGATGCGCGGCCTCGGCGAACGCGTGGTCGCCGGTGGCGACCGCCGCTCGAATGAGCATCGACACGCCGTTGCCTTGCGCCAGCCCCGAGTACCACGGCGCCTCGAGCAGCTGCCGATAGGGCCAGTCGAAGTCGTGACACCACACCGGCACGCCGCGAGCATTGGGCCGCAGGTTCGCGACGAGCCATCGCGACGCGGCGATCCAGGCTGTGTAATCGCCGGCGGCCCCACCATCGCACCATCGATTGAACCGTGCCAGGCCGTAGTGCGCGATGGCAATCGGGTTGTACTGCTTTCCGATGCGGCCTCGATAGTCGAGCAGCGGGACCCCGGCCGCGTCGAACGGCCCGGGGTAGTCTGCCTTCCCGCGAAACCGCATGAAGTACTGCCGCGCGTCGCGCCGATGCGCCGGGTTGGCCTCCGGCTCTTCATGCCAGAACGACAGCGGGCCGGCCGCCGGCCGCGCATACACCTGAAAGATGCGCGTCCAGTACTCGACGCGCTCCATGACTGGCGAGCGTGGCGCCGTCACGGCGGTAGATGCTGGCGTCTCGATCATGGGATACGGATCGGACCGCCCGATTCGAGCGACCGTACGATGGCAAACGTCGCGCGTGTCGTGTTGACCGCGGATTCGAACGACACCGGCGACTCGAGACCCGCAGCGACAGCGGCGACGAACGCGGCCATCTCGGCCGCGTGCCCCTTGTCGGGACGTGCCAGCCAGCCCCCATACCGGACGTTACGGCCCCCGCCGCTGACGCGCGCCCGGCGGAAGTCGTCGATCGTTCCGCTGCGGCTGCCGCCGAACAGCTCGATGCGCTCTTTTCCGGACGCTCGATCGCCGTCGCTCAGATAGGCGATCGTCGCTGCCGAACCGTTGGCCATCCGCAGACTCACCATCACGTCGTCGGGCCCGGTGCCTGCACGCGTGGCACAGACCTCGACGACCGGCGATCCGGCGAAGTGCGCGCAGAGGTCGACGAAGTGACACACTTCGCCGACGATCCGGCCGCCCCCTTCCTCGGGGTGTGCGATCCAGCTGGATTGGGGCACAGGGCCGGCATTGACGCGGTACACGATGCTGACGGGCGCCCCCGCCATTGCAGCTCGTACTGTCTGGACCGACGGCGAGAACCGGCGGTTGAAACCGACCATCACGAACGGCGATGTGCCAGACGCACGCAGCCGGTGCACGACCTCGACGATCCGCTCCAGTTCTGCCTCGGTGATGCAGAGCGGTTTCTCGACGAACACGGCCTTGCCGGCCTCGAGCGCGGCGATGACGAGCCGTGCATGGCTGTCGTGCCGCGTCGAGATGACGACGGCATCGCAGCGGCCGTCATCCCAGACGGCGTCAACGGACGTCGAGCAGCCCTCGAAGCCGAAACGGTCGGCGGCCGATCGCGCGGACAGCCCGGTCGCGGTCACCACCACGCCCAGCGTGGCGCCCGTGGGTTTCAACGAGGGCAGAAGCACGCTCTGCGCAAAGGCGCCGGCGCCCACCACGCTGATCCGGGAACCTCCAGGCGTGTGCGCATGCGAGGATTGGACCGAAATCATCGCGGCCGCACCCGAGTCCGGCACCGCGTCGTAGCCGATCAGGATGCCGAGGGCGTCGCCCTTTTCGAGCGCCTCGTAGGCGTCGGCGCCGCGCTCGATCGCGTAGCGATGGGACACCAGCGGGCGGACGTCGACGCGGCCGGCCGCCACGAGATCGAGGAACGTCCGCATGTTCTCGCGCTCGGTCCAGCGGACGTAGGCGCGAGGATAGTCGTGGCCCCGTTCCTCGTAGTCCGCGTCGTAGCGTCCCGGCCCGTAGCTGCGCGACACGACGAGCGACAGCTCTTTCCGGTACATGGTCCGCCGCGGGAGATCCAGGCCGGTCGCGCCCACCGCGACGATCTTCCCCTTCTCGCGCGCGATCTCCGCGGCCATCACGGCGGGGTCGCTGCCTCGGGCCGCCGCCGCGACCACGACGAGATCGGCGCCAAGACCACCGCTCCATCGCGCGACGGTCGCCTCGGCGCCGACGGGCTCCATCGCGTCGTCGGCTCCGAGCGATCGAGCCAGGTCGCAGCGCGCGGAGCTGAGGTCGATGGCGAATACCCGGCAGCCGTGCGCTCGAAGGATCTGCACCGCGAGCAGACCGATGACGCCGAGGCCGATCACCACGGCGCGGTGACCGATCTCCGGTGCGCCGAGCCGAACCGCGTGAAGCGCGATTGCGCCGACCGTCGTGAACGCCGCCTCCTCGAACGCCACGAGCTCTCCGCTGGAACGCCGCGGCACCGGCACGACCAGGTGCTTGGGGACGTAGTTGATCTCGGCATGCGTGGCGTACGTCGCTCCAGCGCACGCCACTCGGTCGCCGACGCCGAGGTCGAGCCCCGGCGCCGCGGCAATCACGGTGCCGGCGGTCGCGTAGCCGGGGGCCACGGGCCGATCGAGCCGCGCGAACGTAACCGTCGCCGTCTGGAGCAGCCCGTCCCGGCGAACTTTGTCGAGCACCTGCTTCACCAGGTCGGGCCTCGAGCGAGCCTTCTCCACGAGCGAGCTGTTGGCGAATTCGAGCGCCGCCCGCTCTGTACCGGCCGAGACGAGCGACACCGCCGTCTGCACCAGTACTCCTGGGCCAGCCAGTCGAGGCGGCGGCACGTCCACGACGTCTATCGCACCCGTGCGCATCGAGTGGACGAGTTGTTTCATGCAGGTGTCCCCAATGCCAGCGCCGCCGGCCCTTCTTCGAGCCGCGCCGCGATCACGTCCGACACGACGAATCGCAGCTTGCCTGCGGAGGTGCGCGGCAACGCGTCGACGCGCTCGATCTCGATTCGCATCTCATCGCCGAGCCAGGTGCGCGCCGCGTCGATCAGCGCTTGTTCGTCCCGTGAAGCGAAATCGCTGGCGGCGACGAGCCGAAGCACCACTCGAGTGGAATCGGGTTGATAGACCTGCGCTTCGCGCACGCGCATCTGACCCTTGAAGATGTGATCGAGGCGGCCGACCAGTGCGCCGCCCGGCAGCATGACGTAGTCCTCACGCCGTCCATCGATTGCATCGATGATGCGGCCCGGGCGGCCACAGCCGCACTCCCTGCCGGAGACCTGCGCGACATCACCGACGTCGTAGCGAATGAGCGGAAACGCCCGGTTGGTCAGGTTGGTGCCGATGACCCGGTAGCCCGATCCGTGTTCGACAGGTACGAATTCGGTAAAGGCGAAATCCTCGTCGACGTGCAGTCGTCCGCTCGGACATTCGGAGGCATTGGCCGCGCCTTCGGCCATGCCGTAGTGTTGACGAGGCCGCACGCCGAAGGCGCGCTCGATCAGATCGGCTTGCGAGGGCAGGAGGTTCTCCGCACCGGTGGTGATCCACCGCACACCGTAGCCGAGTGTCGCACGATGCTCGACCAGGTGGCTGGCGAGCAGGGCCAGAAACGATGGATAGCCGTGGAGCCACGCCAGGCGGCGGCGGGACAACTCTTGGGCGTAGGTCCGCCACGTATCGGCGCCGAGGTGCGAGCCGCTGAACAGCACCTGGCGCCCCGGAACGTTATAGCGCCAGAACGGCGCTCGCTGACGGCGTAGAGGCACCACAGGTCGACCGCCGAATACGCCGCACCACGCCTCGCGTTCGATGCCATGCCACCGGCGGAAACGCCACCAGGTGGCCCATTGACGCTGAACCGCCTCGCTCGTGATCGGGAATCGCAGGCCCATGCCGGTCGATCCACTGGTCGCGGCGGTCTCCGCTGGTGGCACCTCGGCTCTCGTGATGCGCGCCGCAGCGGCCTGCACGGTCGCCTTGTCGAGGATCGGAAGATCGCCTGCCCGGAACGCCCGCCCTTCGGCGGCCGGCTGGAATGCAGCCTGCGCGCGATAGAACGCGGAACCGGCGGCGGCGTCCGCCACGAACTCTTGAAACAGCTGGTCCCGGAGCGCCGCGACGTCGGCGGCGGGCATCGTGCTTCGGGCCTCGGCTTCGCGCAACAGCCGATCGAAGGCGCGGCCGAAGCGCGTCCGCTGGAGCCGATAGCCTTCCGCCGAGCAGACCACATGCTGCAGGCTGGCCGGCAATGCACAATAGATTCGCTCGAGAGTGTGGTTCACGGCCTTACGCGCGCGCCGGAGACGCCTGCGCGGCCGTCCGCGCATCGGGCCATCCGAAATGCGGGCGGAATCCGCCGGAGACTGCCGCTGTGACTTCGTCCACCGGAATCTCCGCGCCGACCCGCTCGTCGAAGCACACGAGGCGCTCGAGCGGCGCGTTTCCAATCGGCAACGAGTGGTCGTCGAAGGCGTGCGCCACGATCGGCACACGCTCGATATCGAATCCCATCAATCGCGCCGCCACGGCATCCACCGCCGCCGGGTTGTCGCCGGCGATGAGCACGTTGGCGAACACCGGGTCCGGATCAGTGGGGCCATTGCCCTCGCCGCCGACGATGCCGTCAACGATGCAGAAGTAGCGCTTCGGCTGTGCCGCCGTGCGCAGCGTGCCGTCGCGGTTGGCAAAGAGCAGCGCGCGATTGAGGTCGAGCGCCATGCGCCAGCAGGTGTCGTTGCCTTGCCAGTTGCCGTTGCGAATCGTCGTGCCCTCGCCGCCGATCAGCGACCCGCGGCGGCGCGCCATCCGATAGAGAGGGCCACCGAGCGCGGGAGCGTGCAGGGTCGCAGCCTGCACGAGAGGCTTCACCCGTGTCTCGACCCAATCGGCCCAGCGGATCGCCGGCCGCTCATCCCCGCCGTTCTGCGGGGATCCGTCGGTGTGGTGCGGCAGCCAGTTCTTGTCGCCGTTGATGCCGACGAGGTTCTTGAGCGCGGCAGTGATGCCGGTCTTGCGGTGCGTCTTGAGCTTCGGCAGGTTGATGAAGAGGTCGGCTTCGAGCGGCGTGCCGGCGAGCAGATACTCGTGCCGGTCGCCGTGATGATGCTGGTTGACGCCCTTGCGATCGTAGTCCGCCCCATAGAAGCGGCCTTCGCCCCGGTGCTGGTACAAGCAGCTTCGCCGACCGAGGTCGACGGCGGTATAGCCGCGCGGATCCTCGACATTGGGCTCGCGGCGCACGACGACGCTGTCCCGCACGATCCACCGTTCACGCCGAAGATCGAGGATCTCCAGTTGCAGCGCCGGCCACTCGCTTCGGATGCGCGCCAGCCGCGGACCGAGCGTCCCGCGATCGAGGATCGCGTCGAAGTCGGCATAGGTGTGCGGCGCGTCGCACACGCTGACGAGCGCCCTGCCACCGGTCAGCGCCGCCACCGCCCTCACGACCTGTTCGACCAGATTGGGAGACGTGATGACCGCTTCCCACGCATCGCTCGATTCCGCGCGGTGCTGGACCCAGTTCGGTTTCACCACGACGTGGATCGGCCGATCGCGAGGTGTCGCCGCCGCGACTTCCGGTTCGAGCAGCGTCGTCGCGAGCGCGAACAGGTCGTGGCGATCACCGGGAACGACTCGCACCATCGGCTCAGACCCTCGTCCCGCACACGAGATGCTGTGTGCAAACGTCATCGAACGGCTCCGGACAGAGGGTATGTATCGGGTTCACGACGATCGAGCCGAACCCTGCCGTCTGCAGCATGTCGCGCACGCGCGCCTCGCTGCGGGTAAAGCAGTTGAGTCCGTATTTGAGCTTCAGCCGCCCCGCGAGAGAGACGTCGCCTCTCCACTCTTCTTCGGTGCGCCACCCCTCCGCATCGAGGACGGCATGCAGCAGGAGGCGCCCCCCGGGCTTCAGCTTCCGGGCGAGCGCGTCAAACGCCCGCGCGAGCGCCGAGTCGGTGAGGTGCTGCGCGACGGCGACCGAGTACGCCAGGTCGACGGTCGAATCGCCGATAGAAGCCATGTCGTTGCAATGAACGAACGTGATATTGGGCGCGCTGTTGATGATCCTGGCGCATTCGAGCACGCCTCGCGAGATGTCCACGCCATGGACGGTTCGGGTACCGCCGGCGACATACCGCGCCAGAAATCCGGGACCACACCCGTAGTCGATCACGACGTGGTGGCGCCTCAGATACGGTTCGAGCAGCAACCGGCCGAGCCGTTCGCGCGTGGTCCGGTTCCGTTCGAACTCCCGTTCCGTGAAATCGGCGTGCGACAGATCCGCATCCGCCGGTTCCCTGTAGAAGTAGTGCGGGCTCAAACTGAGGATCGACAGCGCGAGACGCCGTCGGCTGCGCGACGGCGCATGTCGAAGCAGGGCGGCGATCCACCCGGCGTCGAGGAACGACTGATCGTCCCGCCCCAACGTGAGCGCCATCAATGCTGCGTTGACGTAGCCCACGTGGATCCCGCGGTTCGATAGACGGCGCACAGCCGCGCTCCAGTTGCCTCGAGCGAGAAGTCGCGCACGGCGCGGCACCGGGCGGCGTGCGACATGCGTCGCCTGAGCTCGGGATTGGTGCTGAGGCGAACGATCGCGTTGGCAAGACCCTCCACTGAATCGACGGGCGTCAGCAATCCCTCGACGCCGTCGGCGATGAGCTCCGATGGTCCGATGCACGAGGTGGCGACGATCGGCAGCCCGGAGGCCATGGCCTCGACGACGACGATGCCTTGTCCCTCTTCGTTCGAGCTGAGTACGAACGCCGATGCGCCGCGATAGGTGTCGACGAGCCCGCGACGGTCCTGTGGCCCCAGAACCTGCACACGTTCACTCAGACGCAGCGTCGAGATCAGTTGCCAGCTTTCCGAATCTGGCCCGGTCGGGCCGGCAAGCACCAGCCTCGGCACCTCCGGAGTGCGGGCTTGCGCCGCGGCATAGGCCCGCAGCAGGAGCGGGATGTTCTTTCGCGGATCGTTCAGGCGGCCAACGGCCAACAGATAACCCTCTTCGCGATACGGTCCCGGAGAGAAGAAGTCGGTGTCGACGCCGGTGTGCACGACCTCGACCGGCGTCCCGGCGCTGACCAGGGCCCGGACCTCGGCCCCGCGGGTCTGGTTCACGGGGATCACGACGTTGGCGCGCCGCAGCGCGGCGCGCTCGACCATGCCCACCGACGCCGTCATCAGGTGGCGCCAGGCATCGCCCGCCCGCGTTCTTCGCGGCCCGTTCTGGTGTCGCTCGTGTCTGACAAACGACGCGAAATGGACCACGACAGGACCGCCGAACCCGCTCACCGCATGGGCCCAGGCCGGAGTACCGCAGACGACGTGGAGGACATCGCACCTTTCCACGAGTTCCAGGAGCACGCGCCGTCCGGCGTAGCGCGCGACCTCGATCTCGGCGCCCACCGCGCCGACGTGGTCCACCGTGAACTCGTCGAGGTCGTAGCGCGAGCGAAGCGGCGTCCGCCAGGTCCGAGGACGCCGCAGGAGTACGCTCGACTCGTCGGCTCGCGACGTCGCCAGCGAGACGAGATGGACAGAGGCTCCGAGCCGTGCGCGCAACGCGCGCGCAACGAACAGCGCTTTTTCCCGGACGCCTCCCGGTTCGCGCAGGTCGGGTGCAATGACGCCTACGCGCATGCCGCGTGCGCTTCCGTCGTGCTCGCCGCCGCTTCGAACAGCCGCCGCAGCGTCGCGTCGCCCGCCACGCCGTCCTGCCACACGCGTCGGGCCTGTTCGCGAGCGCGTTGGCGCATCTCCAGGTGTGCCTCCGAGTCGAGGTCGCGACAGGCGGCGATGGCGGAGACCCACGCCTCGTGCTCGAGCGGCACGTCCCATCCCAGCCCTTGTGCCGTCAGCTGGCGCCACGGCGTTTGGTCGCTGACCAGCACCGGACATCCAGCTGCCCACGCCTCGACGATCATGTGGCCGAAGTTCTCGCCGAGCGTCGGGAGAATCAGCACGTCGTAGGCCGCCAGCCGGCGCTGGAGATCGTCGTGGTTCGCCTCGCCGATGTAGTCGACAGTGATGGTCGAAGGAAGGTGCGGGATCAGGGCGCGGCACCGGCTCCAGTACTCCGCGTCTTCGGGCGGGCCCACGATGTCGAGGTGAATGTCACCGTCGCAGCGGGTCAGGACTTCCAGCAGGAACAGCAGGTTCTTCACTGGTGCGATCCGCGCGGCAAACACGGCCTTGAGGCGTCCTGGCGCCTTGGCCGGCCAGTGGGCGTCGGTCGCCGGCACCTCGGCGACGCTCTCCGGGATGCAGGTCACCATCGGTGCTCCGATGACCGCTGCGATCTGGCGGCCTTCGTCTTCCGACGAGGCCACCCACTCCAGCTCGCGCAGGCATCCGGTCCAGCGCAGCATGCGGAGCGCGACCGCTTTGCGTCGCCGCTTCGCGGCCAGCGCGCTCGGCGCGAACTCCCCGCGCGGCGCCAGCAGCACCGGCACGCGAATCTGTCCGAGGCGCCGCAGGACGATCACCGCGAGCGAGCCTCGCGAAAAGAAGCTGTTCATCCAGACGACGTCGCACCCGCTCTCGGTGACGCATCGCCGGAGCAGCGATGGCGTCAGACGCGGCGCATACAGCACGCGGCCGGCCGCGCTCTCGATCCATCCGCCCCCGTCGATGCCGTGGTGCTTCGACCCGTCCGCATCGTGGTCGCGCGTCACGACGAAGAAGTCGGTCCTGGGTGCGAGCCGGGCGATGGTGTTTGCGATCGCACGCACCGGCCCGCCGGCGCGGAACCCCGGCAGGTAATAGTCGGCGACCACGAGAACGCGAGGTCTCGTCATGCGCTCTTCCCGCTGATCCGGCGGGCCGGTGCGTTCATGCTCTTGCTGCGGCTGAGAAGCAGGAACACGACCACGAACACCAGCGAACGCTGAACAAGAGTCGTGAAATACGACGAGAACTCCGGTTCGATCTGAAGGATCGTCGGCACCAGCGCGAGATACACGAGAAGGAATCCCGCGTTGTCGAGGCCGCGACGCAGGACGGCGAGCAGGGCTCCCGCGATCAGCATTGCCACGACGGCTCCGATCCAGCCGTAGAACAGATACCCCTCGGTGAAGATGGTCATGGACGAATAGGACGTCGTGTCCTGGTTGAGGCCACGAAATGCGGAACTGAACCAGACTCCGCGCGACAGTGTGGGTTTGTCCGGCCAGAAGACGCGCGGGATGAGGCCGGACGGCAGCGTCAGGAACCGGTCGAACCCCTCGTAGGGCACGACCTCTGGCGCGAGGGTCACGACCAGACCGGTTGCCGACGCGACTTCGACCTGGCGTCCAAAGAACTTCGCGTACACACCCTGCCCGCCCGACACGCCATCGAGCCAGTACCTCCCGGGCGCGGACAGGGCGACGCCCGTGTCGGAGAGATCAGCGGTCCCGACGCCGCCGATTCGATCCTCGCGAATGGCGGCGATGACGGGTACGAAGGTCGATACAGCCAGAGCTGCCACCGCCACGAGCGCGACGTGCCGAAGTCGAAGCCGATCAAAAACCGTCGCCGCGACCGCGCATAGCACCACAGGCATGATCACGGGAGTGAAGAAGCCCGACGAAAGGCCAAAGATCAGCTCGACGGTCAACGCGATCCCGAGCCAGGCTCCTCCCGATCCCCGGCGCACCACGTGGGCTACCAGGAGCGCCAGCGCCAGCAGCCGCAGATCCTCGACGTATCCGATCCACTGATCGAGCGGTTGGAGTGCGCCCCACGACGTGAGATCGGCGCCGAACGCCATCCCCAACGTTTCGAGACGCAGCGCCCGTGCGAGCGTACCGATGCCGTACAGCGCGAGCACTCGCGGCAAGGCCACGTACCGCTCCGCGTATTCGGCGATCGGGACCCGGCCGCTGAGGGCCAGCGTCGTGACGTGATATGAGAGCGAGAGCAAGGCCAGCGCGCCGCATGCGAGCGGCAACCCTGCGAGGAGCACGGCCTCGCCTCCTCGTGCCCTGGTGAGCTCGTCGATCACGCTATCGTCGAGGAACGCGACGAGGGCCGGCAAGTAGATCCACGCCAGGCTCCAGCCAACGATGAGCGCCGGCGGCGACGTCCACACCGGCAGTGCACCGGTGGGGCGGCGGGTCGCCTCCCACCACGCCAGTACACCCATGAACAGCAGACCCAGACAGTAGAGCGCCAGCTGCGA
>Ga0105238_10000733_pt1 | contig 34263 bp, 30 predicted proteins | sample KBSC34metaG_FD_81526 | JGI IMG/M metagenome (GOLD analysis project Ga0105238, IMG submission 81526) | Corn rhizosphere microbial communities from Kellogg Biological Station, Michigan, USA - KBS C3-4 metaG | ecosystem: Host-associated > Plants > Roots > Rhizosphere > Soil | place: Michigan, USA...
AACTCGGTCGCCGGCCCTTGGTGACTGACGTCACGGTTGGAGAGCGACTCGTGACCAATCGGTTTCAAAGGCATGATGCCTGTTGAGAGAGTCTCGACAATCTCATGCGCGAACAGAACTTTTTCACGTTCCCAGGCATTGTCTGCATCGAGCGGCATGTACTCGATGAAGCGGACATGCGCACCTGTCTCTCGCGCGAAATGGCCGAATGGAACGATCTCCTCTTCGGTCATTCCGCGAACGGAAACGGCATTCACTTTGATCGGATCGAACCCGGCGCTTCGTGCGGCACCAATACCCTCCATGACTCGTTCGAAACCATCACGACGCGTGAACTGTCTGAATTTTTCCGGCGTCAGTGCATCCAGGCTAACGTTAATTCGTCGCAGGCCTGCGGAGTAAAGTTGTTGAGCCTGATCGGCGAGCAGTATCCCGTTGGTAGTGAGGCCAACATCCGTAATGCCAGGTATGTCAATCAGCTTCCTGACGAGAAGGTGCAGGTCGCGCCGCACCAGTGGCTCGCCGCCGGTCAGTCGAATTTTGTCGATGCCGAGCGGGACAGCGATCTGGACGAACCGCTCGATTTCTTCAAACGTCAGCAGTTCGGATCGATCCATGAACTGCACGTCCTCTGCCGGCATGCAGTAGAAGCAACGGATGTTGCAGCGATCGGTCACGCTGATCCGCAGATTGTTGTGGATGCGGCCGAAGGAATCGATAAGTGGTAAGTCCGGTAGCATTTCTGTCACGGGTGTCACGCGCGGAATCTGCTGAAAACAATGTCGCAGATCTTCTTCGATTATTCTACCTCAGGTCAGGCCCGGATTTGAGGTGGAATCTTGCTTCGAGCAGTCTTGAGTTGCGAATGTCCGGCCAAACTCGGCAGGCAGCGAATTCTAGTGCTGTAAATCGACCCATTCCTTTGAACCGTCGTCCCAGTTTTCTTGTTTCCAGATCGGCACGGAGACTTTCAATTGATCGATGAGAAACTGTCCCGCTTCGAACGCTTGTCGGCGATGAGGGCAACTGACGGCAACGGCCACGCTGATTTCACCCAGTTCGAGGTGACCCAACCGATGAACGACGCCAACTCGGTCAATTGGCCACCGCGATCTTGCAGTCTCTTCCAATTCGGCCAGCTTCGCCGATGCCATTTCAGGGTAAGCCTCGTACTCGAGTGCCAGCGTCCGACGATCGCCGGTCATCTCTCGTACCGTTCCCAAGAACAGTACGACGGCCCCCGATTGCGGTGAGCGTACTGATTCGGTCAAAGCGTGGTAGTCGATCGGTGTATCGGTCAGGAAAATCATGCTTATTCGTAATTTGCGTGTTGTTGATTCGTGGTAGTTCACCACGGTATTCCATCGCCGAACTATCCACCGCTGACGGGCGGAAAACAGGCCACTTCATCGGTCAAACGAATCACGGCGTCGTCTTTGACATAGTCACGATTTACGGCCACCAACAGTCGCGGTACCAAAGGTTTCAGTGCGGGAACCTGTTCACCAAGTCGTTCGCGCAAACGCGTCACGGTTTCGCCATCGTTCCAGATGATCTCGATCGCAGCCGCTCCCGCCAGTTCTTTTGCTCGGGCGAATAGCTTGATTTGCAACACATCACTCTCGTCAGTCAACAATGATTCGACGATTATTTGCCGTGGACAATTGCCGTCGGCAACGAATGAACTTTACATGATTCGCAACCCTTTCGGCAGAGACTCACCAAAGATCATCGATTGATCGTCCGATTCCAATTCCGTGACATCGCTCACCAGATCCAGGTAGTGCTTTGGTACTGCGGCTTGTTTCATGCGTGATAACACGCCGGATCGAGTGGCCTCGTCGATGTCCCGATAGCGGTCTCCGGTTTTTCGGGCCAATTGCATGGTCGCAAACATCTCCATGTTGTCGGCCAGTTCCAGTTTCGAAAGCCCTGCCAGCCAGCGCGATGCCACATCAGAGGACACGGTACTATTTAATGGTCCGTAGACGGGCCGACGCGCCCCCAGTCGTCCCAATGCCCAGAGTGCCGCACTCGCCAATGCGACATAGCGCGGTCGGCCCAACAACTCGAGCAGAATCTCTCCCAAGTCCTGCTTGGCACTCAAGGCCAAGAGTTCACATGCGCCCAGTAATCGCAATAGTTCTGACGACTCGTGAGTGTTACCGCCAAAATCGAGCCCTTTTCCTTTCGAACCTGTCTGGCGAACCGCCTGTTTTAATTGGCTGATCAGCGGCGCGGTCAATGCGTGCTGTTGTCCGGCCGAAAGTCCCCCCGCAATGCGCCGCCACAGGATGTACCATTCAACTCGGCACGCCATTGTGGGGAAAACCAGGTTTGACTGCAGCAGCTTCCACGTTTCGTTAGAGCGCCAGTCGTCAACTGCCAAGCCGTAACCCGGACGCAACGAAAACCCAACCAGGTTTAGCCATCGCGCTTCGTGCTGAGCGCTGACTCGTCGACCCGATTCACAGTCGAGCAGTTCCTCCCAGATCTGACGGAGCAACGAGGTGGGCCAATCGTTCCGGCCGAGATCCAACGCTTCTTCCAGCCGTTTCATGATCTTCGATGGATCGGCGTCAGACCCTTTCGAATCTGGAACTGCCGACGGGGTCGGTCGTGCAAACGTCGCTGCGGTCACGGCGCGGATCGATTCCAGCACCTCGTTGTCGAACATCCCTTGACGCTCGCCGGCAGCGTCATGGGCGGCGACTTCGGTTTGCGTTGCCGACCGGACATCGAACAAGAGATTCCAAGACCGTTTTCCCTCGACCTCGCTGCACCATAAATCCAAGGTACCGATCTCCGTCAGCTTGGCTTTCAAGATCACTTGCACGGTGGTGGAATCTTTGGATCGCCCCGTCTTTAAGACCGTGCGAATCGGCGGCAAAGCTTTGATGTGTTCGGGATCGATCGAGACCAACTTCCCCGGTGGATCGGTCAGTCGCGTACTCGAGACGTACAGTGGAAACTCGATCGGTTGAGAAATCAACAATTGGAACTTGTGCTGAGTCAGGTCAATTTCCTGGCCCGGCTCAATTCCGGCGGGAACCAGGCACATCGCGTGAGAGCCAGGGATTTTGCTTGAATCACTGGAGTCGGCAGTCGCCGGAGCGTCCACACCGATGTAGTAGGTACGCGCCAGTCCAGCCGCGATACGTACACCTTCGCCGCGCCGCACCATGCCGTAATACGCGGCTCCGCGCGCCACGGCCAGATCCAATCGTTCATTCTCCAGAACGACAGGAGACCAATCGGTGCCTGGTTTTCGAAACCAATGTTCCAACGCCCGAACCAGACGATCTCGCAGCAGCGGTGAGGCGAACACGCCACCATTAAACAGCAAAACGTCTGGCCGAGCAGGATCTTCGGCCACATTACCCTTTGTCGAGTCGTCAGCCGTCGGTTCGTCCATTGCGACGAACCGATGCGCCGTCAAAAACGATGCCAAATGTTTCGTAATGGCAGGATCGGAGGCGTAAGGCAGGCCGAATTCCTGAAAGCCTGACTTCGCTGATTCGGGCTTGGCATCGAACGGAACCTCCGGAAAGAAACCGTCTGCGAGTAGCGCTTCGACTTCAGTTCGTGTGACGGGAACCTGGATCGATCCACCGATCAGCTTGGAACCACTACCGGGCAAGGTTAAGGTCCACTGATCTGGCGCGTCGTTACCCAGCAGGACTTCTTTCACATGACGGCAACTGCGAACCAGCACGCTCCATTGTCGCGGTTCCAATTGGCCGTTGGGTTTAACGCGTTTCTCTAAATGATGAGCGAGCGCCAAATCGAGGTTGTCGCCACCGAGAATCAAATGATCGCCAACCGCAACTCGGTGAAACTGAACGGCGCCGTCTGATCCTTTTTTCACTCGGATCAGGGTAAAATCTGTCGTTCCGCCACCCACATCACACACCAGAATCTTTTGGCCGGGAGAGACCAGTTTGTCCCATTGATCAGTGTGTTTGGCGATCCACGCGTAGAACGCCGCCTGCGGTTCTTCGATCAGGAACACTCGTTGCAACCCCGCCTGCTTCGCCGCCTTCACCGTCAGCTCGCGGGCGACTTCATCAAACGATGCAGGCAACGTCAGGACAAAATCCTGCTGCGACAACGGATCGTCAGGATGTTGGGCATCCCACGCATCGCGAAAATGCTGCAGGTATCGAGCGCTGACAGTGACCGGCGACAATCGTTCGACATCTTCAGCCCCCTGCCAGGGCAGCAAATTCGCTGTACGATCAATGCCGTTGTGGCAGAGCCAGGATTTGGCTGAAGCGATCATTCGACCTGGAACCAGTGTGCCATGATCGCGGGCAAAATGACCAACGAGGGCATTGCACTTTGACGACCAGGGAAGGCGTAGGGCTTCGGACGGGAATTCGTTCGGCCCTGGTTCGTAATGAAACGATGGAACGGTCTCTCGGGCTTCTACATGCCCTGGTGCAATGACTTGCGGAACGGCAAAGGTTTGAATCCGATGCGGTCGCGATGTTGTGTGGACGTACGCCATCGCCGAATTCGTCGTACCAAGATCAAGTCCGACGACAAATCGACTGGGTTGGATGGGATCGTTAGCGGTCACTCAAATGCTCATCACGGAACAGGAAATGCGGCTCTGTGTGACCGCTTTGGCAAACGGAAAATTGTACCGGCCAAATCAACCTAGCGACACACGAACGATTGTGTTTCTCGAAGGTTCGGATTCGGTAAATTGCAAGCGTTATGCCGGCGAAATGAGTGTGGGCTTCGACTTAGGTCGTTTCGCCAAGTCGGTCGCGTTGACAGGATGGTCGCGCGGTCTAGAATGACGGCCCGGTGCGCAGGGAAGCCGTACGGAGACCAGATATCCAAAGGTGGGAGTGCCTGATGTCCCTGCGAATCCTGACCGCGTTACCTGTTTACAACGAAGAACGACACGTCGTTGATGTCATCAATGAAGTCCGCAAACATGCTGGTGACATTCTTGTCGTTGACGATGGATCGAACGATCGTACGTCCGAGTTATTGAAAACGATGCGCGGCGTATCCGTTGTACGCCATGAACAGAATCAGGGTTACGGCGCGGCTCTTCGCACCGCGTTCACATTCGCCCTGGCAGGACAATACGACGTTATGGTGACAATCGATTGCGATGGTCAACATCAGCCAGCCCTGATCCCTGAAATGGCGGCAGCCGTCTTCGATCAAGAAGATCGTCCGGCCGACATCATCTCGGGCAGTCGCTACTTGAAGGTCTTTCCAGGAGCAAGCGAGCCGCCCATCGAACGACGCCGAATCAACTTGCAGATCACCGAGTGGTTGAATCAACAGTTCAATCTGGGGCTGACAGACGCCTTCTGTGGTTTCAAGGCGTATCGAGTCGATTGTCTGGCATGCTTGCGGATCACGGAACTGGGTTACGCGATGCCATTACAACTGTGGGTGCAAGCTGCCGCACAAAAGATGAAGATCGTTGAGTTCGCCGTGCCGCTCGTGTACCTGGAAGAAGAGCGTTCATTTGGCGGATCGCTGGATGTTGCCGCTCAGCGGCTGGCATATTACCGCGAGGTCCTCGATCGCGAGATGGCTTCAATGCAATTGAAGCCGCCCGGCAAGTGTGATTCGTCGGCATCGGAACATCGACCGCTCTCGTACTGCGGACGATAGCTAGATCGCATCCAAATTAATTGTGGCGTCTCGCGAGCCTAAATCCATAGCGTCTAACCCATGTTTCAACGCGACACGTCCGTGCGACACGCACTAACGCCTGGTGTCGTCGAGGTTCTGGCCGGTGCGCGGCCCGAACATCGCGGGACGCGGTGCCATCCAGCGTGAGTCAAACGCACCCAGGAATTGTCTGAACGCATCGTCAAGTTGCGGGAACGGGACCACGATCGTTTTAGGATCGCCGACATTCCCAGAGACTTTCACCGCGACCAATCCGCGCATAAATGGATTGGGAATCATCTGCCGTAACTTGACTCCAAAATCCAGTTGCATCGCGCCATCAAACCGCACGAAGCCACGCCCTTTCATGTTGAGCGAATTGCCTTGCAGTTCAATCGAGTTGAAGTCGAACTGGCTGTTCGCAACGGTGAATTCGACGTCAGCTTGTTCGAAGGCCGTTCTGTCAGCACTCTGCATCTGCAAGATGCGGAAGATCTGAGCGAACAGCGGCAGTTCATAAAGAGACGCGGGGGCGATCACCAGTTTGCCGCCTCCCGCCAGACGATCTGCAGAACTTCCGCGCCCGTGCAGGTTGATCCAGCCGTTCATTGCTCCCGCGAGCTTTGATTTCCCGTGCAGATACTGTTGGGCATAGGTCTCCAGCCGGCCTTCCGTCAATTCGACAAAGATCTTGTACGCGGGCTCGCCCTCCAGATCGACGACGGTATCGAGATAGACGGTCCCATCGATCACGTTGCCGACAATCCGTCTTCGTTCGTCTATCTTGTCCGATTTACGAGGCGGAATGGCCGATTCTGTTCCCGCGATCAGTATGCCATCGTGTAAGGAAATGGGGCCTCTGACTTTCGTAATCTGATAAGCTTGGCCGGACTGCATTCGAAAGACCAACAGCGAGTCGAGATCCAAGGTACCATCAAGCGTTGCTTTGGAACCGTCCCAATCGCCCTTCAACAAGACCTCACCGTTGATCTCTTCAACGCGCGATCCGGCTGTCAGGCTGCAGCGTGACAGCACAAGTTTGAGATCCCATGCCGCGGCGACGGTGTTATCGCCCGATTTCGGGCTGGAGAAATGGACGGGACCGGCAAACGAGTAGGCACCTTCTGGTCGCAATGAGTCGAACACTTTCTGCATGCCACCAGGAAGTGCATTTCGCAAGGTTCCACTGGGGATCAGGTTGTCGACCACGAATTCAGTAAAATCGAGCCGCCAAGGCTTTCCGGTTGGAAACAAACCCGTTCCCGAAGCACGAAACTCGGCATCGTCATGCTCGGCGTACAGTTCTTTCATCACCAGCTTGCCAGGCTCGGTGTTGTACGAGAACTCGCCGGATAAGTTGTGGAGTGGCCACGGGAAGCAGGTCATCAGGACCATCCCGTCACGAACTCTGACGCGTGGTAATACGATCTCGCAGGGCTCACCTGGCGTCCAACCGATTTTGGCCTTCATGTCGAATTGGCCTTGCGGTTGAAACTGATTCCAAACCGTTCGCAATGTTCGAGGGACCGCGTTCTCCAGAGATCGATCGAACGAGGCATCGATGGCATCGATCGTCAGGTTCAGACGACCGGGCTTGGGTAGCAGTTGGTAGGAACCCGAACCCGTGATTCGGGCGCGATCGTGCATGCCAACGAGCTCGCTGAATTCAACCTCATCGCCTTTCCAGCGGACAAACCCGTGCAGTTGCTTGATGTCAAATGGAAATCCGGTGAAGCTGAGCGCGGCGTCAAAAACTTTGATGTTCAGTTCGGGTTCGTACTTCGAATTCTCCCCCGCCAGGCGATTGATTCGCAGCAGGAAATCGTAACGTCCCTTCAGTCGCAATGCTTCAATGGCCTTCATCACTTGGGGCGGACACGCGGCCAGCGATTCGTCATCGATCGGCAAGTTGTTGCTTCTGATGACGAAATCGGCCTGTTGCCTGGCTCCCGGATTGGTAATCGTTCCGTACGCTTTGACCGGCTGGCCAGCGTATTTGCCCAAGGCATCAAATTTGACGACGCCTCGAGCCAGGTGAAGTTCGCCTTCGACGTCGCGAACCGTGACCGGAAACCATTTCGCGGTGACGGTCGCTTTTTTCAACCGCAGATCGATCTGTCGCTCCCAGGCATCACCGTCCTGAATCACTTTGGCATCCAGGTCACACAGACCGGTGATTCCCAGATTCTGGATCGTTCGTCGTAACGATTCGGGCAGTCGAGATTTCACGGCATCGTTCAGTTCGACCCCACGAATCTGCATCGTGGCCCCGATTGGCTCGTTCGGAACCACGCGTCCCTTGAAGGAAACCTCGGTCGGACCGTTCGATCCGTGAACATTCGAAACTTCGATGGTTTGGTTGTCCGCGTAGAACCTGCCGCTCAGGTCATGGATTGGACACGGCAACAATTGGTTATCAATTTCTCCGCGCGAGACGTCGGCTTGGAACATGTAGCGGAGCATCGAATCCGGAGCATCCTTCTGCAGTCGAAAGCTGAAATCGCACATGCACCGCATCCCGAAATCGGGCGCGACCGGTCCCACTGCGGACGTGGGGAATTGTCGGAAAGAATCTCGCGACAACTTGGTGCTCGTCCCACCGGTGGCGGCCTGAAGCGCTTTGGCATTCTCGATCCACTGGCCTGCTTTGGCAGCTTGAGCGGCGACTTCTGGCGACAGGTCGCACAGCAACTGGACCAGACCTTGATTGATGGGAACTCGCCAGGCGTCACGCGTTTCGCACTTCCAGTACGATCCATCCAATCGTGCATCGACTTCCAACATCAGCGGCCCGGTTTGCTTCAATTGCGTCGCGACTTGAGCCAGGAATCGCTTCGAATCAGAGGGATGAGCCGTCACATTGAAGTTTTGAAAGTCAAAACGCCGCGCCGAATCCTCGGGCAGTTGGAACTCGACCAGCACCGAACCGTTCTCAATCTCGATGTCGGGTAGGGACGCTGATCCTGGCGACTGAAAGACGGCCTGTTGCCAGTTCCATTGGTTGTCTTCGTTGCGAACCACACGCAGCTTGGGTTTCACCACGAACAGCCGTTGAATGACCATTTCGAATTCGGTCATCGCCGGAGATTCCAGCGTGACGATCAATTCGGGAACTTCGAGCGAGGGTTGATCAGGTTCATCATCAGGAAGTGCGACGGTCAACCCGTAGATTCGCACTCGACCACTGAGGTCGAACTGCGTACTGGCAACATCGAATTTCAGATCGGGTGCCATCGTCCGCAGTTGTTTCAAGACCGCCTGCCGCAGTCCTTCGTCGCTGCGCATGTAGAACCAATAGGCTGTACCGCCCCCGGCAACTGCAATCAGCAGTACCAGAACGAACATCCATTTCAGAGTCGCAGCCACGATCAGTTCTCTATGCCACGAGACGATTCAAGAGGACGCGAGTGTGATTTCGAGGGCCAAACCTGACTCAATCCGAAGGCCGCCAGCACCGATAGCGGATACTCTGCAGGCAGCCGATACCTCAACGATCCGACAAACAACAGATGCAGTCCCGCGAAATAGAGAATTGGTGACCCGGTCAGGATCAGCAGCCACCATTGATTTCGTGCCGCCCACGCGCCGACGGCTGCCAGCGCGAACAACGGCAGAACTGTGATCCAACCGATCAACCGGATGCGAAAATCGCCGAACTGGGCGGAACCAGGCGCGGGACTCCAGTAGCGCAATTGCTTGACCCATGCCAGCCAGACCACTCGACCGGGGTTATTGATGGCGTAATCCCAGGCCCGACTCCGATATTCGCGGTCCATCTGGTACTCGGACATCGACTGTAGCAATTTGTCTCGTTCGAAAAACTCCATGTCGCTGTCGCCGTTGGCATCCGGATTCAAACCGTCATAAAGACTGGGACCGACCCATAAAGTTGTCGGGATCGGATGTCCGGTGATGAACCAGTTGCGAATCGTCCACGGCGCCATGATCAGGCCAAGTCCCAGGCAGACAGAGATCGCCAGAGCAAATGCGGTACGGAATGTCCCGCGGTCCGACAACAAAACCGCGAACGCCAATGCTGGCCCTGCCAGAATCCAGGTCGGACGCATATAGGTCGCCAGTCCAATCAGCATTCCGGTGACCGTCGCTTGCATGATCAGACGCTTGATAGACACGGCCTTTAACTGAGATGTGTTCTGAATCAGGCGCGCAGCAGCAACTAAACTGGCCAGCATCGCGGCCGCAAACGCGGTTTCACTGAGAAACATCACGCCAAACAGGATCATCGTGGGCGAGATCGCCGTGTAGACACTGGCAATCAATCCCACGGTGTGACCAGCCAGTTCTCGTCCCAGCCAATAGGTCAATCCACAGGCAAGCGTCGCTGCCAACGCCAACACGAGTCGAGCAACAAACGGATTGTCGCCAGTGAACAGCCGAGGTAACGCCAGCAGCAACGGAAACCCAGGCATCCGCAACAGGTATCGTGGGGGATCAAAGATCGAGTAGTCAGTGCCGCTGACGATCTTCCCTGCCAGTTCCCAGTAGCCTTCCGCATCGCCGGCGATCAGGCATAGGCGTCCGGGAGTGCGAGAGACGTATTGCTGGACAGCGCACGCGGCCACGATGCGAAGCGCAAGCGCGACGATCAGTACCAGCCAGACAGCGCGTCTCTCTACCGTCCAAGTCATGACGGCCCATCCCCCGAAGGCCACAAAAGCGGCGGATCGTAGGAATAAGCCTGAAATCCAGCAATATGGATTCCGAGTCAAACATCAGTCGGTATTGATGGCAGTGGATCAAGCCACACTTGTCGAGATGAGCGCAGCGCACTGTTCTACTGGCTCTCGCGGTTCTTCGATGTCGACTGGTAGCGATAGTAGACTTCCAGACACATGGTGCTTAACGCTGTTGAGTACAGGCGTCCGCCGATTCCACCCCATTTTCCGCGTGGATCCCAACTGCCGGCCATGGGGCCGTCCTGATGCTGTAGCGAGATCAGCATGTCGCGCAGGGCGTTGTTCCATTCCTTCCAGGATTCGTCGTCCAGGTTGTGCATTGCCAGCGTGCCGTAGTACCAGTAATACTCATCGTATTCCGTGACGCGCGGCAGACGGCGTCGCAAGTAACCGACTGCTTCCTGCGTCGCAGAAACCTTGGATTTCACGCCAAACATCTGGCGACAGAACAGCGCCTCGGCTGTCATCGCCGCCGTCGGCTGATCATTCTTCCGATAGCCCGCCAATCCTTCCGAGTTCCCCCGCCCGCGCGCTTTCAGAAACCGGATCATGCCGTTTCGCGTCTCTTCTGGCACCGGAATACCGGCATTGGCACCACTCTTCACGGCCATCAGTTGCCAGCCGAACATGCTCATATCGCTTTCATCGCCGACTCCACCTTCCGAGTAACGCCAGCCTCCATCGCCGTTCTGCATATCGCAGATCTTCTTAAGCGCTTTATGGACAGCGACTCGTAATTCCGGATAATCGGCTGCGTCTTTCTGCATCGCATAGGCTTCGGCCAACGCGAACGTGGCAATGGCGTGACAGTAATTTCTAGCGAAACGGCCAGCTTTGGCTGCCAGATATCCATCCGATTGCTGTTGCGCGATCAGCCAGTCGAGGGCCTGCCGCACCTCGCTCGTGTACGGCCCCTTTTCGTGCGTATATCCTGCCCCCAGAAACGACAAAACGACCAGCCCCGTGATGCCCGAATCCGCAGCTTTATCCCCATCAGTTCGCGGCCGTCCCTCGGGATCTTTGTCGACCGCGCCACCACCGTGTTCAGCCCAGGACCAATGCCCGTCCTTTTCCTGTACGCTGGCCAGCCATTTCAGGCTGGTTTCCACCGCTCGTTCAGACTCTTCCGAACCGCCATTCTTGAGCGCGGCCGACATCCGTTGACCCGATGTGCGCGCCTGATACGTTTCCAGCGCTCGTGCCGGAGCACGCCCCATCGTCGGTGTCGTGGGCCTGACCAATGTCGGCCTGGGCGAATCTTCCAAAGTCTCGGACGGACTGCGGCTGGGCAACATTCGATCGTCGACCGGCCGGTTATTCATCGAAGCATTGGACGCAATTGACGGCCGGGAGGCGATTTCATCCTTACCATCTGTGCTGCGTGGTCGCATCACGCGATCGGTCCGACGAACCGTCGATGTTCCTGTATTTCGGTTGCCAACATCTGGATCGGTTCCCGCAGACGAATCGACAATATTGGTGGGCTGCGGACTACCGGGCCGCTGGATCGCAATCTCGCTGGGTGCTCCCTGGGGATGGGGTATGGCTTCGTGATCGACATCGTACGGAATGGTCAGCGTGGCTCCCTCTTCGATAAAGGGTGTGGTTCGCGTCGAATCGCCGCGTTTCACGTTGCTGCGAGGACTGGAATCGATTGTGTTATTTGGCCGGGTTAGGGCAGCACGCGTCGCCGAGTTTTGTTGCCGAATCTCAGGATTGGATTCAGCCGCCGGTTGATCGACCGTCATGGGACTGGCCGCCACCGCCGCTCGACTGGGATTGGGGTTCGCTTGAGCCTGCTCCAGATCAGGCGGAAGTTCCTCTGGCTGAGTCGCAAAATCGGGCATTTCCTGAGCCATATCGGCTTCGGGAGTTTTGTCCATCGCGGGCGCTTCGATCTCATTCCAGGGATCGTCCCGTTCGAATCGCGAGGCGTGTGAATCGCGCGTCAGCGCCGATCCCACCGCACTGGGACCCGAGTGAAAAATTGGCAATCGACTGGTGCCCTGCAACGGCGCTTCGTCGACGTTATCAACGAAATTGACGGGGGTCTGCACGAGTTCCTCTTGCGGTACGCCACCCGCACGGCGAGGAAATGATTCGGCCACGGTGGCCCAACCTAGCCCAAAACAACCGTGTACGACCAACGACAGAAAGAACGACTTCGCCATCGTGTGGTGATCGCCGTAGCGAGTTCCCCACAACGAGAACAAATGGACCATTGCAAACATCGAACAAACGCCCAATGCGATCCGCAGCACCAGCCCACTGGTTGACAATTCGGTGAAGCTGTTAGAGATCATCTCAAACAGTCGCGGCATCAGTTCCCTTTCGCATTGGGCATGTGAGCCAACGAGACGTTCTTGATCCCCGCGCCTTTGCAGGTCGAAAGCACGTCCATCACGATCTGATAGTTGCCACGTCCGTCGCCACGAATGACGACCGACTGTCCGGGAAACACGGCGCGAGCATCTTCGAGCATCTCCCTCAGACCATCCAACGTGTGGGCCTCATTCCGGACCGTGACCTTTCCGTCAATCGAAACGTTGACCACGATTTCGTCCGGCTGACCGGCCATCGCAATGTTGTCAGAGACGGTCGGAACCTGGACGCCCGTTTGACGTTCTTCCTCGGAAAACTTGGTGCCAACCATGAAAAACACGATCAGCAACATGACGACGTCCAACATCGATGTCAGATTGATCGAAGGCTCTTCCAGTGGCTCTGTTTTAAGAGGCATCCCTAGTTTCCTCGGAAATCGGCCCGGACCAGATCATTCTGTCGCCGAGAGATCCTGAATCTTGCGGTAAACCGCCAGCATGGAGTGATTCTGGCGGCCTATCCTGCAAACTTGAAGGCATGGTCGACGCGGGCACCGATTTAGGCCGTGGGCAATGATAACAGATCATCGAGTCTGACAAGAGACCGAAAACGGGCGATTCATTCCGGCGGGTCGGCCGTTGCACGACCGGTCAGCAGCTACATGAAAGGTGCCTGGAATCGTTCCGTCGATTTTTGGGACGACGATGTCCGCCCACACACTCACTGAGGTGGCATCTGACCTGGCTGGCCCGGGTTCATTGGCGCCTGCATATTCGGCGGTTCCTGCTGGCTGCTGGTATCAACACCGGATTGCCCTGCCAAAGCGGCCAAAACGCCAAAGACGACCGCGCAGATGATCAGAATAATCTCGATCACCCAACCCGTCACCAGCTTGATGAAGTACTCCTTTCGTTCTTCCCAGTTCTGGAACACAAATGCCAGAAATCCGATTGGCCCCACGAAGAGCGAAATCAGCCCCCACAGCGCGCTATCCTGGAAGGCGGCGGTCAAACACTGCATCCAGATCGCAATCATCGCGAGCATGTGCATCCAGAATAATCCCGTCAGGATTCCCATGCCGACGCCCATATTGGTCAGGGTTCCCACCAGCATCCCGCCAACGAGCCCCAGCAAGTCGAAAACCAGCACAAAGACGATTGCCTCAACCATCAGTTGAGTGGTCGTTTTCGGTTCGTCATCGTCCTTGTCGCGTCGCTCCGTCGCAACATATTTGTATTCCTTGGCTCGCTCAACCAGGTCCAGCGAACTCCTGAAATAATAGGTGAATTGAGCATTCGTTCGCATGTTGAACATGCAGGTGATGCCGTTGGAAATGCACATCAAATACAGAATGACTATCGGCAAAATGAATGGCATGTAGCTGACGGGCTGCGGATCGGGCAATTGGACGATCGGTTTGGCGGCTTGTCCCTTCTTCTTGGCATTGGGATTTTCTTGCTGATCAAACTTTTTGCGAGCGATATCGGCATTGCTTTCCATCACTTCGACAACATTGGTGACGCTGGGCCCAGAGACAACAGCGATGACCACGCCCCCGGCAATGAGAGGGATATTGGTCAAAATAAAGTACATCAGCCAGATCGATAGAGGCTTCAGATTCCGCGCCCATATCGGGACGACCTTCCAAATTAGCCAGCCGCGGTATTGCACCGGCATGGCCATGTGCGACATGACGACGGGCAACATCCACAGCGCGGGAATCAGCCCGATACAGATGCAGATGGGTAGGACGAACTCTGGCATTCCACTGTAATTGACGAGCGCATATCCAATCCCCGCGGGAATCAATTCGATTGGTGCAACGATGGCCACGCACCAGAACAGGAATGCCAATCCCATCGCACTGGCCAGGAAAAAGTCAAAATTCAGGCGTTTAAACTTGTCCTTGCGTTCCAGGGTCAGCTTGATGACTTCTGTATCCAGGTACCACATCCAGCCGGGGATCACGAGGATGCTGACAACGAAAACGAGCGCCAGAAAGGCGCGCGGCGGCCACATCGCGATATTCAGGTACAAGAAGGCGCAGCCCAACGAAATCGTCAGGCAAACCATCGTGTAAATCACTGTCCGCAACGCAAGTAAGTTATTACGCCCAACGAACTTCCATGCCTGCGAGAACAACCCAGGATAGAAGTCGTCTGGATCAGGGCCTTTCATCGCCTTCTTGCGTGCCTTAATCCCCAAACCACCTTCAGACGAATCGTAGCCACACTTGGGGCATTCCGAATCCTCTTCGTCCTGGTACTGCATGTCGAAGCCGCATTTGGGACAAATGCGCGCTTCTGTGTCTTCTGCCCGGCGCATGTCGAAAGCCGCCAGCGCCGCTTCACTGTCCAGCGGTTTGGCAGGCTTTTTGGATTTCGGTTTGGCGGATGGTTTCGCGCTGGATTCTTCGGCCGGAACCGCGATTCGTGTCTGGCACTGCGGACACTTGATTGCCTTGCCACGAGCAGCATCGGGTGCGGCGAGGACTTTTTCGCAGTTCGTGCATTTCACCTTGACGGGCATGAATCAGCGGCTTTCTAAAACTATCGGGAACGCCGGGCGAGACTCGGCCAACCTACGGCAACTTTTCGCGCGAGCTATTCTACACCTTTGAAACGAACGTCGCTGACCGCAAAGTGAGCGATTCCAGGGGATTCATGCGATGATTGAATGAGGAGGAAGTGACGTCGCCAGCCTGGGACGCCGGTGAATTAATTCAAGGTACAATGAGGTCGCGGGATTGCAAGCCACTTCCCTATCGCCCCCAGTTTGAAACCTGCAGAAATCGCAAGGGTATCCCGCGCCGGTCAACCCGGATTTCGCACCAGTTTTCGGCCTGCTCTCTCTGATGCCTAAATGTCCGTTCAAAACACGCAAATTTCCTGTTTGCCAAACTCCTCATTCCTGTTACGGTCTGTTAAAGTCAACACGGGTGTCCGCCGAAATGCAGTTGGTTGCCTCGCCTGTCTGCGTAGAATTGCGGTACGCCACGGTTGGCATTGGTTCATGGGTCTTTCGATTGGAATTTCACGCGCTGGGTCGGCATCGGTAGTTCGTCACCGATGCATGCGATGCCCACGCCTGACTCGGGATCAGAAACGATCAAGATGAGTCCTTCAGACACTCTGCAGGCCCGCTCTTCGTCTAAGGGCGTGGCAACCTCAAACTCTTCAAAAAATGGGGATCCGTTGTACAACGACGAATACAGCGCTGGAGTCAACAATGACTCAGGAATGACGTATGTCGAATCGTTGTACCTCGAATATCTGAAATCTCCCGATTCGGTCACGCCAGAGTGGCAACGCTATTTCCAGCAGATCGTTGACGGCCAGACCCGATCGGGTGGTGAACTGCACGATCCGTCATTGTTCCGAGCTCCGAATGTCGGTACCGGCGTGGTCAGCCCCATTCAGCTTGACTACGCGATCCTGCAGGAACGGGTAGAGCAACTGGTACGGAACTACCGGATCATGGGCCATTACGTGGCCGACATCGACCCGCTGGGCCAGCAGCGACCAAAAGTCGCCGAACTGGATCCCGCCCGTTGCGGTTTGACGGAAGCCGATCTCGACCGCCAGGTTTCAACGATGGGTTCCAGCGGGCACAACGTCCGCACGGTTCGCGAGATCAGTCAATGGATGCAAAATACGTATTGTCGTTCAATCGGCGTGCAGTTCATGCACATCGACGATCACAACGTGCGTGAATGGCTTCAATCGCGAATGGAAGCCACCGAAAACCGCATCAAGCTGACCGTGAATGAACAGAAGCGAATTCTGAAACGACTGAGCGACGCGGTCGTGTTCGAAGAATTCATCCTCAACAAGTTTACGGGGGCCAAAAGCTTCTCGCTGGAAGGTGCCGAGACCCTGATTCCACTGCTTGAGTTAGCGATTTACCGCGCTGCAGACCAGGGCGTCGAAGAAATGGTTTTGGGCATGGCTCACCGTGGTCGATTGAACGTGCTGGCCAGCATTATGGGCAAGGCCCCGCGCGCGATCTTCCGCGAATTTGCCGACCTTGATCCTGAATTGAACACGGGCCGCGGTGATGTTAAATACCACTTGGGATACAGCAACGATTGGCATTCCGGCGATGGCCGGAAAATGCACCTTTCATTGTGTTTCAATCCCAGCCATCTGGAGTTCGTCAACGCTGTGGCTATGGGACGCGTCCGAGCGAAACAGGATCGGAATGGCGATAAGGCGCGCGCCAAAGTTGTGTGCATGCTGATCCACGGCGACGCCGCTTTCGCCGGCGAAGGGATCATCCAGGAAACTCTGAATCTCAATCAACTCGAGGCGACACGGATTGGGGGAACAATCCATATCGTCGTGAACAACCAGATCGGGTTTACGACCGGACCACAGCAAGCACGTTCGACACCTTACGCGACTGACGTGGCGAAGATGCTGCAGATTCCAATCTTCCACGTGAATGGCGAAGACCCCGAGGCTGTGGCACAAGTTGTTCAACTGGCGATGGACTTCCGTAATCAGTTCCAGAGCGACGTCGTCATCGACATGTACTGTTATCGTCTGCGTGGGCACAACGAACTGGATGAACCTGCATTTACACAACCGTTAATGTACCGGCAGATCAGAGCCCGCAAGAAAGTTGGACAAATTTATCTCAACCAGATGATCAAGCTTGGTGACATCACCGAGGATGAGATAAATCGTCTGCAGTTCACACACCGCCAGCAACTCGAATCTGAATTGGAAGTCGCGCGAGGTCCCAATTACGAGCATCGCTGGGACATGCTGCAAGGAACTTGGCGCGGCTATCTCGGTGGAAACGAGTCGGGGATCCCTGATGTCGACACTGGCGTCGAGGCGACAAAGTTGGCGGAGATTTTGGAGAAACTGACAGTTTTGCCTGAGGATTTCCACCCTCATCCCAGACTCTCTGGAACAGCCGTCGCACCGTTGAACAAGCGCTTAGCCATGGCTAAAGGAACATTGCCTTTGGATTGGTCTGCTGGTGAAGCACTCGCAATTGCGACACTCAGCCTTGAAGGCCATCGCGTTCGAATTCACGGCCAAGACTCTGAGCGAGGGACGTTTAATCACCGACATGCGGTGTTACATGATGTCGAAGATGATCACATCTATATGCCGCTCGCTCACCTTGCTTCCAATCAAGCGCCGATTGAAATCTACAACAGTTGTCTCTGTGAAGCCGGTGTGCTGGGGTACGAATACGGTTACAGCCTCGATACCCCTGACGGGCTCATCTGCTGGGAAGCTCAGTTTGGCGATTTCGTCAATGTGGCTCAGGTGATTATCGATCAATTCATCGTGAGCGCGGAAGATAAGTGGAACCGGCTGAGTGGCCTCGTCATGTTGTTGCCTCACGGATTTGAAGGCATGGGACCCGAGCATTCGAGTGCGCGCCTGGAACGGTTTCTCCAATTGGCCGCGGAAGACAATGTGCAAATTGTTTACCCCACAACGCCCGCCCAGATTTTCCACGTATTGCGTCGGCAAGTCTTACGCAAATGGCGTAAACCATTGATCGTCATGACCCCGAAGAGCCTGTTGAAACTGCCCGCGGCCTCATCGCCCTTCAGCGAACTGGCGATGGGGACGTTCCGTCGCATTCTTCCCGACGTCTTGGGACGGCCTGCAAGCGAAGTGCGTCAAATCGTACTCTGTTCCGGCAAGATCTATTACGACTTGGCAGCGCGGCGTGAGGAACTGCAACGGACAGATGTTGCCATACTGCGACTCGAACAACTTTATCCGCTTCCCGAAAAGGAACTAGAAGAGATCCTGAATACCTATGCCGAGGGAACACCTGTCGTCTGGGCTCAGGAAGAACCAGAAAACATGGGTGCCTGGCGGTTCCTGCGAGTTCAATGGGGTGAAACGCTGTTTCGGCGGTTCCCGTTCAGTGGCGAATACCGCCCTGCGTCCGCCAGCCCGGCAACAGGATCACACACCAGTCACGACATCGAACAGGACGAAATCCTGACCAAGGTCATTGGCAAATCGAAGAAAGAACCAGGTCATCATTGATGCGCCTTTCGCCGATTCTGATTCTGTTTGTGATGGCCGGCCCTTGAAACATGTGCATTCGGGTCGAACCTCGACGCATCCATTTTTGAATGTGTCTTACGCCCGATGCGGTTCACGAACCAGTGCAGAAAACTCTGATCAGCCTGCAAGACGCAGGTAAAGGATGACGAAGTCAAATGGCAGTTGAAGTGCAGCTTAAGAAGGGCGATTTCGGAGATTCCGTTGCAGAAGTGGTGGTGGTGGATTGGATGAAGCAGGTCGGCGAACAGATCTCGGCCGACGCCGATTTGGTGGAATTGGAAAGCGATAAGGCAACAACTAAGTGGCCAGCTCCCAAAAGTGGCGTGGTCACCAAATTATTTTTCCAAGCGGGCGATGTGATCCAGCTTCCTGCTGTGATTGCGGAAATCGACGAGACTGCCGCAGCTGCAACTCCGACACCGGCATCCACGTCAGCCCCTGCTCCTGGCGCTACCTCAGCCGCCAAGCCTGCTCCCGCAGGTGAAGCACGCGTGATGCCATCGGCCGCTGCCGCCATGTCCGAAAACGGCATCAAACTGTCGCAAGTCACTCCGACTGGACCAGGCGGCCGCATCTTGAAGGAAGACGTGCAGCGACAAATCGGTGCCAGTCCGGCACCGGTCGCAGAAGCTCCGAAGCCCACCGGCGTCACCAGGTCGGCACCGACTCCACCGGCCGTCGAACCGGTTCGCATGATCGTGGGAGATCGCTCCGAAAAACGGCAAATGATGACTCCCATTCGCAAGCGGATCGCCGCGCGACTGGTGGAAGCCCAAACCAACGCCGCCTTGTTAACGACGTTTAACGAAGTCGACATGACGTCCATCATGGATCTGCGTAAGCAGCATCAAGATGCCTTCACTCAGCGTTATGGAATCAAGCTGGGATTCATGTCGTTCTTCGTCAAAGCGTCGATCGATGCCTTACAGGCGTTTCCGGCGATCAATGCCGAGATCCAGGGAACCGATATCGTTTACCACAACTATTTCGATATCGGGATCGCGATTGGCGGTGGCAAAGGATTGATCGTACCCGTCCTGCGCAATGCCGAACGCATGGGATTCGCCCAGATCGAACAAGCGATCGCCAACTTTGCGAACAAAGTGAAAGAGAACTCGCTCAGTCCACAAGAGCTGACGGGCGGAACATTCACAATCACCAATGGCGGCGTCTATGGATCGTTGTTGTCGACCCCGATTGTGAACCCGCCACAAAGCGGCGTGCTGGGAATGCATGCCATTCAGGATCGCCCGGTCGCTCGCGACGGCCAAGTCGTGATCCGCCCGATGATGTATCTCGCGCTGACTTATGATCACCGGATCGTGGACGGCCGCGAAGCCGTCTCGTTCCTCAAACGGATTAAAGATTGCCTCGAGAATCCTGTTCGCTTGCTGCTGGATGTCTGATCGGCGACGATGAGATTCCACTAGTTTTCTCGGAAGCGAACATGCCTGAACATGATTTGGTTGTGATTGGCGCGGGCCCCGGAGGTTACGTCGCGGCGATTCGAGCCGCTCAACTGGGGATGAACGTCGGCTGCGTCGAACAGGAAGGTGCCCTCGGTGGTACTTGTCTGCGAATCGGTTGCATTCCCAGCAAAGCCCTGCTCGAGGCCAGCGAACTGTACCGGATGGCACAACACCATCTGTCCGAATACGGAGTCGGTGTCGACGGGGTGAAGCTGGATCTGCCAAAGATGATGCAGCGGAAAGAGGCTGTCGTCACGGGGCTGACCAGCGGTGTTGCAGGCCTGTTTCGGAAGAACAAGATCACTCGTTACACCGGCAAAGGCCGCATCGCAGCCCCCGGAAAAGTGATCGTTGATGGTCCACAACCCGCGGAAATCAATTCGAAGAAAATTGTCATTGCCACAGGCAGCTATTCGGCTCCCCTGAAGGGAGTTGAAGTCGAAGGTAACCTGATCGGAACCAGCACCGAAGCACTCAGTTTCCCCGACGTACCTCAGCATCTGGTCGTGATCGGGGCTGGTGTCATCGGCTTGGAACTGGGATGCGTCTGGGCGCGGCTGGGTTCGAAGGTTACGGTCCTCGAATACCTTCCGCGAATCCTGCCGGGAATGGACACCGAGATCGCGACGGAGGCTCAAAAAATCCTGCAAAAGCAGGGTCTTGAATTCCGTCTCGGAATGCGAGTCACCGGCGCCAAAGTCGTCCAGGGCAAGTGCATTGTCGAGATGGACGGGCAGCCGCCGCTCGAATGTGATCGAGTTCTGCTAGCCGTCGGACGTTTGCCGAACACCAACGACATCGGACTTGAGAAACTGAACGTCGCTCGAAACCAGCGCGGATTCATCACGGTCGATCCGCACACTTTCGAAACGTCGATCCCGGGAATCTATGCGATTGGCGATTGTATTCCCGGAGCGATGTTGGCTCACAAAGCCGAAGAAGAGGGCATCGCCTGCGTCGAAGGAATTGCGGGCAAGTATTGCCACGTCAATTACGATGCGATCCCGGGAGTGGTTTATACCGATCCGGAAATTGCCAGCGTGGGTAAGACCGAAGAACAACTCAAGGATTCCGGCATTCCCTATCGCAAGGGAACATTTCCGTTCCTCGCCAATGGTCGGGCCAAAGCGATCGGCAAGACAGAAGGTCGCGTGAAGATCCTGGCCCATGCCGACACCGATCGTGTTTTAGGAGTGCACATCATCGGTGCTCATGCAGGCGATCTCATCGCTGAAGCGGCCGCCGCGATCGAGTTCGGTGCAAGCAGCGAAGACATTGCTCGCACCAGCCATGCCCATCCGACGTTGGCGGAAGCGATCAAGGAAGCCGCGTTTGCGGTCGATGGTCGTACAATTCATCTCTGATTCTGTCGGTCAGGCGATCTGCCGCCGGAGCCTTGGTACGACACAGTACGCTCCGTTCGAGTCGCCACTTCGAAAGTCCTTCCCGAAAGTGCGGTCAAATTGGATGCCTCTGCCATGGCAGTACCGAACGACGCGCTTTGGCCGGATCGTGTCGCACAGATCAATCTCACACTGCCGACTCTCAGCGCGAACTTGGCCTTGGACGAATCGTTGTTGCAGGCTGTCGATGCCAATCTGAATACCGCCTACCTCCGCATTTGGGAAGCGAACGATTATGCAGTGATTCTGGGCCGTTCCAATCGCCCCGAGACCGAAGTACTCGTTGACGCTTGCGTCGCCGACCGCGTGCCGATCGTGCGACGCGTGAGCGGCGGTGGCGCGGTGGTAATCGGTCCAGGGTGCTTGTGCTACGCGCTCGTGTTACCGCTCACCTCGCACCATAAAACACTCGGAGTTCCTGGTGTCACCGGACCGTTGATGCGACGCAGTGCAGATGGGCTCAACAAGTTCATCTCCGGTGTCAACGTTTCTGGTACCAGCGATCTGGTCTGGAACGGACTGAAAGTCTCAGGCAATGCACAACGATGGTCACGAAATGCATTCATCCATCATGGAACGATTCTGTACGCGTTCGATCTCGACCGAGTCGGGAGGTACCTCGCACATCCCTCGCGCGAACCGAATTATCGTCAATCGCGCCGCCACGTGGAATTCATCACGAATCTGCCACTCGACACATCAGCGATTCAGAACGGTTTGGGCCAGGCTTGGAGAGGCGATCCCGTTGACTGTCCCATGCCACTGGTCGACGCCGCGGATGCAATTGCCGATTCACGGCGCGGTCAAACTGAGTGGCAGGTCTTTCTACCCGCGAATTGAACGAGACCAATTTGACTTGCGGTTGCGCGAGGCGAACCTGAGATGGCAAGACGTCATAGGACCATACTCAAGAGTTCATGCACGAGCGCAGAAACGGGAGCTTTAAAGCGTTCTGAGAGCACTTGCCAGGTCGATCGCCGTCGAGAATCGATCTCCCTGATGCCGCGCCATCGCTTTCAGGCAGATGTCTTCGCAGGCGGGGGGAATCGTTGGGTTCCATTGACTGGGTGGCCCGGGATTGCCAGCCAGAATGGCGTCGCGAAGGCCACTCAAATTGGTACTTGTGTAGGGGCGTTTTCCAGTGAGTAATTCGTACAGGACCACACCCAAAGCATAGACGTCGGTCCGAACATCGATCTGGCCGTCCGGTTGCAATTGTTCGGGGGCCATGTACGCGAGTGTTCCGACGGACGTGACGATGTCGCGCTGCAGTTCGCATTCGGTCACCGCGATGCCAAAGTCGGCCAGGACCGGTTCGCCGTTTTCATTCAGCAGGATGTTGTCCGGTTTCAGGTCGCGATGAATGAATCCTTTATTGTGTGCGAATTGCACGCTTTCCGTGACTTCTGCGATCAGGCGGACCGATTGCTGCCATGAGAATTGGCCTCGGCGAATCACGTCTGCCAGAGTGCTGCCAGGGACCAGGTCAAACACGATGTAACACAGACCGTCTTCGTCGCCCACATCGTGAACGGTGACTATTCCTTGATGCTTTAACTGAGCGACTCGGCGAGCCTCCGTATAGCAGTTGACCGTTGTGACTTTGATGGCGACAGGACGTTGCAGGGCGCGATCGGTTGCCCGCCACACCTGGGCGAACCCGCCTTCGGCCATGAGGCTTTCCATCTCGTACCGCTGACCCAGTACCGCGGGAACGACGGCTTGCCCCATTCGTGGTTCCGCAGACGTCTCGACGATCGAGGCACTGTCGGAGTCGTTCAAACCTTCAGCAGAGTGTTGAAGAAGAGGGGCAGGTATTGGCGGCGTGAGCCCGTCTCCGTTTTGCAATACCCAGTCAGGCGATTCGTCGAGCCAATCCATTGCTTTGAGTTGTTCGATCCGCTGCCGAAGTTCCGCGACTTTTTCCCGACAGCCGTGACACAAGTCTTCGGCGCTGACTTCGGTACCCTGTTCGCGAAGTTCGTCCCACTGTTCCAGCATTTGGCTGATCGTTTTTTCGGAATGGGTCACGTGGTGCCTCGTCGGTCATCGTCGCTCGACAAGATCTGGCGGAGTAACAATTTCGCACTGCGCCAGCGGCTTTTGATGGTTCGGTCTGACACGTTCAGCAGAGCCGCGATCTGTTGTTGTTCCAGTCCCTCGTACCAGTACAGATCAAACACTTCGCGTTCGGCATCGGGCAATTTCTGCACCGCACTGTGGAAGTCGGACCACTCGGCGAGCGACGTCGGTTCATGATTGGGATCGGCATGTTGTTCGACAGTGGGGCCTCGTTCGATCAGTGACTGGACATCATCCGTGTGATGCCGAGCCCCATCACCTTCGGGGCCAAAATGGTGTCGTGTCAAATCGATCAACTCGCGTCGAATTTGAGTGGCCGCCAGTCCGTAGAATTGACGTGTGGTCTCCGGACGGATCGTCGAGAGTGAGGAGTGCAGACGGAGCAGAGCGTTCTGCAGGATGTCGCCCGTTTGTTCCCAGCGTCGCAGTCGAGGGAACCCGCGCAGCATGCGTCGCGCCAGGCCTTCGAGCCGCTGGCTGGCATGGTTGATCACGGCCCGTCGGACTTTGTCGAATTCGGCACCTTCCGTGACTTGAAGCTGTTGCAGCCACGATTGCAGCATCCCGGTGTGGCTGTTCGCTTCGTCCATGTCGATCGATTCCTGGGACCACGATGTTTCCCGCAACATGGTATCGAGCTGGCAATCAGTTCTGAAATGCCACTTTCGGATAAGGAATTCCTCTCACCCCGACGAGCTCTCTCGGATCTCGAATGAGGTGAGAGGCAGACCTCGTTGAACGACTGTCGCGTTCACCAGGTGACACGCTTTTGTCGAAGACTCCAAAAACGTGCGACCCCGCCCGTCCATCTCTTGTCAGGAAATAATACAGCGGCACACGGAGGTCAGACCGCTTCCTGCAAAACCTTCAGCAGCCGGTTCTTGTCCTGGTACCCTACCAGTGTGCGGACCACTTTGCCCTGATCAAAAACCATCAAGGTGGGGACCGCACTGATTTCGAATTGGGTTGCCAGATCGGGTTCATCCCAGACATTCACCTTTTTGACCTGGAATCGACCCTCAGACTCGTCTGCCAGTTCTTTCAGGATCGGATCCTGCAAGCGACATGGACCACAGCCGGGCGACCAGAAATCGACCAGCACGGGGACATTGGATTCAAGGACATCATGTTCAAATTGATTCGTTGTCAGTTCGAGTGTCATGCTGTTTTCCTTTCATTGTAGAGGTATCTCTCGGCCACTAGTGAAATCAGCGTACGCGAGGCCGCCCAGGGGAAAAAAAAATTAAAAATCTTGCGTGCTGCCGGAAAACGGATCCGAATCGCCTATAACAGTGGCCGTAAAGAGATGCACTTTCCGGACAGAAGACCTGTCGATGCCTGAACCTACAGAACCACCATCCCGTTCCGCAAAAACCGGTGTGCTGCTGATCGCGCACGGAAGTCGCCGAGCCGAGGCGAATGACGATCTCGTGAAACTGGCCGCTTTGATCTCGGCGAGGCGGATCTATCCGATTGTCGAAGTGTCGTACCTCGAGCTGGCGCCCCCGACGATTGTCGATGGCGGACGAGCATGCGTTCGCCAAGGGGCAACTCGTGTCTTAATGTTGCCCTACTTTCTGTCTGCCGGCGTCCATGTGGTGAACGATTTGGACGAAACGCGTCGGCTACTGGCGAGCGAATATCCTGCGGTTGATTTTGTCCTGTGTCCCCATCTGGGGCTGCACCCATTGATGGCGGAAATCGTGCTCGATCGACTGCGACAGGGTGAGCTTTTCACAAACGCGACGTCCGATCTCTCGTACCACGAGCCACATTCGCCTCACACCCACAACGGATAGCTGCTCGTTGAAAAAGAGGGACGGGCACCGCGGCCCGCACGTCTGCATCTCGTTCTCGGTGAGATCACCTGAGCCAGTCCCCGTTTGTCAACAAATGGATTGGCGCGAAATTGGGTCGGACCGTGTTCTCATGCGTAGCGGCGGAAGGGACCTGAAAACAAAAGCGGCCCAACCGCTCGATGGCGATTGGGCCGCTGGAGAGGCGACGGGCCGGGTCGCTCCGTCGCGAAACAATTTCGTCAGTTTTTCGTGGTGCCTTGATTGGCAGGAGTGGTCGCCTGAGCCTGCCGAATGGATGTGCCACGAGCTGTTGTGTTCGATGTTCCACTGGCTGGGGTCGCAGAGTGATACTGGCGGTAGGGTGTCAGCATCTCTTCCGGCGAAAACGCCTGGCTCGCTGTCGCGGCTGCAAACCGTTTGCGAGCGTCGTCGCAACTTTTGCCAGCCACTTCCAGGAACTCAGCCTTCTTCTGCTTTTGAATACCATCCAGTTTGCCGCCGACCTGTTCGACCCAGATCGGATGTTTGGCCATCGCTTGAGACATCAAGTGGACGAACAGCGTCATCTGTTTGAAATTGCGATCCGCAATACTGTGGCTCACTGGAGAGATCACCTTGGCGACCGCTTCGACCGCATGTGACGGGAATTCCACGAAGACATCTCCCGAGTGCGTCACGAAGACTCGGCCGTCCTGATCCTTGGAAAAGGTCGTCTGCAGCCGCATCAGCGATCGAGCCACAATCGGTTTCGGCAGTAGCGGACTCTTGAAAGCACCATCGCAAAGTATCATTGTTTCGGACGGGGTTTGAAGCAGCAGTTCTACCTCGCCAATCGATCCATCACCGGCATCGGCTCGGTAGTGGCGTGGGCTGGTTTCCTGCAATTGGAACTGCGAAATCTCCATCGCACGCCAGGTCGATACGGCGACATCAGGATTCTGCAGAAAGTACTCGTAGACATTGGGATCGCACTCAAAGGTCAGGGTCGGCAGGTGCCGATACATCCCCAGGTTTTTGAGCAGCGATTGAGATTTTCGTTGTGCTTCGGGGCTCAATCGTTCCAACTTCAGGTCGGTGATCGCCTGCTTGCGAGCCGCGGTGGTCGAGAAACCCTGTTTGGCAATCGTCAGGCCGGGGTATTCACCTTTGTCTTCGGCCTCGACTTCACGGGGCGTATTGCGCGGGCTGAGTTGTGCCACGCTGTCTGCGGTGTCTAATCCCACCGCCGCATTCAGCGAGCGAAAGGACGTCAGCGAGAGGCACAACAATGCGCTGGTCGACGCAGTGCGTAGCCATCTCCGCCGCAGGAGTGTCTGTGGCATCCCGTGTTCCCCCCGTTGTCATCCATGACGGCCGTGGTGTAGCCGTCTGAGCCGCAGGAAACAGGCCTGCGGCAATTCATCGCCTCACCACAACCCATTCCACTGACAGATTTCCGATCGCGTCAGAGGTATTCGAGGTGGGCGAGTGGATTCATCGGCACAATCGCTACGACCCCGAGAGTCATAATATTTTCTCACGAACCAGATTGTTTCGGGTTCAGAGACGTGTGACGCAATTCGCCTTAGACATCAGGAAATCGCTTGTTTTACCGCGATTTTGCGGATGACATCCGTGGCTGTCCGATAAGCTCTACCCAAGTTGACACAATCTAGTGATGCCACCTGAAAGGTGGCTTTCCCCGTGTCTTTATAGGCGCCTGACAGTTCGAATTGAACGCCGATCTGTGAAGTGGCCGTGAGACCGTGACTAGAATGAAAGAGAGTAGAATGTCGGGTTGCGGATACGGGCGTCATTTTGCGGTCAAACCATCATGCAGCAACCTTTAGCCTCACTCGCCAAATCGGTCGCGCAGCGGCTGGAACGCTGCCAGCGTCGGATCGTCTTCGCCGAAAGCTGCACGGCGGGTTTGATTTCGGCGACGTTGGCACGTGTGCCCGGCATTTCAGATTGGCATTGCGGTTCTGCGGTTGTCTATCGCTGTGACACCAAGACGCAATGGCTGGGCGTGCCGGAGTCAATTCTGTCCGATCCAGGGGCAGTCAGTGAGCCAGTTGCAAGGCTCATGGCCGTGGGTGTGCTGGATCGAACGCCTGAAGCAACGGTTTCGGCTTCGATCACGGGGCATTTGGGACCGGGGGCACCACCCGACCAAGATGGTTTGATCTATGTCGGAATCGCCCAACGCGGAGCTGATTGCCAGGTCTTCGAGCGCCGCTTGCCCGCGTACGATCTTTCCGACGCCTCAGTGCCGTTTCCGGGGGATTCGAATCGCGAAGTGCGGCAGTGGGCGGCGGTTGAATTCGTGTTCGACCTGATCCTGGACACGATCGGCACATGACGACAACTACTTGTCGTAGTCGGAAGCGTTCGCGCCGGGAGGGTTTGCCCCAGGTGCTGGTGGAACGACCGTCGATTCGTCCGTCATCGATCGCAATTCCTGATCCAATGTTCGAGGAGTGCGATTGGTTCGATAGGTCGGTGGCGGCATCACGTAACTGGGAAACTCATACGGATACAGCGGCGGATACATATTGCAGTCGTCGTGGCGGTCATAGCAACCGTTGGTGCAGCAATTCGGACAGAACATGCGGTTGAACGGGCTGCACCAATCAGGCTTGCTCATGCGCGTCAGATCATATTTGGGATTGTAGACGCGATCGAAATAGACGTGAGTCTCGTTGATGTCGTCGATCGCATTGGCGTAGCCGTTAAACCACGGGCAGCACTGACACCCTGAAACCAGTGTTGCCAGTACGCCAGCGATCGAAATCCATCGAGTCTTCATTCCGAAACTCACTTTCCGCCGATAGGCTTCTCCCTGAGATCGACCAACGACCGAGACCTGCTTGAACGGTTTTGCCGGTGGTAACGAACACAACAGACTGAGTTTCTTGTCAACATGATTCACAAGGGGCGGAATCGTGACCGTTCCGGCACAACGACAACCCGCTGACGCGAGGATGACCCCGATTGACGCACTTCGAATTGGAATTCTGGGACCAGGGACGGCTGATCGTCAATCGTGACTACGCCAACCTATTGAAGCAGCAGGGTTTGCAGACATTCGCTACGCTCTGGGATCATACGGCCCAAGCCGCGATTGCGAAGAAGTTGCGTACCGATCGAATGACGTTGCGGTTCACGCTTCAGGATCAAGGAATCGAGCGAGCGTTCTTCATCAAGCGTCATACTCGTTCGTCATGGAAAGAGTATGTGAAACCCTTACTTCGGCTGACTTGGCCGATACTTGGTGCCCGCAACGAGTGGAATGCGCTCATCCAATTCCACGCGGTCGGTCTGCCGACGATGGTTCCGGTCGCCTTGGGTGAATCGGGCTCGAATTCGTTTTTGGTCACGGCGGCGCTGGAAAACTGCGTGAAACTGTCTGAGCTGAATTGCGGTGACGCAAGTTCTCAGAATGACTTCCGGCAGCGAATGATAAAAGATGTGGCCCAATTGGCGAAGCGAATGCATGCGGAAGGATTGCATCACCAGGATTTTTATCTGGGTCATCTGATGCTGTCTCAGGCAGATCAGCAGACGATCTACATTATCGATCTCGGGCGCGTCCAGAAGCAGGTCCCGCTATCCCAGAGGTGGATCATCAAGGACCTTGCTCAATTGAATTACTCGGCGACGACCACCGTGAACGATGCCGAGCGACAGTGCTTCTGGCAGGAGTACCTCGGTCATTCACCGACCGTTGACGATCAACGCTTGATCGATCGCATTCGGGCAAAGACGGCCACGATCGCGCGTCATTCTCGCAAGAACAAACTCTAAAGCGCATCCAAATAACGTGTGGCGTCTCGCGAGCCTAAGCTCATCGCGATTAACAGGCTGCTAACCCATGTATCAACGCGACACGTCCGTGCGACACTCACTAAGCTAGCCCTCCAGACGCTGTCCGTTCTCAATTTGGAGCGACCAGCAAATCGGGGTTTTCGATCATCAGATAGTGCCCGTGATCTGCCGTCACGATCAGCAGCGATTCTTTCCAGTTGCTGTTCTGTTCGACCCAGTCGGTGATCGTCTTCACCGCGGCATCACCGCTGAGTACCGCACCGATGGAGTTGTCGATGTTATTGTCGTGATTGGCCCAGTCGACGTCGCCCGGTTCTACCATTAACCAGAATCCCTTTGAGTTCTGCGACAAGACGGTGATGGCGGCGGCGGCCATATCCGACAGAGATGGGTTTTCAACCAAATCGGCTGGCTCGTACATCTCGATCGTATACTTTCGACCGTAGGTCGGATTGAAGTCACCGTCGGCCGTCGTGAATGGGAGGTGGCCTCCATGTTTCCCATTGCCGTAAAAACCTAACAGTCGTTTACCCGTTTTCGCCGCGGCCTCTGCAGCAGCCCGCAGGCTGGCCTTGCCATTCACGCCGGGGGTGCGAACTGCGGTCACGTACTTGCCGCCATTCCGGACATCGACCGCCTTGAGATCCGCGTCCGTCAAAAAGATATTCCCCGGTACGTAGTTCATTCCGGGATCTTCGTCATCAAGGTTCGCCTTGCCGATGGCGCTCGTTTTCCCATAACCGCCTCCCGCGATCACATCGAGACCCGACAGCGGCTGGTCTGGATGGATGATCGATTTCCGTCCGATTAAGTCGCGCGTTAGATCCTGGTAGTCGTCGCGGTGAACGTTATGCGCATACGCGGCCGCCGGAGTCGCATGGCTGATCGGTACGCTGGAAACAGCACCCACGGCGTATCCTCGTTCCTGAGCCCAATGAGCGATGGTTGGTACAGGGTGTCCGGCGTAGTCGACATTGACGGCATTGTTGTACGTCTTGATTCCCGCCGTCATGCTGGTCGCCGAACTGGACGAGTCGGTGTAGGCGTGGACAACAATTCCGCCTTCGTTCTTGGAAATCGGATACAGCGGATCGACCCCGGGTGTCCAGGGATTAGGGCCACCCAAGCGGCTGTTGTATCCGCCGAACAAAGTTCCGCCCGGATTCAATACAGTCTGCAGATCCATATTGATTTTGGTCCCGTTGTTGTGCGGGCTCGTGCACATGTAGCCGAACTGAGTGCTTCCGCCGGCAGTGTAATCCTGGAAATGGAGTCCCGTTCCGCGGCCTGAACGGTAGGCTACGCGCTGCGTTTTGTAGATCGCGGCCGCACGCGTCGTTTGCCAATCCATCCCGTCAAAGATCACCAGAAAGACATGCTTTTTCCCGGCTTCGAAGGCTGACTGCTGGATGCGATAGATGTCTGTCTGATCGAAGTACTCGGCCGTTGGATCAAGAGTTCTCGCGGGCAGACGACCGTAGATGTGTTTGAGCTGCGATTCGTTGCGGTACGGACTGTTGGTTCCCTGATAGGACCGCAGATCGATTTTGTCACCGGCATTCAAGGTCCCGAACGTGTAGACCGGGATCAAACGGTTCGAGTGCGATCCCCACAGTCGGTAGGTGGCCGGGTCTGGGCCCCAATGTCCGAATGCGGCTTGGTCAGACAGCACAGCATTGGTTTGGATGTCGCGAATATAGTCGGCACCATCACCGCGACGTTCGAACAGGCAACAGACACACAACAGGCTGGCCAGCAGAAGTCGACGCATCAAGAAAACCTCGTTCGTAATCCAATTACGGTCACCGAGAAGCCCAATGGCAAACATGCCACTTACGACTTCGTCGTCCATTCGGCAGGCGGCGCGATTTCCGCCGTTGGTGTCTGGCCAGCGTTGGGGCGTCCAGTACCCTCAAGGCGACTGATGCACCGCACGGTCATGTCGGCCTGGCACTGAATCTGACAACTGAGTCGGACGCCGGTCACTCCCTTAGCCGCTAAAACGGTCTTTTCGGCGACCGTCATTTCGTTTGGTTCGCCCGAGACAAATTCAACGCGACACGTCGTACAGCGTGCGTTGCCGCCACAGGCGTGTAACTGGTCGACTTTGGCATCTTCGGTCAGGGCGAGCACCAATCGCTTTCCCTCGGCGACGTTGAAATCCCCCACTCCCTCGACGGTCAATTTCGGCACGATTCTCTCCTCTTCAAGTTTGCTACTTCGTGGTCCGCAACAGTGAACGATGAAGACCTGATCCGGTTGCGTCAACTGTGCGGTCGATCCATCGGGCTCACCAATTCTGCAAAAGAGCAACTCATCGAGGTGACCGGCGCCCGGGGGTTGAACCGCTACGACCGGTCGGTTGAGACTATTCGCGCTAACCGAAACGTAAAGACAATTGATCACAATCGTTTTCATCGTGATAACCGTTCGAAACGATGCAATCGCGACAACCGGCAAGCAGTCGCCTGAGTGTGTTTCTGCAAGTGTTTCTGCGGAATGTGCTTGCGTCAATGATTCGATTGTGACGGTCGTACTGATTCTGTGGTTGGCACGGGTTCTGCCTTGAACTCCGTGCGACGTGGTTAGACCGATCGCAGCGACAAATCCGCTTTTGGCGATTGTTCGCGACCTTCAAGACCACGATCAATCCGTTGAACGAGCGTGTGCGGTGACCTGAGAGACCTCTGGACGCGTCCCGTTTCATCACCACTTCAGCCGACCGCCGAGGTGGAACGATTCTTCGCCAGTCTGCGCCGGCCAGGTGGCACGGCTTGACACGCCTGCTGGCGGAAAGGTCTTCACACCAACCTTTCCGCCGGCGGGTGTCGAGTGCCGCACCACCTTGTCGGACAGACTTTGCGAATCCCCATTGAGATCCATGTCGCTGCAGCGATTGTGTCGTGCCTCAATCTGCTGAAGCCGCTGTTCCGAGTTGAAAGGTTTGGAAAATGAAGAACCTGTTGCGAGATCTGTGGCAAGAGGACGCCGGTCTGATTCTGTCGGCTGAACTAGTCATTATTCTGACGGTCGCGGTCATTGGAATGGTAGTCGGGTTGGTGAATCTGCAGAACGCGATTCTGGGAGAATTCGCCGACTTGAGTCTGGCGTTCCAATCGTTGAATCAGTCGTACAGCACGCCGACTTTCCGCGGATGCTGGAAGATCTGGGGACGAACTTCATGGACTGCCGGTTCGACGTTCATTGATGTCTTCGATGGCTGTGTTGGATCCGGCCCGTGCGGCAACTACGGCTGCGAGATCAACGGCACCGGGGGTTGCTATCTCCCCAATGTTGCAACAACCACGGCGGTTGAACCCGCCACCATCATTCCGCCAGCGCTGCCAGCCCCGACCGTGACGCCAGCTCGACCAGTCCAACAACCATGTGTCACCTGTCAGGACTGAGACCCGGCCGCGGGTCGGCTGGGTTCGCGATTGAGTTGGGTTCAGAATAGTTGCGTCGCTTGCGCGTTCGAAACGGGAGTACGCGGGAACGACTGTGATAATCGATGTTGTCAACAGTGTTGACAGGATCGTTAACACCTCGATAACTGCATTAAACGTTACGACCGGCACAATCGACATCGTCAAAAACAATCCAATCGTCATAACCGGTTCACAATCCGACCGGTTATGACGATTTTTCACATCAACCTACGTATGACTGTCGTAGTAATGGTACGGCCCGTGCTGACTGTGTGGATTCAGATGAGCACGACGATTAATACGAATGGATCGATGACAACGATCATTCAGACAGCAAACACCATTCAGAGTTGATGTACCGATATCAGTCCAACACCCTGGCACTGGTCTCGGTCGCCATTCTGAGTTCCTTGCAAAGCGGCTGCTCACCACAGCCGCTTTGTTTTTTTTGGCGAATCCGGGCCTCTTTCATCGAGATCGGGCTGGTTCCAGTAGAGTAATCCAACATGTATCAAGAATTCCTGTATGACGAATCTGGCGTGATCATCAGCGCGGAACTGGTCCTGGTTTTGACGATCGCCGTTCTGGGTATGGTCGTGGGACTCAGCGAAGTGGCAGTCGCGGTCAACACCGAACTGAACGACATCTCAAACGCGATCGGATCGTTCAATCAGTCGTTTGCTGTGACCGGATTCCGATCCGGGTTCATCTCCAAGCTGGTCTCTTTCCAGGCAGGGACGACATTCATTGATACGATTGATGACTGCGACCTCAATTTCTCGTGCGATCTCGTCTGCGGCGGGTCCGTGGTCGGCTTCGGTGGCTAAAGGATTGTGCGCCTTGCTGGTCCCGCCTGAGTGGCATGATTTTGAAGTCTTCGGCAACGTGGAGTCGATGGACACGGGTGGCCCGCAAAGTAAGTCGGACAAGTCTCCCGTCCTCGACAACCGCGCAATCATCCACACACGGTTCGCGGTCTCAGACATCACGGACCAATCAATTTTCACCAGAAAGTCAAAGATCAACAAAGGCAAAACGACAGTTCAACCCGAAGTCCAGCTCATCATCAGCGACACTGTCGATTGAACACCTTGAGCACCTTGTTGCCTCAATGCATTCCCGACCTTCTCTTGCCTTCTCTGGTGTGCCACTGGCTCCTCTTGTCCAGACGAAGATTGCTCGAACTTAACGTACCAATACTTGTTCTGTCCCTTCATTCATTTAAGAAGCAAGGCCAAAGACACTGGCATAGAAGTGGCACACGGAAGAATGAGCACCTTGAGCAACATGAACACATTGTTACATCAACTCAACGATACTCCTATACAACCATAATGGCGCGATGGACTTAACGATTCTGGACCCATCATGCGACGCGCAGAAACCGCCTATGGCGGCTCGGCGGTTAGTCCGGATCGAAATGTCCAACAGACCCGAGCCGGTGCCGGCAGCCTCCAGAACAATCGCCATTTCCCTTCGTGCGGCCACTTGAAAGCGATTCCACCCATGTGATGGAACACGCCTTTCAGCGTCGACTCGGGAATGTCCTGTTCACCCGCTTCG
>Ga0105238_10000736_pt1 | contig 34203 bp, 31 predicted proteins | sample KBSC34metaG_FD_81526 | JGI IMG/M metagenome (GOLD analysis project Ga0105238, IMG submission 81526) | Corn rhizosphere microbial communities from Kellogg Biological Station, Michigan, USA - KBS C3-4 metaG | ecosystem: Host-associated > Plants > Roots > Rhizosphere > Soil | place: Michigan, USA...
AGGACGCACTCCTTCTGCAGCGTGGATGCGGCCCCGCTCGACGCAGCCTGTGCCTGTGGCTGCGACGCGAGCAGAAGACACAGGATCGTCGTCGAGACGACCAATAGCCGCAGCCTGCACGCGATATCCATTCTGCCCGCTCCGCAACGTCAATCTGGATTCTGGTGCACAATTCTGCGACAACCGGTGAAAAGTTGCGCGGACACGTTGCGGAGTCCGCGCAATTCACGGCCTTCCAGCGGCAATCTCCCGCACGTCCAACCGAGCCCGCGCACAGCTGTTTCTTCACGTCAGGAGCACGGTCTTCCGCGCGTATCGAAATACGTGTCGTCGCGCACGATGCGTCCGTGACGCACGACCAGGAAATTCGCCAGTGGCACTTCGAACGCATAGCTGCCGTCGGCCTTCTTGCTGCGGGCGATGAACTGCACGGCGACGCGCTCGCCCTCAACCACCATCGACGTGACATCATCGGTTATTGCCGGAAAGGCCTGGAACAATTCGGTGTAGGTCCGGCGCGCTCCTTCCGGCCCGCCACGTTCGACACAGAATGCCGGCGATGTTTCCACCGCATCGTGCGCATACAGCGCAACGATCGCCTCGACGTCATGACGCCGGACTGCGGCAAAGCGGTCCTCGACGACAGTCTTCGGCGAGGGTTCGCGTGCCATGCACGGAGCGACCGACAACGCACAGAATAAGATGAACCAGATCGTGATCGAACGCTGCATGGAATCCTCTCTCTGCCAATTGAAGGTGCTTCATTCTGCTGCGACACGCACTGGGAAGATATGGCGAAATCGCCTATAACTAGGCTGATATCGCCGCAACGGACACATTCGTGAAGATCAACGTACTCGCCTATCGAGGTTGCCTGGGTGCCGAAATCTTCGGCTTCGCCGACTCCTTGTTGATCGCGCAGCGTCTTGCGCAGGCGACATCGGTAGGCGATTTCAAGCCGTTCGCCACACGCCTGGTCGGTGTGGAGAAGAGAACGGTCAGCATCGCGAATGACGTGCGCATCGAGCTGCAACCACCGCATCGCCGCCCGGACCTGCTGGTTGTGTCGGGCTTCGAGTTCGAACGCACCGCGCAGATACGCGCTCGCTTGCAAACGATGCGCGCGGAGGCGGACTACATTGCCGCGGTGTTTCGCAAAGGCACGCCGATCGCGGCAATCTGCGTCGGCGCCTTCCTGCTGGCCGAAGCCGGCGTGTTGAACGACCGCCGCGCGACCACGGCCTGGCTATTCGCCGACGAGCTCGCCCGGCTGTATCCCCGCGTGCAGGTACAGACCGACGCGATGTTCGTCGAAGACGGCGGCGTGATAACCACAGGCGCCTTCAGCTCCGGATTCGATCTCGCGGTCCACTTGCTGCGTCGCAATCGACAGATCGATGTGGCACGCATGATTTCGCGCATGACGTTTCTCGACGCGCAGCGTCACTCACAGGCACCGTTCAAGAACACTGCGCTGCTGGATCGCTCGAGGGGGCCCTTCTCCGATGCGGTCAAGCACTGGCTGCGGGAACGTCTTTCAACGCCTTATGATCTGGCGCGATGCGCGCGTGCCTTCAATGTCAGCACGCGCACGCTGTTGCGCCGTTTCAAGTCTGAAACCGGCACTTCACCTCTGCGCAGCCTGCAAACGATGCGCATCGAAGCCGCCAAGCAGTTGCTGGTATCGAGAAACCTGCGCATTGCCGCGGTGGCCGATCGTGTCGGATACTCGGATCCGAGCACGTTCGTGCGCTTGTTCGGACGCGAGGTCGGCCACACCCCCGCGCGCTACCGTCAGCGCTTCAAGGAGTCGTAGCCGGACTCCACCCGGTGCCCGGCACTCTGCACGACCACCCACTTGCCTGCGCGCTTCTCGAGCAGATCCATCCACACGAACCGGCCACTGGTATCCCGCCCGTTCCGGCGCTCGGTGACTCCGCCATGAGCCACTGCGACATTGCCGAACACCTGTACGTCGATGGGTCCGAGTTCGTACGCCTCGAGTTTGTCCCCGCCGCATTTGAAATCGCTGAGCACACTTGCCTTGGTTACGACCTTTCCGGAGGAGCCAACCGAGATCCAGTCGTCGGCGAAGATCTGATTGAGCTTGTCGATATCGGCCGCCACCATGGCATCACCCATGTCGCGTGAAACCTGCTTGATCAGCGCAGTATCGTTTGCCTCCTTGGCGGCAGCGGCTTCACCCAAGGTAGCCGAGATGAGTGCGACGCACCCGCAGGCGAGCAGTACGTGCAGCAGGAATGTTTTCATTTGTGTCTCCACTCCGGATTGATGGAATTCACGACTCGCCCGGGTAAGCGCGTAGCTGCGTGGACAAGTCCCGCTCGGCGCTCGGCACCTCGCGACCCAAGCCTCGTCAGCCAGAATAGGCGGCACGAAACTCCCGCCACAAACCGCTTACAGCATCAGCAGGCCTGTTCGTATCATTTGAAAAATATCCGGGTCTTGCTGGCGTAGACTTGAAAGCCATGAACGAGATTTCCAACGACACGCGCCCCACTCGCTGGCTCTGGATCGCAGCGCTTTGGTGCGCGGGCGGGCTGTTCGATGCGAGTCAGACCGTGCTCGTCATGCATGCGGAAGGCAAGCATCACTCGTGGCCACCGCTGTTCGTCACGGAGCTCGCCATCTGGCTGCCGTGGGCGCTGGCCACGCCGCTCGTCATCGGCCTGGCGCGGCGCTACCCAATCAATCGCCGCGTGAACGTGCGGACCGCTGCGGTGCATCTTGCGGCCCTGATCACCCTCAGCATCGTCTCCGAGGCGTGGTCTGCCCTGCTCCAGGTGCTGTTCAATCCGTGGGGCAATCGACAATGGCCCACGTTTGTCGATACGTTCCAGACGGCACTGATTTTCCAGGCACTGATATTTGTCACCGCCTATGCACTGATATTGACAGCCACCTATCTGGTCGACGCGCGCGAGCGCATCGCGCGGCAGGCAGCCGAGGCCGCACAGCTCAACGAGGAACTGACCAAGGCGCAACTCGCGGCGCTGCGCGGACAGATGGAGCCGCATTTCATGTACAACACGCTCAACTCCATCGCCGGCCTGGTGCGCGATCAGCACGGCGACCAGGCCGTAAGCATGATCGTTGGATTGAGCGAATTCCTGCGCCGCGCATCGCAGGATTCCCTGCGATCGCAAGTGACTCTCGCGGAGGAAGTCGAATATCTGCAACGCTATCTCGATATTCAAAAAGTCCGCTTCGGCGAGCGTCTTCGAGTAGTCATGGAAATCCCAGCGGAGTTGTTGACCGCGCAAGTGCCCAGCCTGTTGCTGCAGCCGCTTGCAGAAAATGCCATCAAGCACGGAATCGCCAAGCTTTCAGCCGGCGGCACCGTACGGATCGCTGGCGCACGTCGCAACGGCGGCAGCCTTCGATTGAGTGTCTACAACGATGGCCCGGATCTGCCGGCAAACTGGGAGGCCGCGCAGACGGGCGTCGGCATGGGCAATCTGCGCACACGTCTGCAGATCCTTTACGGCGACGAAGCCGACCTGGCGCTGGGACGCGGCGATGCGGGCGACGTCGATGCGGGCGGAGTGGAAGTCGCGGTAACGCTGCCTTTCAGGGAAACGTAGATGACATCCGACGACGAACGACCGTCACCCATACGCGTGCTGGTAGTCGACGATGAGACGCTGGCGCGGCGCAATTTGACCGTGCTGCTGCAGCGCGACCCGCATATTGGCTCCGTTGTCGAGTCCGCGTCGGGAACCGATGCCATCGAGAAGATCAAGACGTTGCGACCCGACATCGTGTTTCTCGACGTGCAGATGCCGGAATGCGGCGGCTTCGATGTACTCGAGTTGCTCGGCACGAATCTGCCACCGGTCATCATCTTCGTGACCGCGCACGATGAGTATGCGCTGCGCGCGTTCGAAGCAGGCGCACTCGACTATCTGTTGAAACCCTTCGATGACGCACGATTCCATCGCGCCTTGAATCGAGCCAAGGACAAACTTGCTCATCACGCACCGACTCGGCGCGCGGCGGCGCGGCTCGTGGTCAAGAGCCACGGCCGGGTAACGTTTCTCAATGTCGCGGACATTCACTGGATTGAGGCGGCTGGCTACTACGCCTGTCTGCACCTGGGCAACGAGACACACATCTTGCGCAGGTCGCTGCTGGAACTCGAACGGGATCTGGGCGACGAGGAATTCGTGCGCATCCACCGATCGATCATCGTGAGGCTCGGGCAGATTCACGGGCTGGAAGTGCAAGCCGACGGCGACTACGAGGTCGTCTTGAAGTCCAAAGTCCGCTTGCGGCTCAGCCGCCGCTATCGAAAGCGAATTCAGGATCGGTTGACGCCACCGGCCGCTTAGGTTCATTTACACATTCGATGGCGACGCCCACGGTGGCGATGTCACCCAGGGGCTGATCGCAGGTTGTGACAGCGATGTACGGCACGACGCAGTGCGGCGGAACTTACGACCAGGGCACGCTGTTCCGCGTAAGCCAGAATAAAATCCGTGGGACGTGGGTAAACACTCCAAACCTTTGACCTCGTCGAAGCGAACCAAACCGATCTTTGCTTGTGCCGGCGTTGGACCGGTTACTGCAAGGTCGGCGGGGATTCGCCACGCAACACGGCGTGGCATTCGTCGACCGCGGTCCGACTGCCTGCCAGAACCGGCAAGCGACCGGTGCGCATGAAGCGCGCAGTGTGCAGATACGCAAGCAACAGCAATTTTTGCGACTGACACGCGCCATCCTGGCGCTCGCCCTTCGGGTCGGCTGCACCGTTCGCGCGCGCTCCAGCGCATGCGGTCGATATCGGCAGACGGATCCCGCTTCGTTCGGAGGCCGAGAAGTAGCTGGTCTCCACGTGACGCCGACACGGCGGCATGCGCTGCGCTTCTCCCGGCCTTCACGCTGCGTCGCGCTACACTTCGAGCGATCCTGGCTACCACCCTTCCGTCAAACAATAGGAGTTCGCCATGACTGGCAAACCGAAATCCGAACGTCTGCGCCGGTCGACCAGTCTGCGGCCGCTTGCAGCGGCGGCACTGCTGCTACCGGCATTGCTTTACGGGAACACCGCAGCGGCACGCAGCGTTTATGTCCTGGGCACCGCCAACAATATTGCGCTGGTTCCGGAATCCCAGCCCGGATTGGCGGCGTCCGCCGTCGCGGTGACCGGGCTGGTCGCAGGCGACCTGCTGATGGCGATCGATGTGCGTCCGCAGAATGCCCAGCTCTATGGCCTGGGTTTCAACAGCGCGAATGGCACACTGCAGCTTTACCACATCGTCGTGGATGCCGCCGGCGCGCGCGCATTCGCGGTCGGCACAACTGGCACCTTCCTTTCTTCGGTCGGATCGCCCGCGCCGATCAGCGGCTCGGCATTCGGCATGGATTTCAATCCCGCCGCCGACCGCATTCGCATCGTCAACAATGCCGGCCAGAATTTCCGGATGAATCCGAATACCGGCGCCTATATCGATGGCGATCTGGGCGGGGCTGCCGGTTCGGTGGCGGGCGTGAACATGGACGGAGCGATCAACAGCGGAGCTACCACGCTGGATGACGCAGCGTATACGAACAATATCAACCTTGCTGGCGGAATTACCACGTTATATACGATCGACAGTTTTACCAATGCCTTGTATATCCAGAACCCGCCGAATTCCGGCACGCAGACGCTGCCGATAACCATCACGCTCGGCGGATCGACACTGGATTTTGGATCGGAGTCGGGTTTCGACATACCGGCTGGTGTGAACGCCGCCGCTTCCAATACTCCGGCACCCGGCGAGGCGCTGGCCGCATTCTCGGTCGGCGGAATCTCAAGTTTGTATCGCGTCAACCTGGCGACAGGTGCGGCGACTTCGCTCGGCGCATTCGGCATCACAGCGCGCGATATCGCGATTGCTCCAGAAACGGAACCCGCCATTGCGCTGAGCAGCGCCGGCACCGAGTTGCTGCGATTCCAGGTGACCCGTCCCGGCACGACGTCCACTGTGAGCATTTCCGGCATCGTGGCGGGCGAACGCCTCGTCGGCATCGACGGTCGTCCTGCAACCGGGCAGTTGTTTGGACTGGGTGTGAACGCAACGGCCGATACGGCGACGTTGTATCTGCTGGATCCGCAAACCGGAGCGGCGGTGGCCATCGGTACCGCTTCGCAGATCGCATTTGTCGATGCGGGTGGAAATCCCATCGATCTTCCGAACGGCTCGTGGGGATTCGATTTCAATCCCACGGTGGATCGCCTGCGCGTCATCAGCAGCGTCAACGGGCTCAATTTCCGCGTCAACCCGAATACCGGCGCCCCGGTCGATGGTGATCTCGGCGGAGCGGCCGGTTCAGTCGCCGGCGTCAATCCCGACGGATCCATCAATGGCCCGGTCGGTGTCGGCATCTCCGGCGCTGCCTATACGAACAACGTATTCGGCACCACGGTGACAACGCTTTACACACTCGATTCAGCGGGCAATCGTCTGTTCATTCAAAATCCGGCAAACGCCGGAACGCAGACTTCTCCACTGACGCTGACGCTGAATGGTTCCCCGTTCGACTTCGACACGGTCGCCGGTTTCGACATCCCCTCCGGTGTCAACGCACCGGCAAGCGGCAGCCCGGCAACAGGCGAAGGCTTTGCGGCGCTGGGTACCGGCACCACTTCGCTATACCGTATCAATCTGACTACCGGCGCCGTTGCATCGCTCGGCGTTATCGGAAGCGGCGGCGCTCTGGAAGGATTGGTGGTGTGGATGCCCACCGATGTGATATTCCGGAACGGGTTTGAATAATCGCTGGAACAAACAAGACCGCCAATACAAGAGACTCCGACTCGTGATGTCTCCCAAGCAGGGGGTCGCAGCAACCAGACCTCCTGCTTCTTTTATACTATTTGCAACGTATACAACGTGTCACGGGCAACCGGGCTTGCTTTCCTGTAGATCACCTGCAGGGCCCGTTGATATTCGTGCACACCGCGCTGTCGCGATGGCGATACGTGCCGGTGTAGTTGGCAATCGCCACCCCGCCTCCCGCGATCGGCACGTAGTTGCTGACATATCGCACCGCTGCGAAGCCAGTGACCGGCACGCCGTGGAACACATTGCCGTTGCTCGCCGCATATAGCTGATGCAACGATTGCGACAGATCGAGGTTGAGCCATCCACCCGAGCTGATGACCTTTACCACATTGTTCGGCGCTGACAGTTGCGTGCCCAAGACGCTCAGTCCAGCGTCGGATGGAACCGCACTGAACGCAATCACGTTGGTTTCCAGGCAAAGGCGGCTCGTGGTATCCACTATTGGGCAGGGCTCGAAGACGCAGATCGTGCTGAAAACGGTATTTTCTTCACGATCGAAAAAGTGGACGTCTTCCTTCGGTACGGCGATACAAGCCCGACCCGCATCTTGTCCGCCGAACAATTGCTCGAACGGCGCATAAGCGCTCGACGTGCCAGCGATCGCGCCGCCGGGCTGTGCATCGACATACAAATGCTTGGTCGGCAGGGTCACCACCCAGTCCGTGCCTATCGCACCGTTTACCGCACGTATTCATTCTGGATATTGTTTGCCGCAAACACCGCGCTGACAGCATCTACCGCGCGCGATCCGCCCGCTGCGCCCGGAAAGGTCGAGTTGATCGGCTCGCCGTTGACGACCACGTGTGCAGTCGCGGCATGGGCATTGTTTCGATCGTTCACGGCTGCCAGCGTAGGATCTACATCCGTGAGCGGCGAAAAAAGCGAGATGTAGCTGAAGCCATCGAGTGCGTCCGCGGTATAGGCGTAAAACACGCCATTGGCTACATCGACGATCGAGGCTGAACCGAACAAACCGCCATCTGCCAGCGTGTCCGGATTGCCGGTGGCAGGATCCGCCGTCGGCGGGCCATAGCCCGTCACCGTTCCGGCGGCCACGGAAGCGCACCCCGGCGGCACACTGTTCACGTGTGTCGTGGCCGTAGCCAACGAACTGCCGGGCAGGATGTCGCTCATCAGGATCATCTCGATATGGCCCTCGCGCACACGCGAGTCGACGCTCGGACCGGTGTCGGCGTTGGCGCCGGTGTAGTTGCCAGTCGAGAAATTCTGATACTCAAACCCGTTGGGAAGGATTCCCGACTGCGACAGCCTGGGGACGGTGCAACTCTTGTCAGTAGTGAATATGGCGGCCAGGTCGCTGTTGACGGACGCATCCGACAGTGCGAACACATTCGCCGTCCAGACATCGAGTGGCGACAGATACAAGTTGAAATCAAGCACGGCGCGGCCGTTGTAGGCCTCTCGAAAGCGCACCTTGACCACCTTACCGACGTGCGTCGTATTCACCACCGAAATCAGGGTCTGCTGGTGCGCGTTCACCGTGTAGTACGGAAATATCAACACCTGTCCAAGACCGTTGGAACTGAGGTTGACAGCGCCAGTCGACTCGACAAATCCGGCAACACCGCCGATCGTCGCCAGCGCCAGCGCGAGATGAAAGGCCGACCTGGAAGCTGCCTTGCCGAATACGCGACTGAAGAATCCGCAAGCGGTACGCCCGCTGAGAGCGCGGAATGAGCCTCGATTGTTCGCGATCATGATTTCCCCTTCGAGTTTGGGGGGTGGGCCGGAATGTCCGGCGTGCCTGCCCAGCCTAGTCGCTTTGTTCGAAGGCGGGTACTGTCAAAGGCTTCAGGTTCCGCAACAGAAACTAAGGGGCAGAGTGCTCCTTGGAAGGTGTACTCTGCCCTGCTTTCGCTTGCTCTCTGGATGAGATTTGGGCCGCGTGGATTGGCACCGATGTGATATTCCGGTTGGGATTCGAATATATTCGACAACTGCAACAACAGTACTCGGGGTCAAGTTTCCGCGCATCAAGGGGAAGCGCGCTCTGACACCATGTCCAAAACGGAATCCATGAGGGAACACATGAAATCCTGCATGAGCAAACTCTTAGCGATCGTTCTGTTCTGTCTATTGTCCGGCCACGCGATCGCGCAGGTGACTACAACCACAGTCACGGTAAGTTCGTCTGTCAATCCTTCGGTAGTCGGACAGCAGGTCACCTTTTCTGCGCTCATTACCGGGACGACCGCGACAGGCACGGTCCAGTTCATGGATGGTTCGACGAATCTCGGAACGCCCGTGACAGTCAGATGCGCCAGCGGCCCTTGTGTAATATCCGCCGCGACATTTCAGACATCCAGCTTGACGCTGGGGTCGCACGTGATCACAGCCATGTACAGCGGCGACAACTTCAATACGTCATCCTCGGGCAACGTGACACAGGTCGTGCTGGGAGCCGCCATAGCGTCGACCCCAATGCTGTCGTCCTGGGTAACTGCAATGCTGGGGGTTCTGTTCGCGGTAGCAGGCGGGATTGCCATGCGGCGACTGCGTCGCTAACGCGTACAAATGCGACACTTGCGAAAAGTGACGGGAGGAATTTTCCGTTGCAAACGCAGTTGCTCCGTGCCTATTTTTCTTTCAAACGTATACATTTGACAATCATCGGGGTTTGAACCCATCGGCGCAAACGATATTCGCCACACCGGCGACGGCGATCGCACGCAGGAATGGGTCAGGTTCATTTGTCCATCATGTGACAGCAATCGCGAATGAACCTGACCCATTTTCTATTCTCTTGTCAGCGTTGCCTTGAAGTTTGTCTCCCACGTCTTGCCGCCATCATCGGAGAATGACTGTTCAAATCGATGCGAAGTCGGCGTGATGTCGGACCAGACTTGGCGGACCAGGATGAACTTGTCCTTGAACGTCTCTTGATCGTAAAACTCGCCACGTCCATTCTTGAATTCACCGAACAGGGGACGGCCTACAACGCCGTCACCGACAGCCGATGAATTCAGGCTCCATTGGTGCGATTGCGGGTTGTAGAGAAACAGCAGCAAGTCTTCAATCTGATGGTCAGGACAATCGATCTTCAATTCCTCGAGCTGCGCGCGCCCATCCCATACTTTTCGTGCCGCCAGATTACCTTCGCACTTCAACCAGTTGTTGGAGCCTGACAGCGGATGATCGAGCCTGGATACGCTGCTCTTCCACTTGCCGAGGTGGAAATCGAAGTCATGCTGCCCATCGCGCGATGGCGTCTGGGCGGCCGCGGTCGATAACACAACGGTTATTGCTAGGGCGACTAGCCGGCGACTGATGAAGTGCGGAACATTCACTTTTTGGCTCCTGGCGAAAATCAGCGGATAGCGGGATTTGTGGGCGCGTCCCGACCAACGCAGACGATGATCGGACTGGCATTGCCATGCGTGTCAGCCACTGTTCGGTCGCATGGAGCGCTCGGCGTTCGACACCTGCGCCGGGGACTGGGTCTTGCTGCGCGTGTACTTGTTGACCCAATTTACTTCCCAGGTCCTGCCGCCGTCGACAGAGAACGCCTGTTCCGATTGCGCGGCATCTGCCGTGATGCCCCACATCGAAAAGCGCAGCAAGATCGTCTTGCCGTCGTATTTTTCCTGGTCGTAGTAGTCGACACGACCGTCTTTGAATCGGCCGATACCGGGCGTGCTGGTCAGCTCGCCGCGACCTGGCGTGGCGAAGTTGATGCTCCATTCGCGCGTCTTCGGGTTGTAGATGCGCAAGGCCAGTAGTTCGATCGTGCCGCTCGGCCCGCTCGCCTTGTACTCGGCGAGATTTGCGCGCCCGCCCCACACCGGCGTGACCACGGTCGCGCCGTCGATATCGGCCCATTCCTGTCTGCCGCTCAGCGGATGCAGCAGGCGTGAAGTATGTGTTTGCCACGTGCCGAGGTCGAAATCGTACTCATGGCTGCGCTCGCTGTCCTTCACGACCGGCATGTCGGTCGGATCGATTTTTGTCTTGTCGGCAGTGAGCTGCACTTCCCAGGTCTTGCCGCCGTCCTGCGAATACGATTCTTCGTAACGGTGCGACGTAGGCGCGATGTTCGACCACACGCCGCGTACGAGGATGGAACGTCCGTCCAGCGTATCGGCCTGGAACAATTCGCCGCGGCCATCCTTGAACGAGCCGATCAGGCCGCCGCCGAATACGCCCGCCTGGCTGTTTACGAACGTCTGGCTCCATTGATGCGAATTCGGGTTGTAGAGAAACAGAGAAAGGCCTTCCCAATGGCCCTTCGGTCCGTCAGTTTCGATTTCCTCGAGCAGCGCGCGACCGCCCCAGACCTTGCGGATGTCGACCGTGCCGTTGAGCTCGATGAATTCGTTCGAATCTGCCAATGGATGCACACGGCGCTTTATGTGGGTCTTCCACGATCCAAAATTGAAGTCGAAATCGTGGCTGCCGTCGCGCTCCGCCGTAGGCGCCTTCGGAGACAACTCAGCGCTCATCGACGGGTGCGAGAACACAGTACACGCCGCGGCAAGTACGCCGCTGCAAAGGAGTGTCGCAAGTCTCATATTTCCTCCGATTGGAATGTTGCGCGTCAGGAATTCGGCTTCCTGAATTTCAGGATGAATTGATCTGTTCGGCCGCGGATCGAAGCGTCGAATGGATCGGACGTATGCGGATCCGCCGGATTGGCAAGCAGAGAGCTTTCGCTTTCGAACTTGAAGCCGGCAGCCTCGACCTCGCGGCGCACGACGGCTGGTTCGATACGGTGCAGGGTCTCCGTGACGCTGTCCGGCGAACCTTCCGCCGCGACGTGATCGAGCACGACGTAGGTCCCGCCCGGTTTTAGCGCGGCGTAAACGGCGCGATTGAACGCCGTCATGTCGACCGGCCCCATGAAGTCGTCCTTCAGGTCGTGATAGTTCTGCGCAATCCAGAACAGGTCGAGTTGCTCCGGATACCGCGCCGCGGCAAGCGGTGCGGCGTAGGTCACGCTGACGTTGGCGTGCGTAAAGGCAAACGCCTGGACTTCAGCGATGCCCTTGACGATGTTCGGGTACTTCAGCAACCCGCTTGGAACGCTCGCATACACGTGACCGGTGTTGCCGACGATCGCCGCGAACAACCGCGTGAAATAGCCGGAGCCGGCGCCGTAGTCGGCGACCTTGTCGCCGTCCTTCACTCCGGCGAAGACCAGGGTCTGCGCCGGTTTGCGATTGGCATCGCGTTCGACGTCGCTCGCCGGTCTCGAGGAATTCGCCAGCGCTGCGGCGATCGCGTCCTGCGTCGGTGGCGTTGCATGCGCGCTGCACGGGGCGCTCGCTACCAGCGCGGCGAATATTAGTCGATACATGAGTTCTCGATATCTCCGTGTCCTGCGATGGCGGCATGATTGGCGAGCAGGGGCCTTGCCTAAAGGGCCACGAGGGAAAAGAATGGGTGGTCCACTTTCCGGCTGCACTCTTGAAAGCACTTTTTGAAATCCAACTGGAAATCGCCGAGAAGGGTTCGCGCGAAGCCGGCCGCCGCCTGTATCAGCAGTTGCGTAGCGCGATCAGCGACGGGCGTCTGGCGCTCGGCGCGCGTCTGCCAGCGACGCGGGAGGCGCGCTCGCTGTTCGGTGTCTCGCGCAATACGGCAGCCGAGATCTACGACCGACTGATCAACGACGGCTACGCCGTTGCGCGACGTGGCTCCGGTACTTTCGTGGCTGACGCGCTGCCATTGGCGCCCGCGCGCGTGGCTTCGGGTCAGTCGGCCGCAGTCCGCTTGAATCCGTTCTGGTTGCGCGAAGACACCACCGCGGCAATGGGCTTCTGGCGCGATCAGTCGGCTGGAGCTCCGGTTCGCGGCAGCCGGTCGATCGACCTGCGGCCCGCGCTCGTCGATTCGCGGCTGTTTCCGTTCGACGTGTTTCGTCGCCTGATGGCGAAACAGCTGCGCGTCCTGGAACGAAATCCCGCCAACTACAAAAGCCCGCAAGGCAATCAAGGCAACTACGCTCTACGCGATGCGATCACGCGCCACATCGCGCTGACCCGCGCTGTCGTCAGTGTGGCCGACGACGTGCTGGTCACAGCCGGTGCGCAACAAGCGTTCGATCTGCTCGCACGAATTCTCGTGGTGCCGGGTGAGACCGTGGTGGCCATCGAAGATCCGGGCTATCCGCCAATGCGCGTCGCCTTTGCCGCCGCAGGCGCGAAACTCGTGGCGGTTCCGGTCGATGGCCAGGGCCTCGTCGTCGAGCAGATTCCCGCGCAGGCCAGCGTCATCTGCCTTTGCCCTTCGCATCAATTCCCGACCGGCGTGACGATGTCGGCGCCGCGACGCAAGGCGCTTGTCGCCTGGGCCCGCAAGCACGGGGCAGTAGTTGTCGAAGACGACTACGACGGCGAGTTTCGCTACGAGGACAATCCCTTGGCAGCGCTGCGCACGTCCGACGCCGCGGACGTGGTGTTCTACGTCGGGACATTCTCCAAGTGCATGCTGCCGGCGCTGCGACTGGGCTTCATCGTCGCACCGGAATGGGCGATGCCGACCCTGATCGCTTGCAAGAACGCGCTGGACTGGCATTGCCCAACGCCGATGCAGATGGCGGTGGCGGCATTTGTCGCCGAAGGGCACCTGGCCCAGCACGTGCGCAAGATGCGTCAGGTCTATCAGCAGCGACGCAAGTTGCTGCTCGAGGCCTTGCGCGGCGAACTTTCCCGATGGCTCGTGCCGATTCCTTCCACGTACGGCATGCACGTCGGCGCCTACGCGCGCGCGGACCTCGACCTGGAACGCGTGACCGAACAGATGCGGCAGCGCGGCGTCAATGCTCATAGCTTCGCTCGGTACTACCTCGAGGCACCAGGCAAGGCAGGCTTGCTGCTCGGCTACGGCACAGCCGGTGCCGCGGAATTGAAAAATGGCCTGAGCCGCCTGCGCGAAGCGCTATCGAGTGCCAGGTAGAAAGCGGGCGTCAGGGAACCAGCTCAAGATTTCCACGCATCAAGCAGAACGTGTACTCTGGCCCTGTTTTCTGCCGATTGCCGTTCGCCCCGGACCGTTGCCCGTTGAACAAGCGTTTTGCCATCTCGCTCGCCCTTGTCTTCGTGTCGCTGTGCGGCGAGTGTTCCGCGCAAGTGATGGAAGAAGCGTGCGCGACAAATGATCCGAAAATCCTCGATCTGTTCGATGCAACGGCCTATATGGTCAATCTGACCAGTCAGCAGCTCACCCTGAATTCCGATCAGACCTATGCGCTGACGCCGTTGGTTCCGTTCACGAATTCACCCTACGGGCCGGCGCTCGATCCGGCCTCGCCGTACTACGGTGCACCGCAGGCACCGGCAGGACGCTCCGCCGTGCTGATATCAGGCAACACGCTCCTGGCCACCGCCCACACGGTGCCGTTCGCCTACATCTATTACGCCTACGTGTTCGGACTGCATGCGCAATACATCGGCGGTGTCTGTCACTACCCTGACCTCTCGCACATACCCGCACAGAATGTTTACCTGGCATCGACCGGCAGCGACGGGCAATACAACGGCGTCGTGCTGAACACGCACTCGCCTACGGTGCCTGGGGATTTCGTCGTCATCACGCTGAATCGCCCGGTGGTCGGGAGATTGCCGATGGCTGTGCGCAAGAGCGGTTTCGCCTCTCCGCAGGATCGCTTCGCCATCGTGTCGTTCAGCCAGCGGCTGTTGCCGGCCAAGGGCGACTTCAACGTCTTGCACGTCGACGAGACGTCACCGGCAGGCATCCAGCTCGCCAATACGTCGATGTTGCCGGGCGCCTCCGGCGCACCGGTCTACAATCTCGACGCCGGCGTCATCGAGACGCTCGGCGCCTATTCGACCTCGTGCGTATACTTTTATCTGGAGCAGAACGGAATGTACCTGATGACGTCAAACTGCCCAGGCGCGTACGCCAGAACGAATGGTCCGGTGACGACCATTTCCACGCTGCCCGCTTTCCACGATGCCGATCTGATCTTCCGCGCGGCGTTCGAGCCGTAGCGGAAACAGGCCAAGGTGATTTGCCCGTCAATTCCTGCTGCAGCTTGCGCCGCGCGCTGTTTTCAACTTGCAGATTTCGTAGCGCATCCTGCCGTCGCGCTCATCGGCTCCTTGGCCGAGCTCGCAACGATAACTCCTTCCCGCTGCTTCGTTGCGCTACGCTTCCAACGAATGCGCCGCCGCGTGGACCAATCACAAGCCGACGCGAGATGCGCATGAAGAACCTGTTGATTGCGACGATACTCACTTTCTGCGGCGCAGTGCTGCCCGGGGCGATCGCGGTGGTGCCGGTGGATGCGATGGCCGCGGCGCAACGCGATCCACCGACCGACAAGGATTTCCCGGCATCCGGAGAAGGCCTGCGCATTCCCAGCGGCGGGCAGCAGATGAACGCAATGGTCTACGTGCCCTCCGGCAAGGGACCGCATCCGGTTGTCGTGCTGTTCCATGGATTTCCCGGCAACGAACAAAACCTCGACCTTGCGCAAGCATTGCGGCGCGCCGGCTGGGCCGTGGTGACGTTTCACTATCGCGGCTCGTGGGGATCGGAAGGCACATTCACGTTCGATGACGCGATCGAGGACGGCGCAGCCGCAATTGCCTGGGTGCGCAATCCAAAGACCGCTGCACACTCGCGATTCGATTCCAATCGCATCGTGGTGATCGGACACAGCATGGGTGGCTTCGTGGCGGCGGAACGGTGTGCGGCGGACGCGAAGCTGCTCGGTTGCGTCTTGCTTGCGCCGTGGGACCTGAGTTTTGACACCCGCCTGTACGCGAACGCGACCGAAGCCGATCGCGATCGCATCGTCAATGAGGACTATGCCGATGTCGATGGACGCGTCGCCGGCATGAACGCGCGCCAGGTGTTCGACGTTCTGAAGACACAAGGCAGCAAGTGGCAACTCGCGAAGTTTGCGCCGATGATCGCGAAGCGTCCGGCACTGCTTGTCGTTGCAACGCGTGACACGGACGACGACAAGGCGCTGGACCTGCGCGCGGCGTTGAATGCCGAACATCCCAAAGCGCTGCACGTCGAAACAATCGACGCCGACCACAGTTTCAGCGACCGGCGCATCGCTTTGCAGGACGTCGTGCTGAAGTGGCTTGCCGCGTTGGGAAGGCAGTAGGGAAAGGGGGGAAGATCCTTTTTCTTCCAAAAAACAGGCCCGGAGCCAGTTGCGGGTCTGCGCAACAAGCTGACTATCGTGTCCTCCGAATGTTTCCTTGGAGAGCCACCGTGTCACGCCAAACCTTTGCCGCCGCGCAAGGGTGAGTCTGCCGGCCTGTTTCGCCGCGACGACAGCCCACGCCACGAACTACTTCGGCAACTATCTGGTGAACGATGTGCTGCTGCCGGCTTCGAGTTCCGAAGCCAGCAGCCATGCCATTGACGTCGATTTTTCCTGGCAGCGCAAAAACGTGTACCCTGATGCCCTGCTTCCGCTCGGACTTCGCAATGCCCGATGTGAACCCCAATCCATATCCGAGCAAGAAAATTCTCGCTGGCATCGTTCTACAAGCGCTGTTGCCCGCCGCTCACGCCGGTTCGCTCATGGTGAACTCGGATGCGGACCCGATCAGCGGCAATGCGCTCAGTTGCGCATCGGGAAACGCAAATACCTGCAGCTTGCGCGACGCGCTTGCTACCGCAGGCACCGGCGATACGATCGGCTTCAGCAGCGATATGACTATCGTGCTCAAGAACAACCATTCGCTCACGTTGAGCAGCGACGTGACCATTACTGGCAGCGGACACTCGGTAGTACTGGACGGCAACCATGTAGTGCCGGTTGTGAAGGTCAATCAAGGCGTGGCCGCAACGCTCGATCACCTGGGAATTCAGCACGGATCTGGCGTCGGTGGAGGGGGCATATTCAACATGGGCGTGCTCACGCTGTCGTACAGCACGGTCGTCGACAACAACTACCCGGTTGGAGCCGGCATCTACAACTCCGGTTCGATCACGATCAGCAACACAACCATTGCCCGCAATTGGTCGGGCGGTGCAGGCGGCGGCATCGTAAACCGCAAAATCAGCGGCAGCATCGGCAGCCTGACCCTGATCGACAGCACGGTGTCCGGCAACCGTGGGGTATGGGGCGGAGCAATCGCAAACTACGACGGCAATGTCGACGTGACCAACAGCACGTTGTCGGGCAACGATGCGGGCGACGGCGCGGACGTTCGGAATAACCACGGCAACGTGACGATCGTCAACAGCACGCTTGCTGGCAACAGGTCCTCTGCCGGCGCCGGGTTAAGCACAATTTATGGCACCACGAGCCTTGCCAACACCATTGTCGCGGACGGCTGCACTGGAGGCGCAATAACAGACCTCGGTGGGAACCTGGACAGCGGTGCGACTTGTGCATTCACTTCCCCGAGTTCATCGAGCAATGCGGCCCTCGACCTCGGGCCGCTGCAGTACAACGGTGGCAACACTCAGACCATGCTGCCTGGCGCAGCCAGCGTCGCGTTGGACTCCGGGCTCGACAGTGTCTGTTCCTCGGTGCGCGTAGGCAACCAGGACCAGCGTGGAGTGAGCCGACCCCAGGGCGCACACTGCGACACTGGTGCGGTCGAGGTCGCGGGCGACGCCATATTTGCCGGCAATTTCGGGGACAAGTAGCAGCGAAAATGCACGCGGAGCAATTTCGTACTGCAAAGAAACCTTGGCGAAAAAAGGCAACGAACGCATCTTCCGTTGCACACGAACAATTCCCTCCAGCCCTTTTTTCTTTTCTATTTCAAGCAGCCGGAAATCACGGCATTCTTGTTTGCGCTGGAATCCCGAGTGCCCTTGAAGATGCAGTTGACAACTTCCATCGACGGGTTGGTTGAACACGTATGGACGGCGTTGATGCGCTCGATGTTGAACGTCGTCAGATGATAGACGCAGAGGTAGAACTCTTTAGAAGAACGCAAATGGCAGGCTGAGGTAGCGCCCTCGCGTTCAAATCCCGAATCCCCCATCAGGGAACTCACGCACGCGTTGAGCTTTTCCGCGTACTTCTGGTTGTCCTGATCCGCTTGCGTGCTTGTTGCAGCCGGGGCGCGAGCAGGAACGGGAGACGAAGCAGGTTTGTTCTGGCATGCCGCTTCGGTCCAGTTTCCGTCAGCGTCTTTGCACTTGTACGTAGCGGCGATCGCAATTGTGACGCCAAGCGCGCATTGGATTGCGATGCAGCCCAGCATCAGGACCTTCAAGCGATTCGACATGCTCATCTCCGGTAGCGTGGTGAACTCAACATGCCACAGCAATCGCGCGCGCGGAAGCCTTCGCACGGCTGGCCTTCGACCACAAGATGAACCTGTCGCCTTCACAGCGGCGGCACATCCTCCAAGCCGTCGGCGAAGATGCGGTCGTTCGACCAGAAGCGCACGCTGCAATGCGTACTTTCGCTCGGTGTCACCGTGCTCTGATTCGGGTTGCCCGCATCAGCCGTGCATGACGCGCTCCACACGCCATGGAAACCAGCGCCCGGCGTGGCCGTCAGGACCGGATATTCCCGCGGTCCTTTTTTTCCCAAGACAAAAACTTCACGCAATCACCCAGTACACTCCGTTGTCGCACCAACCCAGGGGATGTGACCATGAGCACCGCCCGACCCGAGTTTGCGCAACGCAAGGCGCTAACGGCCTGCGTGCTTGGCGCGTTGACGCTGATCGCACCAGGCGTTGAAGCCGCGACACGCACCGTCCTCAATTGCGCCGACGCCGGCGCCGGCAGCTTGCGCGCCGTCGTCGCAACTGCGGCGAACGCAGACACGATCGTGTTCGACACCGCGAGCATGGCGTGCAGCACGATCTCGCTGACGACCGGCGCGATCGCCACGTCGCTGGACGATCTTACGCTAGCCGGACCGGGCGCAGGCGCGTTGACGATCGACGCGGGCGCAATCACTCAGGTGATCCTGCATCAAGGTAGCGGCACGCTCACGGTCAGCGGCTTGACGCTGCAGCGCGGCGGCTATGCGGCCTTGAGCGGTGGCTGCGTAGCGGGACACAACGTGGTGCTGAACGACGTCGCCATCAAGCAGTGCCGCGCGCTTGGAAATGCCATCGTTGCGCGCGGCGGCGCTGTTTTCGCCAGCGGTGATCTGCACATCAGCAACAGCAAGATCTCGCAATCCGGCGCAATCAGCGCAAGCGGGTCCGGTGGCGATGCGTTTGGCGGCGGCGCCTACGCCGCCGGCAACGCCGTGGTCCAGGGCAGTACCTTCTACTCCGATCTTGCCAACAACGGCGGCGGCCTTTTTGTGCTTGGCAATGCCAGCATCACGGGTTCGACATTTTCCAACAACAGCGGCGGCTACATCGGCGGCGGCCTGATCGTCGGCGGCACAGCCGCGATCACCAACACCACGGTCAGCAGCAATTCCGGATACGAATGCGGCGGCATCGTCTCGCTGAGCGACATGACACTGTCCAACAGCACGGTCGCATTCAACATGTCGTCTTCGACACTACAACCCGGTCGCGACGGCGCCGGCGTTTGCGCCGCTGTTGCAGTGACGCTGCAGAGCTCGATCCTCGCAAAGAACACGCGCTTCGTCAGCGGTGGCGGCAGCGTCGCCGCGGATCTTTCCACCACCAGCGGAACCACCATCAGCGGCAACAACAATCTGATCATGGGCACCACCGCAGGAACTACCGCACCCGGCGATACGATCACCCTCGATCCGAACCTCGGCCCCCTGCTCAACAGCGGCGGATCGACGAAAGTTCATGCATTCAACACGAACAGCCCCGCGGCAGGCGTCGGCAACAATCGGCTGAGGCTCGCGTCGGATCAACGCGGGCGGGGATTTGCGCGCATGACCGGCGAGAAGACGGATATCGGTGCCTTTCAAAGCGGCAATGGGATTTTTGCGGACGGCTTTGAATAAGCAACAGGGTCAGCAGGCACCCTGCCCCTGATTTGATATCTTTGCCCGATGAGAAGCCACGACATCCTCGACTGGGGCCAGCCATTGCAGGCGCGTACGCACGAGACGCCGACGCCGCAGGGAACGCAGGTGCTGATCGCGATAACGCACTGCGGCGTGTGCCATACCGACTTGCACATTCGTGACGGCTACTACGACCTGGGCGCGGGGAAAAAGCTCACGCTTGCCGAACGCGGTTACGGCCTGCCGATCACGTTGGGCCATGAACCGGTCGGCGTGGTCGCGGCCGTCGGCGATCAGGTGCGCGATTTCGAAGTCGGCCAACGCTGCCTGATCAATCCATGGATCGGCTGCGGCCAGTGCCGCATGTGCCTCGCCGATCGCGACAACCTGTGCCAGAACATGCACTCGATCGGCATGGGCCCCTGGGGTGGCTTTGCCACTCACCTGCTGCTGCCATCGCCGAAGTATCTGGTCGACATCGAAGGCTTGAGTTCTGCAAAAGCTGCGCCGTTGGCGTGCTCGGGACTGACGACTTACAGCGCGATGAAAAAACTGTTGCCGATCGATCCAGCCGAATGGATTGCCGTGATCGGCTGCGGTGGACTCGGCTTGATGGCGCTTGCCGTGCTGCGCGGACTTGGACACGAGCGCGTGATCGCCTGCGATATCGACGAGACGAAACTTGCCGCAGCAAGCAGAACCCGCGTTGCCGCCACCTGCAACCTGCGCAACGACGGCATCGCGCAATTGAACGCCATCAGCGGCGGCGCGCTATACGGAATGCTCGATTTCGTCGGCTCCGCAGAAACATTCGCGCTCGCCGCACCAGCGCTGCGCAAGGGCGGCCGCCTCGTCCTGTGCGGCCTGTTCGGCGGTTCGACAAATGTCTCACCCGCACTCATCGCAATCCGCGAACTGTCGATCCTCGGCAGCGTCGTGGGCAACACCGCCGACCTCGCCGAACTCGTCGACCTGGTCAAACAAGGCAGGATCGAATTGCCCGAGGTCGAGTGCCGTCCGCTCGATACGGTAAACGCAAGCCTCGAGGATCTTGCCGCAGGGCGGATCGTCGGCCGCGTTGTCCTCGAGGTGGGCAGGTAGCTTCGTAGCGTGGATGAGCGGTAGCGGTGTCAGGTTCATTCACGTCCATGAGAAAGGGACCCCGCTGCTTTTTCCACGGCTGCCGCGCGGCGCGCGAAGGTGCACTCTGACCCCGTTTCGCAATTTCGCTGACCGCCGTGTCGATTTTTGCCCCCGTCGTTCGTCGTTTCTGCAACAGCCTGACGCCGGAGACGCCCCGTGAACCTGATTCGATACGCACCAATCGCCTTCCTCCTTGCAGCCGTCGCCGGAGCCCATGCCCAGGATGCCACGAAGGCGCCGTACCCGGCGATGGCGCCGATTGCGCAATACCGCATCGCCAGTCGCGACGACGAGATCGCTCTCGCTCGAAGCGCCGGCCCGCCGGCGATTGCTGCCGCAGCCGACGTGCTCGTGCTCGGCGAACACGGCTACGAAACCGCCGTCAAGGGCAATAACGGCTTTGTCTGCATCGTCGAGCGCTCATGGGCGGACGGGTTCGAGGATGTCGAGTTCTGGAATCCCAAGGTGCGCTCACCCAACTGCTTCAACGCCCCCGCCGCCAAGGCCGTGCTCGCTCAATACCTCAAGCGCACCGAATGGGTGCTTGCGGGCGTACCGCTCGAGGAAATGATCCGCCGCACACAGGTCGCGCTGGCCGACAAGACGTTCGTCGACCCCGCCCCCGGCGCAATGTGCTACATGCTATCGGCGCAGGGCCATCTCAACGACCGTGCTGGACATTGGATGCCGCATGTGATGGTTTACGTGCCACGCGCACCCGCGGCGCTGTGGGGCGCCAACCAAAAAAGCTCGCCGATTGTCGCGCTCGACGCCACCGACCTCGACCCCGTCACGGTCTATCTGATTCCGGTGCAGCATTGGTCCGATGGCACACCAGCGCCCGATCACGCGAAATAGAAAACAACGGCGTCAGGGTACTTGCGCCGCTGCGGTTGCGTTGCAGCCGGATCAACTGTGCGCGCAAATCGAAATATTCCGCGGGCGTGCGTGTCGATACCGCCGTCGATTTCGTCAGGCAGCACGTCGCCAACGTGTGCGTGGCCGGCGCTACGGCGGTATCAGGCTGCGTTGGCATCTTCGGCAAGGATTTCGAAGCGCCGCTCGATGATCGAGCCCTGCGTTATCGTTCATCTTGTCGCCTTGCAGAGCACGGACAAGTCGTTCAAGAACGATCCCGCCGCGCATGCTACGTGGTGCATCGGCGTGCCCGCCATCACTCCGCTGTTCCTGTCTTCTGAACCTATGCCGCCGCGTTGAATCCTTCCATCTGCGCTTTCATCGCGCGTTGGAACGCGGGCCTCGCCTCGCAGCGGGCCTTGTAGGCCTGCAGCAGCGGATAGCTGCTGACGATATCGGTATGTCCAAGGATGCGCAGGACATCGCTCATCATCAGGTCGCCCACCGAGAAGCTCCCTTCCAGATAGTGCTTGGAGCCCAGCGCTTGTTCGAGCATTGCCAGCCGGCCGCGGACCAGCGCCTCGACCTGCGGCCGCCGCTCGCGCGACCACGCATCCTTCGCATGAAAAAAGTCGATACCGCCAAGTTCTTGGATCGACGGTTCGATCGAATTCAGCGCCGCGAACAGCCAGGCGATCGCGCGTGCGCGCTTGCTTTCGTCAATCGGCAGCAGCGCCTCGCTCCGGGCTGCCTCGCTCGTCGTTGCCGCGCTCTTCATTGCGATGTGCAGCGCGATCGCACCGCTTTCGAACAAGACCAGGCCATCGTCCTCGATTGCCGGCGCCTGTCCGAAAGGCTGGCGCGCCAGATGTTCTGGCGATCGCTGCTCCGCTCCCAACGCGACCGTGCGCACGCGATAAGGCAGGCCGGCTTCTTCCAGCGCCCAGCGCACGCGGAACGCCCGCATCAGCGGCGCGGCAAAGTCCGGAACCCATGCGTAAGTCGTCAACACGATCATGCTCGCAATCCATTTTGTTCCGCGACGGCAATATTCTCCACGTACAGTTGCTGCTTGTTGAACAGCGAATTCCAGCCGCCGATGTGGCTGTCGCGAATTGCCACGGTCGAGAACGGCGTCTGATGGAAGCTCTGGACGGTTCCTCCTTCCTTCTCCGCGAAAGTCACGGTCACCACAGTGTCGAGATCCCGCCCCGATTCGTCGTCCCACTGGAACGTGAAGACGATGCGTCGATCCTTCTGCGCGTCGCGGATCACGCCCCCGAATCGTGAAAGCCCGTACTGCTTCGAGGTCATCGCGCCGCGCCAGGGACGGCCGGGTGTCAGATGCCAATCGAGTTCGATGGTCGTGAACATCTCCGGCCCCCACCAGCGCAACATGTGCTCGCGGCTCTCCCACAGGCGAAAGACCAGCGCCACCGGCGCGTCGAACTCGCGCGTAATGAACAGTTCGTCCTCGCGCGGCTTGCTCATTCCTTTCTCCCTTTCACCTGCGACCTTGTCAGTTCATTGAGATACGCATCCATGCGGTCGAAACTTCCTTCCCAGAACTTGCGGTACTTCTGCAGCCAGCGATCGACCTGTTTCAACGGCGCGGACTCCAGCTGACATGGCCGCCACTGCGCCTCGCGCCCGCGCGAGATCAGTCGGGCTCCTTCCAGCACCTTGAGATGCTTCGAGATGGACGGCAGCGTGATCTCGAATCGATCAGCGATTTCGTTCACCGTCGCTGGCCCCTGACTGAGTTGCGCGAGGATCGCACGCCGCGAGGGATCGGCGAGTGCCGACAGGATCACGCTAAGCGAATCGTTGGCTCGGCTCATACTTAGCCAGTTGTCTAATTAGCTAAACGGTAAAATACAGTCCGAACGAGCCTCTGTCAAGGCAGGTCCAGCTGCGCGAGAAAGAACGACGTGGCGAACGGCAACTTCGGTGGCTACTTCGACAGCATCCTGTTGTCGAACGATGCGATTTTCATCGGCGATTTCGAGCCACGGGGTTGACCTCGGCCGCGCGGATGCCGGCGCGGGCATGCTGCCCGCGCTTGGCTTTTTGATCGAACGTTGCGAGCTCAGGCCGACATCGACGTCGACGCTTTCGTCTCGCCCACGTGGCTGCGGGTACGCGTCAGTCCTGCTTCGCCTGAGCAGCGAAATCGGCGACGGCCGGCGCGCTCTTCGAACTCGAGATCGAGCAGTTGTACCCCGTGCTCGCCGGATTCAGCACGAGGAACGTGCTCACCGCATTCTTGAAGTCCAGACCAACCTGGAACAGCACATAGGCTTGCGGAAGCGCCGCGGGACGAAATGCACCGAACGCGTACACGCTCGCGATTCCCAGCGGCGACAACTTGACGGAAAGCTGCAGCGGTTGCGTCGCTACCGGAGACGGGAAGCTCGAGGTGGCCGACTCGATCAAGGTCTTCGGGTCGATCGAGTACTCCGTCGTGACCGGCATGCCGACATATTTCGACGTCGGCTTCTTGAGCTGGTCGGTGCAATCCTTGTCGTGCGCCGGATCGGGGGAGCCGGTTTCCTTTACTGCCCGGACGTAGTTCAGAGTGACCGTGACCTTTCCGGTAACCGGTGCCGCCGCATCGTCCGCGTGGGCACTCGGCGCATGGAACGCCAAAGCCAAGGGCAATGCGGCGGCAAGGATCGCAAGTTTGTTCGACATACGTTTCTCCAGTAAGTGGGCAATGAGCGATTGGAACGGGTTTGTTTCGGTCGGCAAACGTCGCCCGCGCACACGTGGCTGGGCCAAAGTGCGAAACGATATCTCGATTGCCGCGAGGCTGTTACTGTCGTTTGACTCAGTGGCGAAAACAACTGCGAAAGTTGTCAGTGTTCGATCGCGCCAGCTCGATCGATTCAATGTGAATTTCGAGAGAAGGTGACCGAGGAGTTCTCCCTTTCAAACGAACACCTCCTCCGTCCCTTTCTGGCTCCGTCCGCGCGATATCAATTGGCGGATATCGCCGAACCGCTTTTGGATTCGCTCTCTTCGAGCCCCGAGGTTCGCACGATCAAAATGGCCAGAAGCGGAATGGCGAGCGCGTAGATGTACTGCGTCCGCGATACGCCGATGCCGAACGGAAACCAGATGCCGGGCACGCCCAGCGGATCGAGCAACTCGCCGCCGAATAGCGCAGCGACTATCGAGGCGAACGTGACGAGCGCCAGGATCCGCAGTGATCCGCTGCGGACGATGCGCGCGCCAACTACAACAAACAGCGCGATCGACGCGAGCCGGCAGCCGCTTACGACACTTGGCAAATGCATGACGCCGCCGACTGTTCCGACAAGCGCCAGCACGACAGCCGCCACATCGATGCTTCGCCACGGACGCAGCGGCCAGCGGTTCCAGGCCAACGCCCAGGCGCCGATCGTCGGCGCCCATATCCACGAGGCCAACCATGAATAGGTCGTGATGTCTTGCAGATCGGTCCATGAAACGATTGCGTTGTTGAGGCGCCTGAGGGCGGTGAGCGCAAGCGCGATGCTCGCGAACATCAAGAACCCTTTGCGGCTGCTCAAGAATTGGCGCCACGATATCAAGCCGATCAGCGCCAGCATGGCGATCGGCTCGATCAGGTCGGCGATGTAGCCGGCGATGGTCCGCTGCCATTGCACGTTGTGCAGCGCATCGCTGATCGGCCGCGGAGCGAGTATTGGCGCACTATGCATGCCGCCGCTTTCGGTGCTGACGCCGGACCTGGAATGCATGAAGGCGCGAACTGCAAGCACGCCCCGCATGCCTGCCGCATCGGCAGGAAGCGCGAACATCAGTGGCCGGGTACCGACGAGGTGCGGGGACGGACCAAGCCTGCCCGACCCGCCCAGCTTTTGCCCGTTCCAATACAGCTCGTAGCCATCTTCGACGAGGCTCGGCCCGAGAATGTCCCACGCCTCGTGCCCGACTGGCACCGCCACCGATCGACGATACCAGGCGTAGCCGTCGTAGCCGGGATGACCGTGCGCCCTCCACCCACTGACGTAATCCGGCCGGCCCACGTCACTATCGTGGCTGCCGGGCGGAGCGGTCATGTCGATCGTTTCCCAACCGCTATCGTCCAAATTGGCGTCCGCCCAGTGCGGATCATCGCCGGTGTGAAATCGCCATGCGCCGTCAAGCAGAGTCGCTGCGGCACGGAGCATCGGCGGATCGGGGCGACCGCCGCTCGCGAAGTCGGCGATCACGATGGCCAGTGCTGTAAGCGTGAATATCACAATACCAACGATCAGGTTGCGCTGTGCCGCATCGATCACAGTTAGTCCCATCCCCAAAGAGAATCGTGCGTGGACTTGAAGTTCATTCGCGGTAGAAAACTTATGGATGGTAGCGAGTGTCATTATCGCAAATGTTGCACGAGTTGATGGAAAACGATGCCACCTTCACTTTCCTCAACGACTCAAACGCGCGTAAGTGAACCTGCCACCTTTTCTCTCTCCGTCCCCTCATAAATTGGGCGAACGCCATCCGACATGAATGAACCTTCGCCCATTCCCGTTCTTGCTAATCGGAGAAAGGCGAATCGCTGTGACCTGAACGCGCGTTCTTTCACCCTGAATGGAGATTCCTAATGAAAGCAATTGCCCTCTGGCCAGTGACGTTTCTCGGTTTCGTTGCAAATATCTTTCATGCGGCAACCGCCGCGCCGCCGACATGGGCCAACGAATTCTCTCCAGACGCTGAAACAGTCGCCGTGGGCGACGCCGGCCCACGCGGCGCTAGGATGACCGGCGAGGTCGACGCAATGGCACCCGTGATTACGCTGGGAGGTTACATGAGCGGCAACTGGTACAACACCAGTCAGGCGGGTCATGGTTTCCAGCTGGAGTTAACCAGCACTCACGAGATGATCGCGATCTGGTTCGTCTACACGCCGGACGGCACCGCGCAGAGCTGGATTTACGCGGAAGGTTTTTGGGACGCTACCAAGAACCCCGTTACGTTGCCGGCAATCATATTGACAGGAGCCAGGTTTCCGCCGAATTTCAACGTGACGGATGTGCATCGACAGCAGGAGCAAGGCTGGGGAACGATCACGTTCGCGTTCAGCGACTGCAATCACGGCACCGTCAGCTGGCATTCGGATGCCGCCGGCTACAACAATGCCAACGATACACCGCTGCCAATTTCGCGCCTGACGGATATCGACGGAACCAGTTGCCCGCACTGAGGGCAAAATGGTTCCAGGTTCACTTTCTACGTTATTGAAGTCAGGAATTGAGCATGAAGGCGGAGGCTATTGAGTGGTGATTTCCTACGGAGAAATGGGACGGAGGCGTTTTCCGATTCAAACGAATAATCCCTCCGTCTCCTTATTTCAGTCTCCGTATTTCAAACGAGCGTAGGCTGGACTGCGAAGCCCAGCGCTCCCCGCGATGAACGCAGGCTGGGCTTGTCAGCCCAGCCTACGAGCTTTTCTCACTTTTTCTCGGCTTCCAGCGCTCAAATTGGAAGAGTACTCTGACCACCTGTCTTCTGCTCCATCACCGAGTCGTGCGGAGGAATGCCATGAAACGTATCTTTTTTTCCGTGTGCGCGCTTTTGATGGCTGGCGCCGCGCAGGCCCAGCTCGCAGTCGGAAACTGGGTCAAGCGCGAGATGCCGCAAATGACGATGGTCGTCGAGGCCATGGGCACGGGATACAACATCACCTATCACGTTCCTACCGCCGACGGTAAGTCCGCAACGATGACGCTGAAAACAACGTTCGACGGCAGAGAAACGGAGTTCCTGGTAGACGGTAAGCCGACCGGACAGACCTACGCCGGCAAGCGTATCGACAGCCGTCACGTGAACGGCATCGTGAAGATGAACGGACGCATGTCAGCAACGACGAAGTCCGAGCTGTCAGCCGACGGCAACACGATCACGGTCGAAAACGACAGCACGTCCATGGGCGGCGGCAAGCAGATCGAGCACTGGGATAGACGCTAGGAGCACAAGCGTGCCTTTCTTGGCAGCAACCAAGGAACTGGACATGATGAAGCTCTTCGTGGACTCCCGTTATCTATCTCCCTATGCGATGTCCGTGTTCGTGACGCTGCGCGAGAAACGCATTCCATTCCAGACGGCCATCATCGACCTGGAGCGCGCCGAGCATCTGGCGCCTGCCTATGCGACGCTGTCGACAACGTTGCGCGTACCGTCGCTCAGCGACGGAGACTTCCACTTGTCCGAGTCATCCGCCATCTGCGAATATCTCGAGGACCGCTACCCGGATACGCCGGTCTATCCAGCTGATCTGCGGCAGCGCGCGAAAGCACGGCAGGTCCAAGCCTGGTTGCGAAGCGACCTCATGCCTATTCGTCAGGAACGTCCCACGGAAGTCGTTTTCCTGCAGCGTTCACCACCGCCGTTGACCAGCATCGCGCAAGCGGCGGCTGCAAAGTTGTTCGCCGCGGCACAAGCCCTGCTGGCGGCGGACGGCCAATCCCTGTTCAGCACGTGGTCCATTGCGGACACTGATCTGGCACTCATGCTCAACCGGCTCGTCCTTGCCGGCGACGATGTGCCTGAGAGGCTCGCCAGTTTCGCTCGGATGCAATGGCAGCGTCCGAGTGTTCAAGAGTGGGTCAACAAGGCGAGGCCTTGACGAACACTTTCAAAAGAAATGGGACGGAGGCGTTTTCCGTTTCAAACGAATAATCCCTCCGCCCCCTTATTTCCAACTATAACGCCAACAGCGTTGGACTGCCTGCCGGCATAGGCCGCGTCGCAGACGCGCAATTTGCGCATCTCCAGAGCAGTGCATCCGAGCTCTAATCTGTGAGCTTTGCATTTGCAGGGTAATAGTTGCCTGAGCCCGAATTGCACAGTCGATTCAATGCGGCACAATCCCTTCGGTTGCGCCAACCGGAAATCTCTTTTGGGATTGCGTCCCAACGGTTCTTATGAGAATGCTGCCGGCCTGACAATTCGGCTGGCCATTCATCCCAGCTGCCTGCCAATGGAGTGTTTCAATGAGATTCGCAATCCTTCTGTTGTTCCTGATCTTGCCGGGAAGCGTCCTCGTCTGGCAGTTGCCCGCCTTCGCCGACTCCCTGCTCGCATATCCCGAGGGGTATCGCAACTGGGTACACGTCAAGAGCGGGCTAGTCAGCCCCGCCCACAAGGACTTCGCGACAATCGGCGGTTTTCAGCACATTTATGCCAACCCGCAAGCCATGGTCGGCTATCGCACGCGCGCGTTTCCCGAAGGGTCGGTCATCGTGTTCGATTGGCTCGAAATGAAGGACAAGGATGGAGCATTCCAGGAAGGTGCGCGCCGTCAGGTGGACGTAATGGTGAAAGACTCGCTGCGTTTCGCCGATACCGGTGGCTGGGGATTCCAACGATTCGCCAAGGACAGCAAGACTGAACTCGCAGCCACGCCGACTCCGCAGCAGTGTTTCGCCTGCCATGACAGGTTGAAAAAAGACGGTCTGGTTATGAGCAGCTATCGGCAGTGAATGGCGGTGGACAAGAGGGATCGAACAAAGGAGTCAGGTTCACTCATTGCCTGTGAGAGGCAGTCCACGCGAAGCACGGTCCGACGATCACCATCGTTCGCTTCTCTGATGGCACCTCCCTAGCAAGAGGGACGGAGGAATTTCCGTTTCAAACGAACAAAGCGAAAAACGCAATAGAAATGGGACGGAGGCGTTTTCCGTTTCCAAACGAATAATCCCTCCGTCCCTTTATTTCCCCTTCTTTCTCCTTCCTCGCGAGTTTCACAAAGCCGCAACATCGCGACCCTACTCTTGGTGCGCGTCCGATTGAGACAACGCCGCCCGCGCGCGTCCTCGCGATCGACCGACCCGTTTCGTCAATGCAAGGAACTCCGATGAAGATGCGTTTGCTTGCGGCGGCCGCGATCGCCGCCTGTTTCGCCGCCCCAGTGTTCGCCGACAATTCGCACGACTTCGACTCGAACGGTGCGCTGACGCTCGCCGTAATTGGCGACTGGCCGTACAACAATCTCTTGCTCGACAACGCCGGCCTGCTTACCGCTTCGGTCAACGCGGATAGGCACGTGCGTTTCCTTATTCACGTCGGCGACATCCACTCGGGCAGCCAGCCGTGCACGAGCGCCGCCATCCTGCCGCCGATTGCGACCTCCAACCCGGGCTGGAACCAGGCCGTGTTCCAACGCTTTCAACAATTCAATGTGCCGGTGGTGTATACGCCTGGCGACAACGAATGGACGGATTGCCACAAATCGAAAGAAAAATCCGCCGGTGATCCGCTCAAGGAACTCGCTGCCGTGCGCGGTCTGTTCTTCTCGCGTCCCGGGATCACGCTCGGTCGCAGCGAGATGCCGGTGATCACGCAGGCGCACGGCTTCGATCGCGCGTTCCCCAGCGATGCGCAATTCGTCGAAAACGCGATCTGGATGTCGTCGCGCGTATTGTTCGTCACCTTGAACGTGCCGGGCTCGAACAACGATACCGTCGCGTGGACCGGCACGTTCGCCAACAGCGCGGCCCAAGCACAGGAAGTGCAGACGCGCGACGCGGCGAACGGGCGCTGGCTCGACGCCGCATTCGACCTGGCCGCCGACACCCACGCCAAGGCATTGGTGCTGGCGATTCAGGCCGACATGTGGGATCCCGCCGCAGTCGCGTCAGGCGCGGACGGCCTGAATGCGTACACGCCCTTCGTGCAGCACCTGGCAACCCGTACGCTCGCGTTCGGACGTCCCGTGCTGCTGCTGAACGGCGACTCGCACCTGTACGAAGCCGATCAACCGCTCGCCGATCCGAACAGCCCTACAGGCCGCATCCACAACACGCCGGCGGTCGGCAACCTCACACGCATCACCGTGCAAGGTTCCACGAACGCGCCTGCCGAATGGCTGCGCTTGACGATTGATACCAGCCACACGCCGGCGTTTACCTGGACGAACGTCCCGTACTGCGCGGATCCCAACACGCAGTGCCAGTGACCGACAAAATGGGCGCGAGGTTGTTTGAAGCGAAACATTCCTACGTCCCATCTGAGCTCCGGTCTGAGTTACTACACCACGTATATCGCCACCGGCACCCTTAAGCTCAGTGACGGGCTACATGCACCCTCTTTACGTCATGCGGGTGAAATAAGGGCTGCAAAGGGGACGAGGGAGCTATCTGATAATTCCTCCGTCCCCTTTTTTCTTCATTGCTCCTCCCCATGCCCGGCAAGAATCCCGCGCAGTGCTTGCGTGCGTTGCACGACGAGCAGGCGCCTCAGCGCGTCGGCGGAAAGCCTGGATTGCGTGGCCACTCGGAACGCTTCGCAGGCCGACACGTAGTCGAGCCAGCGCCGCTCCGCTTCGCGCAGTCGCACACGCGGCAGCGCGTCTTCCGGTGACGTGGCGGACACGTCGTCGGGCGAAAGCACCTTCACCATTCTTCGGTACACCGCGTTGAGTTCGCGATCGCGTTCGGCGAGATCAGCCGAGGGAAGGTCGTTGCCGCCGTCGAAGGCCTTCAGCACCGCGACAAACTCGTTCTCGAAATTCGCGTCGTACTGAAAATCCGAATAGCTGCGCGGATTGACGATGTCCACGACGGTGCGCGCCTTGGTGTACGCCTGCTCCGCCTTCTTCAACGCCGGGAATGCGTCGTGGCGTGCGGCGTCCCAACCCGCGATCAGTTTGCGCTCTTCGTCCTTGGCGGCGTGCCGGCGTTTGTCTTCGGACAGGATGTCGCAGACATTGAACGAGTTCACATCGTCCGCCGCATCGCAAGCGTCGAAGCGCTTGCCCGCCGTGGCGGCAGCATCCAGCGCGTCGAGCAGCCTGTCGGCATTCTCATAGCCACGCAACTGACAGGCGAATTGTTTTGCCAGCGCACGGTTCTTCGCGACACCGTCGCCGTTGAAGTAGATCACCATCAACATGCCCGCGCCCTGCATCGGAAAACCGGCGCGGTCCTCCTCGATCTCGATGAATGCGCACAAACGCGCATCCTTGAAGTTCACCGGCGTATCGAGTCCATAGTAAAACGCCATTGCATTGCAACCATGCAGGCGCGCGCGATCGGCTTGGCTTGGCAAATCCCGAGCCGGCGCATGCGGTGGATGCTCTGCCGAGCAGGCGACCTCCGCGCCGTTTCCATGTGCCGTCGCAACGTACAGCACGCACACCATCGGCAGCAGTCGAAGGGCCACGCGCCGCCGCCATCCTGTTTGAATCCCGCCTCGCTCGCTCACATCACCGCTCCTATGACTTGCGATTGCAAACGTGGCAGCGCTGTTGACCCGAACAGGTAAAAAAAAGTGCGGAGGTACCTTTTTCACGCAATTACCTCCGTCCACTGCTCCCCTGTAAGAAATGACAGGCGCTCCAGCTTGCAGTGCCCGGTATCTTGCACCGGCGCCATGCCCTATTTGTCGTGACTGTCCGGCCGCACCGCCCCAATCTCCGGGTCAGGCCCAGTCGTGGGCCAAGTCTTCAATGTTGCCAAGACAACGCGCATCCGGTTCGCCCGATCATTGGAGCTTTTTGCGTATACACCCTGTGCGCCGACAGCGACGATCGATATATCGATCCACTCGCCGTGACGGCTGCGAAATCCAATGCATCTTGAAAAGGAACGGGTGAGCTATGAAAAGACACACCAGAGCAATACTCACTGGCACTGTTTGCCTCAGCGCCGCGTGCGTCGCAAACGTCAACGCGCAAACGGCGTCGTCAACCGACACGCTGCCGGTCTACGAGGTGGTGCGCCAAGGCGTGACGGCAGAACAGGCGAAGCGACTCGCCGACGCGCTGAAGCTGCCGGCAGCGACTCTCGTGAACAATGGCGCCATCAGCTATGTCGATGCCGAGCATTTCCTCGAAGTTCCCGGTCTTGCAGTCGGCGATGCAAGGCTCGAGCGCCGGCTGCTGGCAGCACGCAGGAAAGACGAGCCCGAAGCGGGCATGGCGCTGCGCCGCATCGACTTCGACGCACTGCGCAAGCTCTCGGTCTTCGATCAGGACAAGGCGCTGCAGTCGACGGCGGATCTCTTCACAAAAGCCGACGTCCCGCTGCTGACGGGGAAGCCCGAAGTCGGGCATACGGTATTTTCCGCGGCGTACAAGAACGCGAAAGGCGTCGAGGAGACCGTCGACCAGCAGCTCGACACGCGTGTCGTCTATCGTTTCGCCGACAAGTACGGCCATCCGATCGTCGGACCCGGCGCCACTGTGACGTTGGCGTACGACGCGCAGGGCAAGGTCACGCAATTCCAGTACGCCGTGCGCGAACTCAAGGAGGGTCCGCGCGTCAAGGTTCTTTCCGAGAGCGAGGCGCGTGCGCGCATTGCCCAGCGTCAGCCGAAAGGCACCGACGTGCAACTGCGCCTGGTCTACTGGTCGCCGGCGTTCGAGTCGGAGCCTGGCACGCAAGCGCCGAACGTGATCCTGCCCTACTACGCGTACACGACGACGCGCGAGATCAAGAATGCGCGCGGCGAAGCGACGCGCGCAACCTCACGCGAGCAGCGCATCCCGGCAACCGACGATCCGCGCTACATCCCGAGCGCGCGCCTGAAAGTGCGTGGCGCGGACACTGCCGAAGTGCAAGCCGACGTGGAAGTGTCCGGCGGCCGAGCGCCGTATCGGTACACATGGCTCGGCTCCAATCCGTCCGTCGCGACGGCGGCCGAAGCGTCGGTCCGCTATGCGCCGATGGTGCGCGAGGCGCCCGTCGAAGGCGCGGCGGACCGCCGCGTGCGCAGCGACGAGATCGTCGGCGTCGAGGTGATCGATGCGAACGGCGTTGTCGCGTGGGCGAGCGAGACCATTGCCGTGCAGGCGACGCCGTTTCCGCACGAACGCGACGGCGAAGGCCACGGCCACGGCAGCGACGCAACGTACGGCTGCGAGAGCCCGGCAGAGCCCGGGCGCTTCGTACAGGAACGCGTCGGTTGGCAGCAAGGCATGGCGCATCCGGGCGGCGGCTCCGAGAAATTCTGCTGGCTCGGCAATTCCTCGTGGCCGGGCGACTACATCAAGCCGAAGAAGGCGGGCTCGCTGCCATCGAAGCCCTGGATCAACGGCGACGCCGACTATTCGAACTGGGGCGTCAACACCGCGAACATCGTCTTCATCAACGGTGATGCATGGCCCGACGGCTTCACGGCCATGTTCCCCGGCGCGCCGGCGTCGGACTACAACAACAACGTGTTCCTGCTGCGGCCCGGCAATCCCGGCGGCACCGTACAGATAGAGAGCAACACGTACAACATCAACTACGATCACTCGTGGGGACCGTCCGGATCGAACGATCGGCTGTATTGGCTGCTCGGACTGCTCTGCGAAGCACTCGACAAGGTCGACTCCTCAAACCTGAGCCTGGGCAATCGCTGGGGTCCCGCGTTCGGCGGCCTGCACATCTTCACCGGCTTCGCGTCCAACGCGGCAGACAGCCAAGGCGCCTTCGGCAAGGCCTTCGCCGAAGACATCCTCGGCGTGAACAAGAAGCCGCTCACGATCGTCAAGGCCTGGTTCGC